>OCHL01000088.1_pt1 | contig 106447 bp, 92 predicted proteins | sample 1538421 | NCBI WGS metagenome assembly OCHL01 (sample SAMN04571690, study PRJEB22368) | human gut metagenome | biome: human gut; material: stool | host: Homo sapiens | place: Luxembourg | collected 2012-06-01 | reverse complement strand
ATAAACGGAAAGTATTTGTGGGCTTTGCCCACACCCACGACCTTTGAAAAGGTCGACCAAACTTTTATAATTGCTTGACTAAACTGTGAGCTAAACCATAATTTACCCCCCGTTTCTGACAAAGAACCCCATTAAAAAAGTCAAAAAAAGCAGTATCCTCATTAACTGCAGATACCACTAAAACATATAAGATACTATCAAATTTAAAATTAAATCTCGTTGCCTAACATCTTGCTCCCTCTCTCTTTAAACATCAATATTGCCGATTACTCAATTTTTATAAATCTCAAGATGTCAGGCAGAACGGATTTACATCAGTATGAGGAAATATGAATTTATCAACGCTATGTGCTCCGGTATCTGAAATTTTTTCAGATTATCGGTGTCTTCGTCCCCACCGAGCGCTAATAAAGGCATATAACCAAAACACTCTATATACAACAAATTTCCATGTTCATTAACAGCTTTATAATACTGATTCAAGGAAAAAAATTCGTTTAAAAAGCTCTTGTCTGCAAGTCTTTTTAAAAAGAAATCAAAATCTTTGAGCATCAGTTCACATTTTCCGTAGCGAAAATACATTATACTTATATACTCGCCGCTTTCCAAGGTAATTATGTCACCAAATGCAGTTACAAAAATTGGAACTGCGTCTTTATACGGAAAGTATGAATTATCAATTATACTTTGATAATCATCGGGATTAATCACTTTAATATATCCGTTCATAAAAGTGCCTAATCCGTAATTTTGCCAAATTTTAAGCAAAGTTTCAGGAATTTTATTCTTGAATTTGTTAATAACATTGTCATTAACTTTTGCATATGATTGAAAATCCTATAATGCAACTGTATTCAAGAGTATTTCTCCCTTTTTATTTTATACAAACCTCCGTACTGTTGCACAGCACCGCTTTACTTCACACATCATATCGCAGATGTATGAAGTAGCTGTGAAGTGCCATAATCAAAACCGCTAAATACAAAACTTCTAAATGTACTTGTTTTTCCTTTATTTACTGATTTTATTATAGCACAAGGATTTTCATTTGTTACAGTTTGGGCAAAAACGCATTAAAAAAAGTCAAAAGTGATGTTTTTTATATGACAGATTAAAAATTATGTTGTATAATATCTTCTAAAGGGGGAATTTCGGTGCTTAATATTCTGCTTTGTGATGATGATAAATCAATACTCGAAAAAGTACGGTCACTTATAAGTAATCTTCAAAAAAACTATAAAATAGAATTTAATATAGATATGCGTACCTGCGGTGATTTTATTTTTAAAGAAAAACATTCTTACGACATCGCTATAGTCGATGTTCAAATGCCTGCCGTAAACGGACTTGAGGTATCGGAAAGATTAAAACAATTAAACCCTGACATTATTATTATGATTCTTACCTCATATCCGGCTTACCTTGACAGTGCAATGAAAATTCAGGTTTTCAGATATCTTTCAAAGCCGATTGACACTGAAAGGTTTAACAGAAATTTTCTTGAAGCCGTTGACTATTACAGGAAAATCAGTAAAAGTATTATAATAGAAAAATATGACGAAATTTTCACTGTAAAAACAAGGGATATTCTCTATATTGAAAACAGAAAACACGGTTCACTTATCGTTACTAAATACAAATCATACGAAACCAATAAGAAACCTGCCGAATGGTACGAAATAATCAATCAGCCTAACTGCTTTGTCCAATCGCATAAAAGCTATATCGTAAACTTACAGAATGTAATTAACTTTGATAAAAGTTCAATTACATTTCAGGGGGCCAATGAGAATCTTATGGAGCATTGCATTTCGCAAAGAAAATACGCAGAATTTAAAAAAGCCTTTTTTGATTTTGCGGGAGGTATTGTATGATAATTTTCAGCTATGCGACGGTAACGGTATTTGAGGCAATCATTTCTTACATATTTATTTCCAGCAAATTTGCTCAGAAAATGAGCAATATGGGTTTATTTTTATGTTTTTCATTGTCTGCTGCACTGCAATTTATAATAAATACGATAGGTGTGGAATATTCAAATATTGTAGCATTTTTAGCATGCAATCTGTTGCTGTGTATTTTTTGCTTTAACACAAATGTTTTTCAAGCAATATTTACTTCAATTCTTCTCACATCTATAACTCTCATAACAAAAATGACTCTGCTGTTCCTTGTAATGGTAACTTTTAATATTGATATTAAAGGAATCACTGAGAACGGTATGATATTTTTCTTATTAAGCGGCAGCTCGCAGTTATTTTTCTTCTTTATTGCATACTTTGTATCTAAAATTTCCGTCAAAGAAAATAAAGAAAATTTGAAGCTAAATAAAACAAATATGCTTTTCTTTCTGCCGATGGCGTCAATACTTATCATATGCGGTATGTCATACATTTCGCTTAACTATAAACTTGACGAATTTACATATGTTTTGTTTGCGGTAGGCGCTCTGCTTTTAATGTATTCAAATATAGTTGTTTTTCTTGTACACGAAGACGTATTGAAAACTCAATACGAAAACACGGCGCTAAAGCTGCAAAAGCAAAAATCAGAAATTGATACCGAATATTACTCTATTTTGCAAAATCAATACGAAAATTCTAATATTTTAATTCACGATATAAAACGCCACTTGCTTTCAATAAAAGAACTTTCAAACGAAAAAGACTTTGAAAGCATAAACAAATACATTGACAGTCTGTATGAAGATTATCAGATTAAATACTTAAAGAAATACAGCGATAACAAACTTATAAATGCAATCATAAACAGATATGTCAGTGCTTGCAAAGATAAAGAGATTGACTTCTACTGCGATATTCGAGATATAGATTTTTCTTGCATTTCAAATAACGATATAACATCATTACTTGATAATATTCTTGAAAACGCTCTCGAGGCAACGCAAAATGCCGATAACAAGAAAATTGAGCTTACAGTTAAGCAAACGAACACAAACTATATTGTAATCAACATATGGAATTACTGTGCAAGTGCTCCTAATCTTAAGGACGGCAAATTACAGACAACCAAAAGCAATAAATTTATTCACGGCTACGGAATAAAAAGTATAGAACGAATAGCAAAACAATACAACGGTAATGTAAGTCATAATTTTGACCCCGAAAATATGAAATTCACTCTCGCAGTTGTTTTGAAAATTAAATAAAATAAGGTTCATCACGATTTTTTGTGGGATGGTAACGGACAGAAGAAATAGAAAGATAGCAAATCAAGGTAAAGAAGGAGTCATCATCAAGCCAATCATTAATGGTATCGTCTATTGCCAAAGGAAAACGAGCCTATAAGCTTCCTCATAGGCTCGCAAAGCTATTTCAGGAACTACAATCAAACAGCTTTTAAAATCACTACATCTTAGATTCGATATTGCTCAATCAGTGGGACTTGATGTATTCAATAAACTCTTTACAATTAATTCTACCATAGATACTATCATTTCCAGCAGTCATAATACGTTTAAGGCATTCTGGAACACCGTCTTCACTTCTGAAATGAATTCTGTCTTCAGAACCCCAAGCACCCTGATTCTGATTATCCTCATGAATATTATAGTCAACATTAGCAGGAGTGTTCTTAATATATTCAATAGCTTCGTCACGTTCTTCCACAGAATCAAAATGAACTTGACCGTTCTTACCGAACACAAGTTTTTCCATTGGCTTTTCACCTCCGTTCTATAATAACATCTGATTGTAGTCAGGAGAATATCAAGTTGAATAAGCTAAGTTTATCGCAGTAACTAAGCCGTCATAATCACCGTTTTCAATTTGACTAAATGAATCACTTTCAAGACCGATGAACAGAACATACAAGAACTTTTCAAAAGAGTAGATTGGTTCGGAATGGTGTTCTATATCATATCTTATTGTATCAGATTTTGCTAGCAAGCAGATATGTTGATATTCACGATTGATTTTTTGAGTATTTCCATTTGGGTGGGCATAATTCAAGTGTTGCGTAGGCGTTAATGCAATCAAATTTTTGATATAGTGGCAGATCGTAGGATAGTCAGCTTCGGGGAATATGTGATGGATATGCGTTGCTATATCACCGATATGCTGCTTGTCATAAGTAACTTCTGTATTGCCTGCACGGAACTGATCGTTATAAATGCGAACAATTTTCTTCGCTTTTGCAGACATATATTTTGTAAGATTTTTGTTTACACTGATTTTTGCAGTTTTCTCATATTCTGAACGAGTCATATCTTTGGGCTTATCGGAATAAATGTCCCTGAAGTTATCACGATTATACATTAACATATCGTAAGTAATCTTATGCTTAGAGAGTCTGCCTTTTTCCGTCCCCTCTGTTCCATGAAGAAACGCAAGAGGGTTAATAACTTTAGTGAAAATTCTTCTGCACTCTGTTCTTCCATTTATAGGAGTATAAGCGATGATGAAATCTTCATAGTTTTCTTTGAGATTATCAAAATCCTCTTTACTTGTATTGTTAAAAAAGCCATTAAATAGCTTCATTAATCCTGAATCAGTTAAAACCTTAGATATATAACACTGCAAAAAGGTCAAAGCATTGTAATCACGCAAGGATAGGTATTCCATAATCTCCTCATTAGCAATGCGATAAAAGTTTCTGTTTTTATTCTTTTTCTTTTCAAGGATACCTGCGTAAGCCATCAACTCCATAGGTTGCTGAAAGAATTTATCATATTCATTTCGAGCTTTTGATTCATCAGGATTAGGTTTCTTGAAAATGTTTTCTACATATTTAACGGTGTAGTCATTATGCCAAATATCCATTGACGAGAAGAAATCATTGCCTTTTTCAGCAACATAATTCACAATGCAGTCAGCAATTATGGAGATAACATCAGGAGTACACTTCTGATCAATCCACCTTGCGTTATGTGATAGTCGGATGTCATAATTTTTTTGAGAAAGAAATGAATTAATCTCCTTTTTACTTAAAAATCTCATATTATACCTCTTTTAGTAAACCAAAGAAGAAAACTGAATTACTATCAACATTGAGGGAACGAGTTTGATAATTTCGTGCTATCTTATAGAATGCTCTATATTCTTCTGTTGAGAAATATCCTCTTTGGGTGTCATTTATTGTATAACCATCTTTTAGCGTTAATATTGCAACCGAACCATTAACAAGCACATATGGGGGCTTTTTTATCAGACGTGGCTTATAAGTCATATTGGGGGTTAGGTATACTGTGTCATTTTCATAATAAAAGTAAACGCTTAACCTCCTAGCATCTTCCGAAGATATATAGGAGTCATAACCCTTTATATCTTCAATTCTGGTTCCAGAATCGTTGATATTACGAGATTTGATAACTCTTATATCACCCTTATCGGAAAGTAATTTATTAGTAATTTGTCGATCTCTAAACACCCTAAAAACATCAAAAACAAGTCTTTTGGCTATGGTATCAAAAAAATCATTTCGATAGATTAACCAATATGGAAAGTGGTGATCGGTAATGTAACTCTGCTTTTGAATTATGGTTATTTGCTCAGTTATTGACCGTACAATTGTTTTAGCTCCTAATTCCAAAGTATTAACATTAACGCATATTGTTTCAACCAAAACGCCTTTAAACCCATTTTCTCCAAAATCAATTATAGAATCTATACGTTTTTTTTCCAATATCTCTCTTGTTTTCTTGAATTCGGGGGTATTCAAAAGAAATTTAGGAACGATTAAAGAAACATAGTTACTGATTTGTACTGCTTTCTCCAAAAAGAAAGAGAAAGTATTGGTTGTATCTGTGTTTACCGCCTGTGCTTTATATAGTTTCAAAGTACTATTATTTGAGCTTAATTTATTGAAAGGAGGATTACCAATCACTAAATCATAATGAGTATTAAACTTATGAAGCAAGAAATCATCATTGATGAAATTGATTGTTATATTAGCAGGGAGATTAAACTTGTTAATAATATATTTTAAGACCGAAATAACACTAGAATCAATATCAACAACATCAATTATGATTGATTTGGCAGAAGCGTACTTTTTGATAACGAATGGTATGAAATTGCCTGTTCCAACGGAAGGCTCAAGAATATGAATTACATCTTTGTTAATATCGGGGAGATACTTCATTATCTCATTAAGTATAGACTTATCTGTAAAAAAAGCAGCATTATGCTCACGCTTAGCATTTGCATACTCAACAACCTTTGAAATAGATGATATGCCAACTGTATCAAAATTAGCAGAAATATAGCCAATGATACTATCGAGTGAACTTAGATCTGTTGTGTCAATCAGCTTTTTAACCTCTGCATCGACGAGGTGCTGCTTACTGAAAAAAAAAGCAATCTTATCAGCAATGCTATCAAAAATAGCTGTTGGCACAGCCTCTCCTAAGCATTGTCTAATTTTTATCTCCTCTTTTTTCAGAAAAGCTCGTTTTTTCTCAATAGAGAGGGAATTAAGTGTTTGTTCAGATATATTAGTCCACCTAAAAGAATTAGGAATTGTCATCATCAGCATTAGTTCTCTAATGCTGAATACTCGATCATCACTTGGGTGTATAGTATTCTGACTTGCAAGCTGGTCATTCCTTGTATGAATACACGGTCCAACCTTATCCCAATATTGCCTACGATATTTATCTCCGTTTTTGCGAATATTTACAACTATCTCACCATTTACGACTTTATGGGGAACTTTGTGTATATCGGACTGGTCAAATGCGGATTCACCCTCTTTTAAGTCGGCAATCCAACTACGCATATGTTCAGGATATACCCGAAAAGCGTGATATATGTCGGTATTACTTATTTCTCCAAAATTTTTCAGAGCTGGCAAGTTACCTATAACATTTCTCAAAGTCTTTTCTTCTTGATAGTCAGGGAATAACTCAAAGGGAGAAATAAAGTCTGCCAAGTCCTTTCGAACCCCTATGACAATAGTTCTCGAACGACTTGAACACGCTCCATAGTTCTTGAAGTTGATGACTTGTGAGTAAGTAGCATATTTAACTCCCAAGTGTACATCTATTGCTTCTGATATTTGCTTTTCTGTCCCATCAGTATCAGTACATATAGTTTTCATAAAAGAAGGAACATTTTCAAATATGAAGAAAAGAGGATTGATCTCCTCAATAATTTTTATAGACTCAATAACAAGAGAGTTTCTGACTATCTCATTATCAGCCTTTTTATGATTAGCTACTGACATTCCTTGACACGGAGGTGTAGATATAATAACAGTCACATTGTTGATTTTTTCATTTTTTTTCCAACGCTCAACCTCGCCGAGTAAATGCTGTTTAACGCTATTTTCTGTAATATCACCACAAATATAGCCAGTTTCATATTTACACTTATTATTAAACTTCTGTACATTTATACGGCGCTCAACAATTTCATTTGTTGCGATACACTCAAATCCGTGCATCTTAAATCCATAGCAACCGACACCTGCACTGCTAAAAAGGCTAATATAGGTTAATATATTATCTTTGAATTTTTTCATATCAACCACCATTCATATACTTGCATTTAAAAAAATATATAAAATATAGCAGCTTAACGACTGCAAGCTATATCTTATTATTATACTATAATAAAGTGCTGAAGTCAATGATTTTTTTCTGAAATTCACACATAATCCATCTGCGTTGTGAATAGATGTGACCCAATTTGTGCAAAAAATAAAAGCAGTTCTATGGTACAATGTTTTTGTCCGCCTTTGGAATGGAGCGTAGCGGAACGGAAAAGGCGGACAAAAACTTCGGCTCACGCCGCAAGTTTCTCTGTCAAGATCTGATTTGGACTCTTGTAGCCAAGCGCCCCTCTCCTCTCATAGGCTTTGTCAAGAAAAGTGTGCAAGCTATTTCTTAACTTACACACTTTATTTTACAAGCTCTTATCTTGCATTTCGTTCAGAGAAGCCCTGTTACTCAGACTCTCTTTTCTTAACTATGGAAAGAGAACCTATTACATCAAATGCAATAAAAATGCTATTCCAGCGTTTAAAAATTTCATCAGGCATAAGTCTGCTGTATCCGCACTTGTTAAGACATACATTTGCAACGAATTATATTATCAGGGCGGTAATCTTGAAGTACTCAGGGTCCTACTCGGTCATAGTTCTATCTCAATCACTCAAATATATATTCATTTGGCTGCACAAATGCAATTAGTGAATAATAAGTTTGATAGTCATTTAGACACCTTGACTTAGACCCCTTGATTTTTTAACACTCCAAAAAGAAAAGCACCGACTTCAAAAATCGGTGCTTATGGCTGGGCTGGCGGGATTCGAACCCACGGGTGACGGAGTCAAAGTCCGTTGCCTTACCGCTTGGCGACAGCCCAATATATAATTTTTGTGTAAAACGCTTATTCTAATCAGCGCAACTTAAAAAGTTGTTTGTGCAAACTACCGACAGTGTCTTTTACATTTATATAAGTAAAGCCGCAAAGGCTATATACCTTGCGGCTTTATGGTGACCCATCGGAGATTCGAACTCCGGACACCTTGATTAAAAGCTACCACTATATTGAGCCAATTTATTATCATATTGACAAAATAATTTATCAATATGACTATGATAACGCTGATTTAGTATTCTTTGTTGTGTAGCTAAATGCACATATTTCATTGTCATTTGTAAACTTGTGTGTCCGAGCAATATTCGCAGTTCTTCAACATCACCGCCATAAAGGATATAGTTAGTCGCAAAAGTGTGGCGAAGTAAGTGAGGGTGCAATCTGATAATTCCTGTACTTTCTTTTAATTCTTGAAAATACATCTTGATTGTATTATCGGTAATCGGTGTACCATCTTCTTTTTGGAAAAAGCGTTTTTCATATTCGTTTCTCATGTGTGAATAACGATTAATATATCGCTTAGTTTCTTCACCAAAAGGTACTAATCGCTCTTTTTCTCCTTTACCTTGCACTAACATAGTGTTGTTATGCATAAATATGTTTTTTGATTCAAGACTTACTACTTCTCCTCTTCTCAGACCTGAATCAAGCATAAACATTACCATTAATTTATTGCGAATACCAAAGTATGAGTTATCAAAATTATTGAGAAGTATTTTTACTTCTACATCTGACAAAGGAACTATATTGGCAATTTCAGCTTTAATAAGTTTCAACTTACCCACATTTTGAATGAACTCATTTTCATTTAACCATAATAAAAATGTTTTCACTGCTCTTGTATAAGTTTGCAGTGATATTTTTTTAGTACCGTTTTTATTTTCAATTAAATAGAGTTTGTAATCTTCAAATAAATGAGTATAAACATCTTCGACATTTTCTATTTTGTTATCTACACACCATTCAATGAACTTTGGTAAATTATATTTATAATATTTTAAAGTTTGTTCAGTTACACCTTCAGAAATTTTTTCTTTCAAGAACTGCTGATAAGCAGCACATAAAGTCATAAAATACACCTCGTAAGCAATCAGGTAACAATATTGTAACATATTGTAATAATATGGTCAATATTCAACAACTTTGTTTATGAGGTCTTTTTTATATAAAAAACAGGAGGCAGCTATGAGTATATTAAGTTTTGAAGAACCATACACAGACAACGAGGTTGTCGGATATTATGAAGATAAACTTATTGTCAAGCGTGAGGACGGTAAATTATTTTTCTGTGAAATACCCGAAAATCTTATTGAAATCGGAGAAACTATTTCTCCTAAAGATTTAACAAGTATTTCAGAATTGCCGTACGATGTACAAAAAGAAATTAAGAATCAATATGCAGATTGAGAGGTGTAAAAAATGGCTTACGATCCGTCAAAATCAGAACAGACAAAAGAAGAAATGAAACAAAAGGTCATTGAACTTGCTAAGAACTTTAAAGATAATCCGCAGAATATGATTGAATACTTGCAATTTTCAACTCGTTTTTATAGCTACAGTTCAAGAAACACAATGCTTATTTATCAGCAAAATCCGGGTGCAATGTTTTGTAACAGCTATAAAGCATATCAGGATATGGGTTATTCGGTTAAGCGTGGCGAACACGGAATGAAAATACTTGTGCCAACTATAAAGACATACCTTAATATTGACGGCAGCCCTGTTCCTCTCAGTAAAGCTACAAAAGAACAGAAAGAGGCTTACAAGCTACATAGAATTGAGGCAGAGCAACGAATACATTTTAAAGTCGGTACCGTTTTTGACATAGCACAAACAAATTGTCCTAAAGAAGATTATCCTAAATATTTCGATCTTGGTTACACATCAGAACAGCATAAACAGCTATACGAACTTATGAAAACATATTGCGAAAAAGAGTTGAATTGTAAAGTACACGAAAATCAATTTAATTCAGTATCACTGCGAGGCTTCTTTGATCCTGCAAGCAATTCAATTTCGCTTAGCGGTATGTTTGACGATTCAACAAAATTATCAGTACTTACACACGAAACCGCACACGCTATTTTACATAAAGAGCTTGATAAAACTCAAATTAAAAGTGAAGCTCAAATGGAATTTGAAGCTGACGCAACATCGGTAATGTTGCAGTCATACTTTGGCTTGCAAATACCTGAGAGCAGGCAAAGACATCTTGCCGATCAATACAAAACAATGTGTGCAGACAAAAGTATCTCTTCGGCTGACATTACAAAATCACTTGATCACTCTCACAGAGCATATAAATCAGTTGCGGATAATATCAACAATAGTCTAAAACCTGAACTTACGCCATCAATTAAAAATGTTCAGGCTGCACAGGTGACACAACCCATTTTACCAAATCAAATAGCAATGCCCGATATGGGAATGGCTATGATGATGTAATATGACTGCTTTTTCGAGCAGTCTTTTTATATTATTCAAACTAACAAGTGTCCCACGGTGGGACACTTAGTAATAAATTTATATCATTTAATCGGGGGAACGAAAAATGAAAGTTAATAATAAGGCAATTAAAATTGCAGTATCAAATCAAAAAGGCGGCGTAGGTAAGACTACAACTGTTTTAAATCTCGGAGCAGCTCTTGCTGTCAACAATCGCAGAGTATTGCTTGTTGATTGCGACCCACAGCACCACTTATCGAACTGGCTTAATTGGGAAGCCGATGGCAAGCCTACAACATCCGATATTATTTTCAGCACAGTTACAAAACAAAATGTAAATTTTAAAAACTGTATTCGTTATTGCGAAAAAGAAAACTTTGACTTTATACCGTCAATTAACTTGCTTGCCGGTATGCTTGGAATTATTGCTGCAGATGATAACAGTTCAACTGTAATTTCAAGAATTTTTGAAAATGACTACTTTAACGAAAATTACGATTACATTATATTTGATTGTCAAACTGCTCTTGATTTGCTTGTTACAAATGTTCTCAACGCTTGTGATAAGCTGCTTATTCCTGTTCAGGCAGATTTACTTAGTTATGAGGGCGTAGAACAAATGCTTGACAGTTTTATGCGAATTAAGAAAGATACCGATATTCGTAAATATCTTCTCGGAATGCTTGTTACTATGTATCAGACTAATACAAGACATTCCGCTACAATTTACAACGCACTTAAAGAAAGTTATAACGATCTTGTTTTTAATACATATATATCATATAGAACAGAAACAAAAAACTCAGTAGGTTTTCATCGTAGCAGCGTTTCAGACTGCAAATCAGTTGTAGGTGCTCAGTATATAGAAGCTGCACATAGGATTATGGAGGAATGTGAAAATGCCTGATTTTTTTAAACCTAAAAAGCAAATATTAAAAACACCGGAGCAGGCATACTCTGAATTGCTCGGCGGAAGCACGGAAAATCAAGTTGTAGAAATTGACATATCTCTGATTGATGAAATAGACGATCAGCCACAAAGCATACATCAAGACAAAATTGAAAACATAGCAGAAAGTATGAAACATATAGGACAGATTGACCCTGTTACTGTTGTGAAGTCAAAAAAAGAAGGCAGATATGTTTTACTTGCAGGCAGACACAGAAAAAGAGCATGCCTACTGAATGGGCAAAAATCTGTTAAAGCAATAATAAAAAACGAAACCGACCCGGACAAGCAAAGACTAATCTTATTGGCCACTAATAATGACCGTAACACTGACTACCTTCCCTCCGAACTTGCTTTCAGTTATGCGGAACAATCCGAACTATTAAAAAAACTTGGCAGTAAATCTACCGTATCAGCTATAGCAGAGCAAAACAACACAAACAGAAAAGCTGTTCATCGACACATCAGACTTACATATCTCATTAAACCTTTACTTAACAAAGTTGACAGCGGAGCAATTACAGTAGGCGCAGGATATGAACTTTCATTCCTTTCAGAGGAACAACAGATCTCATTGCTTAATTTTATTCTTAATAATGCCTCGGTTTGCCAAAAGATTGATAAAGACATTGCAAGAAGAATAAGACTTGAACCTGACAATCTGCAAGAAATCTTTTATCCAAAAGTTGATGTGCCGGTATTATTTGAAGAAGCTGATATTGAAGAAGAAAATATTGGAATTGAACCTCTTGAAGCAGAGAAAGAAAAAGTTAATAATTCATCTGAAAAGGTAATTAATCCTGAAACAAGCAACCGCAAGTGTCCCACGGTGGGACACTTAAAGGAAAAAGAGCAGTTACCGAACGAACTGATTATGACCTTATCGGCTACAGTTTTAAACTGTACAAGCTCGGTATTAAAATATTATGCAACTGCATTTCCTACCACTGCCGAATCAGTTAATATGTTTAGTCAACGATTTAAGAATTTTTCTGCAAGCGGTAATACGCAAAATTATGTTCCATATCAGGAATATCAAAATTGCGAATACAAATTAAAGTTTCTTAAAAAGCAGCTTGAATTTTATCTTAACAATAATAAATATACAGTTGCTTACAATGAACTTGATGAGTTTATACGCAGATATTTAAGAAAATTCTTTCCAAAAGAAAAACTCGTTGAACTTATATCAAATACATAGTTTTCTTCTCATCGTTCCCCGATGATAGAAATACAGGGCTGTTTCAAAACATTTGGAACAGCCCAACACCCACAAGGAGGTAAATATGAAAATCAAAAGAATAATTTGTGCTTCATTAGCAGTACTTAGCTTATCAACAGCATTATTATCATCACCGGTAAACGCAGCACCGAAAATTGGTGATGTAAACCTTGACGGCATAATTAATATTGTAGATGTATCATTAATTCAGCAATATCTCGCAGGATATAAAGATATGAAATTTTACTCGGCATATGCTGATTTTGACCGCAACGGAAAATTAGACATTAACGATATATCTTTATTGCAACAGTATCTTTCAAAATCAATCATTGTGTATGGTGATTTTATATTTCAAATGAGCAGTAATTCAAAGTTGATTTCTCAATCATATTTTGGCAATGATACAAATGTAACAGTACCGGGATTTCTCCCCGGATACAACTATGTAGTTACCGAAATCGGTTCTAATACATTTTCAAACAATTCAAAAATCGCAACAGTAACTTTGCCTCAAAATATCGGAAAGCTTAACGATAAAGCTTTCAATAATTGCAGCAAACTTACAACTGTTTATGCTTATAATAAAAACCTCAAGTGGAGCAATTCATTTTATAATTGTCCAAAATTCAAGTCAATTCAGTTTAAGTGAAATTAAAGAATAAACCGCACCTTACATACCCCTTCTCCTTTTATTAAAATGAAGAAACACTGCAGTTAGTGCGGAACTGCAGTGTTTGTACTAAACATAATTTATTATATAAATGAAAGGAAATTTATGATTATACTATTACTTATTATAATAATTATTTCACCGATTTTTATAGCAATTTCACTTTACAACACTGTTAAAATTTACAGGAAAATAAAATATATAGACAAATACGGAATATTAATGTTGGTTACCTGGTTTGCAGTTGAAATCACAGGTATGATATTTTTAACATGTAATAATCTATATAATTAAACTTATAAACTTCATTATAAAAAGGATTGATTTTGTGTCCATAAGCATTTTTTTAGAAATCTTTTATAAATTAATTTATATTCCAATTTTTTTATCTATTATAATTTCTTGTATTGTACTCTTTCAATTAATTATATATACAATAAAAAAAGCAGAAAAAAATATAAATTATAACAATTTAGTTTTTATTATTTTATGTCAATTAGCACATTATTTTATTTTTTTTAAAAGTGATATATATCTGTTACTATCTATAATATTATTCAGCTTAATTTTAATGTTGTATCAATATATCAAAACCATATATGACAAAAAAATAATTTTTGTTATACATTTATCAATAACATTTTTCATAATTCTTTCTACATATACTAATATTTTATATTTGTTTCCAACTATTGGAATAATGACACCTCAAATAATAAAGAAAACATATATTTATATCGTTGATTTTATTAAAAAGAAATGATATAATATCCTATATTTTTAGGAGTAAATATGAAATAATGGTAATTGTAAATCGATTTTTTAACTTTTTTTGGATATTGCAGCTTTTGATTATGAAAGTAAAATTTTTTCTTGACAATATTGATTATATTATACTTTCAAAAATCGAAAATGTTTTTAAAGTAATTGGTAGAATAATTGCAACACTAATAATTTTTATTTTGTTGATTTGCTACTTCTTTGATATAAATCAAAACAATGATTCAATAAATATATTGATATCTTTAATTATAACTATGATATTGTGCTTTATCGTGTCTCATATAGACGATGTATATGACTTATTATATTTTCTATTTACGACACTCAGAGGATATATAATTCTGTCAATAGTAATAAATTTTATTCTGACACTTACAATTTTACAAATATTCCATTTGCAGGCAAAATATTCCTTTTTTATTATATTTATAATTATTTATATTTTTATAAGTTTGCTATCAAACAGTAATGTTTCAACAACAGCAAATACTATTATTGAAATATTATTAGCATTATTATCATTATTAAAAACTATAATTTCCTATTATTTTAATAAAAAAACGATTGATATTTTTAGTAATTCAACTTTTGATGAAGCTAGTAAAGATGAATTAACAAAATTATTTTCTGTAACGGAAAATAATTTTATTTATCAAATAGATTTAATATTGCTTCCTCTTCTATTTATTAACGGTTTAACCCTACTTCTTTGCACCATTCAATCTTATTGGATAAAAGAATATAATGACAAAAGAGAAATCACTAGGGATTATAAACTAATTGAAAAGTATGTAACAAATAAAACTTAATATATTGATTAAACAAGCCTAGTTAAAATACTAGGTTTGTTTTTTTAGGAGTGAGTTCTATGCATTTTAATTTTTATAAGACTCTTATACCAAATCAGGCAACAAAAATAATGATTATTTTAACTTGTGTTGTTCTAATTGTTTGGTTAATAATTAAATGGATTTATATTAGCAAAGATAAATCAACAAGATATAATGAATTAAAAAAAGATTTAAGTACTGACAACGAAAAAGTTAAGGACTTAATTCGTAGCGAAAATAAAGATACACAACAAAACATAGAAAAGGCACAAAAATCATTAGAAAATAATGATAACCAAATTTACAGTTTATTAAATAATGTCGATAAAATGCTTATTAAAGAAATTGAAAGGAGTAAATATAAATATGAAAATCTAACTGATGAGCAACGCAGCATAAAAAATTATGTGGAATCTATCAACAACTTAATGAAAGAAGTTGAACGATTGCAAACACTATCTGTTGAGCAACAGAAACAAATACTTGAATTGCAGTCAGAATTAAATCAAGCACAACATTTTAACAATAATTTTACACAACATATGTAATACCTGCCATTCAGCCTAAAGGCTTTATGGAGTAGTTGCAGAGGATATAAGGCGGTTAGCACTCCCGAATAAGGGGGTGATATGTATGACCGAGTTAGTATTACTGATTATTTTGTTAGTAGAACTTCTTGAGATCATTAAATACATAAAAAAATAATCGCCCAACAGCCCGCTAAAACTTGTTGAACGATTATTTTTATAATTAATTAAACAATTTCGGCTAACCGCTTTTGACGGTTTCCTCTGTAACTACATTATATATTATAAAAATTTAAAAGTCAATATGACAACACATTAATAAAAAGAGGGATACTATGAATGAACTAACTTCCGGAATTGTAAGCAGTGCAGTTTGGGATTTAATAAAGAAGGGAACTTCTGTTACAAAAGACTTTCTCAAAAACAAATTATCAAATTGGATACTTGACGATAAATCACTTGATAAAATATGTAAATATATAAATAATACACCTGATGTATATTTGAAATCCGAAGGATTACTTAAAGAATATATTAATATTGACGAAGAAATCAAAAAAGAATTAGAATTTGCTAAATACATAAAGCCAACTGTTTCTCAAAATATAGGTGTTGTAAACGGTAATGTATTCGGTAATATTGAAGGTGATGTTATTAATAATTATAATAACTCACAAAAGCCCAAAGAAACAAATAACAGTACATTTTATCTTACCGATAGATTTAATGAATATTGTCCAATACAAATTGTAAAATCGTATGATGTAACAAGAGATATTTGTAATATAGAAAACGAAAGTAACGGCCCTGTTATTAAAGCAAAGATTACAATGCCCGAAAAAGTAAAGCAATTGCCCGGATGCCAATTTGCAATGATTTTACTTTCTTTTACCCCTTTTATAAATTTAGAAAATTACTACGATGAAAATTATAATTTAGAATTTTCACTTGATACTTCTCAAAGTATTAAATTAGTGCAATTTCAAATAAAGAATGTACAGCAAAGTCAATTTATTGACTTTCCGCTTGAAAACAAGCATCACATTATACCATTAGCAAAAATGTCTTCCCGGGATTCATGGAAAGAAATAAAAGAAATTTGTTTTACCGTATTTGCCGATGACAGATATATAACAGATGAAATTGGATATATTAAAATTTCAGGATTGCGTTTAACAAAATAATTTTATATCACATTTAAGCAGTTAAGTATTAAAACTTGACTGCTTTTTTATAATATAGATTTTTAATAAGGAGTCATACTATGCTTTATGAATATCACAATACTGTCTGTGAGATTTTAAATGAATATTTAAAGAAAAATTATCAGAATGGGTATCGTAAAGAAACGATAGATAATGCTACCTATAATATTTTTGAATATATAGAAGGTGCATATGTATCATCTGAAAATTATAGAATACCTATGACAATGATAACAGGTTCGATTGAATTCTCTCCAAGTTGTGACGAACTGCTAAGTTTAGATTTTAAACTTTTCATAATCGGCAATAAAATTATGTATATGTATGAAGATATTTATTAAATCAATATTCAATGTTATATAATTTTAAAATTAGTTTTATAGTTTTACTTGACATAACTTTCGTTTTGAAATCTGATAATTTTTCGTTTTGTATTTCAGTTTTACTAATAACATCTTTTAGCATTTGCATTTGATGTTTATTTTCGTTTTGATAATTTAATAAATCGTTGTTTTTATTTATTAAATAATTTATTTCTGATTTAAGAGTGTAATTTTCGTTAATACATCTGCAATAATTTATATATTCGTTTGATGAAGGATCAGATATAATATTTCCGTAAATTTTCTCTGATAACATTTTAGTTACATAATTTTTTCTATCTTTTAATTCATTACTTGATGTTACATTTTCAAATGTCATTTTAGAACTTATTGTATGTTCAAAAATAGGTATTCCTTCATAATAACAATTCTTTATTTTGAAAATATCAACGGCATGTGTATGCTTAATTTCAAAACACAACCTTCCTTTCCATTTGTAAAAATATTCCATGGGTTCTGACTTATTAAACATAATATAAACATCAGCAATATATAATTCGCCATTAGCATTAAATCTATACTCTATCTCAGAAAATTCAGAATATATTTTTACCAACTTTCCTTTAATAAATAAGTTTAATACTTTTATTTCGCTTATTATATCTTTATATATACTATGGGAAATAGTTTCTTCTCTTATTGCATATTGATTATCATTTATTTGGGCGTATTTAAAAAAACAAATTTCCTTAGGTGATCTTTTATGCACAAATGATACTTTTAATTTATTGTATTTATGTGTACTAAATAATTTTCCTTTATAATTTTCTTTATAAAAATCTTCAATTTCTAACTTAATATTAGGATTTATTTTACAAAATTGCTTATATTTATCTATAATATCAAATATGCTTATAAGTTTATATGTTTTTCCATCATCACTATAATTTGCATAAATTTTCATATAAACATCTCCCTTGCTACTATTAAAAATATAATATCAAAATTATATAAAATAGTCAAATATTATTTAATATATATAAAAGAGGTCATAAAATGAACAATAAAATCAAAAAATTAGCTCAAAAAAAGCTAAAAGAATACTTAATAAAAAATTATCCTGACAAAAACCATAATAACATATTAAGTAGTTCAAAATATAGCATTGTTAATAGTCAAAAAGGATATTTTGTTCCGTATAGTAATATGAATATGGGGCAAATAATTTCACTTAACAGTAACAAAAATATTCCTATTATTGCTATAAACGGAATAATAACTTATTCATTAGATACCAAAAAGAAACAGGTATTAAAATTTACCTTTTATAAATGTAATAAACAAATTATGTATTTAAAAAACATTTGACAAACAAAAATGTGAATTGCAGAATAGAGGTGTAACGATATGAACTATTATTATATTTCAGTAATTATATTCGCTGCTTTTGTAATATTTGCAGCAGGTACGATAGTTTCATTATCAATAGAAGCGTTCAACACTGTAATAACAGTAAAAAGGCAGAAAAATAAAGCTTTTTATCAGATAACACTGTTAGCACATATTATTGAAATACAAATACATCTATTGCTGTTATGTTTTCAAGCAGTATGTATTATACAAATGTATAATAGTATAGCGGGAGGAAATTATAATATGGGGTTAATGACCGAAATACTTATAAATATCGGTTGTAGTATTGCTACATCGGCTATATTGACTGTTATCGTATATTTTAAATTTTTAAAGCATATTCCGGAAGAAACAAAAAAGAGTATTGATGATTTACTAAACTCAAGATTAGGATACGAAACCACAAATCATAATGCAAATCTTGAAAACACTAATATTGCAAAAGAATCATTGTCACGAGAACACAGCGAAATCAAGCAAAATATTTCTACTGTAAATAATAACATATTTACAGTCAGTAAAGATGTTATCCGCATAAAAGATGAAATTAGAACTGACAGGAAATTAAAAGATTTACAGTATAACTATTTAAATGATAATGACAAAACAGTCATTGAAAGCATAAATAAAATCAAAGTTCTCGGAGATAGTTTGCAAAAAGTAAATTATGAAAATCAACTTCTTAAAGCAGAAAACGAAAAGCTAAAATTAGAAAATGAACAGCTTAATAATACATTAAGTATGAATCAAAAGCGAACAAACAAATTTACACAACATATGTAATACCTGCCATTCAGCCTAAAGGCTTATGGAGTAGTTGCAGAGGATATAAGGCGGTTAGCACTCCCGAATAAGGGGGTGATATGTATGACCGAGTTAGTATTACTGATTATTCTGTTAGTAGAACTTCTTGAGATCATTAAATACATAAGAAAATAACCGCCCAACTGCCATTGGACGGTTATTAAAAATATAGCCTGATTACGGTGGCTAACCGCTTTAAACGGTTTCCTCTGTAACTACATTATATATTATTAATGTTTAAAAGTCAATATAACATATACAGCAGTTAAGTATAAAAACTTGACTGTTTTTTTATTATATGAAATAAGGAGATTAGCTATATGCAAGAAAGAGAAATAATATATAAAATACTTTTTAGTTCTGTAGCTCCATACCTTTTAATTACAGCAAATTTAATTATAGTGGTATGTATTATCAAAATCTTATGGATTACAGTAAAAAACAAAAGCAAAAAAATCAGTTCGGAAACTATCGCTTTCTCTTGCGTATGTCAATTCTTCTATTATATACTGATGGACTTAGACTTACACTTATGGTTATCTATTATATTTTTATCAGCCTTTTTGTTATTTTATAATAGTGTTAAAAAATTACAAGATGGAACATACACTTTTCCAACACTGTTATTGATGACATTTGCTATGTATTTATCTATAAGTGAATCAATTCCAATATTTTTTGTTGCAATACTTGTATCTCTCCCCATTCAAATAAGAACGCTATGGATTGAAAACAAAGGTAATTAAAATACCATTGACAAACAAATTATTGACAAACAAAAATGTTAATTGTAGAATGGAGATAGACGAAATGATTATTTTTATGATTTTATTAGCAATTTCAGTATCGTTAAATGTAACTATGGCTTACTTGCTGTATAAAGCCTACCGTAAACACTTGAATAATAATATAGAAAAATTTATGTTATATGCTATGTTTAAAAAGGAGAAATCGAATGGAAATCCTAAAGAACACTAAAACTTACGGCAATTCGTTTTATGACAAAAAATTCTTTTTTGAAAATGTTAATTTTATTAAACCAATTAAGAAAATAACAGTCTTTTTTGATTATGAAAATTTTTTACTTACAAGCTACGAAACTGATAGAGGCACGACTTTTGTTGCTGAGGGATGGAATGGTGACCAAATTCATCTTACAGGTTTGAATTGTGGTTACGGAGGCACCGGGCCAAATAAAATGGCTGATGTTTTAATATCTCTTGGAATGGAAAAAGAGATGGCCTATGATTTAATGTATTATCCAGGTTTAGAAATACCTTTTGATAAAAAAGGTATCATTATTAAAGAAAATATCAAAAAAAAGGCTTACTTCAGCAGTCAAGGAGAACATTTAAATAAATGCAAAGTACATCTTAATGATTTAGTATACTTTAATTATCTTGAAAAAAAACTTTATTTTATAAATCCTCAATATAAATATATAAGGGATCTATATAACGCTATAGATGAAATAAATCCTGCATATTTTCAATACTATGTTGGAGATAACAGCACTTTAGATAACGGATATTTTCCGAATATTCTTGACTATGACTTAAAAAAACATCTAACAGGAGTTAATTTAATTTTAATTGGAGAAAAATTTCAAATCAACATATTAATTGATAAGAATTTGGCCAGAACAGTAATAAATATGATCTATTGTTATATTACGGGGGAACCATTATTTGATGACTTAGATTTTTTAAAAAAACCTGAGTCCAGGATAAAATCCTATCTATTTCAAATTTTAGATAAAAACGAATGTCATGAACAAAGAAAAATAAAGTTGAATCATTCGAGGAAAAACAGATATGTTTAGCAGCGATTTATTGATGGCAGTAATAAGTGGTTTTATTTCATTTATATTTGGATTGTTAACAATGACCTTATCTGATAGAGTACCATTTTTCTCAAAAGCTAAATATAAAAGACAACTTAAAAGTCAAATTCCGCAACTATATATGTTTCAAAAATACAAATATAAAAACAATGAGATGTTATACGAAGTAAAATTAGAAGTAAAATCTGATGAAGAAATGAAGGAAAGTGCAAACTTACTCCTTAAAGAAATTGATTCCATTCAAGATTTATCTTCAAAATATTTTGTTACATTCAAAAGTAAAAGTTCTACAGTTGCTCAAATCAGATACCTTATTTACGAAAGATATGGTGAAATACCTTTTAAATCTGAAAGAGAATTTATCCTTGAAGATAATAATAGCTTTACATTAGTATTTAGTATTAAAGACAAACCAAAATCTATTATAATTGTTTTTAATAAAAATACTATTGTATACAATCTTGATGATATTGACGGTAATATAATATATCCGAAGATTAAATTATTATAAGTATAAATACTAATACGAAAGGGGTCAGAAGTATGACTACACAGGAAATGAACACAAACATCACAAATGCGAATGAACCGGCAGAGAAAAAAACGAATAAGAAAAAGGCTATTGGTATTGTTGCAGTTGCGGCAGTAACGGTGGCGGCGGTCATTATTGCCATGCTGACCGCTTGCGGAAATAAACAGCCTACTGCAACAGCAGATGAGGTTATTGGCACATCTGTTCAGACTGTTACACAGGTAGTTACCGATTCACAGGGTAACACTCATATAGAAGAAGCAACTAAGGTTGTTGAGGTTAAGCAGACACAGCCTGCGGAGAAGTCGGAAAAAGCTACGGAAGTTAATGCACAGAATGCAGCAAAGACCGACAACAAGCAGAACAACGGCGGTCAGAGCAACAATAACAGCAACGGCAACAGCAATCAGACTAACAACAATAATAACAATGGCGGCAACGGTCAAACAAGCAAGAGCAACGGTTCATCAGGCAGCACAAATAAGCCTGCAAGCAATTCAGGCTCAAACAGTTCATCAAGTCAGAGTAAACCGTCAGGCGGTTCATCAAGCAGCTCAAGTCAGAGCAAGCCGTCAAGCGGTTCGGGTTCATCATCTTCAAGTAAGCCTGCACCTGCACCGGCTACACAGCCTGCAACAAAAGACCCACACGAGGGCAAAACTTGGTACGATGCAGAGTACAAAACCGAAAAAGTTTGGGTTGTAGATGAGGAAGGCTATACTTGGCAGAAACCGATTGTAGAAGGTCAATGGAGAACTATATGTAACATTTGCGGAGCTGATATTACAGAAGATGTTACTGGTCACGATAAAACATATCACCTTCCTTATGGTGACGATTTTAGCTATAGTGATAAATGGATTGAACAAATTACAGGTTATGAAACAATTAAAGTTCCTGAGAAAGGTCATTATGAAACAAAAACAACTCTCGTAAGAGCAGCAGGTTGGTATTGATATATATATGAAAATTAAACACATCAATTAAAGCAGTTAAGCAAGAGCTTGACTGCTTTTTTATATTCAAAATGTGTGATTTTTTACATCTATTAGAAACGGTGATAAAATGAAAAGGAAAGGCATTAAGGAATTAGGATCCGTCATTGAGCCTTTAGAGGCTTATCATAATTATTTTATAGATTATGATGAGGTTAAAGCAAAAAGAATATTGACAAAATTTTATTTTGAACTAAAAAATTTTACACCTGAAAAACAAATAATAATAAAGCGACATAGTTACTATTCTTTTTATATAAATCTCTTGCTTGTTATGCAAGCACTTGAAAAGAAAAAGTATTCAGAAGCTTGCCACGAAATCTGTACCCTTAATTATTATGAATCAATACTTCAAAAACGTGTTTATAATTCATTGATGCGTTTATTACATAATTATTTAGAATGATATAAATGCGAACTTTATAAATGGTTAAAAATTTATATAACATATAAAGCAGTTAAGTATAAAAACTTGACTGCTTTTTTATACCAAAAAATCTGAAAGGAGCACCAATATGAGCAGAAGTCCACCGCCCCTCACAATACATACTATCTTATTGAAAGGAGAGTTTTATGAACAAATTTAAAAAGCTAAAGTCGGCAATTATTTCCTTTTGCAAGCCTAAAAAGCTGACATCATTGGCAGTTGCATTAACAACAATCTTTGCTATGCTGCCTGTCGCTAATATTTCGGCAAGTGCTTATTCATATACAGGGCTGTCTGAAATTGGTAACAAAATTTTGCTTGAATCGTCAGCAAAGCCTATCCCTTGGACAGACAGCCTTGTAGCTTATGAGTTTAAAATTAACGGTGAGATTGGGTATTGCATAGACCCAAATACACCTGCACAGAAAACAGAGGGCAAGACTGTTGAATTTACGGACTTTTTTGGAGAAACAGGCAAAGAAGTAATTAAACTTGACCCAAATTCCAATAACGAGAATGAAAAAGCACTAATAGCTGCTCTTAATACCTTTTACGGTGTAGCTTATGGTGATTATTTCAGCAACTTTGAGGTTAATGGAAAATCAGCTAAAAGCATTTTGGATAAATATATTAACAACTCTTTGTATGAGCCGTTGTTTGCCAAAATTGATAAGGAATTTGGCAGCAAAGCAAACGAGAAAAAGTATTATATTTTATCTCACTATACTTTAAGCCAGTTAGAACATCAGATGTTAGGTGATCCAACATCTGAATGGAAAGCTTGGTATGGTGATACCGATACAATCATTAACGAGCTTGCTGATTTTGCCCATAGTATTGCTAAATCGTCAAGTAACTGGTCGGTAATTAAAAAAAGAAGTGAAAGCAGTAACTTTTACATTTGTCAGCCGAAGCCGTCTGACGGTACATATTGCCAACACTTAATTGTAAGAATACCGAAAAAAGCTAAACTGTATCTTAAAAAAAGCGGTACAAGCGAAGAAATCAAGAACCTGACAGAACAGACAACTGATAAAGATTACTTGAATTTCGCAGGTGCACAGTACACCTTGTATAGCGATGATAACAAAGCAGTTGCAGTTGCGGAGCTTGATAAAAACGGTAACATTGCTAAAATTAAGTATTCGTACTCCAATCAGGACTGGATTACAAAGAATTACTTTGAGCTTGGTTCAGGTCAGTATTACCTCAAAGAAACAAAAGCACCGGCAAACGGTTACTTCACTCTTAGCAACAAAAAATACAATGTTACAGTCACAACAGACGATTGCAATAACGAAAGAATACTTGATATTCTTCAACTATCTGATACCGAAATCGTTAAGCTAAAATTCAAAAAAGAAAGCAGTAACCCTGATATAACATCAGGTAACGATTGCTATTCATTAGACGGCGGTATGTTTGCTGTATTTTCCGATGAGGAAAGTGCAACTGCATATATTTATAACAACAGTATAAAAAACAACATAGTAAGGTACTTCATTACCGACAGTAATGGAGAATGCAAGGCTGTATCTAAAGACGGTAATTCTTGGGACTATAACACAAATTCAGACTTATACAAAATTGAATACAGTGACAATTACTATGCTGTCGAAATGGTAGCACCTAAAGGCTATATGCTAAATAAATCAGCCACAAAGTTCACATTAAGTGATACCGATAACGGTTTTGCTATTCTATCTGCTACTATTATCGATAGACCTGAAAATGACCCCGTTCGTATTGTTTTACGAAAGAAAGATGCTATAACAGGTCAGACAACTAATATGGCTGATGCTGAATTTACATTATGTTATTATCAGGGATATTATTACTCTGAAAGTGAACTTGAGGGGAAAAAGCCTGAACGAAAATGGGTGTTAAAGACTGACGGTGACGGTTACTGTCGCTTAGCTGATGAATATAGAGCAGATAGTGACTATAACGAAAAATTCTATGTTACAACAACAGGCAATCCTACCTTACCATTAGGAACTTTTACTGTGCAAGAAACCAAAGCCCCGACAGGCTACAAAATCAATCCTGAATTGTTTATCCGACAAATTAAGGTTGATGAAGCCACAGGCTCAATCACAACCTTTAATGAGATTGAAGTGCCTGAACCACGAGATACCGTTTACGGCAATCTTACAATCTACAAAACCGCTGATGACAGTAAGCGAGGAGCTAATACTGCTAAGGATGTATGGTTTAATGTCAAGTCTGATGACGGAGTGACAGACGAAAACATAGTAACAAAAAGCAAGGGCATAGACGGTGCAGCAACGCTCAGCGACTTGCCTGTTTACAAAGCAAGCGGAGAATATGTAAAATACATAATCACAGAGCTTGGCTACAAAAATGCAGACGGTACATACTCTGTGCCTGACAGATATATTCCTCCTGCTAAAAAAACCGTTACGCTAAAGGAAAATGTTACTCTTTCATTTTATTTTGCAAACAGACTGCAAAAGACAGGCTTAATCGTTCAAAAAGAGTCTGAGGACGGCATTGTAAGCGGCTTTTACTTCTCGGTAAAGTCTGATGACGGCAAAACAAATAAGGTGCTTGTAACAGGCGAGGACGGCACTGCTCAGCTTACCAATCTTGCGGTGTATAACACAAGCAATGAAAAGGTTAAATACACAATTGACGAATTAGGCTTTAAAAATGCAGACGGTACATATTACTTCCCTGCTAAGTATGTAAAGCCTGCGGCTCAGACAGTTACACTTGAGGACGGCAAAAGCTTTGTAGTTACGATGAAAAACCTGCTCAAGCGTGGCAGTGTAGAGCTTTTAAAAACAGACGGCAACGGCAATCCGCTTGAGGGTATTGAGTTTGAACTCTACAACACAAAAACAGGCATTGTTAATGTTATAAATAAAAACAGCAGTATTATGTACGAAGCTGCCGACAGCAAGACGGCTGATACGGTAACAAAGCTCGTTACCAACAGCGACGGCAGAATTATTGTAAATAACCTCTTGCCCGGTGATTATTACTTCATTGAAACAGACAGCAAAGGTAATATGCCGTATGCAGGCAAGATTAACTTTACGATTTCGCCCGACAGCTTAGATACACTCGATATACAGCTTACAGTTAAGAATAACAGTGTCTTCATTCCTGAAACAGGCGGAACAGGCAACAACAGACCGATTTACATTGAAATCGGTGCTGCTGTATTAGCATTTACTGTTCTCACAGGTGCCGTTGGATTAGGTATAAGAAAAAAGAAGAAACACATCGGCAAAAAGGCTCGACAGTAAATCTGTTGAGCCTTTTACATACAGTGGACAAATTGTCCGCAAAATTTTTTAAGGAGGGGTTTTCTTATGAGAAAATCAATCAGAAAATCATTCACAGGCAAACTGCTCGCAGCAGTAATGATGTTGACATTACTCTTTGCGGCAATACCGACAGCAAGTGCGGCTACTGCACTTAAGACAGAACAAAAGGTCAATATCAGTGTAAAATGCACTAAACCGGGCTATACTTTTGAACTTTTCAGAGTTGCGAACCTCAAGAGCACAACAGCTACTCCGTTCAAAACAGAATACACATCGCTTATTTCTTCTGTAAGTGCTGAAATTCTTGCAGGCGATTCAAAGGCTGCTCTTGACGCACTCGATAACGCTGATTTAAGTACAGCAGTATCACAGGGTACATTTACTTCATCGGCAACAAACACAACACAGAGCTTTTCAAACCTTGAACAGGGTATTTATTACATCAAGTGTGTTAAGTACCCTGCCGGTGTTACAAGCATCACAAACTCTGTTCTTGCTCTCCCGTATTACAATAACGGTGAGTGGGTATATAGCTACGCTGAAATCAATCTTGCAAGCAAGGTAGCTGACAGCACACCGTCAACAGAAAAGTCAATTACCAACAGCACAAAGAACAATACTAACTATACAGATGTATCACTTGGCGACACTGTAAACTTTAAACTTAAGAATACAGTAGCAGGCTCAAATGACATTAAGCTCACAACATATGCTGTATATGATGATATGAGTGCAGGTCTTACACTTAACAAAAATTCATTCAAGGTATATCTTGCTGACAGCAAGGTTGCAAAGATTGGCAAAAACCTTGTAAACGGCACAGATTACAAGGTGAATGTAACAAGCGAGGGTGCAGGCAAAAACACAAAGTTCAATGTTGCTCTTACTCCTGAATACCTTGCAAAGTCAGATTTTTATACAAGCAACGCAAAATTTGTTATTGTAACATATTCTACAACAGTCAACAAATACGCTGTAGTCGGTACAGCAGGCAACCCGAATGAAGATGTAAAGCTTGAATACGGTAATGATTCAGGTGTTGACAGCGTTCCGGGCAATAAGGTATATGTTTACACATATGGACTTAAGGTACTCAAACTTAACGAAGCAGGCAATCCGCTTGCAGGTGCAACCTTTGATCTGTATAACGATAAAGCTCATACCAATTTTATTGGAACGGGTACATCAGACAGCAACGGTAATGTAATTTTTAAAAATTCAGCAAATGAGGAAATGAAATTACAGAGCGGAACATATTACATTGTAGAAACTGTTGCTCCTGCCGGTTACAATGTTTACGGCAAGGTAATTGAAGTTGAAATCCCTGTTCAGTATAATTCGGTATTCACTAAAAACACTTGGGTAAAGAATGCACCGACAAACGGCGCAGTTGAAATTACCGTAACTGATACAATCGTATTCTTCCCTAAGACAGGCGGATATGTAGGCTTCATTCGTGTAGCAGGATTTGCTTGTGTAGGCATTTCTCTTGCGTTGGTACTTGCATACCTCATCAAGAAGAAATCGGCTAAGACAGCTAAATAATTAAACTATAACAAAAGGGCTGCCGATTTATCGGTGGCCCTTGCTCACGAAAAAATTATGAAAACTAAAATATTTTTTATATCTCTCTGCGTTCTTGCCGCAGTCGGAATAGGCTTTTTAATCTATCCGAATATAGCCGATTACATCAACAGCAAGAACAACGAAAATGTAATACTAAATTACAATACAAGCACTCAAACAATGTCTGATGATGAAATCGACAACGAGCTTGCTAAGGCTCAAAATTTTAACGAATTGCTCGCAAAGAGTGCATTAAACGATGAAGAAAAAGACGAATACAATACAGCAATGTCAGAGTATGAGAACATTCTCAACTATGACGATATAATGTGTACCATTGAAATTCCGAAAATAAATGTTGACTTACCGGTGTATCACGACAGCACCAACAGAGAAGAAAAACTCAAAAAAGGCTGTGTGCATTTGGCAAACACTTCCTTGCCCATTGGCGGAACGAGTACACACGCTGTTATATCCGCTCACTCCGGTTATCCTGAACAGGTGTTCTTTGATGAATTGGACAAACTGCAAATCGGAGATACCTTTAAAATAAATGTACTGAATAAAACACTCACATACAAGGTGTGTGAGATTAATATAGTTGACCCTGACGATTCAAGTAAACTTGAAATTGAGAACGGCAAAGACTATGTGACATTGGTCACTTGCTATCCGTACTCAATTAATACGCACAGATTGTGTGTGCGTGGCGAAAGGGTTGAAGATACGATTACTGATACTGCAACAGCTGATGAGGTGATTAGCAATAAAAGTAATCGTGTTTATACTTGGTGGGATTTGGTTTATTTCTCTGCATTGCTCTGTTTTCTTATGTTTGTTATTTATGTATTTCGTGGATCACCTTTCTATCCCTTTAAGGCGATTAAAGAATGGACTATTGCAAAAATTAAATGGATACGCAGATTACTAAAGCAAAAATAATCTGTTAATTCAATTCTGAAAGGACTGATTTTTTGTTAAAGTTAAAAATTGATTTAAAAGGAAATATATCTGAATTTTTGCAAAATCTCACTTGTGATGACGATATAGCAGATACATTGGTTACTATCATAGATAGAATTATTATAGATGAATATATTAAACCGAGTCCTATTGAAAATTCTTTGCCATTAAGCCAAAAAGAAGAATTAATTTATAACAAAAGAAATGAAATTTTATCAATGATGTCAAAAAGAAAAATCGATACAAATTACATTTCTTCAAGTCAAACAAGTGACCTGTATTCAAATATATAACCGAATTAAACAATATATTATAAAAAAATTATAAGGTGTATAATAAAATGAATATTAATATCACACCTATACTCTTCTTGTCTTCCAATACAGAATTTTTTGATACTATACATAATTATCTTTTTTATTTATTACTTTCATTAATTATATTATATATCTTTTTTATCTACAATGCTTTTAAATGTTGCGGAAGGGAAAAAGAGCAAAAGGAAATCAAAAAACAGAAAACAATCTCAAAAGTTCCAGTTATGATAAAGGGAGGTACTGATATGGTAGAAAATATGATAGGCAAAAAAGTTTTCTTGATTGATGACTTAGGTGACGGAGAAATGCTGATGTGCAGTGATACCGTCACCGCAATTCTTTTAGAAGAAAACAGTATGAGCGTAAGGTGCAAAACATCAGGCAATGAATTTTGGACTATTGGTAAAAACGCTTTTTTCAGCGAATGTGAAGCTAAACAAGCATTTGAGGAGTATATATGATTATTTACGGTGATATAACAAAGCTCGATGATATAGAAGCTATTGTGAATGCTTCTAACGGTATTGGCTATATGGGTGGAAGAGTGTGCGTTAAGGAATTACATAAAGGTGTAGCCGAAAGTATACAGTATGTTACAAAAGGAGCAGTTGAGAAGCTTGCTAAAAAAGAATGTAAAGCTCATCATATATTCGGCTATGCTCCCGGAGAGGTGTTTGTTACAGATGCTCCAAATATGGAATATAAAAAAATTATTCACGCTGTAACAATGCGATTTCCGGGTGGTAAAGCGAAATTTGAAACAATAGAAAAACTTATACCTAAAATAAAATTGACAGCCGAAAAATTAAATCTTCGTTCTGTAGCAGTGCCTTTGCTTGGTACAGGTACAGGAAAACTTAATCGCAAAGCGGTTAAAGAACTACTGATAAATAATCTTGTAAGCAGCAAAGTGATTTTTTATATTGTATTACCTTATTAGTTTATGATGTTTTATTAATGTTAGCTGAAATCTTCTTATTATTTGATGATTAAATAAGCTACTGAAAGATGTAAGGAGTTATTAAATAAAATGACAGTCAAAGAACTACTAAATAAATACGATTTTTATGATTACGACAAAACAGGATTTGAAAGTTTTGCAGTGTTTTTTCCAAAAGATGATTTTGAAAAGGCAAAAAGTTTCGATATTGATTATATTGATTCAATCGAAAATCATAAGGAGCTAATCGAAAAACAACTGGATTTAGAAGTTTTGTATTATAAAATTATGCGTGCTGACGAACTTGAAAAAACAATTTTCAAGCACGAAACTTGGACTCACAATGACAAAGTTGCATTTGCTTTTTCAAAATGGATTTGTATATTAGTTAAGACTTTATAAGATTTCAAATAACCAATAGGAGAGATATTACTTATGTAACTATACTAATGCTTGCAAGATACTTTTCTGTTGACTTCAATACCTTGCTCTGCTATGACCTTCAAACCCCAAATTAATACAAATAAACGAAAGGGAGTGAAAAAATGAACGATAATTCATCTTTTAACATTTGCTGTGCAGCAGTGCTTGTGACATTAGTGCAAATTGTATTTATTGGATTAAAGCTGCTTAATGTAACTAATTGGAGCTGGTGGTATGTGTTGTCACCTACACTGATTTATGCAGGTTTATGGTTCATAACCGCAATTATAATATTTTTTACTGACGATTAAGTTAGAGAAAAGAAAGAGGAACGAAAAATGAATAAGCTATTCAAGAAATTGCTGATTACAGCAACAGCAATATTGTCGGTCATCTGTTACAGCACCACCGTAGCCTTTGCCGCTGGCTTTGATGTGAATAACGATGATAGCGTTAATGTAAACGATGTAACCTTTTTACAGGGCGAAATATCAGAATTTACCGACAATATGGACTATGACCTGAACAGTGACGGCAGAATTGATGTAAACGATGTATCGTTTTTACAAATTGAAATCAGCAATCAGAGCGTAGAAAATAATACACAGATAAGTATATCAACAAAAGAATATTGCAAAAATGTCGGTGATACTTTTACGATTTCTGTTGATACAAATAATGATGTAAATGAGATCACCTTTACATCATCTGACAGTTCTGTTGCTAAAATTATTTCAACGGAAAAAAGTTTGGCAAAAGTAAAAGTGAATAAAGTTGGCAATGCAAGTGTTACTATAAAACAATGTAATAAAATAATTACAACAAAAGTAAAAGTTGAAAAAGCAAAATGTATTGATGTTTCCGAATGGAACGGTGATATTAATTTCAACAAAGTAAAAAGTGCAGGCATAACTTGTGTTATTCTCCGAGCAGGCTATGGCAAAGACCCGAACCAAGAAGATAATAAATTCAATGAGTATTATAGACAGGCTAAAGCCGCAGGACTGAATGTAGGTGCGTATTGGTATAGTTACGCTACATCTGTCGATGCCGCAAAAGCGGAAGTAAGAAATTGTATGAAAACCATTAGGGGCAAAGAGTTTGACTTGCCTGTTTTTCTTGATGTTGAAGAATACAGACAGGCTGTTTTGCCACGCAGAACATTGACTGATATTATTTCAACCTTTTGTGACGGAGTAAAGGGTTATGGATTTGATGTTGGAATGTATAGTGCAAAATCAATGCTTGTTGACAGTGCTTATCCTGATGAGCTTGCAAGCAAATATTTAATTTGGATGGCAGCACCAAATAATTCGTACAATGAGCTTCCGCCATTTGTTGACATTCATCAGTACAGTTGGAACGGCAAGGTTGACGGTATTAGAGGTGATGTTGATTTAAACTACATATATAACTTAAATTGATTTCGATATTTAGGAGCAGTGTATTAAAACATACACTGCTTTTAATATATAACAAATAAAAAAGGAGGTATAGATCATCAAGCGAAAAATCAACCCTGTATTCGTTATTGTATGTGCAGGAATTATTGTAGTAATGATTGCAGTTGTTATAATCGTAAGTCTTGCGGTTAATGGCAAAACAGAGAAAGAAGAAGTAAATACTACAGTTTCTTATTCAAGTTCAGTTATAAAATTCACTAATGCCGCAGAAACAACACAAAGTATTTCTAAGTGGCAAAACAGCAGTGAATTAGCAACACAACAATCTTCTCAAAGCGTTAATAGTGAACGCTCCGAAAGATCAGAATCACAATCAAAAAGTGAAAGTAAATCTGAAGATTCAGAGCACGAGCAATCACAAGAACCTAACGAAAACAGCATAAACAACAGTTCTCATAATTCATCACAAAGCAATAACAACTATTACCGACCACAGCAATCTGAAACACCAAAACCTGAACCGACAAAGGTTCAAGAGCCTCAAACAACTAAAAAAGTTGAGAAGCCAACTTCAAAACCTACTGTAAAACCGCAAGAAACAACTAAAGATAATATATATTTGTCTTATTCGTCAGTTTCTATACATACAGATGATGTTTTATTTCTTAACTTAATCGGAGCAAATAACGGAGTTTCATGGTCAGTCGGTAACTCGTATATTCTTCAAAATTATGGAGGTGGTGGAAATCAATGCAGCTTTAAAGCATTGAAAAAAGGGTCAACAACAGTAACAGCAACATATAACGGTAGGTCATATACCTGCTATGTAACAGTTAATTAACGGAGGTAATTTTTATGAATCTTAAAAAAATCAAAAACAAAGTGTTATCATTTTCAATCACATCAGCACTGATTTCATCTATAACAGCAATTAATGCTTATGCTGCCGATAACAACGCCGGTGTTGATATTTCGGGCGGCATTAATAAAGCAATTAATGAAGTAAAAGTACAATTTAAGGATGTAGTCGCAGTCATTTTTGGATTTTTGACACTTGTAGCATTAACAGTCGCAGTTGCAAAGCTTGTTAAAGGATTGCTCAGCCATCGTAATCAGGGAACTGAAATTCCATGGGCAGGAATCGGAATGGCATTTGGTGCTACTATTGTTTGTGGCGTGGTTGCCGGAGCAGGCTTCTTTGGTTGGTTTGGTTTAAGCTAAAAGGAGCAGCATATGATAGATTCTTTACTTTTAATCCTTGCTGATATATTTTGTATGGATTTAACAAAAGACTTACACTATACAATTGCTCAGTTTATGTCTATTGGTCTTGCAAGTTGGTCAACCGACATAATCAATCAAAATAATAATTATACAACAAGCCTTTTTGATAATAGTATGGTTACAAATTTTTTGTTTTTTATAGAAAGCTTTGCCGGATTGCTTTTAGTGTCCGGTATAGCTTTTGCAGTATTTGACTTTGCTGTTTCAGTCGGTGAGGGAGAACGAGTTTCTCCTATTAATCTCCTGCTTAATATTTTCAAAGGTCTGTTAGCTTCATTACTAATAACTACCCTGCCTGTATCCTTGCTGATTTTTACAAATCATATTTGTAACATTATTTGTCAGGCATTTACAGATGATATTACTATAAATTTTATCGTCCAAATAAATTCAGATAACAGTACAAGTTCAGCAAATTTCTTTTCCGGGTGGGGATTCGCTATATTTATGCTGATTACATTTGTTTGTGTAATTAAAGTATTCCTTGCAAATATAAAACGAGGCGGAATTTTAATAATTCAAATGTTTGTCGGTTCTTTGCACTTATTCAATGTACCACGAGGATATTTAGATTCGTTTTCAGGGTGGTGCAAACAAGTAATCGGCATTTGTGCAACATCTTTTATATCAAATATACTAATCGTTTTAGGTGCGGTTGTATATTGTACTCAAGACGGCGCAGATGTATGGGATTTGATTTTAGCCACAGGTGTTATGCTTGCTGCGGCAGAAGCTCCGAGAATTTTACAGCAATTCGGACTTGATACAAGCGTAAAAGCTAATGTATCTCAAGCTATTTTTGCTACAAGCGGTATTACATCAATAATCCGCTCTTTTGCTCACTAAAAGGAGGCTAAAAATGAGAAAATTTTACTATCCCGATAATCTTACGGCAGTAAAGCTATATAAATACTGGACTATAACAGATTTATTTGTAATGGTAAGTATATTTGCTTTTTCAATAATAATGTTTTTGTCATTGCGTATTTGGTTTTTTATAGCTTTTCTGCCTGCATACGCATTTTTGTCTGCCCGCTTTGTGGATTATTCAGTAATCAGATTATTTGTGCTGTTCATAAGGTTCTTGTTTACTGATGTACTTATTTTGAAATGGAGGCGATAAACTTGTCAAAAAAAGATCGCAAACTTAACAAAGCAATTAAGAACAATAATACAAGAGTGCAGAATTTCTTTGAAATAGCTGAGATTAAAGAAGATCATATTCTTACTACACGCAATGAGGAAAAATATTTTCTTGAAGTTAAGCCCAAAAATATTACTGTTCTCTCAAAGCCCATAAGACTTGGTATTATTGACTCACTTACAAATATCATTTCTGAACTGCCTAAATCTGAAATTTTGTGTCTTAATAATTCACAAAACTATGAAAATAACATAAGACATCTCGAAAATCTGAAAAGCAAAGAAAATAACGCAGCCATTGCAGCTCTTGACATCAAAGACATTGAATATATGAATAATATAAAATCTGCTATGTCAACAAGCAGATCATTTTTTATTATTTTAAGAACTTCTCAGCAGGACAGCAGACAGCTTGTAAATCACGCATTGCAGCTATGTGCCGAGCAAAATTTCAATGTACAGCTTGCAGAGAAAAAAGATATTAAAAAGATGTTGTCGATTTATCTTGAGCATACATCATACGATGAAGAGTTGCCTGATTATGACGGCGAACAATACGGATTATCTAAAAATGAAAGCCTTAAAAATTTTGTGGATATAATTGCACCGTCAATTATGGACTTTAAGCACAGGCGATATTACATAGTAGGTAATACATACAGAAAAGTTTTTGCTATCAGAAGATATAAAACCGAAACAGAACAAACTGCAATACTGTCTGAAATCGGTGAAATGGGCGGTGTAACATTACATATATATAATGAAAGAGTTACACCGTCAGAGCAAGAAAAAATCTTTGAAAAAGCAGAACGAAAAAATATGGGCGATATTGCAGAGGCAAAAACTATGTCTAAGTCAATAGACAGCAAGGAAAATATTTTAGACATAGAAAAAATACTCAAAGAATCGCACCGAACAAAAGAAGAGTTTATACATTGCTCTGTTTATGTAGAAGTAATAGCTAATTCTCTTAATGAACTAAGAGATATGCAAATAAAAGTATGTTCAACGCTCAATAAAAATCATGTAAAATACGATGAATTGTATATGCAGCAGCGTGACGGTTTTGCTTCGGTAGCTCCTTTTGGACTTGATATGTTTGATAAAGAATTTGCAAGAGTATTACCTGCAAGTTCAGTGGCTAACCTCTTCCCCTTCAGCTACTCCGGCAAAACAGACCCTAAAGGATTGTTCTTTGGTCGAGCCGTACACGGTGGAAATATTCTTGCCGATATTGACCATAGAGATACCGATAAAACCAACGGTCATATAGCAATTTTCGGTAACTCCGGTGAAGGTAAGTCATTCCTTATAAAATTGCTTATATGTCTTTTCCGACAACAGCAGAAAAAAGTTTACAGTATGGATTCTGACAAAGAATGTATAGATGTAACTAACGGACTCGGCGGCACAAACATTGATATGCTGTCAGGCAAGTATTTTATAAATGTAATGCAGCCTCGCCTTTTGAACGATCCTCTTGATGACAGCTATACTGATGATGAACCTGTTGCGTTTAAGCATAAAACAATTATTTCTCAACATATAGCATTTCTCAAAGATTTCTTTAAAACATATAATCCTGCTATTACAACAGCTGAACTTGATACTCTTGAAATAATGCTTGAAGAACTGTACAAAAAATTTCATATTACAGACCGTACCGATTTGAACAAGCTTACAAATGTTGATTATCCTATACTTTCAGATTTGTTCAAGGAAGTTGAAAGGCAGCTTAATATTTATGATGAAGTTTCAAAAATTAACGGAAAAGAAATGCTTTTTACAAAAGACACTCTCCGTAATCTTGCGCTTTGTATTCGTTCAATATGTATCGGTACAGACTCTACATTCTTTAACGGTTATACAAACATTCCGAATGCAGACCACATAAATTTTGATGTAAAGAATTTATTAAATACAAACGAAAACTTAAAAAATGCAATGTATTTCAATATTCTTTCGTTTATGAATAATAAATTTTTGACAGAAGGCAATACGGTTGTAATCGTTGATGAGCTGCACGAGGTAATTAAAAGTTTAATTGTAATTATGTATCTGCGATCATTTGTTAAGCGTGGCAGAAAGAAAAACAGTAACCTCGTTATCGCTTCACAAAATATTGAGGATTTGATGATTCCGGGGGTTGTTGAATATACAAAGCCGTTTTTCTCAATACCTACTCACCGTTTTCTCTTCTATCCCGGCACTGTCAATATTAAGGAGTACAAAGCTATAACTAATATGCTTGATGAAGAATGGGAGCTTATACAAATAAGTAAAAGAGGTCATTGTCTGTACTGCTGCGGTAATGAACGCTACTACTTACAAATTATTGCACCGGAATACAAAAAAGAGTTATTCGGCACAGCAGGTGGTAAATAAATGACTACAGCAGTTAAGTATTTTTTACTTATCATTAATAACAAGAAAGCAAGAAATACAATTATAGGAATAGTCATAGGTGTTATAGCCGCCGTTTTATTTCTGTTGATGTTTACATATGAATCTACACAACAAAATGCAGCACCAATTGCAGAAAAAGCAAAAGAAGAGTACAGCTTTTGGCAAACTCACACTCCAGGCAGTCAAAATTTATCCTGTCAAGGTGAACGATATTGCTCATATTTTAAATCTTCTGTGACAGATTGGTGCTGTTATTTTGTCGGTTACTGTATTCAGGAATCAGGCTATGAAACCAAAGATTTTGGCTTTGCACCGGGAACTATTATGTGGACAAGCAACCTAAAAGAGCTTGGAAAATTAAAAAGTGCCGATAACTATACACCGCAAGTCGGCAACTTAATTTTCTTCGATTACGGTGGCAGAAGCCATTATAAAGCAACCGGTAATGTAGATCATATAGGCATAGTTGTTGAAGTAAAAGATAATTCTGTTACAGTAATTGCCGGCAATGAGTACAATGGCCAAACCTCCAACTGGGCAACTGTAAGTTATGTAAATAAATACATATTACAATTAAACGATGACAGCATAGCTTGCTATGGAGCGGTTGGTTCAGCAATTGAAAAAGGTCTTGCAAATGTAACAAGAAATGTTATTACTCACAATGAAGTAGGTGTATTTTACAACGAACTTGATAACAGTGATTTCGGTTCTGTTATAGCTAATGATAACGGTGCTCTGTCAGTAGGTGCATACGGTTGGCACGGTAATAACGCATTATCACTCTTGCGTAAAGCATACAGTATAAGCAATGCAGAAATTAACCGAGTAGCTTTATCTTACTCAAATACCGGTAGGAAAGTTATTGCCGCTATAACAAACGGAAGCGATTGGTCAAGTTATGTCCCTGACAGCTATACTTGCTCATGTATTAAAGCAATGCTGCTTACGAATGCAGGCATAGAAGCACAAAATCAAACATCAACAGAAAATGCGGAAGAATATATCGCAATTTGTCAGGAAAATAATATCAATGATAAGCGAGCTATCGTTTACTGTGCAGATATATTAAATCAATTTGGCACAGGTTCATTTGATAAAAATGTTTACGGCAACGGTCATAATGGTGTTTTATACGGTGTATCTAACGCAACTCTTGATTCTGTTTATTCTTCTAAAAGGGCTTGGAGTGACAGCAACTACAGCTATGAAACAAGACGAAAATGGACATATGACTACCTAAAAGGCTTATCTGACACGGATTTCAGCTAACAAGTGTCCCACGGTGGGACACTTGTTGCTGCTTTGGTATATGAAAGGAAGAAAAATGAAAAAGAAATTTATTATAGCTACGGTCGTTATTTCTGCAATAACAGTTATTGTAACAGGGTGTGGTTTGAAAGATGATACTAATAAAACAGAATCGACTACTGCTCCTGTTACAGTTGAAACCACAACTATGAACACAGAAAATTTGCAGCAAAGGATTGAGGAATTGGAAAGTGAAAAGCTCAAATATGACAGACTGTTTAATATTGAAGTCAAAGATGTCATTGATAAATATTGTCAGCTTTATCTCTCCTACTCCGGTTCACAAAGTAATAATATTTCTCAGCTCAAGGATTACTTATCAGATGATTATTATAATCAATTACAAACAACAATAGGTCACAGCACATACGATGATAATTATGAGCAAGCTACAGGCTTGGTACAATTGTATGTTTCTGACTATGAGGATAACGGTTCGTTTAATGTTATGGCTATTTGCAGTCAGACAATCATATACAACGATGAAGTGTCAAACTCAAATGTAACATACAATTTCAATATGGGATATTACGATAATATATGTAAAATTCGTTCAGTCGAGAAAATCTTTTAAGAGGTGATTTTATGATACAGTCAGATAGATTTTTTAACAAATTAACTTTAACCAATGATAATATACCTGATGATAAATTATTAGGCTCTTGCTTTTATCTTACATCAAAAGTAATAGACGAAACTGCTGTTAAAGCCAAAAATATTCTTAATTCAAACACTCTTTCTTTCGTTTATAACGCTTCTGTCGAATATTTATACCAAAAATATCTTGAAGATCCCGAAAAAATAAAAAGTATTTTTCGAGAAGAAAGAGAAAAATTTGATATAATTCCTAAAAAACAAAAAAGTCTTTATATTACCAAAAAGAGTTATAGAATGCTGATGTTTCTTAAAAGAGAGCTTTATATTTCAAGAGGATTTGTAATGCAAATAGCAATTGAGCAGTATTATAACTATCTTTGTTCAGATGAATACCTTACACTTTTAATTAATAAGCGTAATGAAGTTTTAAAGGAGGATAGCGTATGCAATCAGTAAACAAACAGCAGATAAGCGTTCAATTGCCTTTATCAACGATAAATAAAATTGAGAGCTTAAAGAAACTTGATGACGGCAAAACAAGCAGAAATAAGATAATTGAATCAGCTGTTGATTTTTACTTTGGCTATAAAACATCTGAAATTACTCAAGATTATCTATGCTCTATCGTAGGACAAAAAATTAAAGGTATGATAAACAATGCTTCAAACAGAACCTCAAAGCTGCAATTCAAAGAAGCTGTTGAAATTAATGTGCTTACTCGTATCGTTGCAAGTATGATGGAACTTGACAAAGACTCATATGATAAAATGCGTAGAAAAGCTGTAGAAGATGTTAAGGCAAGCAAAGGTATTATATCAGCATATGAAGCTCAAACATAACGGAGGCTGCTATGGTTGGCACAAGGTTTATTTTAAACTCCCGTTACTTTCATATAGCCAAACCTGGAGAAAAGCTAAGCGATCACGCCTTAAGCGGTGAGCATGCAGCAAATCTTGTACGGTATTGCGGTACAAGGGAAACTGTTGACAAAAACATTGATATGGCAGATGATTTACCGATTACTTTTAAGCAAAAAGTATCTGTTAAAGATTTACTTAATCTCTGTACAGAAAAAGGTCTTAGTGCAGAGTGTGAAGAATACAAAGCTTATGAAGCTAATCCTACAAGAGCGAATGCTTCAAGTTTAATGCTGCATTTGGCAAATAAGCTTTCTGAAAATACTTCATTAAATCTATCGGAACAAAACATAGTAAATGAAGCTATCAGATTGGCACAGTTTTATGATGTTAAAAATCGACCTGCAACAAAGAAACAAGAAGAAACTATTAAAGAATTTCTTGAACAATTAAATTATAAAGATGATGAGGATAAACCGTTGGAATACACCGATTATATCAATAATCCGACTATGTCAAATGCCTCTGACCTTATATCAAGACTTGCGGAAGAATTACTGTTCAACGAAGCAGGAAATTTGATAGAATATACAGCTAAAAGACCGGGTGCTTATAAAGTCGGTGAGCACGGTTTATTTTCATCATACCCTGATGTAGATCTTGACAGAGTTGCAGAAGAAGTATCAACTCATGACGGAAACATATGGACTGACATTCTCTCGCTCAGACGAGAGGACGCTGACAGGCTCGGTTATGACTGCCAAAAGCCATGGAAGGATTTAATAATGTCTAAAGTTGATCTTATCGCAGAAGCTCACGGTATAAACATTAATAATCTGCAATGGTATGCTGGTATGCACAATACAGGTCATCACCCGCATGTACATTTATTTGTTTACTCAACAGACCCAAAAGAAGGCTTTTTGTCTAAGAAAAATATTAAGAATTTAAAATCAGAGTTTGTTAATGAAATTTTCAAAGATGAACGACAGGAAATTTATATTAATAAAGACAAATACCTCAACGAGCTAATCAGTCAGAGTAAAGCTTTACTAAATAATCTACTTTCCGAACCTAATCAATATATTTCCGATGAAACTTTAAAATACTTAGTTAATCAAATGTTGACCCTTTCAAGCAAAGATTTCAGCAAAGGAAGAAATACTTACGGCTTTTCTTCACCTGACAAGAAAAAACTTGTAGATGATATTCTAACCACACTTGTAAGCAATAACAACCAACTGTCAAATCTTTATGATAAGTGGTGTGATGAAAGCTACAGTTTGAGTAAATACTATTCAAAAAAAGAATTTGTAAAGCCTGACATTTCCAAAATTGATAAATTTACATCTATCAAGAATTATATTTTAGAATGTGCAAAATCTATGAATCAAAGCGGAACATTTATAACTGCAACTGATGATATTACGATTTCTCCCCCACCGAATATTACAGCTCCTGCAGAAACAGAACCGCAATCAGCAGATAATGATAACGGTTTTATTGATGATACAAAGCCGGAAGAATACGAATATACAGAGTTACAAAAAATTCCCTCATTTATACTTGGAAATGAAGGAAAGGAAGTTATAGATTTTAAAAAAGCGTATCAAAATTCAAGTGATTTGCAAACCAGAACTGCACAATCTTGCAGAAAACTTGCGGATTGTTATTACTACGGAAAAGGTACTGAAAAAGATTATAATGCGGCTCAAATGTGGTACGGTATTGCTGCCGACAGTTATGGTGACAGTATGTCTGCATATAAACTCGGACAAATGTATTTATACGGTACTAAAGATACAGAAATCAATAAAGAACTTGGCAACTACTATTGCAAAACAGCTTTTATTCAATTCAGAGATGGGTTAAAAAACAGAAATTACTTTTATGAACTCGAAAATGATTCTGACAATTTGCATTATTACAGTGAAGTTGATTCTTATGAAGCATATATTGAATACCTGTTAGGCCGAATGTACCTTAAAGGCGAAGGTGTTGAACAGGATTATCGCTGCTCAAGTAATGTTTTTAGTCTTGCTGCAAAAAACGGTTATTCGCATGCTTACTACTACCTTGGCAATCAATTTTATTATGGCCTTGGTTTTACTCAAGATTATGAAAAAGCATTTGACTATTACTTAAAAGCAGATAGAAAAGGTGATAAATATGCGGCATACAGACTTGGTAAAATGTATTTGTCCGGTGAGGGTGTAAATATTGATATACAGCAGGCAGAGCATTATTTTTCAAAAGCAACTAAAACAGTTGTGCTTGCAAATTATGACCTTGCAAAGCTGTATGAGGATTATGCCGATGATTTTAATAATGTTTCAAAAGATTATATTAACGGCTTATATAAAAAAGCATTGGAGAGTATGATAGAACAAGAAGAAAACGATATACAAAATGCTTTTACAGAAATGCGTATAGCAAATATGTATCTTGCAGGAAAAGGCACAGATATTAACGTTAATTCTGCAATTGAGTGGCTCAATAAAGCAGCTAAACAAGACAATCCAAATGCAGCATATCAGCTTGGTTACATATACTCTTCCGAAAAATACAATATCATTGATGAACAAAAGGCTAACGAAAATTATAAAAGAGCCTGCTTGGAATATGAGAAAGCAGAAGAAGAAAACAGTAATGTTACAGCTGAAAGCAGACTTGGTAAGATGTATCTAAACGGCTACGGTGTTGAGAAAGATATTCAAAAAGCTGTAATTTGGCTAAAAAAGGCTACATTAAACGGTAGTGCTTCATCTGCATACACGCTTGCAAAGCTATGCGAAAACGGTGACGGCATCGAAAAGAATATTGAAGAGGCATACAGTTATTATCAAATATCTGCTGTACTCGGTAACTTCTACGCAAACTATCAAGTCGGTAAAATTTCTCTTCAAAAGGGAGAAATTGAAAAAGCTGTTGAGAATTTTCAAGAAGCAGCAAAAGGTAATATATCTCACGCTTGGTTTAAACTCGGTAAAATATATTCAGACGAAAGTTACGGACTATATGATATTTCAAAAGCTCAGCTATGCTACAGTAATGCTTTAAATCTTTATATAACAGATTATACCCAAAATCCTGATGACTTTACAGCCTATAGACTCGGCAAAATGTATTTTAACGGTTTAGGTACTGATATTGACATAAATAAAGCTATACATTGGTTTTCACAAGCTGAAAAACTCGGCAATACAAATGCTGCCTATCAGTTAGGTAAAATAGCATTTGAAAACAATGATATTGAAAATGCAATAAAACATTTTCAATATGCAGCACAAGGAAATATATCTAACGCTTGGTTCAATCTTGCTAAAATTCATTCAAATGAAAGTTATGGCCATTATGATATTGCAAAAGCTCAGCTATGCTACAGTAATGCTCTAAATCTTTATATAACAGATTACAAGCAAAATCCTAATGATTATATTGCTTATCGTCTTGGTAATATGTATTTAAAAGGGTTAGGAACCGATATGAACATTAATCAAGCTATATATTGGTTTTCCGAAGCTGAAAAATTTGAAAATGCAAATGCAGCTTATCAGCTCGGTTATATCTATCACTCCGAAAAATACGGATTGCAAAACAATGAGCTTGCAAGTAATTATTTTAGAAAAGCATTATCGGCTTATCTTATCCGGTTTAATAACAATCAAACAGATTCAGAATTAGCTTTGCGAATAGGTACTTTTTATCAATACGGATTGGGAATCGAACGAGATATTGAAAAGGCTCTTTTGTGGTATAAAAAGGCTGTTGAGCTCGGCAATATAAAAGCACAGCAAAAAATTGAAGAAACTAACACGCAACAGCAAATAACAGTGCTTAATCTTGCCTCTATAGCCGCTCATATGGGCAAAATTATTAATACAGAAACAATTGCCGCAGCAAAGCAAAAATACACCTCTGATTCAAAACAGCTAAGAGATGAAAAAATACAAAAAATACAATTAGGTCACGCTGTATCCGACAATCCAATCAGCTATGACTATTAAGGAGGTTAAAAAATGTCAAAATTTATTCCGTTTACAGATGAAGAGTTGTATCAGGCTCATCATAAAGATATTAAAGAATATCTTGAAAGTATAGGAGAAAAAGTTTTACATAGCGGTACAGAATATATGTGGGAAGCACATGACAGCGTAAAAATACGAGGTCATATTTGGTACAGACATTCTACAGGTGAATCGGGTACGGCAGTAAATTTTCTGATGACATTTTTTGATTTTAGTTTTCAAGAAGCAGTAATAACTTTGCTTGACGGAAATTACAAAGCTACAAGCAATTCAAAGCCTGTTGATTTTATAAACGAACCTGATATTTACCATAAAAAAGACAGAGTGGTTTTACCTCAAAAAAACACAAACAACAAACGCTTGTATGCTTATCTGTGCAATTCACGCTGTATTGATTACAGTGTTGTCAGATACTTTGTAAAAAAAGGTCTTATATATGAAGATAAAAGCAACCACAACATTGTATTTCTCGGCAAAGATAAAAAAGGAATAGTCAGGTATGCCGGATTAAAAGGTACGCTTACTGTTAAATCTTTTAAAGGTGAGATTACCGGAAGTAACAAAATATACTGCTTTAAGCACATTGGTTTGTCTGATGTGCTTTTTGTTTTTGAAGCTTTTATTGACTTATTCAGTTTTATTACTTTGTATCAGCTTGACGAAAACTGGCACACATACAACTATATAGCTTTAGGAGGACTGAATTTAGAAGCTTTGAAAAAATGTGTTGAAGATTACCCGCATATAAAGAAAATCTATATATGTACAGATAATGATATAAACAGTTCTGACGGCAAAAATCACGGACAAGACTTTGCTAAAAAAGCACAAAAATTATTTCAGGTCAAATATAAAACTGAAATAATAACCCCTAAGCTAAAAGATTGGAACGAAATTTTAAAACAAAGGAGTCAAAATTATGGGAAGTAGCTCAACAAGCGGAATTATTATATTTTCAATAATCGTATTAGTTGTACTTATAGCTGCGTACTTTATATCATCAAGCGGCAAAAATTTAAATTCTATTAAAAGCAAGCCTGTCGGTGACGGCCAATTCGGTGACCAAAAATGGGCCACCAAACAAGAATTAAATAATAATCTTGTTATTATACCATATGAACCCGAAAAGTGGAGAAACGGCGAAAACAGACCACAGCTTGAGGGCATTATACTCGGTGCAGTAAAAAGCGGTAAAAAAGTATTTGCATACATTGATACATCTGATAATCATACTCTCTCTGTATCTGCTCCGGGTGGCGGTAAAACATCTTCTTTTGTCTATCCTAATCTTGAATTTTTAGCAGCCGTTGGCAATCCTTTTTTCGTCACAGATACAAAAGGTGACGCTCATCAGACATATGCACCTGTTTTGGAAAAATATTACGGGTACAAAACTTATGTAATAGATTTAAGAAATCCTACTCGCAGTGACAGTTACAATCTGATGTATCTTGTCAATAAATACAATGACCGCTATGAATCAACAAAAAGTCTTGCAGACAAAGCACGGGCTGAAACATATGCAAAAGTTCTTTCAAACTCAATCGTACATATGGACGGTTTCAAAAGTGCAGGACAAAATCAATACTTTTACGAATCTGCAGAAGGCATTATTACAGGCGTTATCTTACTTGTATCCGAACTTTGTGAACCCGAAGAAAAGCACATAGTATCAGTTTTTAAAATAATTGAACAGCTCCTTGAAATTGACCCACGAACAGTAAATAAAAAAGGAGTAATGCCTACAACTTATCTGACTGAATTATATACAATGCTGCCGACTAATCACAAAGCAAAATGGTTTATGTCTGCCACAGCCTCCGGTGCTTTTCAGACTACTGCAAGCGTTATGTCAACAGCAATGAGCCGTATGCTTTCCTTCATTGATACAGAAATGGAACAAATGATATGCTTTGACAGTGACCTTGATATTGAAAACTTTATTAACGGCAAACAAGCAATATTCTTTGTTGTTGATGAAAAATCAAGCACAAAAAATTTTTTAGTAAGCTTACTTGTAAGGCAAACTTATAACGAATTACTTTGTGCCTCTGAACATTTTGAGAACAACAAGCTGCCACATCGAGTATACTACTACCTTGATGAATTTGGCACATACACAGCCATAGAGAGAGTTGATCAGATGTTTTCTGCAGGCAGATCAAGAGGTATCATTTGCTGCCCGTTTTTACAAACTACAACGCAGCTTGATCAAAAATACGATCAGAATACAGCAAGCGTTATAAAATCAAGCTGTCAGAATGTAATGTTCAGTTACATAGCACCTACTTCCCCTGACGCAGAAACTTTTTCAAAAATGCTTGATAATCAGACGGTAATGTCAGGCTCTGTTTCGCAAAAGCAAAACAGCTTTTCAAACAATAACAACGCAAATTCCGTTACTTACAATATGACAAAAAAGCCTTTAATGACACCGGGGCAAATTAAAAGAATGAAAAAAGGTGACTGGGTGCTTATGAAAACAGGTATGCACCCGGCACAAATGAAACTCCTTAAAAGCGAGGATTGGGGACTGTCGCTTAATGAAGAACCCTATAAAGCAAAGAAAAGCACTATAAGAGAGGTAAGCTATGCCGACCGCACAAGATTATTTTCGGCTCTGCTAAGTAAATATCCTACAGCAAAGGCATATACCCCACCTGTAGGCTCATCTGCACAACCGGTACAGACTCACGAAAAAAAGCCTGTACTAAAAACATATATTTAAAACTAAGTCTGTTGCTCTTGCAGCAGACTTTTTTAATTGCTTAATTCACACGGTCTTGAACAATTAAAAAAGTCCGTTTCAAGCAGCTTCAAAATACGGAGGAATTATAATGAAAAAATTAAATAACAAAGACATAGAAATCGCAGTAGAAATTGACGGTGTATATGCACAGGGATTTGGTATGCTTGCTCAAAAAGTTATGCTTGAAAAAGAACTGCCTTTACAAAGCAAGGCTATTTATGCCTACTTAGCTTCTTATGCAGGTTCAGGTAAAATTTATCCAAAACGCAGCACAATACTTCGTGACCTAAATATGAACAAAGACACCTACTACAAATATCTGAACAAGCTTGTTGAAAAGAGTTATATTTCAATTTCAAAAGCTAAAGGCTTTCTAAATAAAAATGTGTACACCATATGCAGTAATCCTAATGCTATAGGTTGTCCGCCGTCTGCTTCTGCAGAACATCATACACTTTCGCTTGATAATATTTACTCATACGGCTACGGAAATATGCCAAAGCTAATTATGTGTGATACTCGTTTATCCGTTAAGGCTCGTGGTATGATTGCTTTATTCTATTCACTTGCTCAAGCATCAAACACAGTATTTCCTACAAGAGATTATACTATGGAAATTCTCGGTATAAGCAAGCAGACATACTACAATACACTAAATGAACTTATAGCCTATGGCTATATATCCGTAATTAAGCGTAAGGGTAAAAACGGTAAGTTTTGTGTAAATAACTACATACTTAACACTAATCCTACAGTTATAGAGAAACAGGAAAAAGAAAGTAATAAACCGTGTCCTAAATTTTCGGACAATGTAAAAAATGCGATAAAATCTACACTCTCACCATGTCCTAAAAAACAGGACAATGAAAATAACCGTGTCCTAAAAAGCAGGACATTGCCGTGTCCTAATTCTTCGGACAATACCGTGTCCCAAAATTTCGGACATTATAACAATACCATATATAACAATACCATAAATAACAGTAAATCAGATCATAATCTAATCATTGACAGAATTAACCTTACTGTACCTTTTACAACTGACAATGACAAGATTATTGAATCGATTAAAGAATTGACAGATTATAATGCATATCAAAGCTATGTCGCTTACGAGAACGATATATATTCAAGATTATACTGCAAAGCCGTTGATTTACTTTGCGATATGGCAACCAACACCACTCAGACCTATAATAAAACTACTGTGTCACAGCGTACACTTATTTATTCAATTAACAACTGCATTACAAAGCACGGTATTGCAAAAGCTAATTCATTATGTGATTTGATTTCGGATACACTTTTAAATTATGAAGAAGCAAGCAAAGAATATGAAATCCGTAATTGTTCAAATTATCTCAAAGCGTTACTTTTTGACAACATTACAAACTTTGCGTTTAACTTAGCCAAATTCGACTTGTAAGCGTTTTTTATTGTCTGCTGATGTAATTTTACTCTTATAGGGAATAAATCGAATTTACGCAAAAAGCAAGGCTTTTTCTTTTCTGCTATCGGCATTTTGTCAAAGTTTTGTCTTGAAATTTTAGCAATATTAAAATCAATGTTACTAAAAAGTCAGCTTTTATCTGATGAAAATAAAACAGCAATCTAAAAGTGATATTAAAGGCTTAGTCGATGATATTAAAGTTAATGTTATCGAAAATGTCGGCACTGCCGACATTTGTGACCGACTTAATATTGCTTGCAATATTAAGTCTTTATCCCGCAAAATTTACTACCCTACTTTCCGTGGCAAAATATTGTTTTGGTGTCCCACCGTGGGACAGTTATAGCTTACCTCCTCAAGTGTCCTACGGTGGGACACTTGAACTTAGTAAAAAGCTGCTGTTTCTCAAAAGATTACTTCAAAATCAGAATTATCGATAAATAATAGCAGGCTCAAAAGAAAATATATTCAACGACAGCAGCGTAAAAGCTAAAGTTTGCAAAGTTATCAAGCTCGGCAAAAACCCCTAAAGCAGAGAAAAAAATAGAACAAGACGATTGCTCACAAAAATGCAGCATAACTTACGCCGGCAGCTCTCCCCTACACTATTTTAAAGCTGACTGTAAATAACTTTTGCAAAGACATAACCCGTGCAGCTACTCGCCTACAATTAAACACCCGAAAGCAGAGAAAAAAATAAATAAACAACCTCTTGTTTGCCCACAAGTGTCCCACGGTGGGACACTTAACTGATATATTAATAAAAAAAGGAGTCATAAATATGTTAAATCGAATTGTACTCATGGGAAGGCTTACTGCTAACCCTGAACTCAAATCAACTACTACCGGAAAAAGCGTAACAAGTTTTAGTATCGCAGTTGAACGAAATTACTACAAACCCGGTGAAGAAAGAAAGGTTGATCTTTTCAATGTTGTCTGTTGGAACTACACAGCAGAATTTGTATGTCGCTATTTTGCAAAAGGCAATATGATTGCTCTTGAAGGCAAACTACAAAGTCGTACATATCAGGCCAATGACGGAAGTACACGCTATGTAACCGAAATTGTTGCAGATACAGTATCATTTACCGGTGAGCGTGTGCAAAAAGCAAATAATAATAAAGGCTCTTCTTCAACTACATCTGAACGGCCGCCCTTGCCCTCACAACCCGATTTTGAAAATATGCCTATTGATGATGATTTACCGTTTTGATAACTAACAAGTGTCCCACCGTGGGACACTTGTTAAGAAATTAAAATATTTTGTGCAAGAATATTGCATAAAATATAAATGTAAGTTATAATAATATAAAACAAATGCAAAAATTTGATTGCAAATTAAGGAGGATAAGTATGATAGTTGAAATAAGAATTAATAACTGCTATATTTTCAATCAAGAAGTTGTATTTTCAATGAATGCAGATATGCGTAATAAAAGATTTATCACTAATGTTCATAAAGAAAACAATTTTAATATATTAAAAACTGCCGCCATATATGGCTCAAATAATACAGGTAAAACATGCTTTGTTAAATGTATAGCTGATATTAAAAATGCACTGCTAAACAGAAAATCAAAAATAATGTCTAATTTATTTACAGACAACTCAATCTGTGAATTTGGCATTACTTTCTTAGAAATTAACAGAGAATTTTCTTTTGATTTTAAATTTGATGAAAATAAAGAAGAATATATATATGAATGTTTCTCAGAAATAATAAAAGACCAATACGGCAACGAAAAAACACAATGTTGGTTCAAAAAAGATGTGAAAAACAAAGAATATTACTGTGCAGATGAAAATTTAGATACAATGTTACCCGTTATATCAAATAATAGTCTGTTCTTTTATCAGATTGATACAACAAAATTTAAATATCTTGATGAAATGAAAAAAATACTAATCAGCTTTGCAAATAAAATTGATATTGTTAATATGAATAATATTCCTATCAAGCATACTATTGAGCTAATGAAAAATAAAAACAATCTTCAAAACAAGATTGTTGAATTTATTAAAAACGCAGATTTATATATGGATAATTTTGAATTTGTTGATATGGATAAAATAAAATTTTCCAAAAAAGATGAAGGAAAAGCTGATGAAAATGCACTAAACTTACCTGACAGCATTATGGATCAAATTCGTTTAGTTTCAACATATAAAGGTATTCAAGTACCAAGTATGATATTTGATTCCACCGGAACAAAGAAAATAGCAGCATTAGCAAGCTATGTTATTGAAGCGTTGGAAAAAGGCCGAATTTTAATTATAGATGAACTCGACAGCAGCCTTCATTTTAAACTTACAAGAGCCATAGTAGCTATGTTCAATAATGAATTAAATACTAAGGCACAAATGATATTTACTGCTCACGACATTAGTTTAATGGATTGCAAAAAGCTGTTTAGAAAAGAACAAATATGGTTTGTTCACAAAGATAAGTACAATGTTTATTTTTATTCACTTGCTAATTTTACAGCTCAACAAGGTGTGCGTGAAACCACAGATATTATTGAAAAATACAAAAAAGGTGCTCTCGGTGCAATACCGGAACCTGATTTAATCAATACGCTAATAAGTATTCATAATGATACAGTGAAAGGAGGTACATCATCTGATGATGAATAACCTACCTATATTTTTTGACAAGCAAAGAATATGTATTATTTGTGAAGGAAACGAAGAATACTTTTACCTTGACAGACTTAAAGAGTTACAAGTATGGAACGACCAATACCATATAGAATTAGTTAATGCTAATGGAAACGGTAACATACCTGCAAGATACCAAGACCGCTATAATAGTGACTCATATGATATTGTTCTTGTATTCTGCGATACAGAAAAAAAGCCATATGAACAGTACAATGACATAAAGCGTAAAATCAATGAATTTCATGGAATTGACAATATAGCTGACTCACTAATCATATTCGGTAATCCGTGTACTATGCAAATTGTTTCAAAACATTGGACAGATGAAAATCTCAACACCCCTGCCAAACCTGTAAATGCTCCGTTAATTAAGCATTTTACAGGCGTAGAAAATTATAAAGCAAAAGCTAATCAAATAGAAAAAGCTATGCAATTTATTACAAAGGAAAACTACTATGATATGAAGCGAAGAGTTCAAAATTTAGAATCTGATGACAGCATAAAAGGAAGCAGCAATTTTAAAAGATTTTTAAAATATTTGGAGTCTGACAATAGTAGCTGGATTGAAGAAATAAACAAAAGACTTTTAAGTGAAGCTGAATAATCGTTTATAAATTAACTGTCCCACCGTGGGACAGTTAATTTATTTTTCCTGCTATTTCAAAACATCAAACGCTGTTATTTTAATACTACAAGTGTCCCACCGTGGGACAGTTAATTTGTCTTTTCTGCAATTCTAAAACATCAAATGCTGTTATTTCGATACTGCAAGTGTCCCACCGTGGGACACTTAATTTATTTTTCCTGCTATTTCAAAACATCAAACGCTGTTATTTTAATACTACAAGTGTCCCACCGTGGGACAGTTAATTTGTCTTTTCTGCAATTCTAAAACATCAAATGCTGTTATTTCGATACTGCAAGTGTCCCACCGTGGGACACTTAATTTATTTTTCCTGCTATTTCAAAACATCAAACGCTGTTATTTTAATACTACAAGTGTCCCACCGTGGGACAGTTAATTTGTCTTTTCTGCAATTCTAAAACATCAAATGCTGTTATTTCGATACTGCAAGTGTCCCACCGTGGGACACTTAATTTATTTTTCCTGCTATTTCAAAACATCAAACGCTGTTATTTTAATACTACAAGTGTCCCACCGTGGGACAGTTAATTTGTCTTTTCTGCAATTCTAAAACATCAAATGCTGTTATTTCGATACTGCAAGTGTCCCACCGTGGGACACTTAATTTATTTTTCCTGCTATTTCAAAACATCAAACGCTGTTATTTTAATACTACAAGTGTCCCACCGTGGGACAGTTAATTTGTCTTTTCTGCAATTCTAAAACATCAAATGCTGTTATTTCGATACTGCAAGTGTCCCACCGTGGGACACTTAATTTATTTTTCCTGCTATTTCAAAACATCAAACGCTGTTATTTTAATACTACAAGTGTCCCACCGTGGGACAGTTAATTTGTCTTTTCTGCAATTCTAAAACATCAAATGCTGTTATTTCGATACTGCAAGTGTCCCACCGTGGGACACTTAATTTATTTTTCCTGCTATTTCAAAACATCAAACGCTGTTATTTTAATACTACAAGTGTCCCACCGTGGGACAGTTAATTTGTCTTTTCTGCAATTCTAAAACATCAAATGCTGTTATTTCGATACTGCAAGTGTCCCACCGTGGGACACTTAATTTATTTTTCCTGCTATTTCAAAACATCAAATGCTGTTATTCTAATACTGCAAGTGTCCCATCGTGGGACAGTTAATTTGTATTTCCTGAATTTAAAAACATCAAATGCTGTTATTCCAATACTGCAAGTGTCCCACCGTGGGACAGTTAATTTATTTTCCCTGCTATTCCAAAACATCAAATGCTGTTATTTTGATACTGCAAGTGTCACACCGTGGGACACTTAATTTATTTTTCCTGCTATTTCAAAACATCAAATGCTGTTATTCTAATACTGCAAGTGTCCCACCGTGGGACACTTGCAGAAAATCATTGACATATTATTCTTGAATGTATATAATTACTTTAGGGAGAAATCCCAGAGAAAATACGCTTACTGATCAGCGTTTCTAAATTGACAGTTTGATTGAATATGCCTACCGTTCGGCGTTCCTAAATTAGCGGTTTGACGAAAAGCCCCTTACTTTTAAGGTAAGAGGCTTTTATTATATTCCTTGTGTAAATCCATTTGTAGGAACAGGTGGTATTTGATTTGGTAAGATTGGTTGTTGGGTTTGCAATAACTGATCCTTGTATTCCTGACACTTTTGCTCAAGTAAAGAAAAGTCACAACTGTTTTTTACAAGTGTCGGGCTTTTTGCAAGCATTACCCTTTTATGCGTTCTTTTAGCTAAATTTCTTATAGTATCTTGATTGTCTTTACAATATTTAAGTTCTTGGGCCAACAAAGCTCTGTACTTTAAGTCCGGTTCAATATCAATTCTTCGCTGTTTAATAATTTTTAACGGAACAGGAAACATATAATTAAACCTTAAAGATGAGATTGTATTTCCGTTCTTATCGCAAATCAAAAAATTATCAGGTTTCTTAAATTTATAAGATGATACTGGAACAAAATAACTTACATCATTAATCTCAAGTACAATACCACATATAAACTTCGGCTTATGATTTTTGCCATAATCCATATTCGGAACACGAGTAAAACCCCGCTTTATACTCTCGGCCTTTTGTAAGTATGTAATATAACTATTTTGTACAATATAAAAATCAAGATCTTTCAAATGCTTTTCTCCTTAAAACAAAAAGGGAACGAAAATTCGCTCCCTTTTTTATACATTACGGTCTGCATTTAGAGCTGCAGAGCACTCAACATAAATCACCTACATTTAGAGCTGTAGGGCACTCAACATAAATCACTTGCATTTAGAGCTGCAAGGCACTCCTCATTAAAGACATCATTGTGTCCACTTATATTATATGATATATTTATAAAAAAATCAATAATTTTTGAAAATACTTTTTAAATTCTCATTTTGGTTGGTTGAGAAAACCGCTTTTATTATAGTCTTATGAAAAGCAATCATCAATAATAATACCGTATTACTGCAAGTGTCCCACGGTGGGACACTTAATTCTAATGATTATTTAATAATAAGCATTACAATGCAAATAATATTATTGACATTGTAATGTATTAGTAATATAATATAAATAAAGGAGTTGATTTTTATGGCACAAACCAATGTTAATATTCGTATGGACGAAGATTTAAAAAAACAGTTTGAAGCTTTTTGCTCTGATGTAGGAATGAGTATGACTACTGCCTTTTGCGTTTTTGCAAAAGCAACAGTAAGACAGCACAAAATTCCTTTTGAAATATCAGCTGAAAAAGACCCTTTCTATTCCCCTACAAATATTGAAAGACTAAAAAAATCTATTGCTCAAATGGAATCTACAGGCGGAACTATTCACGAGGTAAACTTTGATGATTAAATCTTGGTCAGATGAAGCTTGGGAAGATTTTGAGTATTGGACTAAGCAGGATAAAAAAACTCTTAAACGCATATTACTGCTTATTAAAGACATTGATCGTAATGGATATGACGGTATAGGAAAGCCCGAAAGACTTACAGGAGATTTATCTAATTACTGGAGTAGGCGTATCGATGACTGCAATCGTATTGTATATCGAATTGACAATCAAACAATTAAAATTGTACAATGCGGTTCCCATTATCGAGATAAATAACATACATTATCTGCACAAGTGTCCCACCGTGGGACACTTGAACTAAAAAAGCCTTCCGCCAAAATCGGCAGAAGGCTTATATTATATTCCTTGTGTAAATCCATTTGTAGGAACAGGTGGTATTTGATTTGGTAAGATTGGTTGTTGGGTTTGTGATAACTGAATAGAGTATTCCTGACACTTTTGCTCAAGCAAAGAAAAATCACAACATCTTTGTGCAATTTTACATTTATTATTTATAACAGAGTAATACAATTTTTCAGCTTTACTTATAATAAGTGATTTATTTAAATTGCACCAAGTCAACTGATTTTGAAGAAGATTTCCATATGCTTGAATATTATAAGTTCTCTGTAAATGATTTGGATCAACCTTTGTTGCCAAACTGTGATGCACCGGTATCATATTATTCAAATTAATTGCTCCCCATTTTCCACTATTAATTTTTATAAAATCTATTTGGTTTTTCATTTTCAAATGTTTTGGTTTAGGAGATGATAACGGAGCATAATATGTATTTTCATTAACGGTCAACAAAATTCCTATAAAAGGTCTTGTCTGTTTTGAGTCCATAGTATAAGGGACTTTACTGTCAAATTTTCTTAGATAATCACAATAATCGGTATCTATCGTATAAAAGCCAATTCTATTTTTGCTCATAATTCACCCCAAAATATTAAAATAGAGGGATTGGAAAACCAACCCCTCACTTTTTTCGTTCCCACTTAAATTGGTAGGGTACACCGCTTTTTTAGCTCCCACTTGATTGGTAGGGTACACCGCTTTTTTAGCTCCCACTCGATTGGTAGGGTACACCGCTTTTTGAGAATTAATTATCTCTTCACTATTATTATACACAACAAAAATGATTATGTCAATCAAAATTAAATTATTACTGCAAGTGTCCCACAGTGGGACACTTGTTGTATTATTAATATGAATCGACAAGGATATCGAAATCATCAAGCATTTTACGACATTTATTTATTTCATTAATATCATCATCAGAAATATTACGCCACTTTAATTTATTAAAAAATTTATTTCTACACAAACTATTAAAATATAAATCTATTTTAAAAATATTTTCTGAATTGTAGTCGAAATAAATAAGTAAATGTTTAACTATAAAATTTATATTATTTATTACTATCATTTCCTTTTTATTACGTTTTACTATGTAAGTTATTCTTTTTTCATAATCATATAAAAACTCATGAAAATCAAAAAACCTATTTAATCGTTGAATAAGAAGATACACATTATTGCTATCACTATCATCTAAAATAAATACTTTAGATAGCAGATTTTTTAATGTAAGATAACTATCAACTTTATGGGTAGAAGCAAAATTCTTATCATATTTACAAAAGACCAGTTCACCTAAATAATACATAAATCTTTGTGGTGTTGTATAAAACACAACGCTTGATAAAGCTCTATTTTTTATTGTTACATATAAATTACCCTTAAAAATTCTAATATCATAAAACATTTTAGATGTTATTTCTTTATAATCGTTTAAGAATTTTTCTATAAACGGCAAATATGAAAAATACTTTATGGTTTTACTATCAATACAAGATTTATTAATTCTTAATTTTTCAATAATTTGATCTTTATCTTTTCTGTCAGAAAACATAATAAAACGTGCCAATTCACGAGTGCATGCAAATTGATTATTTCCCAATTTCTCATTTTCGCTTTTTAGGCTTATTGTTATCCACTTATCTAATTCATTTATTTTAGAACGAATATCATTAAAACAAGCTTTTGTTATTCTACCTTCAATATAATTCTTTTTTAATTCTTTGATTTTATACAATGTTCTTGTTACATTAGTGAAAATATCACGATTAACGAGGAAAGGAGAATTATCTAAGGCTTTTTCGTAGTATAATATCGTCTGATCAAAATTTTTGAATTCCATATTAAAATTTTGGGTTTTTTGAATCTCTTTTACTTGTTCAACAATATCGTAATACTTATTATCATCATCAGTTAAATTTGGAAAATGTTTTATACAATCTTTTCCAACATTTAACTCAGTTTCATTATCATCATTTCTATTTTTTATATAACATATTGTGTGGTTTACTCTATTACACAAACTACATCTGATTCCACTTTTATTATCAAAAATAGATATTTTTTCAGCATACCATTCATCAAATGCATCAGAAACTAATTTTTTATAAGCTCCGCTCAAAAATAAGTTTTTTGTTGATTCACTAAGTTCTTTATTGTCATTAATCATTTCATCAGAAATAAAAGGATTTTTTTGTAACAACTCTTTTATTTCCGGATATTTATTAATTATATTACTATGGTATAAAATTACACATTCCTTTTTATTTATTAATTTCTTCATATAAAGCCTACCTCTAAGTGATAAAATATAACACTGTAATTCAAAAAAATAAAACTATATATTGACATTTTTCTCTTAAAATGGTAAAATGTGAATGCAAATAAAATAAGCCCCTCAGCTTATCAACGACGGCAATCGCTGATAAGCGTGCGCCCCGAGTATTCCATGTACTCAGAACTTGAGAAGCTAAACATGCGTATTGCTTAATTCTATACGCTTTTAGATATTTTGTCAAGACCTGTACTATTTATCCGGTGGTGCAGGTCTTACTTTTTTTGCAAATAAAAGTTAATAAAGGACAGATAGGGGTATTTCTTTCCACTGCGGAATCGGTGTGCAACCACCTATCCCTTTGTGTAGTTACCTCGTGGTTGTTATCGGCTTGAACTGATGTTAGCTAATGCGACAATCCAACGAGAGGAAGCGACTATCTGAAACCTATTACTGTTAAATAAACAGCAAAGCGATTTAAGTAGTTTTGCTTAACTATTTAAATCACTTTACTTTTGGCTGGGCTGGCGGGATTCGAACCCACGGGTGACGGAGTCAAAGTCCGTTGCCTTACCGCTTGGCGACAGCCCACCGTTTAAACCCAACTTGTGGTTTTTAAATCAAAAGCCGCACAAAAGTAAAATGTGCGGCTTTATGGTGACCCATCGGAGATTCGAACTCCGGACACCTTGATTAAAAGTCAAGTGCTCTGCCAACTGAGCTAATGAGTCAAATGGGGTGGAATGACGGATTCGAACCGTCGGTCTCCAGTGCCACAAACTGGCGCGTTAACCAACTACGCTAATCCCACCATGTGGCGCGGCAAAAGGGACTCGAACCCCTGACCTACTGCTTAGAAGGCAGTTGCTCTATCCAGCTGAGCTATTGCCGCATACTTAACTTAAAAATTTGTTTTTCCCTTAAGTCAGCTTCATTATTATACATCAGCAAACTCCATTTGTCAACACTTTTTTTATTTTTTTATAATTATTTTCCTGTTTTAATTTGATGATGAAGTTAATGATATAGGCATTTTAACACATTGCAGATAATAATGTCAATATCACTTGGTATTAATATCGAAATGTTGTTATCAATTAAGTTATCTTAATCATTCCCTTTATTATGAACCATTCTTTGCGCAAGTGCAATGTTTCTGTATTCGGGTTCGTGACTTACTTCTCTTATAAGTTTAATAAAAGGAGGAAGTTTGTAAGGCTGATCTTCTGACAGCAATTCTATCTCAAGCGTTGCTCTGTCATTCCAAAACGGATATACATCAAGTTCAAAATATTCGTCATCATACACTATGCAATATCTGTCCTTTGAAATAATACCCGTTATACATTCTTTTCTTGAAAGATAATTATTGTATTCGGCTTGTGTCAAATAAGATTCTTTTTCTATCCTTTTCAAATCATTAATCTTGATTTTTACCGTTTTAATATATACTGCGTCTTTGCCGTAACCACGCTTCCGTATTCTGAACATTCCTTCCTCGGGAGTGTTTAAATATGCCTGAGTAATCGCAACCTTTCTGCAAGCAGTCATATTATTAAGATAATCAATATCAGGGTATTCTATCAAAAACTTACGCTCAATTTCAAGAGGTTCCGGAACACCGATGAACCCTAATACTTCTTTAAGCAAATTATCGAGCCTTTTATTAAAATCACTGTTATTTGGTATAACTCGCAGGTGTGATGTGCCTGTCCATATAGAAAGTAATTTTTCGTCAAGTTCCTTGGCGAGCTTTACATCTTCTTTTCTGACAGAATTGCAGTTTTTAATGTAAGTGTTTTCATCTGTACAAGCAACACTTTTTAAATGAAATACAGCATCATACGAATTTCTTAATACATCTTCATTTTTATTACTTATTGAAATATATTTTTTAAATTCGGCATCGGTAACATATGCTTTGCTGTCAAGCAATCCTCTGTCAAATAAAATTACAGCCTTTTCCCCATTGTATGCCTTAGCTTTCTCTTCGAGAGAATTTTCTTCTTTTAATTGAGTTTCAAAAAGTTGTTTATGGAACTCATATACACCAAGTTTTTGCGGAGTAATGCCGTTGCTCAATAAATTATTTGCAATTTCTTCTAATATAAAAACTTTTATATTTAACTTTTCAAGTTCATCTTTCAAAAAATTCAAAGCAGTTGTTTTACCGCCACATGGACCGCCTGTCAAAACTATTTTAATTACCTCAGCCATAAATTCACCTCATTTAATTTATTATAACCTTTGAAATATTTATTATTATTCTGTATTTGAAAAAAGGCGATTGCAAAATTAATCTGCAATCGCCTTTTTAATATTACTTACTTCGTTTTTTACCGAAAATTATTGTTCCTGCAAAACCTGCTGCACACAAACCGACAAGCACACCTAAGAAAGTGAGATTATCACCTGTTTTTAAGGTAATAGGCTCAACATACTGTGTTTTATAAACCGTTTTTTCCTGAACAACAGTTTTAACTGTAGGAGTCGGCTGTACAGTTGTCGGTTGCGGTTGTGGCTCTGTTTCTGCTATTTTGTCAAACAAATAAACATAAACAACATCTTCAATTCCGGATACAATTTCAGTCGGTTCAACATCCCACTTGCCGTTTTCATAACCGTAATTTGCTGTCATACCTGTAGGAATATTAATTCTTGCAGTACCGTTGACATTCCACTTACCCTCTTTGTCAAGCAAAGTTACATAGTATGAAATATCATTTGCACTCTTATCTTCCCAAGTACCGTTTACTACTTTAAAGGTAATTTTCTTTTGATATTTATCGGGTATTCCGTCAGGTTTCTCTCCGTCGCCTATCTTATCTACTTCCCATATTGCCGTGAAGATATAGTCTACATCGTCTTTGCCTTTCTGCTTATCCCAACCCATAAATACATAATTTGTTCTTGTCGGGTCTTCGAGTTTTATATTCTTTTCAAGAACAAATATTGCTACATCATCACCCGAATAAGTCTTGTTATCGTGAACCCATACACCGCCGTTCGGCTTTACCTGTATTTTCTTTCCATACTCTACTACCTGTATAGCAGGTGTTGGTTTATCGTTTTCGTTTGGTTCTTTGTAATCAACTTTCGGGTCGGTTTTCTTTGTAAAAGTATAAGTGTAAGTTTCCGCATTTGTTCCCTTTACAGGTGACTTTGGTTCAACATCCCACTTGCCGTTTTCATAACCGTAATTTGCTGTCATACCTGTTGGAATATTGATTCTTGCAGTACCGTTGACATTCCACTTACCCTCTTTGTCAAGCAAAGTTACATAGTATGAAATATCATTTGCACTCTTATCTTCCCAAGTACCGTTTACTACTTTAAAGGTAATTTTCTTTTGATATTTATCGGGTATTCCGTCAGGCTTTTCTCCGTTGCCTATCTTATCTACTTCCCATATTGCTGTCAATTCATATTTTCTGTCAATTGAATCTGTAATTTGTTGGCTGTTGCTATAAGTGCTTTCACCGCACTTCCAGCCGTCAAATACATACTCATACTTAGTTGGTTTATTATCAATTGTTTTTACGAATTCACCCTCACGGTAAACAAATTTTGTATCGCCGTTGAATGTACCACCATCAAGATTATAAACTACAGAGTAATATTTTATCTCTATGCTGTTATCATCACTGTCAACGGTAAGAACCGCATTATCAATCTGTTTATAATCATTACCGTCTTTTAAAAACACTTTATAATTGCCTTTAGCAAGTTCTGCAGTATAACCGTTATCACCGCTCTGCAAGACAATGTAATCACTGTCAGACTTTACGGCAACCTCGTACGGTTTACCGAATATGCTTTCGGTATCCGCTACAGTATCATCAAGTTTGAAAACCACACTTGATGTATAGCAGTCCTTTGTTGTGTCTTTTACATAGGCGTATGCAGTTTTAGTTGTACCGTTCTCGTCAATATAACTGCCCCGTACCTCTATGGTATATTCAGTAGAGGGAGTAAGACTGCTAAAAGTTATTTTGCCGTCAATTACTTCACCCTTAACACCCTCAAGATAATATTCGCATCTGTCATCAAGATTTGTAAGAGTGAGTGTTGTTGCAGTTGTGGAAGTGTTAGGTTTTTTAAATACTATTACGGTTGTAGTCGAACTGTTTTCCGAGTTTTTATGGAATTTGCAGTTTCTCTTTTGAAGATTAATTTTAATTACACCTTCACCGGCTTTTAAACCGGTTATTGAGTAACCGCTTTCTGACTTGCTTAAACTTATGCAATCGCTGCCGGAAATTATTGTTCCCTGACTTACATAACAGGCAGGACATACAACATGAACAACCGAGCTTTGACCTAAGAGGTTAAGAATATCAACGCTCTCTCCCTCAAACACGCCAAACACTGCGTTTGCCATATCTTTTGACAGGTCATAATTTTTGAAATCGTCATCATACGACGCTGTCGCAATGATATTTCCGTCAGAGTCCTTTACTGTTACGGAAATGCCGCCTTTTAATTTTTCAGCGTTAACAGATGCACCGTAAACTGCCGCATAAGCAAAGCCTTTGTGCGAATAGCTGCGGTTATAAGATCTGCCGCTCATATTATCAGATGCGAACAAGCCTTTATCCGAATTGTAAATTTCAATTTCGCTTTTTGTGCCACGCACCACAGCCATATCGTGCTTGTCAAATACATACAGATAAGTGCCAAGCTTATTTTTCCATTCGTAAGTCAGCTCTTGAGGATTACCGTCGTAATTGCTTACTTTTGCCATTAAAAGCTCACTTGAACGAAGGTCTTTACTGTCGCCCCTCATAAATCCGACAATTTCTACTGTCGGATTTGCACCGTCAAGCGCAAGTACGGCCGAGGGAACACCCACCGCACCCAAAATTGTTGCTGCCAATATAAAGCAGAAAACTCTCTGCAATGCTGACAACAACATTTTTTTGTGTTTTTTTAACATTGCCATATATTACCTCCATGCAAATGATTATATGCAGAAGACAGGCAAATAATACACGGCAAAATAAAAAGGGAAAGCTAAACTTCCCCTTGTCCTAAAAAATTCCGTATTTAGTTTTTAATCGCTGCAATTTACTTCCGATTGGTTTTGTAAGCAGCAACAGGAATATTACATTTGAAACCATATAAACAACGGTAAACGGTGCTGCGGTTGTAATGCTTGCCACAAATCTTGCTATATTAAATGTGCCGTCAGCCCAGAGAGTTGTCCATACATCCATTATAAAAGAAAATACTATGCCCGATAGAGCGCCGTAAATAATAAGCAATACCTTACTCTCAACAAGTTTTTTAGCAAGCAAGCCCGCCAAAAATCCGATAAGTCCCCACGCAAGCATTTGAAACGGAGTCCACGGTCCTTGTCCAAAATAGAAATTTGAAACCACAGCAGAAAAAGATCCTGTAATAAAACCTGCTTCACTGCCAAGATAAATAGCGGTAATAATTACAATTGCAGTAACGGGCTTAAAAAACGGAATGGGAGCAAATACAAACCTGCCCGCTACAGACAATGCCGTCATAACAGCTATTATAACAATTCTGCGTGCATCGTTTTTACCTTTTTCAAAAGAAATAAAAAACGGAATACAGGCAACCACCGACAAAGCAAGCGATATAAAGGCATATTTGCGGTCGCCGAAGAAAAACACTCCGCAAAGTACAATAAGCGGTGCAACCACAAAAACACATAAGTATTTTATTATCTTTTTAGCAGTCATTTTACTCCTCCTTAACAGCGGAAATCAACTCTTCCGTTGTTATAATGCCGTCTTTTATACCTCGTGAAATTTTATTTGCAGAAGTCGTATAAAATCGTTTTCCGCAATAAAATTCGTGCGGTTCAAGTCTTTTTGAAAGAGTACCGTTAAAAAGCATTGCACATACGGTGGAAACTTCAGCCGAAAAATCAAGGTCATGTGTAACAAGTAATATTGTAATTTGGTTGTCGGAAAGTTCTTTTAAAGTTTTTGCAAGTTCTGCTTTTGAAAAACTGTCACAACCCTTTGTCGGTTCGTCAAGCAATAATATTTTCGGTTCGAGAAGTAAAAGTTTTACAAAACCTGCACGCTGAATTTCACCTCCGCTAAGGTCATACGGATGGTGATTTAAAAGACGGTGTACATTAAACTTTTCTGACAATTTATTAATTTTTTCCAAATCCCCGCTCACGCTTTTAAAGTCTTCAAGCAAGCTGTCTTTAACAAATAACAATTGTGGATTTTGAGGCATAGTAGCTGTTTTTTCATTTAGTTTCACCTTGCCTCTGTACGGCTTAAGCCTTGCTCCTATTACGGAAAGCAAAGTTGATTTTCCGCTGCCGTTTGCACCGACAACCGAAAAAATTTCTCCTCTGTTTACCGATAAATTAAGACCGAGGAGCACATCATCAGACTTTTTATCATATCTGAAATATACATTTTTAACCGATAATATTTCATCGTCGGAATTATTATTCTGCAATGTATGTTCTGTAAAAGAATTATTTTTGCTATATTTTGCAAAAAGTTCTCTGCCTTCTTTGACCGTAACGGGGCATTGCGATTTACAATCCGTTACGGAATAAAGCCGTGCAGGCACGGGCAAAGCGAGCATCATAGGATGATTTTTTGAAATTTTGCTAAGAGCGTTGCAAGTATCTTTAGGTGCGGTATCGGTAATTATTTTTCCTTGCTCCATAACAATAATTCTGTCTGCAACGGGAAACAGTTTTTCAAGTCTGTGTTCGGTAATAATTACAGTGATACCCAAGTCTTTATTAAGTTTGTCAAGAATTGTAAAAAAGTTTTCTGCCGATACAGGGTCAAGCTGACTTGCGGGTTCGTCAAGAATTAATACATCAGGCTCGGCAACAGATGCCGCCGCAAGATTAAGAATTTGCATCTGACCGCCCGAAAGTGAGTTTGTCTTTTGTTCTATTATTTTTGAAAGTCCAAAGTAAGTAGCCGTTTCACTTATTTTAATATTTATTTCTTCACTCGACATTCCCATATTCTCAAGCGTAAAGGCAAGTTCATGGAGTACGGTATCGGTTACTGTTTGATTTTCGGGATTTTGCGAAACATAGCCAATTTTAAAAGCCGTATCTTCTTCACTGCATTTTTCAATATTTTCGGAACAGAAAAATATTTCTCCCGTTTTTGTACCGTGAGGAGCTGCCTGCGGCTTTAAAAGTCTTAGCAGGGTTGTTTTTCCGCAGCCGGACTGACCGCAGATAACACAAAACTCTCCCCTTTTCACAGTGAAATTCACATTATCCAAAGCCTTTTCCTGCATCTGCGGATAAGTAAAACTTAAATTTTTGACAGAGAAAATTTCCATACAAGCTCCTCCTTTAACTCAATGATAAACGGCATAAATGACAGTACACCGAAAGCCGACATTCCGATTACGGATAATATTGTAATATCACACATCTCGATATGCGGATATATAAGAAAATCAAGTTGACCTGTCGCTAAAGCAAACAGCACTGTAGTCAACATTCCCAGAGAAAGTACAGTAAAAACCGTATCTGCTTTTGTAAAAGGAAAGCGGCAGTAAAAACTGCGCTTTTTAACTCCGTATCCTCTTGCGCTCATTGAATCGGCAGTTTGAACCGAACCCTCAAGCATTACGGAAACCGAAGCAGAAAATGCACCTATGTATTGTTTAAATTTATTTTTACCGCAAAAATCGGATTGAGCCGCCAATGTGCGCTTAAACACAAGAATAAATTTAGGCACAAAATGAAGTACCATCGAAAACAATAATGCAAGTCTTGGTAAAAATCTTCCGAAAATATATATAAGTTTTTCGGAATCAAACACGCTGTTGAATACCGAAAACCAAAGTATTACGCTCAAAAGCATCAGTCCGAGCACCGCACCGTAAACTATAGCCTCAAGCGTAATAGGAATATCATTTATAAATATAAGCGGTGTTACTCCCTTGTGTGAGAAAAGCGGATTGGTTATTGTTACAAGTAAAAAAATCAGCACATAACCAAAAAAGGATTTTAAAAATAATTTAAAACCCTTTTGTAATACAGAATAAGCCGCCGCTCCGAAAAGCGACAGCAGTAAAATTATATAATTCCATGTAAACATTGATACCAACAGCACAGATACAAAATATATAAGCTGTGCCAGCGGATTAAAGGAATTAAATCTTAGCATTATTCTTCTCCTGTAAATTCGTTTCCGATATCTGCGCCCAAATCGCAGGTATATAAGAATTTAATTGTATCTCCGTCATGCAAATCATAAGAATTGCAGCCTACCGACGGAAAAACATCATTTACACAGTATTCCCAACCCGAAAGCTGACCGCAAGAAAATTCATAAAGATTTGCAATACCCTCGATATAAATATCTGCGTCCGTTCCCTCGTATTCATATTGAATTTTATTCTGACGGCAGGCTTCACTAAGCGCATCGTATGCGGTAGCATTTTCGTCAAGAGTAATCTTTGTAGGCTTGAGAATTACGCCGTCACTCGGAACATAGCTTCCAAGACCGCTTTCAAGCTGATCCATATTATTTAAAATGGTTGAGCAGTTGATTGAAAAAGTAACCTCCATTCCCTCTTTTTGAGATGAAGAGGAATAGTAGTCATCGGGAGTCTGAACCGAACAGCCGCATAGCACGGCAGTAATTATCAATACAAGTAATAAAAGTTTTAATTTCATTATTTGTCACCTTTTCTTTTGCCGAATAATCTGAACGGCTCACCGTCTTTTTTCAGCACTGTTAATCTTATAATTAAAAGCACAGCCACTACTGCCACAAGTCCGATAAGAGAAACATAGAAAATAAAATTATTGTCGTCATCCGAATTTGCCGCCGCTGCGGAATCCGGAGTAGATGCAAGCGTAAAAGGCTCGTAATTGTCATCTGCCAAAGCCATTACCTGATCATCATAATTTTCCGCATTATTAGATTCGGGATTTACAGTTGTTTCCTGCTGTCCTTCATCAACTTGCGAATTATGTTTTTCTGTAATATCACCTGTATTTACAGAATTATTTTTATTGTTGCTGTCTATATTAACCTCAGAACTGTCTGTGTTTGAATTTTCAGTGTTCTGTCGGGAATTTTCGCTATTAGAATTATTTTTCTTTGTATCGTCAAATTCAAAAATCTCGGTATTGCCCTTTGACATATATTTATATAAATCAACAAGTGAGTTTAATGCCTGATAACACGCAATATTATTCGATTTTCCGTTTTCAATATGAGAAAAACCGCCGTCTGAATTTTTGAAAGTCATGAGATTGTCAACAAGAGTGTTGCCGTTTTTAATAAATCTTGAATCCGACTGCACATCTATATCGAGTGCAACAAGCGCAGAAATAACTTGGGAAACACTCTCGGAATTTACTGTGCCGAAAGAAGAATATCCGCCTTTTTCATTTTGTTTTTTAGATAAAACATCAAGTGCTCTGTCAATAGATTCTTTTACCGTACTGTCAGATTTATAAGGAGCAAGTGCCTGTAAGCACATTGCGGTAACATCGGTATCGGCAGACTTTCCCATAAGTGTAAAACCACCGTCCGAAAGCTGTAAGCCTATAATTTTTTTAATAAAATATTCTCTGTCATATTTTGCTTCACTCGGAACTTTTGCATTTGCACAGTCGAGTGACAGCAAGGCATAAACATATGCATTTATGCCTTGCTTGTTCACATTTTCACTGTTATAAACTCCGTCACTGAGCAAATTTTTGCCGTTGATATTTTCAGGATTAAGTCCGCAGGCATAAAGTGCAAGTGAGGTACGCTGAAAATCTGTAGCTTTGCTTTTTGATTTATATAACTTTTCGGCAGATTTTATCATAGAACTTTGTACAGCAGTTACATCTGTACCGTATTTTGACAAAGAAATAATATACCACTGTGTTTCAGAATTATCTGTGGTTTCAGAAAGTTTTTGTACAAACGAAGCTGTATCGTCAGCCTTTAAAATTGCCGATTTATACGAGATAATTCCGTCTATAGTTTTTGAAATATCTTCTTTTGTGTAGTTTTCAGCCGCATTTACTGTTACCGATAAAGATAACATTACTGCGCATATAAGTAAAGCTGTCAGTTTTTTCAGCATAATTATCATTCCTTATTAGAATTATTCTGTTTCACCCGAAAGAATTGTCTGAAGTGCTGTAACATCATTTACATCAACTTTTCCGTCTTTGTTTACATCAGCAATTCTTACTTGTTCTTCGCTAATATTGTTATAATTGCTAAGGTATGTCTGAATAGCTGTAACATCGTTAATGTCTACCTTACTGTCAAGGTTTACATCATTGACAATCTTTGTATCTACAAATACTGTGTAGTCATCTGCGTAACGAAGAACTGCAGGAGCACCGCTGTAACCGTACTTTTCTACCTGTAAGCTGTGAGGACCGAATGTAAGCTGATCCTTATCAATTACAACTACACCGTTATAATCTGTTGTGTATTCTTTGCCGTCAAAATATACTGTCATATTATCAATCGGAAGAACAGCGTCACCGAATGTAGCCTTTGCTGTAAATGTAATTTTACCCTCGCTCGTAAGCAATGAAGTATCTGCAATCGGGAGGTAGCATGGATACTCACCGTAATAAAGAACTACTGTATCATTATTATTAAGTGTATAATCGCTTACTCCTACATTAGGAACTACGCTGTTTACAGCATAATACCAGCCGTCCCAGCCGCCGAATGAACCTGCTGCAATGCCGTTTACCTCTGAAATATAGCCTGCATCTGCACCTACTACTTCGATATTATCAGAAACTTCGTCTGCATATGAGATAAGCTGACCGACATTGCTGTCCTTTGCAATTTCAAATGTGTCTTTAAGGTAGCAAGCCTCCGGACCTTCAATTCTGAGATTTACATTAATTGTGTTTTCTCTTGCAATATTAACTGTAAAGTCGTCAGCATAACGAAGTACGGCAGGAGCACCGTTTGAATTTTTCTTTTCAACCTGAACACTGTGCTCACCTGATGTAAAATCAGCCTTGCTAAGTGAAATTGTACCGTTTTCATCTGTTGTATAAGTATGACCGTCAAAAGTAACTGTCATATCTGCAATAGCAACTGTGCTTACGGTCGGATTCCAGTCGCTGTCATATGTAGTTGACTCTGCATTAAAACTGATTTTGCCGTCACTGTTTAATGCCGAAGTGTCAATCTGCGGAAGAAGACAAGGAAAATCACCGTAATAAAGAACAACTGTATCATTGTCGCTAAGTGTGTAATCACCTACGCCAACATTTGGTGAAACTGAATTTACAATATACTGCCAGCCGTCCCAGCCGCCGAATTTGCCTGCTGTTTCGCCGTTTACATCTGTTATGTAATTATTTTCGGCGCCTGTTACCGTAACATCATCAGAAAGCTTGTCTGCATACTGAATTAAGTCAGCTGCCGTACTACCCTGTGGAATTTCATAATTGTCATAAAGCACACAAGAATTCACACCCTCAATACGGAGTGAAACTGTAATGTCTTTTGTTTCTGCCGCAAATGCCGTAACTGCAGATGCAGAAACAAGCAAAGTAGCAAGTGAAGCAGAAATAAATTTTGCTGTTGTTTTCATAAACATTCTCCTTAAATAAAAAATAGCCCCTTAAAAGAGGCATAGCTATATAAAGGGTAATAATTTACCCAATAACTATTCTCCCACTGCCCAAGAAAGTTTTTCAAACTATGTTATGGCAGGTCTCCTGACTTACAGTCTGCGTTAAAGCAGCCAAGGCGCCTTCTCGGTTTCCCAATGGCATGAGCCAAGGCTATAACTGTTTACAGTAATGGCGGTTGTGACGGACTTGCACCGTCTTCCCTATTAATTAAATGAATAAACCATAACAAATATTAAGTTCAAATTAAATTTTATAGCATAATCGGTGTTATGTCAAGTTAATGCCTGTCTTTTTCCTCTTTTGCCTTATTTTTCCGCTTTATCACAGATAAATACAGCATAAAACACAAAACACCGACAGCAAGTCCGCAAATAACTCCAACTATAAGCATAAATACAGTGTTGTCTGAAAATTTGCCGTTTAATGAACCGAGTTCGTCAATACTGCTTTTTTCTGAATTTCCTGTACTTTCATTGCTTTCGGATTTATATTCCGTTGTATCCGATTTTTCATTATCATTTGATTTTTCACTGCCTTGTTTTGTAACACTTACCTTACCGCTTGAACATTGCGAAATTTCAACGCTTTCTGCCGAAGAATTAACACAATCATAGGCTGTATATTGCAAATTACTCTGACCTTCGGCTGTTGCCTTAAATTCTAAAGTAAGTATTACCGTGTCATTATCAATATTTTTGCCGTCTTTGCAAAGGTAAGATACATTTAATGTACTTCCGTTATCATAAGCATAAGCCAGACTGTCCGAATCGGAACTGATTGAACGGTATTCTATTATATTTCTGTCATAAGTAAATTTTAATAATACGGCAGAGATTTTTTCGGACGATTTTGCCTTTACATCAACCTTAAAAATTCTGCCTTTATCACAATTTATATCTTCTGTTTTGAAAGCTACGCCGTTTGTATCGGCGGCAAAAACAGAAACAGCGGAGAAAATTATGAAAAGAACCGTAAACATTAATAATACAAATCTTTTCATATTTTCTCCGCTCCTTTTTAAGCGTGTTCTGCTTTATTAAAATTTTTTTGTTCGGTATCTGACCTTTGTCCCTCTTTTTTGCTCTGCACATTGTAGGAAATGCGTGTAAGCATATTTTCACTCACAAACCGTTGAGCAACTTTTGCTACTTTCATTGTAAAGCCGGGAATAATAACCATTTTGCCTTTCATAGTTTTCTCAATCGCATACTTAGCAACAAAATCCGGCGAAAGTCCGTTAAGGCAAAACTTTACATCCGCAACATTATTAAAATTAGTATTCACAGGACCGGGACAAAGCACGGAAATTTTAACATTACTGCCCTGTCGCCTCAGTTCTTCGTGAACAGCCTCTGTAAGCCTTACAACATAATTTTTTGATGCATAATAACTTGAAAAAGTCGGACCCGCCAAAAAGCCCGCTGACGAGCCTACATTAAGAATGTAGCCTTTATTTTTCTTAACCATATCCTGCAAAAAGCATTTTGTCAGAATATGCACTGCACTTATATTTGTGTGAATTAAATCAAGCTCTTTTTTCAGCGGTACATCCAAAAATCTGCCATATGCGCCAAAGCCTGCATTATTGACGAGAAAATCTATATCCTCGTCTTTTAAATGCTCATACAAATCAATAGCGTCTTGTTCCCGTGACAAATCAATGGTGATTACTCTGACATTTACATTTTTAAGTTCAGCCTTAAGCTCTGTCAGCTTATCATAGTTTCTTGACGCAACTATCAAATCATACCCCATTGCAGCCAAGATTCTCGCAATTTCCTTACCAATCCCCGAACTTGCTCCTGTAATTAAAGCCTTCATATATTCACCTGCTTTTATTTATTTTTTGACACCGATGGCACAAAGCCATGTAGTGCCGTCCTTTTTATGGGTTTCAATGTCTTCAAAGCCTGCCTTTGCAAGCATTTCCCGTATCTCCTCCTCTGTCACTGTTTTTATGCCTACCTTGTCCTCTACAGCCTTCCATTTATCAGGTTCTTCGGGAGTTTTCAGCATTTCAAATACAAGCATAATCCTGCCGTTTTGCTTTAACACTCTATAAATTTCTTTTAAATCATTAAGTTTGTCCGGCCAGAAGTAATAGGTTTCTACCGCAATTACAACATCAAAGCTGCAATCCTCAAACGGCAAAGACGAAACCGAGGCAAGTACGATTTTAACCTTATTACAGAGAATGTTTTTTCTGTTCTGTGCCTTTGAATGTTTGATACAAAGCGCAGAATAATCTATTCCGTAAACCTTGCCGTTACCGATTCTCTCTGCTATTCTCGACACGGTAAGACCGCCGCCACAGCCAACATCAAGCACACGATAATGTCTTTCAAAATTTATATGATCAAGCGCCCAACCGGTAAGCTCGTAATGTCCTTCATTCATGGAACTAATCATTTTTTTGCCCCAAAAGCCCTTCGGCTTCTTGGCATTTTCCAACAGCTTATGATATTTCACAAGAATCTTCCTTTCCGTAAAACACATATTAACTTTATCAAATATATTAATTTTGCTTTAAACTCATTATTGTGCTATCGATTATAACACATATTTATACATTTTACAATTACTTATTGATTTATTTTATTTGATTTTTGTTCATCAATAAGTTCCTGCACCAAATAATCGTCACTCATACAATACATATCCGATATACCCTTTTAGGTTTTATTGTCAAAAGCCAAAATCATATTTAATTTTACAATACTATGTTCTTTCCGTCCCATTCAACCGAAACCGCTTTATTATCATTTTCCGAATTAATTAATAATCCCTCATCAAGATTTTTTGTGGAATGGTGAACGGACAGAAGGAATAGAAAGATAGCGAATCAAGGTAACCGTAGCCGATTCGTTTAGCGACCTTGATCTTGTTGTTGAAGTCTTCGAGCTTGTCGGTGTCATCCGAGATATCGGCTACGCTTTTGGGATTGTACTGTTCAATAATTTGCTTTGCGAGGTTCTCGCCCGGTGTGCTTTCTCTCTTTTTTGCCATTTCGTTCATTCCTTTTTCCTTTCTTTCATTGTAGCACACTTTTTCCCAATTGCAAAAAGTGTGCTAGTTATTTTTCTAACTTACACACTTTATTTTACAAGCTCAGGTGTAGCAATAAAAATTCTACACTTTTATTTTCCCATAAATTAACAAAATCAAAACGGCTTTATTTTGTAAAAAAGCGGAATAAAAGAGATTACAAGTCAAACAATATTAATGCAATATTTTGCAAATATTACAAATTCAGGGGAGTTTTGATATGAAGGCAACAGGTATTGTCAGAAGAATTGACGACCTCGGTCGTGTTGTTATACCAAAAGAAATTCGTCGCACCCTGCGTATTCGTGAGGGCGACCCGCTTGAGATATATACTGCTACCGACGGCGAAGTTATATTTAAAAAATATTCACCTGTAGGAGAATTATCGGCATTTGCCTCACAATATGCGGAAGTTCTCTCAAGAGTAAGCGGTTTACCCGTTATTATTTGCGACAAAGACCATGTTATTGCCGCATCGGGAGTATCTAAAAGAGAATTACTTGAACGACGGGTTTCACCTGTTCTTGAAAATTATATGGAAAGCCGTAAAAGTTATACTGCAACACAGGCTACGGTCGGTGATATTCAACCGGTTGAAGGTGTGGAACACAGAGCGGCAGTCATATACCCTATTATTGCCGCAGGCGATGTTACGGGTGCAGTTGTAATGCTGATGGGCGAAGATAATAAAGTTCCTACTGAAACAGAGGTTAAACTTGCTCATTCAGCGGCCGCTTTTTTAGGAAAACAAATGGAAGAATAAAATATAAGGGTTGCCACAGGCTTGTGTGACAACCCTTATTATATGAAATTATGGTTTATCACACGAGTTAAGTGAAATAATAAAAAATTTAGGTCAAGGCTTTTTAAAGACTTGCAGGTTTAAACAAAACCCATAATATCTTCCGATATTACAATTTATCGGGCACAAACAGTGTGGCTGTTCAGCTATCGTTAGATTGCATAAACGGAAAGTATTTGTGGGCTTTGCCCACACCCACAACCTTTGAAAAGGTTGACCAAACTTTTATAATTGACTGACGAAGTATTCTGTTAAACCCTAATTACCCTATTAAATAAACTTTTTACAATTAAAAACTGCCGCTCATTACAAGCGGCAGTCTTTAAGAAAAAATATGAAATGTATAAGGGATTGGTTAATTTATCAGCCTGCAAGTGCTGCACCGAGTGCATTACAGTTTGCCGTGGCTTCGTCATCGGGAGCATCATTGCAGATAACACTTTCTGCTGCGAGAACTGCGCCTGCCGAATTACAGGTTTCCTCCCATGTTCTCATCCATTCGCCGTCACCCCAGCCGTATGAGCCGAAGAGGGCAATTTTCTTACCGTTGAGCTTTGGTTCACATTCATTGAAAACAGGCTCAAACTCGCTGTCCTCGAGTGTTTCGGCACCCATTGCCGGGCAACCGAATGCAATTGCGTCAAATTCGTCTACTTTATCTGCAGAAAAATCTGTTACATTAAATACAGAAACCTCTGCGCCTGCGCCTTTTGCGCCCTCTGCAACAGCGTCAGCCATTGCCTCTGTGTTGCCTGTTCCACTCCAGAACACTACTGCTATTTTACTCATAAATTAATTACTCCTTTGTAAATTTATACGGTAAGTCGTTTAAGCGACGAACCCTGCAAATATTTTTTGCAGTATATATTAGTACATTTTTTGTACTTTTCAAATGTCTTTTTAGCATTATCTTCATCGTGATATACTTTCCAACATCCGCAGCATTTAAAGTTTTTTCCTTTATTTTCAATAAAACTTATTACATCGTCAATCGGATAGCCTAAAAACAATCCTATCTCGTGAGGAAATCCGCCGCAAGAATAAACTCTTGCCGAAAGCTCGTTTATAAGCTCATCATTGGTAGTTCCTCTATACCCTATTGAATTTAAAAACTTTTTGTTTTTGCCGTTTTGCATATCTGCGTTTAATTTTTCCGGACGATAAACATAAATCAACGCTCTTTCGGACGAACAGTACAGTACACGGATTGACACACCTTTTGCGTTGAGAACAGAGTTTAGGGAGATAATATCTTTTTTCAGCCTATATACGCTGTCAATTCGGCAATTAACCAAATTTCCTGTTTTTATATTCGCCAATGTCGGTGAGCAGTGGCGGACTAAAATTTCTTCAGACATAATACTCCTTTTAGTTAGCTTTAACTAACTATTATTTCATAATTAACGCCCTTACAGGCGTTGATTTACATTTATTTCTGTAATTATAGAGGCACAATTACAATAATGGAAAGATTCTTGCTTTAAGTTAGTTATCGCTAACCTTTCGCATAATTATAATACAACATCTTTCTCTATTTGTCAACACCTATTTTTAAATTTTTTAAATTTATTTTTTGCTCTTGCATTTTTTGTCGGTACAGTATATACTATATCCATAAATGCATAATATATGTATGGGAATGAGGTTCTCCCACGGATTTTTCCGAAACCGCTTTTGCTGATGACTTCTGTTTTATACAGAGGCATTGGCTTTTTTTTTATGCCATTTTTATTACAAAATTTTGAGGTGAATTATGAAAAGAAAGTTTGTTGATTTCAAGGTATTGACGGCATCTCTTTGCTGTGCCGTTGTTATGGGCGTAATTTCTTTCGTGTTTTTAAAAATGCTCGGATTATCGTCCGTATTCAGGGAGTTTTTTCCTTATTGCATATGGTTCTTGCCACTTTCGGGTATGCTTACCGCTTTTGTATATAAGAAATACGGCGGTGAGTCCTCAAAAGGCAACAATCTTATAATTCAGAGTGCAAACGAGGGTGTAAAAGTACCTAAAAGGCTTGCAGTTCTTACATTCTTCTTTACACTGCTGACACACTTTTCGGGCGGCTCGGCAGGCAGAGAGGGCACTGCCGTTCAAATCGGCGGCGCTCTTACAAGCAATGTTGCCGACAAGTTCGGATTTAAAAAAGAGGACAGAAAAACTATCATTTTAAGCGGATTAAGTTCGGCATTCGGCTCCGTATTCGGCACTCCGCTTGCAGGTGCATTCTTCGGTATGGAAGTTTGCTGCATAGGTCAGCTTTCCGCAAGCGCTGTTATTCCATGCTTTTTATCATCTTATCTGGCAAATGCTGTTACGCTTTTGCTCGGCGCAACACACGAAGTACATACTATCGCAAGCGTTCCTAACTTTGATTTTAAACTTATATTGATATTTGTTTCCGCATCTGTATTTTTCGGACTTCTCGGAAAATTATTTGCTCTTGCGGTCAAATATTTAAAATTATTATACGCAAAAATTTTTAAAAATACCGTTCTCTCTGCATTTGCAGGCTCTGTTGTTGTCACATTGCTAATCATTTTATTAAATCTCAACAAATATGAAGGACTTAGCACTTGGCAGCAAACAACCGCATTCGAGGGCAATGCAAATTGGTACGATATGCCCGTAAAATTCATTTTGACAGCGCTCACACTCGGAGCAGGATTTCAAGGCGGTGAAGTAACTCCTTTGTTTGACATAGGGGCGTCATTCGGCGGCTGGTATGCAAATTTATTCGGCATTGAACCGAGTTTTCTTGCGGCAATTGGCTTAATCTGCGTGTTCGGTTCTGCCGCAAACACACCGATTACCACAATTATGCTCGGTATTGAGCTTTTCGGCGCCGAAGCCGCGCCTTATTTTGTATTTGCAAGTCTGATAAGTTTTATAGCGTCGGGCAAATCGGGAATTTACTCTTCACAGGAAAGAAAGCTAAGTAAAAGTCTGTTTTCAGCAAAGGCTGATTTTTCCGAATAAATATGGTACAATATAAAAAGAAATAATCGGAGGTGCTGTATGAAAATTTTAGTTGTTTTTACAGGCGGAACTATAGGCAGCTGCTACAATGACGGTGTAATTTCTCCCGATTCAAGCACCCGTTACAAGTTAATCGAAATGTACAAACAAAACGGAGGTTATGCTGAATTCGATGCGATCTCTCCTTACACGGTACTTAGCGAAAACTTAAACGGCGAGTATTTTAATTTACTTTATAATTCCGTCAAAGAAAATATAAATAATTATGACGGCATCATTGTTACCCATGGTACAGATACACTGCAATACACTTCCGCTGTGCTTTCTTATATGTTCGGCTTGTGTAATACTCCTATTGTGCTTGTGTCTGCAAATTATCCGCTCGAGAGCGAAAAATCAAACGGACTCGAGAATTTTTCCGCTGCCGTGGATTTCATTAAATCAGACAATAATAAAGGTGTATTTGTCGCATACAAAAATAACGGCGAGCATGCCAAAATTCACCGTGCCTCTCGCCTGCAAAAACACCTTGCTTATTCGGATAAAATCGAAAGCGTTAATAATATTTACTACGGTGAAATCATTAACGGCAATTTTATTAAGAATATCAATTATACAGAAAAGCAAGATGAAATAAAATTTGAGAATATGCCTGTTTTCAAATCAACTTCCCCTGTACTTAAAATTACACCGTATGTGGGAATGGCTTATCCGCAGCTTAATAAAAATATTAAAGCAGTATTGACGGAAAGCTATCATTCGGGAACTGTAAATACCGCAAGCAAAGATTTGGAGAAATTCTGCAATACAGCCAAACAATTTAACATTCCTTTATTTTTAACAGGCAGTGAGACAGGATTTTTTTACGAAAGCAAAGAACTTTATTCAAAATTAGGCATTCAGGTACTCCCTACTGTCACTCCGATTTCTGCTTATATTAAGCTATGGATATTATGCGAAAACAATGCCAAAGACATTTATAAAGCCTTTTCAAAATCCATCGGCGGAGATATATTATAAATCTATAAACATAAAACTACAGCACCGACAAAGTGATGTGACCTCCAAAACGTTAGATTCTTAGTCTGACTTTTTGGGGACAACTCAAAAAAGCGGTGCTGTTTTGATGTGCGTTATGCCAAAAGGGCCGACACAATTTCTCGTGTCGACCCTCTCGGTTTATGTGAATTAAAAAGGATAGGTAATTTTAATAGGATTACTCAATATCCTGCATTGCATCGTAACCTGTTTCACCGGTTCTTACTTTTACAACATCTTCAACATCATAAATGAAGATCTTGCCGTCGCCGATATGACCTGTATAGAGTGCCTTTACAGCGGCATCTACAACAGCCTTTACAGGAACTTTGCAAACTACGATTTCTACCTTCATCTTAGGAAGGAGATTACTTTCAATAGCAACACCACGGTAATACTCTGCCTTACCCTTTTGAGCGCCGCAACCGAGTACCTGTGATACTGTCATACCTGTAATACCGAGTTTATCCATTTCTTCCTTGAGTGCCTCAAGTTTTGACTGCTTAAGGAGAATATCAATCTTAGTAATCTTTGTACCGTCGGTAGCCATATCATACTTTCCTGCAAGCTGAACAGGAACTGCCTTAGTTACAGGAACATTGCCCTCAACATCAAATGTTTCGTCAAGTGAAGCTGTACCAACACCGATTGGCATAAAGTCTGCATATGCGCTTACAAGACCGTGCTCGCAAATATCAAGACCCTTCATTTCTTCTTCCTTAGTTACACGAAGACCGATTGTCTTTTTGATGATTGTAAATACGATAATCATACAAACGATTGTCCAAGATGCTACGCAAAGGATACCAAGAGCCTGCTTACCGAGCTGTGCAAAACCGCCGCCGTAGAAAAGACCTGTGATACCGTCCTGACCGTTGCCTGTTGCAAAAAGACCTACTGCAAGACCGCCCCACATACCGTTTACGCCATGTACTGAGAATGCACCAACCGGGTCATCTATCTTGAGTTTAATATCAACAAATTCTACTGCAACTACTACAAGGATACCTGAAACAATACCGATGATTGCAGAACCGATAGCATCAACATCTGCACAACCTGCTGTTACTGCAACAAGACCTGCAAGTGAAGCGTTAAGACACATTGAAACATCAGGCTTACCGTTCTTAATCCAAGTAAAGAGCATACATGTTACTGTAGCAACAGCCGGAGCGATTGTTGTTGTAAGAAGGATCTGACCGAGTCTTGAACCGTCTTCTGCAGCAGCACCGTTAAAGCCGTACCAAGCAAACCAAAGAATGAATACACCTAAAGCACCGAGTGTGATGCTGTGACCCGGGATAGCGTTTACCTTACCGTTTTTGCCATACTTACCGATACGAGGTCCGAGGATGATTGCGCCTACAAGAGCAGAGATACCGCCAACCATATGAATTACGATTGAACCTGCAAAGTCAATACAACCGAGCTGTGCAAGCCAACCCTGGCCGTTCCATACCCAACCTGCCTCGATAGGATAAACAACCAATGAAATTACTGCACTGTAAACACAGTATGCAGAGAACTTTGTACGCTCTGCCATAGAACCGGAAACAATTGTTGCGGCTGTAGCACAGAATACAAGCTGGAATACAAATGAGTTCCAATCAAAGCTTGCCCAATCTGTAAACATTGTAAGATTAGGAACGCCGATGAAACCTGCAATATAGTTTTCCGACATCATAAGTCCAAAACCAAGCAAACTGAATACTACTGTACCGATACAGAAGTCCATCAGGTTTTTCATAATGATATTACCGGCGTTTTTCGCTCTTGTAAAACCGGTTTCTACCATCGCAAAACCACATTGCATAAAGAATACGAGCAAGGCGCCTATCATATACCATACGCCTGTACTGCCAAAAATCATTTCTGCCATATAGATCTCCCCTTTTTTTAAATAACAAAAATGGCGTGTACCAAACAGTTTTTGTCTGTTCGTTACACGCCATTGTGTCACCAAATTTAAAATTTAAAAATCAGTCAATCGATCATACACCGTAAAGCATTTCGCCGTATGAAGGATATGGCCAGTAATCAGCGGCTGTTTCTGTTTCCATAGCGTCGCCGATTGCACGAAGTTCAGTCATTACCGAGAATACGCTCTCTCTGTAATACTTAGCATAAGCAAGAACATCGCCCTCATATTCGCTTGCGCCGATAACAGCGTTCTCAAGCTCTGCTGTCTTTTTGCTGAAGCAAACAAGTTTGTTTGAAAGACTTGTAATGAGGTCTTCCTCAACTGATGTTGGGATTGCGTCTGAAAGAGCTTTCTTAGCAAGCGCTGTATCTGTAAGCTCTCTTACATATGAAGTAACGGCAGGAATCATATCTTTTTTAGCCATATCAATCATTGTAAGTGCTTCGATATTGATAATCTTAGCATAGTTTTCAAGCTCAATCTCATATCTTGCATGAATTTCATCTACAGAATAAATCTTGTTCTTTGTAAAGAGGTCAATATTCTTCTGATCAATGTAATGCTCAACTGCATCAGGAAGTGATTTAAGGTTAAGAAGACCTCTCTTCTCTGCCTCTTCAACCCATTCAGGTGCATAGTTGTTGCCGTTGAAGATAATTGCCTGATGCTCTGTAAATGTCTTTTTAATAAGAGCCTTAACCGCTGCGTCAAGATCGGATGCGTCTTTCAACTCATCATAGAACTCTGAAAGTTCCTCGGCAACCATTGTGTTAAGCATTATGTTAGGACAAGCAATGTTGAGAGCCGAACCGAGTGCTCTGAACTCAAACTTGTTACCTGTGAAAGCAAACGGTGATGTTCTGTTACGGTCTGATGTGTCTTTCTTGAAGTCAGGAAGAACATCAACACCTGTTGACATCTTAACCTTGCCCTTGCTTATATACTCTGTACCATTGATGATTGATTCAACCAATGCGCCGAGGTCATCACCGAGATACATTGAAATGATTGCAGGCGGTGCTTCGTTAGCGCCAAGACGATGGTCGTTACCTGCCGATGCAACAGAGATTCTTAAAAGATCCTGATACTCGTGTACAGCCTTTACGATAGCTGCAAGGAAGAGCTGGAACTGAATATTGTTTTCAGGTGTTTTACCCGGATCAAGGAGATTTTCACCTGTATTAGTAGAAATTGACCAGTTGTTGTGTTTACCTGAACCGTTTACACCTGCAAAAGGCTTTTCGTGAAGGAGGCAAACAAGACCGTGCTTTTCAGCAATCTTCTTCATAACTTCCATTGTAAGTTCGTTGTGGTCGGTTGCGATATTTGTAGTTGTAAAAATAGGAGCAAGCTCGTGCTGAGAAGGAGCAACCTCGTTGTGCTTTGTCTTAGCAAGAATACCGAGTTTCCAAAGCTCATTATCAAGGTCAGCCATGAAAGCTGCAACTCTTGTCTTGATTGCGCCGAAGTAATGGTCGTCAAGTTCCTGTCCTTTAGGAGCTTTTGCACCAAAGAGTGTTCTGCCTGTGTAGATAAGGTCTTTTCTCTGGTCATAAACATCTTTATCTATAAGGAAGTATTCCTGCTCAGGACCTACTGTTGTTGTAACTCTCGTAACATCTGTTTTGCCGAGAAGATTAAGAACTTTGCAAGCCTCTGTGCTGATTCTCTCCATTGAACGAAGAAGAGGTGTTTTCTTATCGAGGACCTCACCTGTGTATGAACAGAATGCTGTTGGAATGTAAAGTGTACCGTCCTTAGCAAAAGCATATGAAGTCGGGTCCCAAGTTGTATAACCTCTTGCCTCAAAAGTAGCACGAATACCGCCGCTTGGGAAAGAAGATGCATCAGGCTCGCCCTTTACAAGCTCTTTACCTGAAAACTCCATGATAACCTGACCGTCACCGTTCGGTGTGATAAAGCTGTCATGCTTTTCTGCTGTGATACCTGTCATTGGCTGGAACCAGTGTGTATAGTGTGTGCAGCCCTTTTCGATAGCCCAATCTTTCATTGCGCTTGCAACTACATTAGCTACGCTCTCGTCGAGAGGCTCACCATTCTGGATTGTTTTCTTAAGTGCCTTGTAAGTAGCCTTAGGAAGACGCTCAAGCATCATTTGATCGTTAAATACCATACTGCCAAATAATTCAGGAACTTTTGCCATTTTAATCTCTCCTATCCGTTTTTAATGAAATCATTTTTTTAGAAAACAAAAAGGCACTGCGAACCTTTCGGCTCACAGCGCCCTTGCTGTTTGTCATTGACTGTAGTATAAACCCTTTTGCGTTATTTGTCAATAGCTTTTTTAAAATTTTCTCAAAAAATATTTCAGCTTTTGCAAGTTTAAGTAATTTTCCTGCACTTATTTTACTTTTAAACATTAGTTTATTGATTTTTTGTCGGGTTTCTTGCAAAATATGAAAGTTTGTTATAAAAAAGTTGCATTTTTCTATTGACAACTATAGTAACAGGCTATATAATAAAGTTATTGAAAATGTGCTGATTTGCGACAGCATATTTCAAAGCATACATTTTACATATAATTAATATGTTTTAGCAAAAATATAAAATGTATTTAACAGCTCAATCCATTTATCGTACTCCATTTACTATACTATATTATATAGTATGCTGTGTAGAACAAATGTTGAAGAATTGAGCGGGAAAGGGTGAATTAAATTGGAACAAATCTCAAACAGACAAGACTTTAAGGGACTTTACTCTCCTCAGTTTGAGCACGACAACTGCGGTATAGGTGCGGTTGTAAACATTAACGGTATCAAAACTCACGATACAGTTGCAAATGCTCTTACTATAGTAGAAACCCTTGAGCACAGAGCAGGTAAAGACGCCGAAGGCAAAACAGGTGACGGCGTAGGTATTTTGCTCCAGATTTCACACAAGTTTTTCAAAAAAGTAGCCCAGAGAGATCTTGGAATCAAGCTTCTTGCGGAGAGAGATTATGCTGTAGGTATGTTCTTCTTCCCTCAAAACGAGCTTGCAAGAAATCAGGCTAAAAAAATGTTTGAAATTATTGCGGAAAAAGAGGGACTTGAGATTCTCGGCTGGAGAAATGTTCCGTCTAACCCTGATGTGCTTGGCAAAAGAGCAGTTGAATGTATGCCTCACATTATGCAGTGCTTTATCAAGCGTCCGAAAGGTGTTAAGAAAGGCTTGCCTTTTGACCGTAAACTTTATGTTGCAAGACGAGTATTTGAGCAGAGCAACGAAGATACATATGTAGTTTCTCTCTCAAGCAGAACTATTGTATATAAAGGTATGTTCCTTGTAGGCGAGTTAAGAAGATTCTTTACAGACTTGCAGGATCCTGATTATGAATCTGCAATCGCTATGGTTCACTCAAGATTCTCTACCAATACAAACCCAAGCTGGCAGAGAGCGCATCCAAACAGAATGATTGTTCACAACGGTGAAATCAATACAATCAGAGGCAACGCAGATAAAATGCTTGCCCGTGAAGAAACAATGAAGTCGGAGCACCTCAAAGGCGACCTCGACAAGGTTATCCCTGTTGTAAATACCGAGGGTTCGGACTCCGCAATGCTCGACAACACACTTGAATTTTTAGTAATGAGCGGTATGGAGCTTCCTCTTGCCGTTATGATTACAATTCCTGAGCCTTGGGACAGAAACCACACAATTTCTCAGAAAAAGAAAGATTTTTACCAGTACTACGCTACAATGATGGAACCATGGGACGGCCCTGCATCAATTCTTTTCTCTGACGGTGATATTATGGGTGCGGTTCTTGACAGAAACGGTCTTCGTCCGTCAAGATACTACATTACAGACGATAACAACCTTATTCTTTCATCAGAAGTCGGTGCACTTCCTATTGACCCCGCAAAGATTGTCACTAAGGAAAGACTTCGTCCCGGTAAAATGCTCCTTGTTGATACAGTACAGGGCAAGCTCATTGATGATGACGAGCTTAAGGAATACTACGCATCTAAACAGCCGTACGGCGAGTGGCTCGACAGCAACCTTGTTCGTCTTAAAGACCTCAAGATTCCTAATGTAAAGGTTGAGGAACATTCTTATGACGAAAGACAGCGCCTCCAGAAAGCATTTGGCTATACATATGAAGAGGTTATGACATCTATCCTCCCTATGGCTAAAAATGCAAGCGAGCCGATTTCAGCAATGGGTACAGACAGTCCTCTTGCCGTACTTTCAAAAGAGCCACAGCCTTTGTTTAATTACTTTAAACAGCTTTTCGCTCAGGTTACAAACCCACCTATTGATGCAATTCGTGAGGAAGTTGTAACATCAACAACAATTTATATCGGCGAGGACGGCAACATTCTTGAAGAAAAGCCGGAAAACTGTAAGGTAATTAAGATTCATAATCCAATTCTTACTTCTACGGATATTCTTAAAATCAAAAATATGCATATCAACGGCTTTAAGGTTGCCACCGTTCCAATTCTTTATTATAAAAACACAAGCCTTAAAAAGGCTATCAACAGACTTTTTATTGAAACAGACAAGGCTTTCAGCGAGGGTGCAAACATCATCATCCTCTCGGACAGAGGCGTTGACGAAAACCACCTTGCTATTCCGTCATTGCTTGCGGTTTCGGCAGTTCACCAGCACCTAGTTGTTACAAAGAAAAGAACATCATGCGCTATCATTCTTGAAAGCGGCGAGCCACGAGAGGTACATCATTTTGCTACACTTCTTGGCTACGGTGCAAGTGCTATTAACCCATACCTTGCGCAGGAAACTATCCACGAGCTTATCGCAGATGACCTTCTCGACAAGGATTACTATGCGGCTGTTAATGACTACAATGACGCTATTCTTCATGGCATAGTTAAGATTGCATCTAAAATGGGTATTTCAACAATCCAGTCATACCATGGCTCACAAATTTTCGAGGCAATCGGTATCGGCAAGGATGTTATTGATAACTACTTTACAGGTACAGTCAGCAGAATCGGCGGTATCACATTAAAAGATATCGAAAAGAATGTTGACAGACTTCATACTTCCGCATTTGACCCACTCGGACTTAACACAAACCCTGAACTCGAATCAAGAGGCAGTCATAAGTTCAGAAGCGGTAAGGAAGAACACCTCTACAACCCGCAGACAATTTATATGCTCCAGCAGTCAACAAGAACAGGCGACTATGAGCTTTATAAGAAATATTCGCATATGATTTCAGAGGAAATGGACCCTGTTAATATCAGAGGACTTTTCGATTTTAACTATGCCGAAACTCCTGTTCCGATTGATGAAGTTGAAAGCGTTGATTCAATTGTTCGCAGATTTAAAACAGGCGCTATGTCATACGGTTCAATTTCACAGGAAGCACACGAGGCTCTTGCTATTGCAATGAACAGATTACACGGCAAATCAAACTCGGGTGAGGGCGGCGAAAGCCTTGAAAGACTTCTCACAAAGGGCACAGCCGACAACCGTTGCTCAGCTATCAAGCAGGTTGCGTCGGGCAGATTCGGTGTAACTTCAAAGTACCTCACATCTGCCGATGAAATTCAGATTAAAATGGCACAGGGTGCTAAGCCGGGCGAGGGCGGACATCTTCCGGGCAAAAAGGTTTATCCTTGGATTGCAAAGACAAGGCACTCCACACCGGGTGTATCTCTTATCTCCCCTCCTCCTCACCACGATATTTATTCAATTGAAGATCTTGCACAGCTTATTTATGACCTTAAAAATGCTAACACAGACGCAAGAATTTCCGTAAAACTTGTTTCTGAATGTGGTGTAGGTACGGTTGCCGCAGGTGTTGCAAAGGCAGGCGCAGGCGTTATCCTTATTTCGGGTTATGACGGCGGTACAGGTGCTGCTCCGAGAAGCTCAATCTATAATGCAGGTCTTCCATGGGAACTCGGTCTTGCCGAAGCTCATCAGACACTTATTATGAATGACCTCAGAAACAAGGTTGTTATTGAAACAGACGGTAAGCTTATGAACGGCAGAGATGTTGCCATTGCGGCTATTCTCGGTGCTGAGGAATACGGTTTTGCCACTGCCCCACTCGTAACACTCGGCTGTGCTATGATGAGAGTATGTAACCTTGATACTTGCCCGTTTGGTGTTGCTACCCAGAACCCTGAACTCAGAAAGAGATTTATGGGTAAGCCTGAATATGTAATGAACTTTATGCGTTTTGTTGCGCAGGAGTTAAGAGAGTATATGTCAAAGCTCGGTGTTAAAACTATTGATGAGCTTGTCGGCAGAATTGACCTTATTAAGAGAAAAGACAATATTGAGGGTCAGGCAGCCGAAGTTGACCTTTCAAATATTCTCAACACTGACTTTGTTTCAAATAAGATTGAATATAAAAAGAAAAATCTTTATGACTTTAAGCTTGATTCTACACTTGACGAAAAGGTACTCTTAAAGGAATTTAAATCTAACCTTGCAAACGGTAAGAGCAAAACAATTACTGTTGATGTTAAGAATACTGACCGTTCATTCGGTACAATTCTCGGTTCTGAAATTACGAAAGCATTTGACGATAAGCTTGAAGACGATACATTTAAAATTATCTGTAACGGTTCTGGCGGACAGAGCTTTGGCGCATTCATTCCAAAGGGACTTACACTTGAACTTATCGGTGACAGCAACGACTACTTCGGCAAAGGCTTGTCAGGCGGTAAACTTATTGTATATCCTCCAAAGGGTTCAACCTTTAAGGCTGAAAATAATATTATCATCGGTAATGTTGCTTTCTACGGTGCTACAAGCGGTAAAGCATTTATCAACGGTGTTGCAGGTGAGCGTTTCTGTGTAAGAAACTCCGGTGCCGTAGCAGTTGTTGAGGGTGTAGGCGACCACGGCTGTGAATATATGACAGGCGGCAGAGTTGTAGTTATAGGTAAAACAGGTAAAAACTTCGCCGCAGGTATGTCGGGCGGTGTAGCTTATGTACTTGACGAGGACAGAGATCTTTATACAAAGCTTAACAAAGAAATGGTACTTTTCTCCGAAGTTAAAGAAAAGTACGATATTATAGAGCTTAAATCCCTCATTGAGGAACACACAGCCGCAACAGGCTCAACTAAGGGTAAAGAAATTCTTGATAACTTTGACGAGTATCTTCCAAAGTTCAAGAAAATCGTTCCTCACGATTACAAAGAAATGATGTCTGCGATTGCTTCTATGGAAGAAAAAGGTCTTAGCAGTGAACAGGCTCAAATTGAAGCATTCTATCAGATTATCAACAATAAGTAAGGAGGGCACACAATAATGGGAAAGCCAACAGGTTTTATGGATTATAATCGTGAAGATGCCGAGGCATTTTCAGTCAAAGAAAGAATACAAAACTATAATGAATTTCACACACCTTTAAGCAAAAAGGATCAGGAAAAGCAGGGTGCAAGATGTATGGAGTGCGGTGTTCCGTTCTGTCAGGCAGGTATGCAGATTGGCAATGCATTCTCCGGCTGTCCTCTTAACAATCTTATCCCTGAATGGAATGACCTTATTTTCAAAGGTTGTTGGGAACAGGCATATAACAGACTAAAAATTACAAATAACTTCCCGGAGTTTACCTCCCGTGTCTGCCCTGCCCTTTGCGAAAAGGCTTGCACTTGCGGTGCTAACGGTGATGCTGTTACCGTAAGAGCAAACGAGTACGGCATTATCGAAAATGCTTACGAACAGGGACTTGCAGAGGCAAATCCTCCAAAGGTAAGAACAGGTAAAAAAATTGCAATCATCGGCTCAGGTCCTTCGGGACTTGCCGCCGCTGACCAGCTCAATCAGAGAGGTCACTCTGTTACTGTATTCGAGCGTTCCGACCGTGTAGGCGGTTTGCTTATGTACGGTATTCCGAATATGAAACTTGAAAAAGAAGTTATCGACCGTAAAATTTCTATTATGAAAGAAGAGGGCGTTGAATTTAAAACAGGCGTCAATGTAGGCAAAGATGTAAAAGCTAAAAAATTGCTTGACGATTACGACAGAGTTATACTCTGCTGCGGCGCATCCAACCCAAGAGATATTAAGGTTAAAGGCAGAGAAGCTAAAGGCATTTACTTTGCTGTTGATTTTCTTAAATCAACTACTAAAGCATTGCTTGACAACGGCTTAAAGGACGGCACTTATATTTCCGCTAAAGGTAAAAATGTTATGGTTATCGGCGGTGGTGATACAGGTAACGACTGTGTCGGAACAAGTATTCGTCACGGCGCTAAATCAGTTCTCCAGCTTGAGATGATGCCAAAATTACCCGACAAGCGTACTGCCGACAATCCATGGCCGCAGTGGCCGAGAGTTTGTAAAACAGACTACGGTCAGGAAGAGGCTATTGAAGTATTCGGTCACGATCCACGAGTTTATCAGACAACGGTAAAAGAATTTATCTCCGATGACAAGGGCAACCTTAAGGGAGCTGTTCTTGTTAAGTTAAAGCCTGAAAAGGACGAAAAGACAGGCAGACTTATGATGAAAGAAGTCGAGGGTTCGGAATACACTGTTGATGTTGAGCTTGTACTCATTGCGGCAGGTTTCTTAGGTTCGGAAAGTTATGTTACAAAAGCATTTGGCGTTGAAGTAAACGCAAGAACAAATGTGGCAACCGCAGAAGGCTCTCACGCAACAAATGTTAAAAATGTATTTACAGCCGGAGATATGCACAGAGGACAGTCACTTGTAGTATGGGCAATTCGTGAAGGCAGAGATGTTGCCAAAGAGGTTGATTTAAGCCTTATAGGTTACACAAATCTTTAATTTTAATAATAATTAAATCTTCCATTATCTTAAAAAATGCACAACGGTTTTTATCGTTGTGCATTTGCTTTTGCAAAACATATAAGTTTATAAATGTAAATAAATTTAAAACCACTATATCTTTATATATTTTTATGTTATAATATGTTAAAATTAAATTAAATTAGAGGTAATATCATGAATAACAAAAAGTATTTAATACTAATACCGATTATAATCATTTTTTTATTCGTAATTTCAATTTTATTGCCCTCTGAAATTTGGAGTAAATTTGTTGATATTTTTAATATAATACTTGCAATTTCTGCAACAATCATAGCAATAGTTGAATATAGAGAAAGTGAAGAAGAAAACAGAAAAGAAAAATTTTCTTCTATATACTCAATTTTTTCTCAAAATCAATATCAATTAAGACAATATCTTAATGATATAGAATTTAGCATAAATAAAAACAATGAAAATCTATTATTTTATAAAAATGACTGGATGTGTTTAGATAAAAATCCTATTCCAATTAGCAAAATATCACTTATCGCAGATACCAAGCAAAACAATTCAGATTATTCAATTATTAAAAAAACTTTTAAAAAATACAATATTTTGCCTAATAATGATCTTTCTCTATCTGATAATCTACTAATATATCAAAATTCTCATATTTACAATTTACCTTGTTATGGTTTAAGCAATATTGATATTGATGACAATACTATCAAAATAACAATTAAAGAAGGTTTTTATTTTGATTTTATTAATTCTTGCTTTCCATATGGCCTTGAACTTGCATTAAGTTATAAAAATAAAAATAAAAATAAATTAATAATAAGAAATAATAATTCTATATATGATTTTTCCAATAGATTTTCAACAATAGGAATTGTTACATTGTTAGTACTAAAAAATGTAAGAAAAGATGATAAAATATCAAATTATATTTTGATACATCAAAGAGGAAATGGTGTCGCAGAAAGTCAAGGCTTAATAAACGCAGTACCAGGAAGTACATTTCAACAAACAAGTGACTTTAGATATAAAGACTTGAATGAGCGATTAGGAAAAGAAGGTATCGCCTATAACATAACAAGAGAGATTTATGAAGAAATTTTTAATGTAAGAGAATTTTCGTATAAAACATCTTTGAATAAAATACAAAGCGAACCACTTCTACACGTTGTTGAAAATAATACATATTATATTGGTAGTGGTATTAATCCTATTAACGTATACTTTGAAATGCTTACTATTACAGTGTTAGATTTTATCAACCCTGATATTCAAACTCTTTTTGGCAGTAATAATTATTATGAAATAAAAAATAAGATAGAACCCAATTATGAGGGAAATATTTTTATTGAAGAATTAAGCACTGATATTTTAACCTATTATAGGTATAATACACAATCAGCACCTACTCTTCAAACTATTTGCAGCATTATTTTAAATAATGATAGATGTCGTGCTTTATTTAATTAAAAAGTCCGAATATATAAATAACGCTCGCAATATTCGTTATTTTTCACAAAATGAGTATTACAATATTTTGTTATATTTCTTATAGTTTAAACTCAGAGTAAAATATTAATTTGTAAAAAATAATTTTTAAAACTTATAATTCTTTGAAAATGGCTAGGAAATTTTAATGTAAAGATAACAAATATAAAATATTTTAAATTAATAATTACTAACAGTTATATCTCTAATTTTTTATTTTTTATTTAAAAACTAATTTCACATACATAGCAAAAGCCGACCCCTTACGAGGCCGGCTTGAATTATTTTAGATTAAGCAATCGGAACTGCGATTGGTGCATTTGGGTTATTATCCGGATTCTCTGTATAGAATGTGAGGTATGTACCACCCATTACATTAGAATCATCGATTACAATCCAAAGCTCGTTGTCAATAAAGCCCTTATAGTCAATTGTCTGATTTGTACCTGTGTCAGAAACAATTATATTGTAAGAACCTGCCTTTGTACAAGTGAAGTCTTTAACATACCAACCGTTTTCATCCATTTCTGTAAGTGTATCGCCCGGCCATTCACCTGATGTTGTGTAGTTGTCAGCATCAACACCGTTTGTATCTGAACCCCAGAGCCAAAGTGACGGATTCCAAGTAAGTGAACCATTGTGCTTAACATGGAGTTTAACATCCATACTTGACGCTACATAGTAGTAATCAACGCTCATATCTACACCATAAGGAATGTGACCGTTTACATTTTTAGGTGTTTTTGTTGTATCAACAGTATAACCGATTGTACGGTAGCTTGTTGTTGTGTATTCATCGCCTACTCTGCCTGAAATTACTGTTGAAGGAGTAATCTTTTCGACTGTGCCGTCCTCAGCTGTGTAGAAATGGTTTACTGTAACACTGCCCGATGATACCGGCTTACCGGTAGTATAAGTCTGAAGAGCTGTAACATCATTTACATCTTTCCTTGTATCGTAGTTTACATCTATCTTTGCATATGTGTCAGCATCTACACTTGCAGGATCTGTAATAATAGACTGCATTAATGTTACATCACGAACATCAATAGCACCGTCATTGTTAAAGTCTGCGTTCTTGAATGATTCAGGAACATAGTCATCATAGTAGTATGTTACAACTGCCGGTGTTTCTGAATAAGTGCCTGTTGCAGGACCTTCAACCTTGCTCAATATATATGTATTACTAATGCATGAGTTTTCGGCTGTTGTATAACCTGTACCGATTGTACCCTGAATAACTTCAGGATCTACAAGGTTTTCACCTGTTTGTTTGTAAACATAGTTTACAGTTACCTGACCCATACCGTCATCAAGAGCGAGCTTATCAAAGCTTGCCTTGTCAACAGCAATTACTGTTGAAATTGCAGGCACTGTAAATGTTGAACCCGAAACCTCACCGAGTTTCTTTAAACCGGCTGTCTTATCGTTAGCAATAATTACCCACTCTGTGCAGCTTTCATCCTTGAGCTTAACTTCTTCTGCTTTTTTAGCTGAGTTGTGGATAACAGCCATTGTCTGCCACTCGTCAGGCTGATCATTCTTAACAGTAAACGCTACCTGGTTAGAGAATGCACTGCCCATTGACTTGTTAAGTGTGTAAGCTGATGAATATGACTTATCCATTGCTGTGAATGGTGTAAAGTTCTTTCTGATTTCGTAAAGTCCCTTGTAGTAAGATACAAGATCCTGATACTCCAGAATGTTGTTCCAGTTAATCTTGTTGATTTCAGGTGAAGACTTGTAGCTGTTTGTATCGCCGTACTTTGTACGAGCCATTTCCTGACCTGCAAGCATAAATGAAATACCCTGTGAAGTATTTACAATAGCACCTGCCATTTTATTCATCTTAACGAGGTCTTCGTAACGGTTGCCGTAGTCACCTGAAGCTGTAGAAGCAACAAGCTGATCGTAAAGAGCAGCGTTGTCGTGGCAGTCAGCGTATGTAACTGACTGTGAAGGAGCTTTAGCTTTCCACTTGTAGTTACCGTTTGAGTTAGCGAACAAGCCGAAAGAAATACCCTTAGCAGCACCCTTTGAGCCCTGAACAAAACCTGTGTTTGCAATGCTCATAGCACCGCCCTTGATAGCGTCACGAACAGAGTCATTGAAGATACCGATTCTCTCGCTAAGTGAGCCTGCGTTTGACTGAATAGCCGGCATAAACTTTGTACCGTCACAAGTGTTTGTTGGGTGGTATGAGTCGCCGCCTGTCCATGCTTCGCCCCACATTGTAACCCTATTATCAACCTGATCAAGAGCATCTCTGAGCTGATTCATTGTTTCAACATCCATAATACCCATAAGGTCATAACGGAAGCCGTCAACATGGTACTCATTTACCCAGTAGAGGCAAGACTGAATAACATAGTTTCTGTACATTGCACGCTCTGTTGCACACTCGTTGCCGCAACCCGATCCGTTTGAGAATTTGCCTGCTCTGTTAAGTCTGTAGTAATAGTTAGGAACAGTCTTCTGGAAGCAAGAGTCTGTTGAATATGTATGGTTGTAAACAACATCCATTACAACGCTGATGCCTGCATCATGGAGTGCCTGAATCATTTCCTTACATTCCTTAATTCTTACATTACCGTCATATGGATTTGAAGAATAAGAGCCTTCAGGAACATTGTAGTTCTGTGGGTCATAGCCCCAGTTAAACTGCTCATCGTTGCCTGCCTCGTTTACTGAAGCATAGTCATAGAATGGATTGAGCTGTACTGTATTAACACCAAGTTCTTTTAGATAGTCAATACATGTAGAAATGTTGCCCTCACCGTTAAGTGTTGTGCCGTTTTCTGTAAATGCAAGGTACTTACCGCGGTTTTCTTCAGATACACCAGAAGAAGCGTCATATGAGAAGTCCTTTACATGGAGTTCCCAAACAGTGCTGTCTGTAACCTCATTCTGGAATACATGAGTGTCCTTGTCCCAACCGTCAGGGTCTGTAGAGTCGAGATCAACAATCATTGAACGGTTACCGTTTACACCGACTGCCTTTGAGTATACATCCTGTGTTTCACTTGTTGTTGTTTCGCCTGTTGTAGGATTAACTACTGTGATTGTGTAGGTGTAGTAGTAGTCTTTCCATTCGCCAGTAAGCTTAATCTTCCAAATGCCTGTAGCGTCTTCTTTCTCAAGCCGGTAAGAGGCTACCTTACTTGCTCCCTGTTCATCGTCTGAACCTTTTGTAAAAATATTTACCTTAATTTCAGTTGCTGTAGGTGACCAAACTTTGAAAGTTGTGGCATCTTTAGTGTATGTAACGCCGAGGTCATCTCCATCATATCTGTAATTTGCGTCAAGTTCTTCGAGTGCTTTTGTAGCAGTTGTATCTACTGCTACAGAACCGCCTGATACTGTTTCCGCATCGGTTGTTGCAGCCATTGAAGTAACTGCTGTTGTTGTACCGAGCATACAAAATGCAAGGACAACAGATACAAATTTCTTTGTATTTTTCATAGATTTATTTCCTCCTTTTATTTTTATAATCTATCCCTTGTGGGAATAACTACCTAAAATCATTCGTCTATATCCATAGACTCGGCAAAAGCCTTTTTCCTTTTAATATTTGTATAAAGAGTGCTTGCAACGCATCCTGCAAGAATTAGACCTGCGGCAATATATACAACAACCATAACCGACTTAAGCGGGTCAGGGTCGTTTGAATATGAATAAATTACATTAATTTCTGTTTTTGTAAAATTACCGTTCGCATTTGACGGAACAAATCTTAATGTCATATCTTCAAATTCTTTTTCTTCTGCCGTATAAGCCTCTCCTTCTGCACCTGTAAGAGTTGTCTTTTCAACAACCTTACCGCTGCCGTCCATATAAATTACATTTACTCTGCATTCGTCCTTTGACTTGTCATCATCCGCAATCTTTTCGTATTTAAAGGTTACATCAAAATCTTTGTTGGGAAGAACACCGGAAGCATTGTTCGGAAGTTCGTCGAGTATAAGTCTGTAATTTTCAATACCGGGAATTTCGGGAGTGTAATACTCAACCCCTGTTCTGTTTTTAATTGAATAGCTGTCAACTAAATCTTTACCGCTCTCTTTATCAACAAAGTGGTAAGTAACTGTTGAAAAAGTGCCATCGTACTTTTCAACATAAACCTTAGCGTGAAGAACTCCGTCTGTAAAGAACCCTTTTGCGTCACCGTCGGTTTTCTTTATGTCATAGTTAAGAGTAAAAGCATTTTCAGCAAGGTCATAAGCCTTACCGATACCGCCTGTTACGGTTTGGGTAGAAATAAGGTCATGTGTTTTATTGTCATAATAATTTACAACTACCGCACCCTCACGGATTGTAAGCTGTGCATTGTCAAAGCCCTGCTTATCAGCCATAACAACAGCCGAATGAGCTTTAACCTCTACACTGCCGTCAACTTCACCGAGGTTTCTTAATCCTGCTGTTTCGTTGTCCGCAACGATTACCCACTTGCCGTCAACTTTAACATTCTGTGACTCATCACCGCCGTTAAAGAGAACGCAAACTTGATTCCATTTGCCCTGCTCTGTATTGTTAAGTTTGTAACCTACAACTGTTTTTGGCAAGTCGTTTAAATAATCAATTGCATTTGCACTCTGTGTCGTGCAATCTTTAAATGCCGCAAATTCTTCTCTGATTTGCATTAAACCTCTGTAATACTCAACAATATCGCTGTATTCATTGATATTGTTCCAATCAAGCATATTTTTTTCACGGCTTGACGCATAGGAATTTTCGTCACCGTCTTTGCTTCTTGCAAATTCCTCACCGGCAAGCATAAACGGAATACCTTGAGATGTCATTACAATAGCGGCTGAAAGTTTATTCATTGCCACCAAATCTTCATAACGCTTTCTGTATTCGGAATCTCTGCCGTAAACCGAATCAACAAGTTTATCGTAAAGACAAAGGTTATCATGACAAGACGCATATGTTACACACTGTGACGGAACATTTGCCCAACCCGAAGTACGGTCGGACTGACCCGATATGCCAATCTTAAGGTTAGATTTTTTGCTTGCCTCCTGTACGAAAGCGCCGTCTGTACCGCCTGTACTGCCCTTGATTGCATCACGGATAGTATCGTCAAAAGCACCTATACGGTCGTTAAGCTGCTTGAGGTTATTTTGGTTAGCCATTACTGTGCCCTCGTCACAAGCAGTAGACATATTCCAAGCCTCACCGTACATAATAATCTTTTTGCCGATGCCGTTGTCATAGAGTTTGTCAAGCGCATCTCTTACCTGATTAAGTGTTTCAACATCGTGAAGACCCATAAGGTCAAAACGGAAACCGTCAATATGATATTCCTTTGCCCAATAAGTAACAGAATCAATCATATACTTGCGGAACATCTTGTGTTCGGATGCAGTATCGTTGCCGCAGCCCGAACCGTTTGAGAATGTACCGTCCTCGTTCATTCTGTAATAATAGTTAGGAACTGTATTTTGGAATACGGAATCCGTTGAATAAGTATGATTGTAAACAACATCCATAATTACGCCGATACCTGCATTATGAAGTGCCTGTATCATCTGCTTACATTCTTTGATACGAACATTACCGTCATAAGGATTTGTAGAATACGAACCCTCGGGACAGTTATAGTTTACAGGGTCATAGCCCCAATTGTATTGCGACATAATGTCTTTTGATTCGTCAACAGAGCCAAAATCGCAGAAAGGCATAATCTGAACATACTTAACACCGAGTTTTTTAAGGTAATCAACGCATGTCGGTGTACCGCCCTGAATACCGTTTACAGTTGTACCTTCCTCTGTAAAAGCAAGGAATTTACCTCTGTTTGATTTAGATACGCCGCTTGATTCCGAAGATGAAAAATCGGCAACGGAAACTTCCCATACAGATGCCTCGGTAGGATTTGAAACAGTTACATGAACATCGTTTTCCCAACCATCCGGATTTGTACTGTTAAGGTTTACTACCATACTGCGCTTGCCGTTTACACCGCAGGCTTTTGCATAAACATCTCCTGTTTCGGTAACCGTATCGCCGTTTTTAACGCTGTAAGTATAATACTTTCCCGCAAGGTTACCGCTTACTTTTATGCTCCATACGCCTGTTTTTTTGTCAAGCTCCATTGTTTTTGTGGCAATAGAACCGCCGTTGCCCTCTTCGTCACTGCCGTGCTCGTAAAGATTTAACTTTACCGTAGCAGCCTTAGGCGCCCAAACTTTAAAAGTAGTTGAATCTTCAGACCAAACCGCACCGAGGTCACTGCCCGAATAAGCTGTTTTATCAAGTTCGGCTGCATAAGTCTGATAATTAACCTTTTTGTTTTCAACTTTCTTTTCTTCCGCCGCACTGATTGCCGATGCGCACATGCCTGCCATAATCATTGCCGTTAATACTCCTGTAATTAATCTTTTTAATAACAATAAAAATGCCTCCTGACTCTGCGGCAATACCTTTCAGAATTCTTGTCTGCTTACCAAGCCGCCATCAGAAACAAAATATTCAGTTTTAGTATTGACCGAAATCATACTGTTTAATATACGAACAGTATTGAACAAAATAAATAATTATATTTTCTTTTATATAATTTTAACATAATTTCCAAGTGATTTTATGTCTTTAAAAGAATTATATTTTAAATATGAGGATTTACGATGTAGAATTTTAAACGTTTTTATTGTGCAACTTGCTACATATTAACTCAGATTTTTATGCATTTTTTCAAACAAAGTTCCAAATAACAAAATAAAGACAAAAAAGGTCATTCGATTCGTACAATAATCGAATAACCTTTTAATATTGACAAAATTTTGACAATTATTATATTTTAAAGCCCATATACGGACGAACCTTTAAATAGACTTTCAATTCTTAATAATCTGTTATATTTACATACTCGGTCGGTACGGCAAGGTGCTCCCGTTTTTATCTGCCCGGCATTTACCGCAACCGCAATATCCGCAATTGTAGTATCTTCGGTTTCACCGCTTCTATGCGAAATCACCGTTGTATAACCCGCCTTTTGTGCCATATCAATCGCCCCAAAAGTTTCTGTAAGAGTTCCGATTTGATTCATTTTTATCAAAATAGAATTACCTGCGCCGACACAAATGCCCTTGTAAAGCCTTTCTGAATTTGTAACAAATAAATCGTCGCCTACAAGCTGAACTTTTTTACCGATGCGATCCGTGATTTCTTTCCAACCCTCCCAATCGTATTCCGAAAGAGGGTCTTCGATTGAGAATATCGGATATTTGTCGCAAAGTTTTTCAAAATAATTAATAAGGTCACTTGTCTTGAGTACGGATTTTCTTTTCGGCAAGTGATAAACGCCGTCGTTAAACCATTCGGATGCCGCCGCATCAATAGCAATCTTAGTATTCTCTGTATTGTATCCCGCATCACAAACCGCCTGAATAATCAACTCAATTGCCTCTTCGTCGGTCTCAAGATTCGGTGCAAAACCGCCCTCGTCGCCAACAGAAGTAGCCATACCTTTCTGTGAAAGAATTTTGCCAAGACTGTGGTATATTTCGCAGCATTGCTGCAAACCGTCGGAAAAAGTATTCGCACCTACAGGCATAATCATAAATTCCTGTATATCAATGTTATTTGCTGCATGAGCGCCGCCGTTGAGAATATTCATCATAGGCACGGGAAGTTTTACCGAATAAATACCTCCGAGATAACGGTAAAGCGGAAGTCTTAGCGATTTTGCCGCTGCCTTTGCAACTGCGACAGACACGGCAAGTATCGCATTTGCACCAAGATTTTTCTTGTTTTTACTCCCGTCAAGCTCTGATAATTTGTTATCGACTGCACATTGGTCAAACGGTGACATACCGCAAATTTCGGGTGAAATAATTTTGCTGATATTTGTAACTGCTTTTTTTACTCCCTTGCCGTTAAATCTATCACCGCCATCACGCAGTTCAACAGCTTCATAAGCACCTGTTGATGCTCCCGACGGTACTGCCGCATTTGCAAAAGTTCCGTCTGTCAGTCCTACGGTAGCCTCTACGGTAGGATTACCTCTTGAATCAATAATTTCTCTGCCGACTACAGAATTAATGGTTATTTTCATTTTATTACCTCCAAATATATTTTGCCGTAACTGTCAAAAAATATTCAGAGCAGTGGCACGAAGGTAAAAAAAGCATATTATATTAAAAAAGCAAAGGAGGAAATAATTTGGATATTGTTTACTATACTGTCAGACCGGGAAATACTTTGTTTGGCATTGCACAATTTTTTCAAACTACGGTAAACGACATTTTAAGATACAACAACATTGCTGACGCAAACAGAATTTATGTAGGTGAAACTCTGGCAATTCCGGCAGGAACTTCACAGTCGCCACGCACACATATTGTAAGACCGGGAGAATCCCTTTGGTATATCTCAAAGATGTACAATATGACGGTAGAGGATCTTATGAATAAAAACAATCTCGGCAATCCCAATGTTCTCTATCCGGGACAAATATTGAATGTGTAAATATTATTAAATTAGCTTTTAAAAGAATATCTTACCAAACATTTATAAAAATTTAGTCAACATTTAAAAAACTTGACCTAAATTTTCAAATTATTTAACACAAACTTTTTGCCAAACCATAACTCACCACAACACTTTACAAAAAGCAAAAGCTGTACCGATAAATTCGATACAGCTTTTATGTATTATCCGGTTATACCGTTACTTCTAAGATATGATTCTATCTGTTCATCATCGCAGATTCCGAGGTCATCACAACCTGCAAGATGTTCGTTATGATGCTTTACTTCGTGGTGCATTATTTTCTCAAGCTCCGTGTACAGCTTGTCATTTGACAAACCTCCGTACACCTTCATAATACTGCCGTAGTAAAACACAATTGAGTTGCCTATTGAATTTCTTACATACTCTCCGAGGATATACAGCTCTCCCCTCACGCTTTGCGGATGTAACTTTGCTTGCGGTTCAAGCGACATTCCCGCATTAAGGTCACGGAAAAGTTCCTGCGGCATTGAGTCTGCAATTTCATCAAGCATTTGAGCACATTCTTCAAAAGTAACCATAATCAATACCTAATTAATAATCGAGATAATCCTTAAGTTTTCTGCTTCTTGACGGATGTCTTAACTTTCTTAATGCCTTTGCCTCAATCTGACGGATACGCTCACGGGTTACATTAAACTCTTTGCCTACCTCTTCAAGAGTTCTGCTTCTGCCGTCTTCAAGACCGAAACGAAGTCTTAAAACCTTTTCCTCTCTCGGAGTAAGAGTTGAAAGAACATCCGAAAGCTGTTCTCTTAACATTGTGTGTGAAGCGGCATCGGCAGGTGCGGGTGCACCGTCATCCGGAATAAAGTCGCCGAGGTGGCTGTCTTCCTCTTCACCGATAGGTGTTTCGAGAGATACAGGTTCTTGAGCCACACGCATAATTTCTCTTACCTTATCAACAGGCAAGTCAAGCTCGTCTGCAATTTCATCGGGGGTAGGCTCATGACCGTTCTGGTGCAAAAGCTGGCTCTGAACTTTTTTTACCTTATTGATAGTTTCAACCATATGAACCGGAATACGAATTGTTCTTGCCTGGTCGGCAATGGCTCTTGTGATTGCCTGTCTGATCCACCATGTGGCATATGTTGAGAACTTAAATCCCTTTGTATAATCAAACTTGTCAACCGCCTTGATAAGGCCGAGGTTTCCCTCCTGAATAAGGTCGAGAAACTGCATACCTCTGCCAAGGTAACGCTTTGCAATGCTTACAACAAGACGAAGGTTTGCCTCTGAAAGTCGCTGTTTTGCCTGTACATCGCCGTTGGCAATTCTGATGGCAAGGTCAATTTCTTCTTCGGATGAAAGGAGCGGTACTCTGCCGATTTCTTTCAAATATACTTTAACAGGATCGTCAACGGTGACAGCACCATCTGCAACAAAATCAGAATCCTTGCCATCGCCGAGGTCAATATCATCAATCTTGATGTCGCCCATATCCTCAACGATTTCAATACCCTGCTGTTCAAGATTGTCATAGAGTTTTTCGAGCTGTTCGGGGTCAAAGTCAATCTCACCGATAGCATCAAGAATATCCTGATTGTTAAGCTGTCCCTTTTGTTTGCCAAGCTCTAAAAGCTCTTTTACAACTGATTTTTTGTCCTGAGGTGCGTTCATACTCATTTTCCTTTCTGAATGTACAAAAGATTATATATTAAAAGACAAAATAAATATTCCTATTTTTTATTTTGTTTCATCTTCATTATGTAATCGTTAATGTCATCTGCCGACATATCGGCAAGCTTGTCCGAAGTCAGCTTGTTACTCTCTTCATTAATTACATTAATATATTCCTCTACTGCCTCTCTTGTGGATGCGGCGGGAATTGTGGTGGAAATCAGCTTATAAAGATACGAAACTTCGTTGGAATTAAAATCCGAAGATACGCTTGTAAGCGGCTCGTATCCGCTTTTTATTTTGCTAAGTACATACTCATAATAGCGTTTTATAAGCGAATTTGAAAATTTATCGGGTGTAACCCTTTCCGAAATGCTGTTTGCGTAATCGGGATTATTGATTAAATAAACGAGCAGAGCCTCTTCGGCACTTGAACTTCTCGGTTTTTTGTAGTGCTCTCTGTTTATCTTGTCGCTCTGACCATTAAGTTCCGCCTGTATCTGACGGGTTTCCTTTTTAATATTCTCCCGTCTGTCCCGCCTTTTGACCTTTGAAATCTGCTCGAGAAAAGCATTTTTATCAATCTCAAGTTCGGCGCAAAGTTTTGATGCAAAAACATCTCTTTCAATCGGGCTTTCAATTGTCGCAACTATTTTTACTGCTTCGTTTAAAAAAGCTACCTTGCCGTCAGTTGTGTTGAGATTGTAATTTTCTTTTAATTTCATAAGTCGATATTCAATATCGTTGCCGCATTTTTCTATTAAAAGTTTAAATGCCGCAGGGCCGTTTTCGCCTTTTGAACGGATAAACTCGTCAGGGTCTTTACCGCTCGGCACAGTGAGAATTTTAATCGGCAGTCCTGCGTTTCGCAAGATGTCTATTGCTCTTGCCGTAGCTTTTTGACCTGCGCCGTCAGCGTCATAACAAATTATAACCTCATCGGCATAGCGTTTCATAAGGACTGCTTGCTCATTTGTAAGAGCAGTGCCGAGTGTTGCGACCGCATTCGTAAAACCCGCCTGATTAAGCGCAATAACATCCATATATCCCTCGCACAGAATCAGCGTGCGTGTACCCGAGCTTTTGGCATTGTTAAGAGAAAACAAGTTTTCGCTCTTTTTAAATACAGGAGTATCGGAAGTATTGAGATACTTAGGCTTTTCGTCGGTCATAATTCTGCCGCCGAAAGCTATAACATTTCCGCGCAAATCTATAATCGGAAACATTACTCTGTTTACAAAGCGGTCATAAATTCCGTTACCGTTTTTTCTTTTGAAAGCAAGGTTTGCGGAGTAAATTTCATATTCCGAAAAGCCTTTGCTTTTCAGATGATTACAAAGCGAGTTCCAATCGTCATCGGCAAAACCGAGTCCGAAATGCCTTATCGTACGGTCAGATAAAGCTCTGCCTCTAAGATAATTCAGTCCGCTCTGCCCTCTTTGTGAAAGCAGTGTTGCGTGAAAAAACCTCGCCGCCTCACGGTTTGCCTCATAAATTCTCATTCTTAATTTACTTAGGCTGTCATCATAGGTATTTTCAGGCATTTCCATACCTGCCCTTTGTGCAAGAAACTTTACCGCCTCGACATAATCAAGATTTTCAATCTTCATTATAAAGGTAATGACATCGCCGCCGGCACCGCAGCCAAAGCAATAAAACGAGCCGCTTTCGGTGTAAATGTTGAAAGACGGAGTTTTCTCGCCGTGAAATGGGCACAATCCAACCATATTTCTGCCGTGGCGCTTAAGATTTACATATGACGAAGCAATTTCCGTTATATCACTTCTAAGCTTTAATTCCTGCAAAAAACTGTCCGGAAAAGGCACAAAACTCCCCCTTTTCTGTTTCCTATTAGCTATTTACGATTTTTTCGCAAATATTCCTTTTTTATTTCAAAAAAATTTTAAATATTTTGTATTATTCATTTATCTGCACAGCAAAATACTGTTCGTCTTTCTGTTCAACCGTAACTCCACCAGATGTTGCGTCCGCAAGTTTTTTATTCAGCGTACCGAGCAAATCGGGTTTAATGTGAAATTTTACAAGTACATCGCTTTCATATACGGTATCGTCAACGGCAGCACCAACACCTATTATCAGAGATGATACCTTGCCGTATTGGTTATAAGCGCATCTTGCCTCGCATACAAGGCAATTCTGCATAATTACAGGCTTTGCCGCCTCGACTGCGATTTTTGAACCGTGAGAGTACGCACGCACAAGACCGCCCGTACCAAGGAGTACACCGCCGAAATATCGTGTAACCACAACCACGACATCAAAAATTTCATTTTTTACTATAACATCAAGCACAGGCATACCGGCTGTACCTGAGGGTTCTCCGTCGTCGCTGTAGCGCTTTATGTTGCCCTCTCTCAATGAATAGGCATATACATTATGTGTAGCATTCCAATGTTCACTGCGCTTTTCATTAATAAAATCTATTGCCTCCTGCTCTGTTTTAACAGGTTTGCAATATCCGATAAACCGAGAACGCTTTTCCACAAATTCATCGCTTGCATTTTCAAGCACGGTTTTGTAATCCTTTGCCAACAAGTACACCTCCGTTTTATGTTATTAATTAAGGTTCAATGTTTGGGGTAACAATAATAACAATAATAAAATTGTGGTTTAACACAAGGGTTAAGCAAAATAATTTAAAAATTTAGGTCAAGCCTTTTTAAAGGCTAACGCCATTGCGTTAAAGCCGCCAAACAGCAAGCTGTTTGGCTATCGTTAGATTGCGTAAGCGGAAAGTATTTGTGGGCTTTGCCCACACCCACAACCTTTGAAAAGGTTGATCAAACTTTTATAATTGATTGGCAAATCAATTTGCTAAACCACAATTCACCCCAACTATTGAAAAATAACCGTCTTTTTGGGATAACAGTCAAAAAGGCGGCACTAAGTGCCGCCTCAACAATTACGATATAAAAAATTATTTGCTCATACCGAAACGCTTCTTGAATCTGTCAACGCGTCCGCCGGTATCAACCAATTTCTGCTTTCCTGTGAAGAATGGGTGGCATTTTGAACAAACTTCAACACGAATGTCCTTCTTTGTTGAACCTGTTTCAATAACATTACCGCAAGCACATGTAATTGTTGTCTGCTGATAATCTGGATGGATGTTCTCTTTCATTTTCCTCACCTGCCTGACTCTGCATAATAACAGATAGATTATACAACAAAAATAAGCAAAATGCAAGTGTTTTTCAAAACTTTTTTCAAAATTTCGCAATATTTTTTATTTTCCTTACTTTTGTAGTTTTTAAATAATATTTACAAATCAAATAATTCTTATTACAAGTTATTTAATTTCCTTTGTAGAAATTTCTTTCTGTGCCATTGCAATAAAGTCCTCAAGTTTCATTGCGCCGAGGTCGCCCTCTTTTCTGTGACGAACAGAAACAGTATTAGCCTCTACATCCTTGTCGCCGATAATGAACATATAAGGAACTTTCTCAAGCTGTGCCTCACGAATCTTATATCCGATTTTCTCGCTTCTTGAGTCAACCTCAACACGCATGCCGCAAGCGTCAAGAGCCTTTTTGATTTCGTAAACATAGTCAAGGTGTCTGTCTGCAACAGGAAGAAGTTTAACCTGAACAGGAGCAAGCCACATCGGGAATGCACCGGCATATTTCTCAATAAGAAGTGCAAGCGTTCTCTCGTAACAACCGATTGAAGTTCTGTGAATAATATAAGGATTTTTCTTTGAGCCGTCCTTATCTACATACTCCATACCGAATTTTTCTGCAAGCATCTGGTCAATCTGAATTGTAATAAGTGTATCTTCCTTGCCGTAAACATTCTTAATCTGAATATCAAGTTTAGGACCGTAGAATGCAGCCTCACCTACGCCGATAGCATAAGGAATTTCAAGGTGGTCAAGGATTTTCTGCATAATGCCCTGTGCTTCGTCCCACTGCTCGGCAGTACCGATATACTTATCTCTGTCCTTAGGATCCCACTGTGAGAATCTGTAAGATACATCTTCATAAAGACCGAGTGTTTTAAGCATATAAATAGCAAGCTCAAGACAGTTTCTAAACTCGTCCTCAAGCTGTTCAGGCAAGCACATAAGATGACCTTCGGAAATTGTGAACTGACGAACTCTGATAAGTCCGTGCATCTCGCCGCTTGCTTCATTTCTGAAAAGTGTTGAAGTTTCATTGTAACGGAGCGGAAGATCTCTGTATGAACGCTGACGATTAAGATAAGCCTGATACTGGAACGGGCAAGTCATAGGACGAAGTGCAAATACTTCATCATCTTTTTCAGGATCACCGAGTACAAACATACCGTCCATATAGTGGTCCCAGTGACCGCTGATTTTGTAAAGGTCGCTCTTAGCCATAAAAGGTGTTTTTGTAAGTAACCAGCCACGACGCTGTTCCTCGTCTTCTACAAATCTCTGTAAAAGCTGAACGATTCTTGCGCCCTTTGGAAGAAGGATAGGAAGACCCTGACCGATTACATCTGATGTTGTGAAAAGCTCAAGTTCTCTGCCGAGTTTGTTATGGTCACGGCTTCTTGCCTCTGCAAGCATTGTGAGGTGTTCCTCAAGCATAGATGCTTTAGGGAACGCTACACCGTAAACTCTGCAAAGCTGATGGTTGTTAGCGTCGCCTCTCCAGTATGCGCCTGTGCAGTTTGTAAGTTCAACAGCCTTAATAGGTGCAACGCTCATAAGGTGAGGACCTGCGCAAAGGTCTGTAAAATCGCCCTGCTTATAAAAGCTGATGTGTTCGCCGTTATCAGAATGTTCCTTAGCAAGTTCAACCTTGTAAGGCTCGTTCATCTCTTCAAGCATTTTTACCGCCTCGTCGGGAGCAAGCTCAAAACGCTCAATCTCAATACCCGACTTAACGATTTTCTTCATCTCTGCCTTGATTTTCTCAAGGTCTTCGGATGTAAACGGCTTTTCAACTTCAAAATCATAGTAAAAACCGTTGTCAACGGCAGGACCGATAGCGCATTTGGCACTTGGATAGAGGCGCTTGACAGCCTGCGCAAGAATGTGTGATGCAGTATGCCAGAACGCTTTTTTACCGTCAGGCTCATCGAAAGTAAGAAGATCTACTCTGCAATCCTTTGTAATAGGTGTACGCAAGTCGACAACATTGCCGTCAACTCTTGCACAGCATACAGACTTATAAAGTCCCATACCGATAGATTTTGCAATTTCAGCAGGAGTTACTCCGCTTTCAAACTCCTTGACTGTACCGCCCTTTAATTCAACATTAATCATATTCATTCTCCTTAATCATAAGAAATAAAAAGCCCGATATTCCAAAAGGAATATCGGGACGAATATACTTCGTGGTTCCACCCAACTTTGGCATAATAACTATGCCCTCTTTACAACCTTAACGCAGTCATACGCCGCACCATTTCCTGTGCAGACTCAAAGGTGGTAGCTTAAAATTACTTATGCGAAAAATCACAGCAAACATTTTCGCTCTCTGAAAAAGTAGGTTTTTAAACCGTGTCCTTATCGAAGTACTTTATTTTACTTAATATTAACACCGCCGAATTGAAATGTCAAGCATTAATTTTCAAAACTTATTTCTTGTCGTTAAGTTCCTGCTGCTGTTCGTCAAGCTCTGCAAGCAACTTGTCAATCTCGCCCATAAGTTTTTCTTCTTTCTTCTGTCGTCTTGTTTCCAAAATACTATGTGACGAATCATCATCGTCATCATCAGCACCTACGCCAAAGAAAAATCCGCCTGTAATATCGTCTTCCGAATTTTTATCGCCGATAACTTTAGGAGCGGAAATATTCGGAACATCGTCGTCAGCCTCATAACCCATAATAAAATCATCGGTATCTGCAGTAGCGTTTTGAGCATAATCCTCGTCTTTTTTCTCTTCATCCGAGAAAACAAGTTCATCGCTCTTGCCGCTGTTATCGGCTGTATCGTCATCATCTGTAAAAGCATCTACAATCTGCACATCATCTTTCTTAAGTGCGCCTCTTGTAAGCTCAATAATATAGAAAAGCTGATACAAAGCGAAAGAAATAAACATTACGCCTGCAATAAGAGCCATACCGTCTGCACTGTCAAAAATAACTCGTGCTGTAAGGAACGCACCGTACGAAAGTCCGAAAGCGACTGACGGCAAGCCATAGATAAATGTTGCTTTAACAGGGTTTCTTCCGGGAATTTTGGAAATTACCATTGCCTGTGGGAACAAGCTTAAGGTAAGGAAAATAAAGCAGAACAAAAGCGACATATCTGATGCCGATACTGAAAGTTTTGTTGCCTCAAGAAAGCACGAAATCAATTCCGAAACTGCCCAGAGTGTCGGGAAAATATACAGAAAAGCAATATTAGACACCGGAGCAAAACCCGTAAAATGAGTTCTTGCCATAAAAACAAGTCCGATAGCGGCAAGCATTGCAAGGAATGCGCAAATAATGGACATCAGCAAATACTCGCTGTCTTTTCTTGTCAAAATGGTCATTACGGAATATGCAAGCGCAAATGCGGCGGAAAGCACCGCAAAAACACCCGCGGGCACATTTCGTTTTGACTCATAAACCGGTGCGGTTTTTTTGTCCAAAATATTAAAAAATATGCACAGCACAAAAAGAACAAGTGCAACGCCAACTGCTAAATAAGAAAACAACAATGCGTTCATTCCGCTCATCGTTCCTGTATCGTCATTACCGAATACACTTAAAAGTCTAAGCGCAACCATGGCAAGAGCGGCAGGGATAAATGGAATCCATGATAATTTAATCTTCATACTTATCTCCGTTTCTTCAAACAATATAACGGTTATTTTAGCCGAATTTTTTACATATATTATTTTAAGCCAATTATACGCTTATGTCAAGAATTATTAAAGTAAAAATTCACTTTTGCAAAGTTATACGAAAAGAGAGGAATTTATGAGAACAAAAGTTATATTTATAATAATATTTTTGCTTACAATGGCTTTTTTGCCCATAATAATCTCTAAGTGCTCGTCGCCTCAAACCGCTGTCACTTCAAATTCGACTGCGGATAAAGCAACAGAACCCGTTACCGCAAACGAGCCGTCAAAAAGCGAAACCATAGTTGAAACTACAACCGAATCTGTCGCAAAAGAAAATTCCGAATCAGAAAAATCGCCGCTCACCGAATCTGACCTTTGCGGTATGGTAGCGGCAAAATACAATGAAAATTACTGCGAAGAAACCTTAAAAGCATTGACAATAATTCTTTATACGAATTATATTGTATCTCCCGACAGTTACGATTTGTCGGATATTGACATATGTTTACCCGAAAGCAAAGCAGAAAATTCCGTTAAAGAAAATTACAATAAAATCAAATCCGCCGTATCTTCCGTATATAAAAAAGCGCTCTGCGCAGACGGCAAAGCGTTTTATATACCTTTTTGCGATTTTACCAACGGCAAAACTTCAACGAACAGCGAATATCCGTACCTTACCGCTGTTGCCTCCCCTTGGGACAGCTATGCAAATGCCGATGACGGGGAATATTACGGTGTAAGCCTTAACGGAATAAATTATCTTTGTAATGACGGATACAGCTACGAAGAGGCTTTGCAATGGTATCTGCCGAATTTTAAAATTCAGATTCTTTAGTTGAAGCAAATTATAGTTTAGCTGATTGCTTTATCAAGCAATTATAAAAGTTTGGTCGACCTTTTCAAAGGTCGTGGGTGTGGGCAAAGCCCACAAATACTTTCCGATTACGCAATCTAGCAATAGCAAAACAGCTTGCTGTTTGGCGGCTTGAACACAACGGCGTTAGCCTTTAAATGCGAAAGCAAAAAGAAAAGACATTCACTATATAATGAAAAAAAGTTAATGATTTCTTTTCTAAAAGGCTGTCGCCTGTTTTAACAAACTTAGTTTTAGCACGCAAACAGCGTGGCTGTTTGC
>OCHL01000086.1_pt1 | contig 107707 bp, 89 predicted proteins | sample 1538421 | NCBI WGS metagenome assembly OCHL01 (sample SAMN04571690, study PRJEB22368) | human gut metagenome | biome: human gut; material: stool | host: Homo sapiens | place: Luxembourg | collected 2012-06-01 | reverse complement strand
CAGTCCGTACGGGAATCGAACCCTAGAGTAATTGCCTTGAAATGGCTTAAAATAGCCATTCTTTCAATTTTTCTTTGAGTACCTTTGAGTACGAGGGACTCATAATGCTTCGATTAAGTCAAGTTCCTGTCTCTTTTCCTCAATTCCGGTACGATCAAAATAATAATGATCTTTTGTGCAACTAATGTCTGTATGCCCCATGGTATCAAGGATTGTGGACTCTTTCACTTTTCCGTCAAGCAAGATACTTCCGTATGTCTTTCGGATTTTGTGCGGAGATTTCACTTTCATTCTCAATTCATGTTCGCAGATATACCGCAAACGTTCACGAAAGTTGTAGGATTTCAACCGTTCTCCGTCTCTCTCAAATAGATATTGCCCGAAGGGATTTCTCTTTCGTACTTCATCAAGAATCCATTTGTACTTATCCGGCAATATGGCAAATCGCAATCCGGCTTCTGATTTCGGAAAATCTTTGACCTCATAGTGAAAACCATCATCATCACGATAGCGTGTTTCTGTAGAATTGATAGCAACCGTGTAATTTTCAACATCTTTCCGCTTTAATGCCGACAATTCCCCGACACGTACCCCTGTCTTAAACATAAATAGCAATCCAAGGTTCACGATATCCAAGTGGTTCCTTAAGTACATCTCCATGCGTTCCTTTTCATCTGGCATATATACTTGGTCTTTTGCCTGCCGGACTACGTGCTTAAATGCTTTTGGCGATATGTCCATATCTTTCAGCGTGTATGTAATGGAAAACTTAACATACTTCTTCCGCTTGGCATACTTAAAGATTCCATAAATCAGCGTCCGGAAGTTCGAGAATGCCTTGGAAGTCATGTTGAAATCATGGATGCTGTTTCGTATAAACGTTTCAAGGTCGCATTCGTCTATCCTTTTGATTTTCTTATCTTTGATACCGTCAAAGTATCTCTGAAAGTCCATTAAGTATCTGTCATAGGTTGCCCTGCTTATCTCTTCAAGTTCCAGCTTTTGTGAAATCCAACGGTTGAAGATTTCCCCAACTGTAGGGTCATCCTCTCTCTCTTTCCAATAATCAATGATTTTCTGCTCGACCGCTTCTCTGCGCTTTGCCTTGATTTTACGTCTGCCTTTTACTTCATCCGGCAGATATGAGTACCAGTTCTCATCCTTTCCTTGATAGATTTTATAAGGGTTTTTGTTGAGTAATTTTTCTCTCTTTTGCATAGTGACTTGTTTCTGCACAAGTGCTATGTCGAGAATACCACTATCAACGGCATATTTCAACAGTTCTTTTTCATCCAATCAAATACCCCCGTTCTTTCTATTTTATCCTTTATATCTCTCACTCTGTACTCTATCGTTCTTAGTGATAGATTTTCTTTTGTGGATATTTGCTTTTGTGAAAAACCACGGCAGAGAAGAGAGAAAATCCTCTCCTCTTCTTCCGTGAAATTGGCATTTTCTTTGATTTGTTCAAGTTCTGGCTTAATGAATTTTGTAAATTTCATAAGCCATTTCTCCATTAAATATAATCTGATAAATCCATTTGCTCGTCTTTTTCAAATACAAGCATTTCATTCTTTGCACGCTCGTAAAAGTTTCTGTCAATCTCGAATCCGTATGCACTTCTGCCAAGTTCTGCGGCGGCTCTTAGCGTGCTACCGCTACCGCAACAAGGGTCAATAACAACGTCTCCCTCGTCTGTAAAAATCTCAATCAGCTTTTTAAGGACTGCTACCGGCTTTTGCGCCGGATGAATTTTCGGCACATCTTTTCCGTCTTTCTCCCAAGTAAACCAATTGAAAATCATGTGTCCTGTACCTCTGATATTCTTTCCGTTTTCATCAATCTGCAAGCCGTTTCGGAATTTCGGTAACTTATTTCGGTACAGTACGAGCGCATATTCCGTAGCACCTACGATACGCATATTTGCTTTAAGCACCTGTGGACTGTAATTTTTACAGAATACAAGCGGTATGTAATTAACGAATCCGTGTTTCTTCGCCGCCGCAATCAATGTTGACAACTGCTCAAATGCGCAAAATACAATCATACAAGGGCTATTACTACTCCTGCCCCTTGCGATAGGCTTTGTGTCCTCTTTTTTCAACATCTTTGAACAAAAATGGAAGTATTCGTACAAATTAAAGTTAAAATCTGAATTGAAAGCCGCCTTTTTCGCAAGTTTGCTCTCTCCGTTTTTGTTATCGCCACCGTTATACCACATAGGGTTACTGCCATAGAAGTTGTTTCCGACATTATAAGGAACATCTGCTATAATCAACTGCGCTGGTGGTATTGCGTATTTCTTGTAATTCTGCATTGAATCACGATATATCTCACATTTAATCTTCTTTTTATACATTCTAAATCTACCAAAAGGAAACCTCGGTTTTATGTGCGCACAACCTATTCCTTTCTTTGATTTTTAGTTAGTTACTGTGGCTTTCTGCCTGTCTGAAAATACTCGTCATAAGCGTCAACTGTATCACGTATTTCAACCATAGCCATATCAAGTGTTACATCTTTTTTATCCAAGGCTCTTTCTGCATAATCTTTAATTCTCATCATTAAAGCCTGTGCTATTACTATCTCTGCATTGTTACCCACTTTGAATCACCTACTTTCTTTTCTCTTAAAATCCTCACAAGACACAGCAAGCAACCTACACGGTTAATGGGAATAAGCCCATTATTGTTCTTATAACTGTAAGAATTTTTGCAAACATTACAAAAATCTTTTCCAACATTTGCCTTGCAACTTGTCTTTTTATCTTCCAGCTTTTTCCCGATACTCTCGTTTATCCTTTTGAGTTCCTCGACCTTTTTCTGCAATTCCTCAAAATCTTCAATGAGTTTGTTGTATTTCTTCTTAACTTAAAATCTTCATTCTACATCACCTACTTCCAAATAATCGCTCATAAGCATATCTGCCTTAATAAGCTCATAAATAATATCAAGGTACGTCCTGTTGTCTCTGTATCTGCAATTTGCGTTTTTATGTATCCTTGGGTCATTATTATCCCAATTAGCAACATCAAAAATCACATTGCTAACAAAAAGCATTTTCACACCTCTTGCAACGCAAAGATAATAGCAACCACTTTTACCATATTCTCCCTTGCACTTCTTAAATCCGAATTTTTCGAACTCTTTGGCTTTAACTTTCGGAATTAGCATTATCTTCACCAACTTTCTTAAAAGAAACTCCTCTTAAACGCTCGTCAAGGTCTAATTCTGTTCCGTCAATGTTGCCGTTCAGTTTGTTTTGACAGTGACACAATAGCGTTTCAAGGTCGCAAATTCTTCCTGCATTATATTCGCTTCTTATGAAGTCAAGAACTCTGTTTACGCTTTCCATCCTGTACTTTACTATCTTTGAATTGTAATCAAGTCTTATATCTGCAATTTCTTTTTCACGCTGTCTGATTTCGGCTAAATCACGCTTGCAAAATTCATAATCGCTAATAAGTTTTTGCTTTTCATCTCGTGCGACTTCTTCCACTGTATAGCCTTTAATTTCGCTCATTCACTCCTACCCTCTTTCAAAATTTCATCCAAGCAGGCATTCCAACCCACCCGACGTATTGATACGCTGAAATCTTCATAACCGGATTTTAAATCAGGTATCTTCTCTGGAAACTCCCGGAGAGGACAAAATTCGGGTCTACATGCTATATAATCTGTTACGTCCTCTCCCATTCCCGGTATCCCACAATACAATGTTTTTCCCCGTATCTTGGTGGTTGCTCATCATCTACGAAATCGCACATATCGCATGATTCCGGCATATCCATTACCAATACTGCTTTAGCCATACAATCACCCTTTCTTTTTCTTCTTAGGCTTAAACTTAAAAACATCATTTTTCTGACGGCTTACCATGCTACGACAGCCGTTCATTTTACTGGCTCTGCTTTTACTCATACCTCACACTCCTTTCGGTTTTTCACACCGCTCAAATTCGATCACCCATACCCACGGGTTTGCATCCCAACTGTAACGATCAAGATCAGATTTCTTGATGGTTGAATCCCAAAGGTCATGAAACATACCTTTTACGAACTCGTCTCCGACGTATTTTAAATGTTCTTCTTCAATTCCTTCTTTCACACACCCTTTTCCGTCAATATCCTGCAACCGCTCCACCCTCACATCCGTAGCCCGGAGCCAGATACGTGCCGCTCCTTTCGGCATATGAATGGACGGACGGTATATCAGTTTTGATGATTCCTTAAATGTAGGCAAGTCTGCCAGCTTATCATCAGCCCTGTAAATATATGTTCCATCTTCATATCCTTCGCTCCATGTTTCTCTCACGTACAGTATATCGTCCGTGTGATATGGCGGATTCCATCGTTTGCTTAATTCCTCATCCTTTATATTTTCCGGAAGCTTATATCCTTCGCCCCAAAGTTTGTGTGCTCCCCTGTTTGGATATGTCCATTTTCCTATACAATCCTTGTGGCTACCTGCATATGTATAACATAGCCCTGATTGTGGTTGTGGCTTTATCACACGTCTGGTGCAAGTCTTCCGTCCGTCCAGAATTGCCCGAACCATCTCGGTGTTAAATAAAATTGGTTTAATCGCCATCTGTTTCACCACCTTCCCATCATGTCCGGTGAATTCCACCATGATTTTTCAACTTCTAACTTTTCAACTTTCGCTTTAAGTTGTTTATTTTCCGCTTTCAGGTCTTTGTTTTCCGTCAAAATCTTTTGCAATTCGCAAGTATTTTTGTACTCACATTTTTCGTCAGCAGAATACTCCGTGCACATTTCACATAATTTTTTGCTTGTCACTCTACTCCACCGCCTTTCACAATCTCGATTGCTTTATGTACGCATTCTTCTATGCACTTTTCATATGGAGTGTTTTTATAATAGTGTGTTTCTTCATTTCCATAGTCTTCCAACTGCTCCACAACCTTGTCCGGATCGTAGGCAGTCGGCTGTGCATCTATCACGCTTGCCAATGTTGCCAAACTTACTCTCCTAAAATCATCATCAGATTTACTCGCACACATGCAATATTCTTTTAGTGCGTCTGCATCAATCAGTCCCATCGTTTTTATCTCCTCTTTTCAAATAATCAAAAATCTCATGTCCAATCATCCCTACAACTGACAGAATGCAAAAAAGTTTAACTCCAAATTCTGTCAGAATATCTAACCTAATGGCTATAAGTATTAGTAGAAAGAAATTTATGTACGATTGAAACATCATTCTTCATCACTCCAATCAAACTTGCAACCGCACTTACTACAGTAATTTGGTGCATTGTTGTTATTCATTATTCCTATATCGTGACTTACTATGATTGTGTTTCCGCATTCACAATGGAATACAGAAAGAGTATCACTTAGGTTATGGTTAAATATAGGTTTCTTGATATGTTTGCTATCGCATCTGCAACAAGGCTCATTATTTCTTGAATTGCTGTTGTTCTGGCAGTTACAAGTGTGTGCTTTTTCTTCTATGGCTAAGTCAAGATAATATTTCAAATCTTTTATCAAACTGATAGTTCCGTAGAGCTGTTTTTCCTCAAGCATTTCAACAACTTCCGATATTCTTCTATCAAAGTCTCGCTTGCTTACACTTTTAAGAAATTTATCCATCTCTCCACCTCTCAATTCTTTCAGTTTTGCTTCGGCTTCGGATTTTGTGAGGAATACTGTTTTGCCAAATTCCATTACATCAATTTGACCAGATAAAGTCCTGTCATTTGATTCATAATCGCAAAACAGTGTAGTTTCTCCATCTTTAAAACAATCCAAATGGAAGTCCTTAACTGTAAACTTGTCTACATCTTTTCCAAATCCTGCAAAATCAAGGAAAATTTTATCTCCAACCTTACAAGGCAACTTGATAAGTCTGCCCTGTTCCTCTAAGTCCTCGTAATCTGCCAACTTCTCCATTGCGCAATAACCTTCTTCATAGTTGGAATAATATGAATTAGGCTTTTCGCCATAGCGCGAATACAAGGTTTTTAAGGATTTTTTCTCGTAATTCTCTTTTACTAAGATTCCATCCGCTGTCCGTTCTGTTAATCTCTCCATGTCTATTCCTCACTTTCTGCCAGCTTGGCATATTTCCACGGAATAGTCTCTTCATCATCCTCGCTCCAAGATGTTGCCCCACCACGCCATGCAAACACCGTTCCGTTTTTGATTTTTGCAAAATGTCTTCTAGTCCATTCGCGGTTTTCATGACCTCTTACCAAAATCGGCGTATCGACCGGAACTTTAGTCCAATCAACAGGTGGCTCAACATATTCTGAATTAAGCCATTCGCGGAAATTATACGTACTACCTTTGCATGAATCTGATTCGTGAAAATCACAATCTTTACATTCAGTTTCTTCGCAAAGTACAGGCTCTCCATTTTTAATGCAAAACATTCCTTTATTTACCGCAAGTTCTATAATCTCATTTCCATATTTCTCTCTGTTCAGCATATCTAAACCTCACTTTCTTTCTGCAACCAATCAAGAGTACATTCCTTACAATCATGATATTGATTGCAATCAGTGTCCTCGCCTGTAACACTGTCCGGACACACAACCACACTTACCAATTCCTCATTCGTCATGCTTCGAATTCGATCAGCATTGGTATGTGGATTTTCCACTTCAAAGCCCTGTATTGTTGAAATTTCAGTAAATGTACCGATAAGTTCCGCGTAATACTTAAGCATATTGTCGCGGTCAAAATTGTGCTTATCAGAAAATAAACAAATTTCCTTTATCGTTTTGTTTACGATAACTGCCATATCTTCGGATTCCGCTTCGGTCAAACAGTCCACATATTTCTCATTTTCAGCCATTCTCTACACCTCCAAATCACACACAAATTTGATTTCATCAGCCAATGTCTCGGCAATCATCGGTACAGTCAACTGAAACTGCTTGTAATTAGCCAGTGTATCAATGTAGTCGATGAATTTTTCCGTGAAATATTGCAACTGTTTCGCTGTTATCTTAAATTCATTTTTCAGAATAGTAAGTGTCAGTGCAAAATAGTTAAACAAAGATGCACTGGAAAGTCTGTAGGCTTCACGCTCGATACAGAAACCTTTCTTTGCATACAGGTTCATTAACTGTCTCTGTGGAATTTTTCCGACTTCTTCTTTGATGTCGATTCCGTATTTACTTTTCAGGTAAACAGACAAGTCCTTTCCGGTATTTCCACCGGATGCTGCTTCATCTAAGTAGGATTTCAAAAAATCCTGCAACCGGATGATTCTTGTCTGTCCGAATCCGAATTTGTCATGCAGAATTATGTACCCAATCACGACAAAATCTTTGTATGATTTTGATATAACCTTATCAGCATTTCTCTTTTCAAAATCATTTTGCCCGATAATCCGCATTTCCTGTTTTGTGTAAAATGTCGGCTTTTTCTTCCGTCTCAACGCATTGCTCATTTCTTTGATTTCTCCTTTCTGTATGTGATTTCCAACCATGCAAAATGACTCAATACAAGCTGTCTTGCACGTTCTTCAATCTCCATGCCCTTGTATTTGTTTATCAATGATTCTCCGGATTTTACAACTTCATCCCACCAAGAATCAGCGTTGTCCGGTGAATAGTATTTCTGAATGAATTGCCAATAATCCATAAATACTTGCCATTCTTCTGAACCCTTTTCGATTTTTGCACTTGCCATAGCTGCTACCTCTAAAACGGACAATCGCCATTGTATGGTTTGAATCCGTCCCCACGTTCTTTCTTTTTGATTTCCGCAACAACATCATCAAGTGGTTTTTCGATTTCAACAAACTTCATGTGATCTCCATCAAACTCCATTGCTTCACGCATTGTCATTCCCTGTCTGTTCTTCTCGATTTTTACACCCTTGGCTCCCTTGTCATTGTCTGACAGATTCCACAGCATAATTATGTTTGACGCATCCTGTTCGATTGCTCCAGATTCCCTCAACTCTGCCATGGTAGGTTCTTTTGTGTCTCTGCTTTCAGATGCTCTTGTTATCTGCGAAAGTGCTATTACATGTGTATTTAAGTCTCTTGCAACCGATTTTAAACCTCTTGAAATTGATGCTACTTCTTCATTTCTTCCGGAATATCTGTTATCCGGCATAAGCAATTGCAGATAGTCAACAACGATAACGTCAAAGTTTTGGTGCCTGCATTCTGACTTTATTTCCCTCGGAGATACAGTCCCGGATGCAATCCATAATTGATAATCACTCATTTCTTCATTTGCTTGGTTAAATTTTTCCTGTTCATCGCCAAGAAACGCTTTTGCTCTTCTGATTCTCGTTAAGCCGATTTCCGCAAGTCTTGAAATAAATCGTTCATATACCTGTTTATCGCTCATCTCCAAATTGAAATATGCGACTTTAAGTCCTTTCTTTGCCATATTGCCAATAATCTGCGTTGTGAGTGCGGATTTTCCGACTGCCGGTCTTGCAGCAATTACTGTTACATCACCGCGTTCAAGGTCTCCAAGCGCATCATCAAGTTGCGATAACCCGATTTTTATACCGCCCTCTCCGACACTTTCGTTGAAATATTTGTCTTTATTCTCAACTGAAATCTGCTTAATTGGCTTTAGTTTTACTTCTTTTCCCTCTTGCAAATGTTCAAGCCTTGTAAGAAGATCACTGATTGTATCATCAATGTCACATGGTTTTAAGCTGGATTTCTGATACATGTCACGAACCGTTCTTACTTTGTATTCTTTCGCAACCGCATCGGCATAACTTTTGACCATAGTTGAAGTGATTGTTCCGGTAATACAGGATTTCATCAATTCGCTAATCTGCTCTTGTGCGTATTTGTGGCTTTCAAGTGCCATTGACAAGGACATAGGATCTATACTTTCATTCCGGTCATACATAGCAAGCATTTCTTTGTATGTATCCTGTGCAAATTCCGAACTAAACATTTCCGGTTTCAGTGTTCGCCAGATGTTATTTAGCACATCATTGTCAATCAATACGCACCCGATCACTCCGAACTCTGCTTCTGTCAACTGCAATCACCTCGTTTCTCCGCGATCTGCAACCAATAGTCACAATCATTTTTCAGCCAATCAACATATTTTGGAATGTATCGAAAATCCGTATCGTCTGGATTCTTTTCTTGATAGTCACTCAAATATGCCTCTGTGGCTTTGTATAACAGCCGTGCAATGTCCGGTTGGTTCTCTTCGATAACTTCTAGCACCTTATCCATCCAAGCTGTTTTAGAGGTACTGTACGCTGTTTTCTTGGGGTATATACTAAAAGTCTTTTTCCATGCATCGTCAAAATCAAACAAATCTCCGGAATCGGTCGACAGCGAATTTTCTTTTATATTTTCTTTCTCTTTATCTTCTTCTTTTTCTTCTTCTTTATCTGAAACAGCGACGTCAGACGATTTATCGGGCGATTTTTGTTCAATTAGGTTTTTCTGCTTCTTTCTTCGGCTCTGTTGATATAGCCTGTCACGTTCCTTTTTCTTCTCATAAGCGCCAAGTGTTTGATGCTTATTCCAATTCGGAATCGTTATCACGTTGTCAACAACTTCAATCATTCCAAATTCTTCAAAGGCCTTAAGCGCAAGCCTTACCGTGTTCAAATCTCTGCGGAAAATGGTAGCAAGCATTTCATCCGTGAACGGCAACTTGTTGCTCATCATAAACACACCGTTGTTATTCTGTTTTCCGGCAAGAATTAGAAGTTTGAACCAAATCGTAATGATGCTATCCGCACTCGGCATACTCTCAATCAGCAGAATCTTTTCATCGTCAAAGACATCTGTTGTGATTTTAATCCACTTGACTTCTGCCATTTAATCACTCTCCTTATATGTATTTCCAGAAATCAAAGCCATAAACTTCTCAAACTGTTTCTGCGACACCTTATTATGCTTCTTATCGTCTCTAATTTCGATTTTAAGGTGCTTTTCAGCGATATGCGATAATTCCTTGGCAAGAGTCTTTTTACCTTGTTGTACGCCCTGCATATAGCCTTTAGGTGCTTTTCTTTCTCCTATTGAGCCACTAGCACGATTTTCTCCTTGACCGCCTAAGCTGACATTTCTAAGCTGATAGCCTTTATCTGCGTATAGCTTGATGTAATATTTCTCTTTTTCGTCAAGCTGGCTTTCGGGAAAATTCAAAAATTCAACTCGCCAACCATAAGGATTGTCGCTCTCGTTGTACAACTTATGCTTGCGTAAACTAAGGTCTATGTGTTGTTCATAGCCTGTAAGGTGGCTACACAATCTGCTGATTATATGCAGTGCCTGCCCGATATACGCATACCGGAAACCATTTTCATCCTCACGAAGTAAGAAGTATATTCCGCTTTCATCATTCAGTTTCGGATTCAACGCAAGCCACTTCTGTTTATTTTTGGCTTCGATGGCTTTTGCCTGTCTAAATTTCTTATAATCCACCCCAATCACTTCCTCTCCAATGGCTTCATGCTCATTTGAGCCACAAACTTTCCGTAGCTCATGCCGGAAGCGCGTGCCATATGATTCACGGCCTTTATTGCATCATCCTTTTTCTTTGGCTTTATCAAGCGTTCTTTAACGTCAATGCTAATGCAGTCTTGGCAATTAAACTTGTTTTCATCTATCGTCATAAAAATTCTGCCACATTTCGGGCATATTCTTGTATACACAATTCTTCCAGCCTTTTTAAAATTTCTAAACCGTGCAGATCTTTTGGCGCATTTTGGTCTACAGTATTTTTGATCTGGTCGCTTCGGCTCAAATTCAGCCATACAGTATTCGCATAATTTCAATTTTTACCTCCAATCTTTTGTAAGGGCGGTACGGTAAACGCACCGCCAAAACATGGCTTTCAATAAAGTTTGTGATAACTATTCGCCAAACAAGATAGTTTCTTTTAGGCTTTCGCCAAGGTGTTTCAACCTAATTATTCATCAATTGCTTCGAGTTCGTAATCGTGTAAAGCGGCATACTCATCTAATCTGTAATCGGAAATCTGTTTTCCCGGAGAATATGCCGATTCTTTTGCGCAATATGGCACATCATTGGTTTCTAATGCAACAACGATTTCTCCCGGTTTAAAAACCCATAATCATCACTAATAACTCTGCACTTTGTTCCTTTTTCCATGCTTTCTCCTTTCAGAACGGACAAAGGTTCATATCAACCTCTAACCCTTTGTCTGCAACATAAATATTTGCTCCATATTTAATTTTTTCTTTCGTTCGTTGTAGGAATAACGCGGGATCTCCGCTTGTGTCCGATAAGTGTATTAAAACGACATTTCGTAAAGCTGGGTTGTCGTTCGTCTGAATAAATTTAAGTGCCGTATCAAGGCTCATATGACCTCGTAAACGGTGTTCATAGTTCGGTTCATTCCGATCTACCAAGTCCATGCTATAATTGGCTTCGACCATGATATGCTCAACCTTTATGCCGGAAAAGTCATACTTGCAATATTCCAAGTCGGTCAAGAATAATAGCTTGCCCATTTCCTCATGCTCGATTAAATAGCCGTAGCACTCGATTTCTGTATCGTGTGGCACATTGAAGGGTGTTACTGTAAAACTGCCGATTTGCCTTGGTCTGCGCGGTGGAATGGCTATTGTACGCTCTCCTGTAATGGTTTCAAGTGCGGTCTGTGTTTCAAATGCCGTATAAACCGGAATGCCGGATTTCATGAAATCTTTTATGTATCGTGCATGGTCTCCATGTTCGTGGCTCACAATGCATCCGGAAACATTTGCTATTTTCCAATCAATCATTTTCTTAAAATCAAGAAATTTGCATCCGGCTTCAATGGCAAGGATTTCGCCACTGTCTGAAATCAAGGCGTATGAGTTTCCGGAACTGCTTGAACCCAAAACTCTAAGTTTCAATCTTTTGTCACCTCGCTTTCTCCATATCTCAAATAGCCGCTCCAGCCATTTGCTCCGCCGCAATTTTGCATACACCATTCATTAGAATCATTGATGTGTTCACATCGTCCACAATTCGGTACTTCATCGTCTGCGGTGTATCTTGTTAAATTATCCATACCCTACTCCAATTCTTCCTCTGCCGGAAAGTGGAAATATCCATTCAGATTGTTAAATTCCACACGTTCGCAAGTATCCTTAACTACCACAGTTCCAAAGCCGCCTTTCATAGCAGCCTTTAGCGTTTCATTGAAATCATCTGGAATATCCGCATTTGTGATAAATTTGCCTGCATATGCAACTCTAAGCATTTCCATGGCTTTCTTCGCTTTTTCTTCGGTGGAATATTCAGCAATTTGCATGTCATCAGTAAGCGACTCAACACCTGTTAAGTTTTTGTTCAGGAAATAAATCCTTGACTTGAATCTCTGAATAATCACCTCTTCGTATGGCATATCAAGCGTTCCGTCCTGTGATATAACTCTCATGGCAACCTCCTAATCTTTCATAAAGTCCGGTACGTTCTCGTCATTCTCAGCAACTTCTCCGGCTACCTTCTCTGGCTCGACTGCTGCACTTTCGGTTGAACAAGGTTCCGCCGTAACAAATGGCTCACTGTTGGCGTTCTCCGTAATATCACGCTTGACTTGCTCTTGCAAATCTTCCATCGGATATTCCTTGAAATCGCCATCCTCGATTTCTTCCTTGGTATAAAGTCCCATTGTCAGCTCCGGACAATTAAGGCTAGAGAAGAATGATGCTGCTCTATAACGAAGCATTAACTGCGGCATTGTTTTCCACTTGCTACCGTTCTTCTTCGTCCAACCTTCATCATCTGCCATCTGCATATTAACTTCCATGCCCTCAATTCTTCGACCATTTTTCATAGTCCACGCAGTGCAAGAATAAGGTTTTCCGTTTTTGTCCTTGGTTTCGTCGTACTGCAACTCCATGTCGAATTTGCTGCTAGCATTGATAGACGCGATCAAAAACTTACTGCTCCAGCTTGGCTTGCCCTGTATCAGAAAAAGGTTCTGCATAACCATAAGTGGGCTGATGTGCATTCTCTGCGCCTGCTCAATGGCGATCAAACAGTTAGATGGATTTTTCTGATACGTCTGCGGAACTATTGTTGACTCGGCTAACGCTTTTGCCATCTGCATAGCCATAATGAAATTATCAGATGTTCCGAAAATTCCAAGGCTGTAATCGGTAACCTTGTTGTTGTGTGTTGCAACCTCTGTCTTTTCTTCTGCCTTTACTAATTCTGTGTTCTCTGCCATAATTATTTATCCTCCATTTCACTAAAAAAAGTTTTGAGAGCTTCTACTAAGCGTTCTGTTTCGCCTTTTCTTGATATTTCTTTACCGTCCTTGGACAGCTCCTTGTTACTTGCTTCCTGTAAAACAAGGTTGTATTTCTCCTCTCCAAGAACTCTCCTTAATACTACCAAAAGAGTTTCAAATTCAGCCATGATAACCGGCTTTCTTCCGTCTACTTCTATTGTTCCAAAATCTGATTTAATCATATCTATCCCTCACTTTCTTAATATCTTAAAATCTTAACATCGTTATCTTCGTAAAAATTATTGAACCGCTCATTTAACAGTTCTAATTGCTTCTTAAGAATTTCCTTTGCTTCATCCACACACCGGAAAAGATTTTCGCTCTTGAGCCGTAGATTATCAATTCCCAATTCGTTGCAATTAAGATACAACACATTTCCGCAACCGCAAATTTTATGTATGCAAATGTTGATTCCGTGGTCTTGAGTTCTGAAAATCGTTCCACTTTCCACCGGTTCTCCAAATTTTGCATTACTAATCAGCTTCATGCACACCCCTCGCTTTCCTCATACTTCTTCACAACTGCCACCTTATCAGCACCGTAGGTATCCACCCACTTCATATCCACTGATTCATCCGTAACCGTCAGCTTTGCGCCCTTGGCATTTAAAACCATGTCTCCGGCTTTCACGGAATCCTTGGTGCGATACACGTAGCTTCTGGTGCTGTTTGGGAATTTTGCTTTGATATAATTCATTTATCTGTAACCTCTCTTTCCTTTATTTCTCATATCTTTCTCGCAATACGGAAGAGAACAATATCCGGCTCTTCCCCAGAACCCTTTACTTGCACTCTTCCAACGCTTGCACGACATACACCGTGCATCCGGCTGTATGATGTTGTTGCTTATTCCAACTCTTGACATTCGGCACCCTCGCTTTCTTTCAGTTCATCAAATAGCCAAAAGTGTTCTTTGTCTTGAATGCAGTTATAGTCAAACCACTGCTCGCAACTTATACTGTTCTGATGGAATCCAACCGCAATACAATTCGGTTCTTCATACAAACTTTCAAGCACATCTGCCTGCTCATTAAGATTTGTATTTCCCTCAAACTTGCGGAAAGCATCAATAACTTTGGGAATATCTTCTTTCTTAACAAGGTATTTATCGAATGTGGTAAACAGGACGATTTTTTCATCATACGTGACAGATTTATCATCCACAAGATTCCAAATTGCTTCCATCTGCCCCATGTCAAATAATGATGCCCCATGACCACAATACTTTTCCCCTAAAATGTTCCACACTCGCATTGAACCAAGCCATGCGTTACTTACCTCTCCATAACTTTCAGAATCTCCATTTTCATCAAACTTAAAAATTTCAATGTGACTCATCCTACACACCCTCCACTTTCAACTGCTTATCCTCGGAAACCGTCAGAAGAATTAACTGTGCATCCATATCCGGCACATTGAACTCATTCAGCGATTCTGCGTTATCAACAAAAATAGGCACGCTCACACCGTATAACTCGCTCAATGAACGAATAATGTCAAGTCCGGCTAAAATCTTGTGACCATTATTCAAATCTGAATATCCGACTCCATTCACGGTACACTCACAACAATCTTTCATGCCGCCATTTAACTGCATTTCAAATAGCTTGAAGTTTACTGTCTTAAAATGACTATTAATGGATTCAGAAACCTTATTCAGTTTGAAGCGAATGAACTCTTCCAAGAGGTAAAGCATCTGTTCCTGGTCGGCAACTTTCTGCCCGATTTCTTTCTGTTCGTCTCTAAGTGTTTCGATTCGGTCATCAATCATAACGTTGTTAGCCGCCTGTGCGATAATCTTATTTACTTCATCAAGCTGACTCTGCAGATCTGCTTTCTCGACTTTCAAATCAGTAACAATCTTGTCCGCACCATCAGATTCCAGCTTTTCAATATCGGCGAGAACCTTGTCACGCTCTGCTTTCAGTTTCACATAATCTTCATTCTGCGTGTAATCAGCTTCGCTCGGGATCTCGGATAACTGCTTTGCATAATCATTCTGCTTTGCAAGTGCCTTGGATTCCTGCTCTTTGAGTGCCACAATATCTTCATGCAACTTAGTATTTTCCTTTGTTAATCGCTCAATTTCAGCCTTGCAAGTGTTACCTTTGGCAATCAAATCCTTAAGTTTTCCACCCTTTGCATCATCAAATGCCTTGCGTGCATCCTCTAACTGCTTGGTGGCACGTGCCTTGGCATCTGCCTTTTTCTGCTCAAAATCAGCCTTAAGAGACTCAATCTTATCCTGCGGTAACTTCTGACCACATAAAGAGCAAACCATTGTAGATTCATCAAATTTCCACTTGGATTCGTCAAAGAGATATGGCATTTCATCAAATGCCTTGGAAAATTCTGCATTGTATTCAACACCAAGATTTTTCCGCTCTGCATCTGTATCGGAAATTGTCTTCTCATTTGCCTTGATCTGATTTTCCGCAGACTGAATCTGATTATGTAAGTCATTGAACTCTCGTGTTGCATCATCCTTGGCACTGTCAAGACCTCTACGTTTTGCGGAAAGTTCGTCATTCATGACCTGCGTAATGCCGGACATATCAAATTGCAACTGCATTTCTTTTCCACGGAGTCTGCCAATCTCGGTTCCTGCATTTTCCATACGATCGTCAACCGCTTCAATCTTCCGCTCCAGGTCAGCCTTTAACAACTCCTGCTCTGCCACATCCACATCAACCTTGGATTTCTCGGCTTCATCAATACGCACCGGGATTTCAGCCTGTTTCTTCTTCCACTCGCTCAAAGCCTTGGAAAACTTGGCGCGAATATCATCCGTAGACGGTGCTTTCTCCAATTCGTCAAGCAAAGGTGCGTATTTGGCATCTGTCTGCGCAAGTTCCACATCTGAAACCTCTGCAACAAGTTTCATCAGAATGTCTCTCTGTTCTTTCCATTTCAGAGAAGAAAAATACTGCGGATTGGTCAGCATCTTAAACATTTCCTCACTCTGCGCCAGACCGGAAATATAAGCCTTAAATTCAGCTTCACTCTTTGGATAACCGTCAATCTCAAATGAATTGACATTGCCCTGCAAAGTAACGGTGTCGGTTCCACGCTTCTTAACCCAATTCTGTTTCTGAACCTTGGAAAGTTCTACTTCTTTGCCATCAACGTCAATAACTCCCACAACCTTGATTTCCACGTTATCAATGCGGTGTCCGTCCTTATCCAATGGTCTGACGTTGAATTTTTCATCGCCTGCACTGTTCTTATTAAAAAGCAACCATGTGAACGCATCAAAAATTGTAGTCTTACCTACCGCATTCTGCCCTTTAATACTTGTCTTATTTGAAAAATTTACATCAAGGCTCTTAATGCCTTTAAAATTCTCCATACGTAACGATTTTAAAATCATTCGCATTATTACACCCCCACGATTCCTTTTATTGATAACTCATATGTAACTTTTTCCACAACGCGACCATCTTTACACGTTTTCTTATATCTCCGGCTCTGCAATCTTCCGTATGTGCTTACCCTATCGCCTAAAGCAAGTGAGTCCGTATACTCCGCACACTTTCCCCATACGATGCAAGTAATCAAATCCTCTTTTCCATTTTCTCTTATGTTTTTGAGTTTCACATCACAGATTTTACGACCAAGCGGTGTTTCCCTAAGTTGCTTTTCCTCGATAATCCCATCAAGGCTTACTTCATTCAAAGGACTATCATCCTCTGGCTTTGTGATTGCATCAGCCATAACATACATAAGAATGGCTTCTCCAGACCCTGTTTTTACGTGTCGGGTAATTATCTTCCCACTGACGCATACCGTTCCGCTAATTCCTGTATCGCTGATTTCTTCATCGAACAGTACCGGAAGAATATCTGCAACACCGCTTCTTCTTTCAACTCCGATGAAAAATTTATAAAAAATCTTACCGCTTGATTTATGGCTTTCCCTTGGTGCTGATACAACATCACCGATCAGTGTTATTTTGTTCTCCATTGCTTCTCCTTCCCATTTCTCTGTCAAGAACCTTTTCAAAGTCCTCTTTATCGTCTTGTTTCTTTCGTTTCCCTGCCAAAAGTTCAGCAAGCATACGCTTTTCTTTCGTGGAACATCTCGTGCCACTTATATACACAACGTCTACCATGCATCCTCTCTCATTCTGCGTTTTCTCTTAATTCGCTTGTCGAGTTCAGCTCTCTTTCGGTCTACTTCCGACCAGTAATACATGATTGCCGCAATTACCGCACCGGCTACAAATTTAATAGCCGTCATATCCCCGACCGCGCCCTCGCTATCCATATAACACGCGGCAACTAAGGAATATTCCATTGCAACCGCACCTATGATGAATTGGATTACTTTTTTCATTCATGCCCCTTTCTGCCACTTTATAATTTAGTACCAGTCAGAAACAAACGTTCCGAGTAACGGACATACAACAACATCTATAAAACGCACAAAACCATCTTCCATGGAATATGTAAAAGCCATTGCAGGCGTGTAAGTCGAATCTCCTGTCTGTATCTGTGCATCTCTTACAGAAACTCCATATGTTGTTTCCTCGTCAACGAAAATGCTTGAAAAACTTTCCGCAGAGTCTACCTTTGCCAAATAGTTGTCACCGCTACGAATTACCCTTGAATTAACTTTCTGAAATTCAAAATTTCTCATTTTAATTCTCCTTTCCATTATGTGTTTCGTTTTCCTCGCCCTGCTCACTATGTTTTGAAGCAGAACTCTCTACCATTCCAAGAACATATCCTTTCTGAAAATCTGTCATATTCGGAATGGCATCACGAAGTTTTTCGACAACTCGCTTTTCCTTTTCGCTCATACAATCACTTCCTTTCATGCGCAATATCTGATTTCGTACTCTGCTACAATGTTCAAGTCGCATCCGAAAATATACATTAAAATAGGAAGAAACTAATTTCTTTTGTACTTCCCATGCCAAATCATCCGTGAACGACTTGACCAACATTAGATAACCCTGCTCGGTAAAAAGATACATTCCGTTCGGAGCGGTTACACCAAATTCCCCCTTGGCTTCATCCGAATTTCGGACGAAGTAATCTTCTCCTAAAATAAAGCGCTTCTTATTGTCGTTAAATCTTTTTCTTGCTGTTCCGTCCGGTCTTTCATGTACCATGTCAATGTCCTTAAATGTGACCACTCGCTCGCCTTTGTACTCTTTGATGGAAATATCCGCATTTCCAATGTGTACTAAATTATCCATATTTTTGCTTCCTTTCTGTGATATAATATTTTCAAAAACGGAGGAATTAACATGCTTCTAAAAATTGAAAGAATAATATTAAAGAAAATATCTAAAACAAATTTTTCAATCGAACTTTCCGAAATAGGTAAATTCGATGAAGAAGATGTATATCAAGCGTTTTTGGATTTGCAGGATAAAGGATATGTAACAAAAGTAAGTACATCTGCGGATAGATCAAATTTTAGCTTTATAGTTTCTCCCAAAGGAAGATTTTATAAAGAATACTTTTTCCTTTCATTTTTGAGAAATATCCTTATCCCATTTGTCGTTGCCATAATCACGGCAACCGCCACATATCATTTAGAAAAAGTAGCAGATAGCTATTCCGACAGCAGCTCCAGCCAATGCGCTTATGAATTGGACTCCTCCAATAATGAACGGCTCAAACTTATCGAGTAAGTCGCGCTTTTGTCTGAACGTCATTTTCTTCATGTTCTCACCTCTTTCCTTTAATTTTAAGGTTTTGTTGACCTTGTAAACAAAGTATAGTCCCCAAGAAACATTTTGTCAATACTTTTTTGTTGACTAGGGGACATTTTTGTTATATAGTATATATGAAAGGAGGATAAATAGTGAATGAAAGAATCAAAGAATTAAGAAGTCGATTAGGATTGACACAAGAAGAGTTTTCCTCAAAAATTGGTCTTTCGAGAAATTTTATAGCGCAAATTGAAACAGGAACAAAAAAACCGTCTGAAAGAACAATTTTTGATATATGTGAAAAATTTAATGTCAATCAAGATTGGCTTCGCACCGGAAACGGAGAAATGTTTGTTGAGTTATCAAAAGACGAACAGATTTCAGCAATGCTTGGAGAAATCCAAAGATTAGGTGATGAAAACTTTAAGTATCGACTTGTTTCTGCACTGTGCAAATTAAGCGAAAGCGATTGGACAGCCTTAGAAAATTTAGTAGATATGATTTCAGACAAAAAGTAAAAAAGAGCCAAGGGCAATGCGCAGACCCTTGGCTCTTTTCCTATTTTAATAAGTTACTTATGTATGCATATATGGTTTTTAACCAATGCAAATTTTCGCATTTTTCAATAAGTTTAATGATTTCATTTTTGTAGTACTCTTTTCCCAACCTAAAACCCCCAATCATGTGCCCTATGTAGCGATACAGATATTATAGAACGTGTGTTCGGCATAGTCAATCCCCAATTATGGGCGGAGCCATGCCAAACCCCACCCATGCCAGAACTTGAAGCGTCCTTTCGGACAAGTCCATAGTATCACTGCGATATGCATGATTTCAACATTTTTCGGTCGCAAGTTTCGACAGAAAATGTCATTGCAGAGAAGCGGAGAGCTGTTTCTCAATCTCTTCTTGCACTTTTGCGCGCCAACGCATCGGCACTTCATCAATCGTCATTTTCTTGTCTATAAGAATACGTCTTACATAGAATTTAACCATATCTTACACCTCACTTCCTGCGGTAATACTTGCCAGTTCTTGGATTGCTTCTGCGTTTGCTTCATGCCCTGCTTTCAGTTCATCAATTGCCTTTTCCATTTCCGTCTTTGTGCGAAGACTTACGGTCACAGTGTATGTACCATCCTCTGCGCCATCCTCTCCCATGTTCGGCATATATGAGAATCCTTCATACTTAAGATTCTCATACTCTCCAGCAGCCTGATCATTGTGTGTAAATGTGACCTTTGAGATGTTCTCTTCCGAGAAGGCATCTGTGATTGACTTGATTCCATCAAAGCCTTTCGACTGAATCTGAATATTGCCGAGACTCGCTCCTTCGGCAATTTCAAATTCTGTTTTGTTTTTCAAAATTATTTTATCCATGTTTTTAATTCCTTTCTATAAAAATGATTTATAAGTTACGTTCGAATATTTGTTCGATATATTTTCTTAAACGGCAGGTTAAATGCCAATATGCTGGATATTTCTTATATTCCAAGAACTTTTAGGCTTTTTAATGACGTTCCTTTAACAATTGGAATACACGTCTATTGCGTAGCTGGAGGTGGCGATCCAATATCCGATTCTCCGTATCCAGATGCTGATGGTTGGTGGAATGTAATACAATTTGGATACGGAAGTGGTTCAGCGCCTCGTTTAACTCAAATAGCATCTCAGGCATATCAAGCAGAGTACGGATTCAAAGGAAAAGACGAGTTGTGGATTCGTAGTCTGCATGATGTGACATGGAGCGAGTGGGTAAAGTTATAATTATAATTCTATCCATACAGAGAGCCATTCATTACCAAATATCTCTCTTCTATATAACTTTGAAGTATTAAAGGCATATTCTAGTGCCAAGACAGTTATCCGCATGTTGCTTCCGAACCAAAATATATTATATTCGGCATTGTTAGGTGGTTTGTCAGCACAAGTAGCTGTAAAAGTTTGCGACCCAATAAAAGAGTGAGTAGAAAGTATATATTCGAGTATGGTTTTGTCAGTTACTTCAAAATTTTTTGTATTTATTACACCTTTTAAACTGCCGTTTATTTCAGTAATTTTATCGTCCAGTGCCTTTCCCTGCCGGGCATCCAAACCAAATCCGGCTTCTGTGGTTGTAAGGTTGTTGATTAAGTTCGCCGCTGGAAATGCACCGTTAATTTTATCTTTTAATGTATCAGACAACTTTATAACATTGTTGACCTGATCCATTGTAAGCGTTGCGCCATCAATGTTAACTTTAAGCGTTCCATCTTCTGCAATCGAAAGTCCGTCTGTCGGTTTCACAATCCCGGCATCCTCTTTCGTTGCGATTGCACCAGCACCGCCCACGATAGACTTAGACCAATACTCTGTATTGCTCGTTGCCGTTCCTGCTGGAACTTCCTTTTTTGCGAAATAAAGCGTATTGTTATAAGTCACTGCATCCAATCTCTTATATGTAGCATCTGCGCTCCAATCGCCCTTTGGCACAATTGCCACTCTTCCTGCTATAGCCATTCTAAGCCACCTCCCAATTCAAATTCCCGTTATTATCAACGGTAAAGTTATATGCCGCATTGTCCGTGTAAATCAACTCCCCATCCTCATTCACATCAAATTCTGTTATTGTGAGTTTCTTGTTAATCTCGTCTTCGATTCCCTGTACCCGGTCTGCGCTGTCCTTTGCGTCTGTGGCAGATTTTGCCGCGTTGGTTTCGGACACCCCTGCGCTTTTGGCAGATGCTACCGCCTTGGCAGATTCCACTTTAATATCTGCAAGATAATCTGGGCGCAGATGCTTTTCTTGGATACTTCCCTCTTTCACTATCGCCTTGACTTTTCCGTCAGATGTAAGTTCAAAAGCGATCGTATCGGAATCAAGAAATTCATATTCTGTAATCAGCGCAGACAAATCAACATTCTGCGTTGTGCCATCGTCCAGCGTGATAATCAACTGCTGCGACTGCGGATCATATGTAAAGTTTACGGCCAGCTTTTCCAACTTAGTATCAATGACTGCTTTGGAACCGTTCATTTTCACAACAGTGATCGTTCCCTTTGATTCATCCCACAGAATTTCTTTCACAAGCTCATTTGCCTTTGCCAAATCAACCTTAGACGCATCCATAGCAACCACACGATCATCCAGATTGTCAATGCCGGCTTCCGCATTATTTAACCGCATGGCATCAATTGCTGTTTTCTCGCTTGGAAAATTCTCCCAGTATGTCCGGCTATAAATTTTCTGCATGGTTCACACTCCTTTCTAACGCTGATAATCTGCGTTCCAGATCTTCGTTTTTCTGCCGCAAAAGTTCGATTTCTTTCTGCTGCATCTGGATCATCTGTATGTGCATTGCATGGAGATTTTCCTTGTCAATTTTCCATGTCTTTGAATCTCCGTGAATTGCTTTTTCATCCTCTTCGGCATTTTCTTTTAGTACAAGTCCGCTATCGGACAATCCGGCATCCTGCAAAATCTTCTCTAAATCCTGCGCAATTAAACCAAACTGTAAGCCTGTGTGTTGCGTGATGTATCCGGGTTTCCATGTATATTCAACCGGGCACATTGCCATATAAACGCTTTTAATATCCCTTAATGATTGTATATTATTTTTCAGCCTTTTATCGGAACTCGGAATAGAAATCAAAAGACCCTCGATATCCAAGGTACTTTCCCTCGAGCCAAAATTAGACACTTTATTAAAGTGTCTGGGCGAATACTTGGTTGTAGAGCTATCATTAAGTGTATAATCTACATCTGTAAAATACCCACTTGGCAATTCGCTTTTGGTTGCGTAGTCGCTCAGCGAATTGTCAACATAACTTTCAGTTGCCAAGTTTTCCTCGTTTGAATCTGTTACAGTGCCTAGGTCAATGAGTATGTTTTGCAGCATGGGTCTGCCTCTTCCGTCAAGCCCAATAATTGTAAGGTCATCACCGAGCGCTGTCGAATTAAAGTTTAGCGAATCGATTATTGTTACTCGTCCAGCTCCATCAAGTCTGAAGTTGTTGCTTTCGACTATGAGCCTGTTCCCACGAAGCATAATCTGGTCTGCACTTGCATTGATCATTGAAATAACTTGGTCGTTCTCGTCTCTTCCAAGTTTCAATTCCAATGATGCGTCTAATTGTCCTTCCGCTTTTTGTGCGCGATTGACTTCTGCGGAAATGCTTTTCGCGGTCTGCTCAAACTTGGTATTTGTCTGGTCTTCTAAATCCTCATACGCGGATTGAAGATGGTCTGCGTTCCTCTCTAACTTTCCGGTACGTCTTTCCACACTTTCAATCGTGTCTCTGATAGAGTTAACCTTTGCAGAGTGTGTCTGTGTGCCCTGTGCCGAGATTGAATCTCTCTTACTTTGCACCCCGGTTAAAGTGCGTTGCAATAGGTACGTTTCAACAATTTCTCTTGTGGTATTGAACCGGATGGGTTCGCCAAGTGTCAGACATGGATTGCCGACACAAGTGCAACTTTTAATCGGTGTGTATGCCGCCTGTTTCATAATCGGCAACAGGTTATTTGCAATCTGTTCCAGCTCCGCTCCGGTTTTATCTGATACAAGAAAATTTCCTGTAATCGAATAGTTGTTTCCGGCAGTTCCAACAATAGCACCGGCATTATCATTGCTTGTCTTGATTTCAAGCTGTGTGATTGCCTTACTTTGGAAGTCCTCATAATCAAACGTGATGTAGTGTCCGGTCATGGACTCTGTGTTTGCGTCAGACGGAAATACGTTGTCTGCCGGAAACAAATCTTCTGCCGGATAAAGTGCGCTTGTGATTGCTTTCAAAAAGACATACTCAAACTTGCCCTCTCGGTTGATATTTCCAAAACATCCGTTAATCTCACAGATTGCCGTTACAACGGTTTTTCCACTGATAGCGGACTCTTCTGTGACCGCGCTTGAATCGTCCGTCTGTGTTGCTACAATCGTCTTATTGACCGTCATGGAATCATTGACAAGGTTTGTTTCAACTTGAGCAATTCCAAGATGCGTAAAGAAGCTATCCCGGAACTTCTTTAATGTCATTGGAAAGCTAAGTCCTGCATACCAAGACTTTACGTCTGTATTGATAATGTCATACATTGCGTCATATGCCGTAATCTGACGTTTTGTACGGTCAGCCGTAGGAACATCGGATGCAACCTTAAAAACTCCGTATGGCATCGAATTTTCGCTATCTCCGTCAATCGTTTCTTCGATAGAGATTGTCTTTCCAATAATGTTTCCTGCGGTGTTTCTTGCTGTGAATTTTACGCAATTCGCTTCGCACGCTCCAAACTTTAATTCAGACTCCGAACAAAGACTTTCTTCAAGTGCAAACGTACCGATTTCAAGCATCGAATTGTCTATTTTTTGATTCGTTCCAACAACAGATATGACCATCTGTTTATCTGTCGAGGAATCCCAATACTTTTCTTTCAAACTGCTATTTATCATATACACCACCTACAAACGAAAATTTGATTGCGTCATATTTTATCTTCCCATGTGCCACAGAATAGAACGTAGGCTGAATGTCAGCAATATATCCGTACTGTGTCACATATCCGCGTTTCTCCGGCACATATGCCGTGATATAGCCACCGCGCTCCTTTGCCTTGGTATAGTTCTTTTCGATGTTCTTCCAAAAATCGTCAAACTGTTTTTCGGTCAGCATGGCTTTGGTTTCAAACTCGACTTTTAAGGCTTTCAGTTCCACGGCATCACGATGTTCATATCCGTTTTCATCCGTCCATGGGTCTTTGTCCTGCATATTTACATAGGAACTAAACGTGTCCTGCTTTATTAAATTGTTCGGTATGGTATAATTGCCAAACTTTACTAAATATCCGCCATATCCCATCGTTTACCTCCTAAAAATGGGTATAAAAATAGCACCTACCGTTTGGTAGATGCTATCCATTTGATTAAATTTTAAGCTACTACTGATTCCCATTCAGATTTCAGCTTTTCTACATCGTTTTCAAAAAGTTTGCAAGCGATTTCGTACAACTGCGGAATCATTCCCATTTCCCTGTCGATATAATCCATCTTGTTTCTTACTTTTGGTTTGAGTGTACACCCTTCCATCCTTGATTTAAGGTTGCAGTGATATTTCCTTTCAAATTCTCCATAAAGCAACGAATAGCGTTCTTGATACTTTCCATCGGCACCGAAACGGACAATCTGCGTTATCCGCTGTCTCTTGGTTGCCAAGTCAATATCATCAACGAGTCCGATAATAACATCTTCCTTATGGATGATTTCTTTCTGCTGTCTTTTAATGGTTTCGTTCTGCTCTCTAACAGTTTTTAATGTCTGTGAAAATATCAGTTTAGTGTTTTCATCTGCATATGGTAGGTAAGTAGAAATAAATAATTCATCATTATTGACATACCCACCTGTTTTACGGATTGTAGGGAGAACCTCGGATGTTACCCAACGTTTGAACTTATGAAGTTTCTCTTTTCTTTCGTTTATAAGGGAGTCGTTTTGTGACACACCCTTTGCTTTCTGCGGTTGCATTTGAAAAAGCAAGGAATATAAGCCGCTTTCATTAACAATCGTCATTTTTTGTTTTCCACCTAGAGTATCAATTTGTGACACACCCTTATCAGAATCATCAATATTTGAAAGGCTTCTTCTGTAATTCGTATCTCCGAATACTTCGCATATATCCTTTCCAACAAACCATGGTTCATCATCGACCATGACCATTCTGATCTGTCCGAATATTGGATTCTCGAATACCTCAATGCCATTTTGAATCTTAAGCATAAGTTGTGATTTTTTCATTCGTGTCTACCTCCATACATTTTTATCTGAATAAAAAAGAGGAAGCCACTTGTGAAATCACATTGGTTTCCTCTTTCGTACAGTATGGCGTTCAAGTAAGTAATCCGCATCTTCACGGATAAGGTTGTTTCCTTAGTAATAAGGATAGACTATTTTTGATTTTGTGTCAATCCGATTTTGGAATTAAAATAAGCCGTGTTTCCACGGCTTAAGTATCATTTATCTTTCAATTTTTATTGTAACCAAGTATATGTATATGCTTCATCAACATATATCTTATAACTGCTCGGATAGATCGTATCGTAATTTGAATCGTACGGAAAACTAAACGAGAAATAATCGGTGTCTCCATTCTTTTCACATTCTGCATAATGATAATCATATTTGATCAAGTTGCCAGATGCATCATACATTAAGCAAGAAATTTTCACAAATGAAAAATCTTTTCCGGAATCGTTTGTAGCTTCAACCGTAACATTATCTGCTCCAATGTCCGATTGAACCATTATATTGCGAACATCACAAACAGCATTTGTTGCTTCATCAACACTCAACGACATTTTATAGTTATCATAAGAAACATCGTTATAATCAGAATCGCTCGGTGCGTCAAAATAAAGAACACATTCCTTACCGGATTCAAAAGCTCTGTTACAATCGCTTTTGCTATCCAGCATTTTACCGTTTTTGTAGTATACAAGTTTTGCGTCCAGATCAACATTTACCTTGTTGTTGTTTTTCAAGATAGCAACAACTCCATGACCACTATCTTGGTATTCAATTGAGATGTTTTTCTTTACCTTGTTCGCATTAAAGGAAGAAGTGACGGTAACTTTGCAAGAAAGCGTTTTCTTTGCAATTTTTGCTTTTACGTACGTTGTTCCTTCTCCAACCGCCAGAACCTTTCCAGACTTGTTTACAGAAGCAACATATTTATTGCCACTACTCCATTTAGCAGTTTTCCTCATTCCGCTTATCTTTAATGTTGCGGATTCTCCAATTTTTAAATTAAGAGTCTTTCTGCTTAATTTGATAGTTGCCGCCTGTGCAACAATCTGTTTCCCATCTGCATTTTGGATTGGCATAGCCGAAATCAAAACGGCAAATGCCAACCCCATCGCTACTAATAATTTTTTTGTGCTTCTCATAATGACTCCTTTCTTGTGATATGATTTATTTAGAATTATATCACGTTCTATTATAGAAGTCACTAAAAAACATATACATTGTCTCCGGTTCGATTGTAATGTTCTCTACCATAATCCCTTGCAGCTTTTCCTATGTCGTTTGTAGTAATTCCGAAATTTTTCTGTAAAATAGCTTGTAATAACTGATTTTGTTGTCGCAGTAAGGAAACCTCTTGCGCAGATGTTGAATTGATAGCATCTTTGATTCCGGTAATTTCTTGGCTTCCTGCGACCGCTGGCTTACCTCCGACTGTTCCCATAATTTCCGGAAGTCCATTTTCTCCAACTGTTGCTATGCTATATTTATCCATAAAACCGCCCGTTGCATAAGCCTTTACTTTAGGTAGGCTCACTTTCGGCACAAGATCGACTCCGCTCCACTTTACCTTTGCTACTTTAGCCGCCGCAGAAACAACACTGTTGAACCCTCTCAAAACGGTATTCACTCCACCGATCAATGAATTTATTGCTGTTTCAATTCTTGAAATTACGGTGTTCATTGCCCCGGCAACACCACTTTTCACGCTATTCCATAATTTGCTGAATATTTCAGCTACACTTTTTTTCATCTTCGAGAAAGCATTTTTTATCGGGGTGGTTACATGTTCTTTAAACCAACTAGAAACACTATTCCACGCCCCGGTTACCGCTGTCTTTGCCGCGCTAAAAGCTTTCTGAATAGATTCTTTTGCTGAGCTAAAAGCATTCTTGATAGGTGTTGTAACATGCTCCTTAAACCAACCGGAAACCACCGCCCATACCGATTTTACAGTTGTCCATAGAACCTTGAATGCAGTTGATACTGCCGATTTCAATAATTCAAAATTCTTCTTTATTGGCTCTATTACCTTTGATTTAAACCAATCAGAAACAACAATCCATACAGCCTTGACAATGATCCACAATCCTTCAAAGATTTGACCAACTCTTTTCGAAAATCCTTGGAAAAATGAAACAATAGGAGTTATAACATTAGTATTGAACCATCCAGAAACTGTTTTCCATACACCGGATATATCTTTCCATAAAGAAGAGAAAAAACCGGAAACGGATTTCCATAATCCCTCAAAAAATCCGCTTATTGGCTTAATCACATTAGTATTAAACCAATCTCCGGCTTTTGAGAAAATTTCTTTTATTTCTTTCCAATGATCCTTGACTACTACAGTTGCCGTTGCAACAGCGGCTACTATTCCTGCGGTAATCGCTGCCGGTGCTGCCGCTACCCCTAAAATAACCGCTCCGACTGCCGTAATCGTAACTCCGACAAGCATAAGTGCTTCATTAAGCCAACTGAATCCGTTCTTTAGCATGGTCACAAAGTTTGATATTGCAGTAAACGCGCCAATTGCAACAGATCCAATCCCGGTTATAGCTTTTGCTACCGGACTGATAAAAGAAAGTGCGCTCTCTGCCGCACCGCTACCGAATAAAGCTTTGACACCAGCTGAAACAGTTGTTCCAAGTGTAGCAAACGCCCCACCTATTTTTTTTGACAAAGCGGTAGACAATACTGCCGAGATTCCCTCATTTGCCGCAATTTCAACGCCAAGCCTTGATGCAAGTGAACCAGCTATTGATTTTGAAATGGAAGTTCCGATTATATCAAGTGCGGTTTTTGCAAGATGCAATCCAAGGATTTTTTTGATTGTCAGTGCACCGATGATAATTGCGACTGTCTTTACATCTAAGTTGCTTAAAAACTCCTTTGCTCCGTTCCATACATCCTTCCATGAAATTTTACTTAATGCTGTCGTAACTGCATCAAACGCGCCTTGCGCCCATGAATTAAGTGTTTGAGCCAATAATGCAAAGTCAAAGTTTTGGAAAAACTCGTTGATTCCGTCTGCGATTGAATTTCCAAATTGTTTCCAATTAAATGTCGTGCCAAATGAATCTAAACCATGAAGCACCGTGTTTAATGAATTTGCAATCAGTTTTCCGGTTTCTCCGAAAAGCGTTGTACCTTTCTGACCCTCAAATAGCCCATTAAGGAATTTTGCAAGTCCACTACCGAAGCCGGATGCTTTGGCGTATACTTCATCCCACTCGATACCTTTCATCGCATTGATAAGGGAACCGGATATTGCTTTTCCAAGTCCTTCAAGGTCTTTGATGTCGCTTTTGAATTTCTTAAAAATCGTGTCGGTCTGAACTAGTTTTCCGGTATCCCCACCACCAGAACCACCAGCACCTGAACCAGATCCAGAACCAGAACCTTTATTCCCAGAACCGGAAGTATTATCTTTACTTTGTTTTGAAATAACCTTTAATTCATCAAATGCACGAGTTGCCTGTTGGATTTCCTTTTTTGCTTTCTTGGCATTTTTTGCGATACCACCCGTGTTTTTCCCTGCGTTTCCTGCGGCATTGCTTAAATCGTCCATGCCGTCAGATGCGCTTCCAATATCATCAGCAAGACCGCTGATTCCTGCCCCTTTGCTTGCTTCATACTTCCATCCGAAGATAGAACCTAAAGCATTTGTTACCATTTCCGCAAAAGAAATCACCTTCTGTAGAACCGCATTAAGTACCTTGATAAATGGCTTAAATGCATTGATTAAACCGCTACCAACAACAGCTCCAAGTGCTTTGAAGTTCTCTCTAAGCATGGTTATCTGGTTATGCCATGTCAATATGTTATCGTAAAGGCTTTTTATCCTCTACTTCTTATGGTTTCCCATAAGTTCGGCGTACATTTTCAACCGCAGCATTGTGGCTGTCGGATACTCTTGGGGATATTATATTCTACACTCTTTCCATAAGAAAAGAGCATAGGTTCAATCCCTACGCTCTACAATGTGCTATAACTTTTATTTTATAGCCTTATCTCGGTATTAGCTTATTGACTTATCCACTTATAACCATAAGCAGTTCGCCCCTCTTGGTCAATTACATTATGTATTGCTTTGTAATTAACTCCAAGAGATTCCCCTGCTTCGGATATTCTATCGAACACTCTTATAATCTCTCTGGTTTTCGCATCCACTTGCGCAATTTTTCTTCCTTTTTTGCGCTTTTTATAGATGCTCAAATCTTTTATTGGAAAATCTTCTTCGTATACAAAAATATATCCATTTGCCGACTTATAGGTATTTGAAAGCACACCGGAAATAGTTGTTCTATTTGCTCCGGTAATCCTAGCCGCCTCCTGCAAACTTTTAAATTTCTGTATAAAATTTCCTTCCATATCACATTGAATAATGCTTCTCATTCCGTTAGGTTCCGGCTTTCTATAGGTTTTCGCTCCGTTTGATTCATACTCATCCTCAAACATGAACATATAGCCCTTTGTCTGCCGCCTTTTTCCTTTACAATTAAGCAGAACATCCGTATTATTAAATCCGTCAATTTCTGCATCCATTGCACTATCATAACGCTTAATGTACCGTCCGTCAAGCGTCAGCAAAACAACTGCCCTGGCGTTATGATACGGCGCGCCTTTCCCACCTTTGGTCATATTATAGCCATCTCGATAGGTGTTAAATTTTTCAATGTAATACTTTTCCAACTCACAGGCTCCATCTTCGCTTTCACACGTTTCGATGATTTCCCATGAGAAGTTGTCAAACCCGAATTCTTTAATTGCTCTATGAAAGTCGCAATCTTCTTTTTCGTAGCACCTTTGATGTTGCCACACTCTGCTATGAAAATCACAAGTTTGACCGACATAAGATTTTCCGTTTATTTTATTTGTTGCTTTGTAGATATAATATGTTCGCATTAAATCACCTCAAACATATTATACAAAAATGTTCGTGCTAAGTCAACTTAGCCTTCACCGATTTTACCCGATTTTTCATCGACATATTGCTATGCCGCGCGACACATGAAACAAAAGTTTCGTTTATCGGCTGTTCTGGCAAAGTCTCCGGTAATATTGGTTGTATGCGCAAGCACATACTGATACCTCAACATAGCTTTTTCAGCCTGTGTCATTGAGGAAACGTTTGCATCAAGTCCTTGCTTTAACGCCCATTCCTTTAATGTTGCCTGCGTCAAGTCGATACCATAACGCCGCATAGGTGCCGTAGTACCGGAAAATACAGATTGCAGACTTTTGGCAATATCTTCTTGACTCACATCATAGAATGAAGCCATATCTCCGGCTAATTCGGTCAACCGGATAGACATTTTTGCCATCTGCCCTTGCGGAATATCAAGGGCGGTTCCCATCGCTTGAAATCTGCTTGCAAACTGTTTCGCGGACAATTCAGACATACCAAATTTTTCAATTGATGTTTTTGCGAAATTGTTAATTAGGCTTTCATACTGCCCGAATGTCTGCCTTACAACGTTCTCAACCTCTGTCAGTGAAGATGATATGTCAATGGCATCTCCAAGTAGCCTAAATCCTCGGAATAAAGCCCAGTACGTTGCATACACTTTTCCGATTGCAGACGCAAGGGAAAATGACTTCTTGGTAACCGCAGAAGCACTTGAACTAAATCCACTAAATGAGCTTGTGATGCTTTTTGCCGCTGTTCCTGCCGCTCCACCGGTACGTGATAATTTTGCCAATGCATTTGTCATGTCAATAATATTCCGGCTTACGCTAGGGGCTTTCGACAATTCGGACATAAGCTGTCGCATTGCAACCGCAAGTTTTGGTATATTCTCGATAGCCTTTGTTGAGCTTGTATAACCAAGTTGCTTGATTCCTCCGGCTAATTCCGATAACCCTTGCACCGATTTTGACATACCGGAAAACGAGCTTACCGACTTTGAAATCTGTCGCATTGCTCCGGCTGCTGCATTTATCTTTTCTGTGTCAATGTTGCTAAGCGTTTTGATGTTTCTTGCAAGAGTCGAGAATGACCTTGAATCAACACTGCGCATGGCACTCATTGAGTTTGACAATCGGTTTACTCCGGTTGATAACCGGTTAATTCCGCTAGAATCTATGCTTTGCAAGGATGAAGATAGTTTTCCTAACCTTGTTATCAGTGCGTCGATCTGGCCATTAGCCTGTCTTGCCTGCGCTTGAATCTTGACCTCTAAGGTTTCTAATTCCAACAGTTACACCTCCTTTATTTAGTTTTAGAAAAAGGCGGCAGAATTTGACCCCTACCGCCCTTGAATTACTTTTTCAGTTTTCCTCTTTTCAGAAGAGAAAGCATCTTTGAATTTTCCTCTGATGTAAACTTAAAATTGGAAAATCCGTTCTTTTTTGCGATTTCCGCACGATGTTCTTTCGACACATCATCTTCCCCAACCGCTTTTAATGCTTCGACTATTGAACCGGAATTTCCGGTATACTTCGGATAATACTTGGTTTTGCATTTTCTTGCGCCTTTTACAACAATAACTGTGTGACCTTTTGTGCGTGTCACAAGAATATCTCCGTTGTAAAGTGCGTCTCCCTGCCTATAAGAGCCTACATCTTTAAATAAGCCGGATTTCAGAATCACCGACCGTTCATTTGATGTATTGAAATCTCCCACATCCCTGCCAGATGCATAGATAATACAAGAACGTACAAGAGAAGAACAATCGCATTCCGTCTTGACCTTTGTGTTAATGCCATGTTTAATGACTCCGTAGCGTTCCGATTGGTCATAGCCGATATTTTTGTTGTCAGATGCAATCTGCATAGCTTCGGCTAACTTCTCCGCAACCCTATCGTCCTTCGCCCTTAGCACGTACCATCCCTTAGAATGGTTGTAAAACTTCTGCGTAGACACTTCCTGTCCGGTCTGGTCTCCGGCTTTTCCACCAGAATAGCAGTTTCCGTGTTCATCGTGCCTAGCACTTCCGATAATTACTGCCATAGCAATACCTCTTTTCTTAAACTATCTTTGGCTTTGGTAAATGTGATTTCCTTGATTCAGCCGCCCACGCTTCTTCTGCCTTAAGCATTTCTCGCATCTCTGCATCGGGATCGTCCGTATTATGCTTTTCGATGGAATCATAGCAAGTTTCTTTCACGTACTTACTATTACCCTTGCCGAATGTCGCGTCTATTGCGGTCACAAGTGCTGACGTTGCATATCTTCCGAACCACATATACATTTCCATGTCGCGTTGCTTCCATTCTGCCTTATATGCATCCACATAAGGCTTAAGCAACTCTGGATTCATCATATCTATATCATCAATGGAAAATCCGTAGCCTTTCGTTACCATAAGGTAAAACGGACGGATTTCCGCAACGTAATATTCCCATGTTAATTCTTGACTTTCGCTTTGGATGGGGTCTTTTTCTTCTCTTTCTCCTGCTCCTGCGCTCTCTCCAACGACTCCATCATCTGCGCTAAAAAACCGTTTGTCATCATTTCCTCCTGCATATCAGCGAATAAATCCATGCAGTTAATCTCGTTTGTGTCAATCGCATCATAGAGAATGTCGGACACCTTCTCAAGCTTCTCATCGTAACCATCGTTTGTTTTGTAATCATATCCAAATTCTTCATTGTGATGCATCTGCAATCCCACAAGAAGCGTCTTAGGAAGTGTTTCAAGAAGAATATCTTCCATAGAAGAAATATCTTCCATGTCCTGTGTCTTCATAATATCCTGTAAGATATGTGATTTTAACGATGGTCTTGTTGCAAACTGAATTGTATATTCTTTTCCACCTAATTTAACTTTCATGTTTTACCTTGCCTTTCTGCCCTATATTGGCAAGGGGCAGTGTTGCCACCGCCCCATTGTTGCTTATCTTATTGCTTCAAGTTCTGCTATCGACCGATCATCCTCGCCTACCGGTGCGGTCGATTGCTCGTCCGATAGGCTTTTTACCCCACCACTGTTACAGTGAATGTTCCATCGTTGTTATCAACGACTTTCAGCTTATCCGTAACAAGCTCTGATGCCGTGCTCGGAATAACAGTTGCGGTCATTTCAAGGATTTCATCTACACCGCCTACATCATTCGGTGTCGCGGTAACAGTTCCGGTGTATGCGTATTTTGCCACGCCACCGATTCCATCTGTACCGTACAGGTGGATAATGTCAACCTTTTTATCTCCCAGCTTTTCGATGTTTTCCAGATATTCTTTTGCAAGGTTTCCGGTGATTTCCCGGGAATCCGCTGTCTTAATACCTTTCTCAAATGTCTGCTGTGGGTCTTCCATCGTGGTTGACTCAACCGTGTTTGGTGGAGATGCCGGAGATGGAATAGACTTTGCAGCAAGTAAAAGGTTGTAAGTCCCTGCAAAGTCGGCTTGTTCCGCTGTGTGCTCTTTAATAATCACACGCGACTTATAACTTGTTGATGCCATGATTTTCTGCTTCCTTTCTGCCTTGCGGCTATGCTAAATTTTCATACGCTCCAATAATTCGCGATACGCGAAAAGTTGCCGTGCGCACTTGTTTGGAAATCGTGAACACAGCATTTGACACATCAAAATTTTTTGATTTAAAAAAGGACACTGCACACTCTGCAATGTCCTTAATCTTTTCTCTTTTCCCTTTATTCGTTATTGTAATTTGAAATGTCGGGCGAATTGCGTTAATAAAATAGGACTCCGTATCTCTCCCAGCTTCTGTGAATCCAATCTGTTGTATAAGAAGTGTTGGAAAAACAGGCGTTCCGTTTGATTCCTCGTCCTGTGTTACCTTGATTCCGCTTTCTTTGCTTTCCATGTAAACTTTCAGCAATCGGTAAACGGTATCTTCAAAATAAATCGCCCACCCATTTAAATCATTTTCCACCGAATACCTCCCTTGCAATCTTTACATACTGTTGAATAATCTGTTGTTCCGCATTGTACATAGGCATTGTGGCTTTGATACCGTGGGTATAACGCCATGTTTCGGTCTTATCGTCCCAATAGTACCAACCATCTTCAAAAGCGTGTATTTGCCCCGGATACGTGCCGACACCGAATCCAAGTTCTGGTGCTTTCGGGTTCTCTTTGGAGTTGTAAAAAATACCGGCTCCAAACTCTACCGCCAACAAAGTATAGAACGGTTCTCTATCTTCTGCCGTTACCGTTTTTCCGGTTGCAATCAGAATCGCGTTTGAGGTCATTAACTGTGGTGCTTTATCTACCCTTACCGTTATCGTGTTTCCGATTGGAGATTTCGATATTTGTTTTATTGCCACCGTCTGACCTTCCTGCGCAAGCCTAGAAACAAGTAAATCGCATTTAGCCTGTAAACTATCGCGGTACTGCTCTAATTTCTTTATAGTGTCTTGTATGGACTTAGTGGATAGTGTCATTGAAATAGGTTTCTTTTTCATGCAATCACCTACTTAATATTCTTCCGAAGAAGGAACAAATCCGTGGTCAATCCTTCATCAGCAACACCTTTTACGATGTAATCTGCGGTTTCTGAATCCACAAGTCCATCATCAGTGTGCTTGACTTCCGAACGTTTCCACACCACATCACCGGCTTTCAGTGGCAAATATCCTTTATCCGTGACAAGCTGACAGTATGATGTACTATCATCAATTCCAAATTCTTTCACAAGGGCTTCCGACAGCTTATTGCTGATATTGGCTTGGAATGTCGTAGGTTCTGAAAACCCTTCAACTTCCTCGCCTTTTGGAATCTTGTTGCCTTCGGAATCTAAATAAGGTACAAAGTTTCCATCGGAATCCTTGTACCCTTCATAGACAATATCTCCATTTTCGTCAGTTTGTGGGATGAATACCCTCTGACCGGATTGAGAATACTTCATTTCCTGCTTGTTAATGTCAAGCATTGGTGTTTTCCTCCGGGATTCCGGCAACACTTGTCAGAAGTGATAACACTCCGGCAAGGACTGATGCAGAAAGAACATATTTCCAATCCACCGCGCCCATAAATGCCGCCGTTCCAATTCCGGCAACCGCCGCCTGTGCAACAGTCTTGATTGCTCGGATTCCGGCTTTCTTAGTCCAATCCTTCCAATTCCTCATGGCTCTTATCTCCTTTCCCTATATGAATCTCTTCAATCTCATGTTTCATTTTCGTAACCATTCCATTTCCACCTAGCGCATGGTACGCATCATACATCTCACAGAAGTTTTGATAGGCATATGATGGTATTTCTCCGATTCCGGTGTACTTTGCATGGTATTCAATAAGTTGGACGCGCAAAAGGAGCATTGTTCCTTTACTGTTCGCATCCCTGCTTTTCTTTTGCTGTTTAAGAAGCCAAACTATATATCCAAGCACTATCGGAAGCACTACAAGATAAGTTTGAATCAAAATACTTTTCATTTGAATCTCCTTTTGACGCACTGCCCACCACCGCTTAATGTGCGCCGCCTGCAACCATAATGGTCACGCTCAATCTTCTTTATAAAACTTTAGCAAATGGAAATACCCCGACAAATAGCTTTTCTCTGTCTCTCCAAGCTCTGCTCACACCATTCTCGCTAAAACTTTCCATAAATTCTTCACCAGACTGTGAATGGTCATAGACAGCCAGATTGACAATGACACTTTGGTGTTTCTTTAAGTCTTCAGCTATCATTTCATCTGTGTAGCTGTCTGGATAATTTCTCTTTGCCTTTACATCTTCTGCAGCCTGTTTAATAAGCTGTTCGATTACCGGATTATCTTCTTTGTTATCGAACACTACCACATCAGATGTTGTTTCATCATCATTTGTGACTGTATCAATATGAAATTGTTTAAGTCTGATTTTAACTTGCTCTAATGTTGTGTATTCCATAATTTCAGCTCCTATAACCCTAATTTCTCAATTAACAGTTCTTTAAGTTCTGCTCCTGTAAGCTCCATTGCGTTCTCAATACCTTGTTCTAAGGCAAGTGTCTGCAAGTCCGCTGTTGACATACGCTTAATATCTGTCTTTGTGTAGTCGCTTGTAGGTTGAGCAGGGAACTTGTCCTGCTCTTCCTCATACTTAAGCTCATCTCCATAAACAGCTTCTTGTCTTACATTATCTGCTGTTACTTCTTCGCTCTGCTTTGCGGCGTTGATTTTATGTCGTCTTAATAACATATAAACACCTCTTACTTTCCAAACTTAGCAAGAACAACCTTTGAATCATTGCTTAAGACTGCTGTATAGTGTTCATCACCAGAGATAACAGTTGTCTTTGCAAGAATATCTCTGTCTGATTCAATCTCAACGCTTCTCTTCATATAGATTGTAAGTGCATTCTCTTCCTCTGATGCGCCATCTGCACCTGCGTCCTCGTTAGGGTCATCTGCTGACACGATAACAATAGGGCAAGCGTAGAACTCTGTTGTAACAGACTTTAACTTGCTACCTACCTTAATTTCTTTGCCCTTTGGCTTAAGCGTATGTGCAAGTGCTGTGTCAAGGTGAACATTCGTTGCATCCTCACTTGTTGTATCAGCTACAACATTGATTGTTCCTGTTGAATCATCAAGCTCATACTTAACCAGCTTAACTTTTTTAGACTTAACAACCTGCGCTCCTGCAATAGAACCGATAGTTCCATTCATAATTACATTAAGTGGGTACTTGTCATTGCTCTTGAAATCATCGTCATTAAGTAATGTTGCTTCCTGTGCTGGGTTAATGAATAATATCTTTGTAAGTGATGAATCAGATTCATCATCAAATTTGCTATTAGCCGCTACAACTGCTGAATAGCTGATAGGTGCTGCTGTTCCATCGTAATCAATAGGTGCTGTGCAAAGTGCGTCATAGCTGTCATTATCAACTTTTGCAGCGATTGACATAGCAATCTGATTGATAGCTGTACCAAGTGGGTCGCCATAACCAGATAATACTGATTCATCTGTAAGCTCTACAGCCTTACCTGCTTTCTTAACCTTTGCTTCTGTTGTAGATGTTGTAAGTACTGTTGTACCCATAGCAACACCTTCTGCTACATCTTCTGCGTCACCAATATAAGCATACTTTGGCACAACGATTGTGCTTCCCGGTCTGCCTACAAGTGTTGTATCAACTCTTGCAATAGGCGAAAACTTAATTTTCTTTGGTAACTTAGCTGATACCATATCAGCCATTACTTGTGGGTCTACTAAATTTTCTAACTTAGTCTGTGGCATAGTTTCTTTACCTCCGTTTTCTACTCTGTGAACTTTTTATAAAGTTCTGGATTCTTATTTTTGAACTCCACTCTTTCGTGGTAATTCATCTTGTTAAACTGTTCCTGTGTTATCGTGCTTTCTTCTCCACCGCCTGCATTAATAGCCGGTCTTGATTTAAGCCACTCTGCCTTTGCTTCTTTAACCTGTCTTTGCACTTCATTAGCAATTACAGTTGCTATAAGGCTATGGTCTGCATCTGTAACAGCCTCAATCAAAGAATCAATGTCCTTTCCATCACCTATAACTTTCTGATAAGCATTGACAGCTTTCATATGATTAAGTTCTTTGCTCATGTTCTCGAACTTTTCAGCCTGCAATTTTTCAGCTTCCGCTTTTGCTTCCGCTTCCTGTTCTTCTGCTGTCTGCTTCGAGCGAAGTTCTTTCTTGTACTTAGCTGCTTCTGAACTGGCTTTATCGGAAGCGTTCTTATACTTCTCTTTTTCAGCTCTTTCACTAGCGAGCTGTGCCATAAGTTCTTCTACGCTAGGTGTATGCTCTTCGTTCTGTGGTTCATTGTTGGTTGTTGGTTCTGTTGTTGTGTTAATTACATCTGCCATAATTTCTTTACCTCTGCTTTCTGCGTTTTTTGTTGTTCTCTCAACTTCTTGCGATATTTGTATTGCCCTTTCTCTAGGGCATATAAAAAGCCACAAGGCATTTTCTACCTTGTGGCTCAATATCAATTATTTATCTGTTCTGCTCTTATCTATAACCGGACTATTTTCTGTCTGGTCTGATAAGTCTTGCATTGTGCGGTCTTTATTAGGTGGCTGTTCTCCATCTCCACCCTCCGCTTGGTTCTGTGTGCCTTTGTTGATTATACTGTCTTGATATGCCTTAACCATCTCTCCGCTTCTCGCTACAACATCGTTAGGGTCATCAAAGAATGGAATTGCATCAACTGTATCTTTAAGGCTAAATCCGTGTCTTATCAATGTTGCCATGGCATTAACCTTGGTTGACATTTCATAAGTTTTTTGTCGCTTAATGTTAGGTTTTACATCCATTGCCCTTAATTTAAGTAATGGGTTACTGCTGTTAACATTGTTTGACAACTTAATAGCCGCAAGAACAACTTTTATTTCTTCCATTTTGCAGCCATCAGTAATTAATTGTTGTTTTGCCGCCGCTGTTTCAGCCTGTGACCAACCTGTTGCGTCTGACATTGCAACTCCTGTACTACCGCCACTGTTATCATTTCGTTGTGGCACATTGCATTTCTGCAAGATTATCTGTCGCCTTGATTGGATATTATTAAGCATACCTGTGTAATCATAATTAATTGCAAGTGGCTCAACTATTGGAGTTTTGCCATCTGCTGATGTGTAGGTCTGCATCCATTCTCCAGATTTTGGTTTTCTTGCTTTTTCAGTAATGCGTTGCGTTCCATCTTTATCAACTGTTGTTTCCTGTTCAACTGGGAAATCAACATCATTTGTATGCCATACCGCCTGTGTATTCTGTTCGACATCATTTGTAAAATCTGAAATGAGTAGGTTTAAGTTATCCATTTCAGATATTTGCCGTTCAAAACAGCCCATTCTATCAAATGACCTTGTGTATTCAATGATAGGAATTTTATGCAGCGGGTTTTCTTCTCCGCTTCTCTCCAAAAACCCCCATTTTGTTTTCCCTTTATTTTTTCCGTTAGTGATTTTTATTCCGTCGGTAATTTCATATCTCGTATCTTTGGTAAAACAAGTGTAATACCTGGTGCCACTGTGCTTATCTTTTATATATGTCCCGGCAAGAACAACTCTCTTGTCGCTGTAGGCGGTTGATCTTACAACAAATGTTGTCCTTGGGTCTAATACATTATATGTGAAATAGCTTTCCCCATCCTCGTATTCTGTATTTATATCAATAAGGACATATCCAACACCACCGATTTCAACATATCTTGCAAGTTTCTGCTGCTTCTGTCTTGCGTTCTGTGATTCGTAGCAACTGTTTAATTCCGCTATAGCTTTTGTAAGGTTAGAATCCTCATTGTCGCCATTTTGAACTAACGTTATAGGATTTCCCCACTTAAAACCTAAATTAAACTCCGTGACTTCATTAGCCACATTATCACAACACTTACAGTCAATGTCTGGTCTGTAAGTCTTTGGATTCTTCCTAACTATTGGCTGTATTCCTGCGTCATAATCAAGAAGAAACTGTATTCTATTAGAATTGATATCATGTTCCAAAATTGCTTCACGCAAAATTGGTATTATATTGTCAGACGTTATTTCTTTTGCGCCTGTATATATGACAATTCTTCCTGCCTGCATTGCCTACACCTCTAATAAAATCTCATGCCGTTCGAACTTCTTCTGTCCGGTATTTCCTTAATCTGAAAATCGTCATCATTGTTAGGTACATACCAAATCCACTTGCGACAGTGCTTACAGGACAGTTTATGCGTTCGTGGGTCTTTGCTGTCTGCTTTAGTTAAAAACTTATGACAGTTCGGGCACATGATTGATTTATCTTTATTCATATAAAAATTCATATTTTTACCTCGTTGCATAACAAAAAGCACCGCCACAATTAAGCAACGGTGCTTTTGATGAAGAATGTGTTTATGAAAAACATCTTTGTAACTTCTTACAAATACAGTATATCATTGGAGCAATATGACATTCTATGACATCTTTAAATACGTGTTACCATATTTTTCTTCAAATGCTTTAAGAGCCTTTCCGTGAAGTCTGATAATTTGCCTCCATGAGTATTTCATTTCTGTAGCGATGACTTCAAAAGTTTTCTTTTCGATATATCTTGAAAACAAAATATTATAGCAATCTTCATTCTCTATGCCGTCTATTTGCCCTATAATCAAGTCTTTTTTTTCAATGTATTCATCTATCATGTTATCAAGATTATGCTCCATTTCGTCAATTTTGGCGTATGTAGAGCCTATTTTATCTGGGTCAGATGACGACATTACTCTTTCTTCATTTTTTACCGCCGATATGCTGTGGGAAAGTTCTCTAAGCTGTGATATCTCTGACAGCTTATTATTTATCATTCTATTGAGTCTGCTTATTTGGTTCAAATAATCCTTGGTTGTCATACAAACCCTCCTCTTATATCGGACTTGATATTATTACTGTCTTCTTTATCCTGTTTCCTTTTGTAATTCTTAACGCAAAGTTTGAGAAAACATCCGGCACATCATCTAATTGTTTCTTGCCCGATACCGAATATTGCTTTAATAATGACATCATCACTCCATATGGCTCATTAGGCTTATAAAGTGATTGATCTTTGAAAATAATATGTTGTAAAATCCAGTTAGAACACTGAAAAATACGTGCTTCCTTATTTGTCTCTGTCGGTACATCAGTGATGTTGCATATCCATCCTTTATTTTCAACTCGCTTATTAACTTCCATAGCCACTCTGTCACCACCGGCATTACGTTCAAACTCACACTCTTGTACCTGATTGTTAACCAATATGTTTGACGCATTTTCATACTGCATTTCATAGTCTGCCGTATTATCGCACACGCAATCAACGCAGTAATAGTCGTCCCCATATTTTTGAAGCACAGGCATAACAAAATAGTCTGTTCCCTTGCCTTTAGTATCACATTGAGCTGTAACAATTTCTGGTTCTCCGTGTGGCAGATTGAGGTATCTGCGGATTTTATCATCCGGGAATAGTAATCCCTCACGTTCAATAGGCTCCTGTTTATACAAACATCGGTAAGAGATTTCGTCCATGAGTAATTGTTGGTCGGCAAAAAACTCTTTCGTAAAACCGCCATACTCATAATCAAAATTACTTTCCCCTGTCACTGGGTCTACATCAGGAACCGATATTGTTTTGACTCTCGGATTTCCAATATACATATTTTGAATACGTCCGATAACATCATGTACGCTCCAACGAGTGGCAATATGTATCTCTTTACACGGCTTTCCGTCTGTATCTTGTGTCTTACGCTGTCTTGCGTCTACTGCGTATTTATTCCATAATTTATCAAGTATTGTAGGATTTAAGGCTTCCTCAATTCCACCTATCATATCATCAACTAGCAAAAATTTACTCGCACGGACTTTACCAGCATTCTTACTTCCTACAGAAGTACACTGTACAGACGGAAAAGGTTTGTATTTGCCAATATTGAATTGCTCCATTTTGGCATTCGTGCTTGTAACTGATAGGTTAGGAAAAATGTCATGCCATGCATAATCATCATTATTGGTAACAATGTCGTATACCCCATCGTAGTACATTCGTGTAATATCGCCACTGTGCGAATAAAATAGGCTGTAGTCTTTTGGAAACCAACCAGCAACTGCCGAATGAAAAAATTTCTCAATCGTACTCTTTCCAGCTCCCGGCACTAGACTCACGCACAATATGTCGTATTTATCATCAATCATGCCTTGCAATGCGTCCACAAGTCCGATTTTGATTAGTTGTTTCCTGCGTGGCATATAAAATCGGTCTTTAGGCTCACGCTTTTTCTCTATGTACTGAAAATAGCTGTCAACTATTTTGTTTTGGGCTTCAAGTAACAAAATCTCATATTTTTTGTTTATCAGATCATATGCGGTTTTGTGGTCGAATGCATATTTTTCCAAATCCCAAATCGTACCACCTGTTTTATCCTTGCAGAAGCGCTCTATAATGTCTTTTGCCCTTTCTGTAAGTTGTAATCCATACTCAATATCTTTCTCTCCGTTTATGGCTACGCTACAAGCATCTACATAGGCATTAATTACCTGTTCATCTATTCCGTTTTTCTTTATGTAATTTTCATATCCATTTACTGCATTGATTAACTGCTTTGAAGCCAAATAAAAAGCACCTCCGCAAAAGCAGAAGTGCCTTGACCTCTGCCTATAACTGTTTTAGGGTAGCGACTAACTCTATCTGTCAGCCGGTTGTCTTTTAATTGTAATATACCATTTTGTGGCACAATGGGCATTCACACTTGTAGTTATCGCCTTCCCTTTGATCTCCACAATATTCATATTCAGTCTTTTCCGCTTCAAAAACGGTTTTGCAATTCTTACACCCAAACTTTAAAGGTTTTCTTTCGTACCTAAGGCTGCCTTCTTTGATTATTTTCATTTCCAATGCACCTTGAACCCTTTCTTTTTATACTCCTCTACGGCTTTTTTAAGGCTCATATCGTCCTCATACTTTTCATTCAACATAATCACCACATTGCCTTTTTCAATGCCGTATATGTTGCAATTTGCAAGTTTCTTAGCCGTTCCAAGGATAGCTTTTGCCTGCTTTCGGCTCATTTCATATGTTTTGGTTCCCATATTAACGATCATTTCTCATAAACTCCTCAAAATCTTCCATACATTTATAACACAAGTCGTATGTGGCATTTAAAATACCATTCTTTGTAATGGAATTTCCGCACAGTATTCCTTTTTTAATTTCTGCGCCGCATCTATCGCAAGTACACCATTTTCTTTCATGCTCCATTTCTCATAAACTCCTCAAAATCTTTCCTGCACTTAGGGCATAAATCATACGTACGACCAAACGGAAATAATATGTTTGAATGAATCTCTTTGATTTCTCCCCTTACGTTGCCATCTTCAAAAATTGGACTTGAAGTAAAATAATCACCAATCGGCATAAATTCAAATTCACTTATTGGTTTTACTTTTATTTCTGCACCGCACCTGTCGCAAGTGCGCAATTCTTTTTGATGTTTCATAGTAATCCCCCTTTGCAAAATTGGCAAACTCTCCGGTTATTCTTTAAAAAGCACTTCTTTCACTAAAAAAGTAAGTTGTATCTTTTTCATTCCAGACTCATCGTCTGTAATGCCATCTACACTATATATACTATCAACTGGGTTACCATCAAAGAAAACTTTGACATATCCTTTTGAAATATCCAACAATGCTTCTTTAATCATCTTTGCACCAACTTTCTAAGAGCCATAAGTAAAAAGCTGTTTGTATATTCGTTCATTTAACGCTTTTTCTAATTCGTCTTTGTACCTAAATGGACTTAAAGGGCTTTTTATTTCTTCCCTCAATATAGGTGACATATTGTCTATCAAAATGCCTTGTGTAGCACTTGCAAGATTTTGTGGTGGCAAATCCATTAAGGCGCATAACTCCATTCTTTTATGGTCACATTTTCCAGATTTAGGGCAACTTTTACATTTTTCTGCTAATTTACTTAAAGGTTCTGCCATTACTACACCATTTTTCTACCACAGATAGGGCAATAAGCTATTTTCATTACCATTTCAACATTCATATCTTTACTACTACACACCGCAAAGGGCGGACATTTATTCAAGTCGCATGTAATTACAGGCTTATTTGACAACTTATCAATCTTAAATTTGCCATAATGTGTTATGATAGGAAATTTTTTCTCGCAAAATTCACACATATCACACCAACTTTCTACCACAGATAGGGCAAAAATTAATTTTTACGGCTCCTGCAACCTCTTTTCCATCGCTATTGTCGAAAATCATGTTATTTTCAGCTCCAAAAAGAACTAAATTTCCTTTACCATCAATGATTTTCTTTTTGTTACGACAAAAATCACACATTCTTACGCCCCTCCCATTTATTAAATACCACGTTTTCAAATATTGCCGTTTCCACCTTCTCCGGCTGACTTTCTGGAACGTTCCTTGCCGGAATCTGTGTAAATAGGTATTTGCAATAAGGACACCTATCAACTTCGGAGTCAAGTATTAGCATTCCACAGCACAAGCAACTTGTCATAATTCACACCTCAATCAAAGTAAATTTGCGTATTGTTTTTGGAATCTCACGATGCAAAATACCATTTGCATCATAATATGGCTCGATTAATAGCTGATTGCGTTCTACATTTCCTAGATATACTCTACTTGTTTTTCCACCAATCGTAATTTCTCCGAACATTTCACCTATTTCAGCCTTGAATCCGCTTACATCATATGGAGTTTTGCAATAAGGGCACACCTTTTTATCTGTTTCTATTGGTGCGCCACAATTCACGCAGTTTAAAACCATATTTCATACCCCAATCATAGCAAAAATCGGAATCCTCGTGAGATTCCGTGTCTTTTGTTTGATATAAATATTCCACAATGTTTTTATCATACTCACACGCCATTTTGTTTAAATAAATAGCGGCACAGGGAATCGAACCCTGTCAGTCAAAACCATGCCAACCGCTTTCAAATCTGCAATTTCTAATCACGGAAGGGTTTTCTGTTTCCAATGATACCGCTACCATCCATAAGTCTCCATTACCGGAACTATTGCAGTAGCGCCCGACTAAGTTGAGATAAGGAATTGATGTGGCGAGGATTTGAACCTCGCAGAAAAGATTTACTTTCTCATAATGTCCCTGAGAAATACTTTCTCTGTATTGCATTTTGCAATAGACATTTCATAGCGTTTACCCATTCCGCCACACATCAACGCCCGATTTCGGGCAAGCGCAGTGCGTAGGATTCGAACCTACAAGGCGAATAGACGCCCGGCGGCTTAGCAAGCCGTTCCAATACCGTTATGGGAACACTGCTTGATTGCAGAAACAGATACTATGCAACAGTTAGTCGGCACCTACTAATAGGGACAGGCGTTATGATTTTCTGTTGTTTATCGGTAGGGTGTTTCCCGGCTGTTTACCCGACTTGTACATTTACGAAGCACCTTGCGCCGCTACCGTATCTTACGCTCTATTTTTATTTCTGCAAGTGGGGAAGAGAGGAATTGAACCTCCAGCGTTTATACCACTTGGGAACTGATTTACAGTCAGCCGCAACACCGCCAATCGTTGCCGCTTCCCCAGAACCGCCATCAGACGGTTAGCAATATGTTTTACGTGCTATGCGTTACACGATCATGCGCCGTGGGATAGACGCATGATAGAATACCACCGGACGGTCTCGCACCGTCCTTAACAGAATCGTCCTAGTGGCGAAAGGAGGAACCCAAATGCTTGAATCACTCAACCAAGGGTTCAAGTACATATGAAAAACATACGTGGCTACATGAAACGTCAGCATGCAACCAATTAGGCTACTGGGATTCGAACCCGGAATGCAGGAATCAAAATCCTGTGCCTTACCGCTTGGCGATAGCCCATCATTTCCAAATGACCATAATATTCATTGCAAAGATCGCGTATGAAAGCAAATAACCAATTGCGTTTGAATTGTCTTTTTGTTTTACCTGTCCTCCCATAAGTCCCAGCATTACGAGGACATCTGTCGCTGTTGCAATAACTTTCAAAGCCATATCAATATCTCCCATCATCAAAGCTGTGTTCCTGTTTGAACCGTTCCATTTCATTCACGCTCATACCGAAGATCCCGGCAGATGAATCAGAGTCCGTATGTTCGAAATACTCGCCCTGCTGTGGAAACATGAATCGGAACATAGCGTAATTTGCAACATCGCACAGGTATTCAATGTTTCCGGTCTCTTCAAACTTTGCAAGACACATTTTCAAACTTTCAACCGCATTAACATTTCCGGAAGAAAAGTTCATTCTTGCCGGTCCGTATTTGTAATACGACTGTTCAATCAATCCTTTGCGTTTTTCATCAAAGGTTTCGGAATACTCGGTTTTCATCAACTCATTGCTGCATCTTGCCATTAAACATCACCTTCCGCTCTGTGGTTTGCCCTTTCAATGTCAAACCCTTCCGGATAACGTGCCTTAAGCTTGTCTACATTCATCTGCATGATCTCATCAAGGCTCCAACCGAAGGATTCACAAAGCATTGCTAGGTACCAGCAAATATCTCCTGCTTCTTTCTTGGCATGGTCAATATCAAGCTGCTTCTCATGGAAAATCCACTTTTTAATCATGTCGTTGAACTCTCCAACCTCGCCGGATAACCCCAAACAAGAATTGAAGATGCCGCCAAGGTCATAATCTTGCAACGCAGATGCGATATTGTTCTTTTTGCAAAATTTAAGCAAATCAAGTTTATCCGAAATTCTTTCTGTCGCCTTGCGATCATTTGTCCGCATGGCTAATTTCTGGTACTCATTTCCTGTCATATATCATTCTCCTGTCCGAAACACTCTTTTTTTGTTTTTAAAAATTTTTTGGAAATGTAGTTGCGATTCGCAACGTGAAAGTGAATTGTTATAAATTTATTATAGCCTATTTACAGTGAAAGTCAATGGGTGTTATTGTAAGTGGCTTTTTATTTTTTGAGGTATTTAAGGGACTTAGTAGCCGCCCGGTGGTCTTTCTGCCAGACCCCCTCCCCATCCTTTTTCTGAAAACATGGAAATCTAAAATATTTTCCGTTTCGTTTTGTTGTCATTGTGTGAAAATCAAATTGTTTTAGCACAATTCCTATAATGCCCTTGTAACTATTCGCAAAACCTAACTTTTCCGAATAGTTCACGAATAGTTGAAACGCTACAACCCTTGGTATTACTGCATTTGTGAATTGTAGAATAATCACACACAATTTAAACCGTATTATTTGCTGTTGCATCTGTGAATTGTGTGTCAATTGCGTGCAATTCTTGACTCTTTTTTTCGTCCAGTCTTGGCAGCTCCTGCGCTGTAATTGCCTTGCGCTGGGTGGCATTATCGCCAATGCCGGGCTGATTCATGCCGAATTCATTATTTCCCACGAACATGGTGCCTACAGGGCTATTGGAATCATATGCACGATCTAGGATACAATCCTTACGGGATCGCTGCAATTTTTGCCACATCTTGAAAGTCAGCGAACTTGGTTCATCACTAGCCCATATATCCATTGTGTTCGTAGGTATATTACAAAAATAACTAAATGCTACCGTACTTACCAACTTGCTATACACATTGGAGATATATATATAATAATCACAAAGTTTATATAATACCTCTCTGTCATACCTGTTACAGTTAGTCGGTATAGTTGCATTACCAAGAGGTTTCAAAGTCTTGTCTTTTAATACCGATGTATCAGGGAATAGATGCATACCAACATACTGCATAACAGCTTTCCATTGTCTCTGTCCAGCTTTTAACAAATCTTCGATGTGAAATTCTATACAAGCGTTGTCTATTAAATCCTGTACAGTTGATGTGTATATCTGTACTGTACCTAGATCCACTATAAGGGTTGTAAGATCTACACTCTCTATATCCTGCATATATTTCACACCTCCGTTCCGTTTAATCTCTTTGATTCTGGTATACACTATTTCCGGGTTTAAAGTCAAGCCTTAATTTTTACGGTGGTATTATATACTTACGCCGCGCGCGTATGCGGATATACACTTACTATAAACCTATAGGCTTTAAATACAGTGTATTATTATTAATTTAAAAGATTAAGAAAAAGAGAGAGAAAGAGAAACATAGTTCTGAAAAAGCGACGTCAGACGATTGTGTCGCCTTATGTCAGACGATTGTCAGACGATTTTTACCAAAAACTGATACTATTCTATCATTTCTGGACTTGTCAAAGACCTGACACAACTAGCCTTGTTTATAAAAATTTAAGAAAAGTTTTATAGTTTATTTACGGCTTTTCGGAGATTTTGTGAGATATGCCCGGAAGCGTTGTTGTTTTTTGGATATGGCAAAAAGAAAAAGACAGCCGGAAAAGCTGCCCTTTGTTTGTGAATTATCTTTTATCTGTTATATATATGCCCTAAATACTCTTTTGGGTACCTTCTAACTCTATTCATGTGTATCTGTATGATAGTTTCTGCCGCTTCCCTTAATTCTGGATAAAACGATACAACCTCCATGATATACTCTGGCGCGTGTCCGGTATCGCGCTTATAGAAAACTCTATAATCATCAACATTATAATCATCCCCAATATCCAACAATATCTTGTGGTACAGTTCCTTTCTGCTGATCCCATAGGCACTACAAATCTGCTTAAATAGAGGTTCATGGTCTTTCATCCAAGTGTTAGCCAACGATGGATAATGACCTTCATGCGGTTGCGGTACATCACTTCGATTTATCACTTCGTTTTGCAACTTTCCACAATTGAAATATGAGCTTACAAGTCTTCTTTGCACTTTCCAAGACAAATCATCATGGAATGACTTTACAAGCATTAAATATCCTGTTTCTGTAAATAAAAAGACTTTCAAATTCGGGTTCCCTTTTAACGGTTCGGAATTAGGGACGAAATTCGTCCCGAACTCTTTTCTTGTTAATTCAAAGTAATCTTCGTTCAAAATAAAATGTTTTCTATTTTGTTTAAAACTACGCTTTGCCGTTCCGTTAGGTCTTTGATGTACTCTGTCTATATCATTAAAAGTTACAACCCTTTGAGAATCCCAAACTTTGATTGCTGGAATTTCCAATTTTTCTAATTCCTCCATTGCTTTCTCCTTTCTCTTTAGTTTTTGAACAAATCATTTCCGTTTTACCAACAAATTACTTATTTTCTAAGCTGTTTAAATCTTTTACAACCAATTCAGAAACATAAGCATTACAACTTTTTCCGGTCAATACTTTTATCCTGTTTTTTGTCCCCTTTGGTAAATTAACTGCTATTCTGTCAAACTTGTTATTGTAATTCTGAATAGCTTTCTTTGTATACTCTGGAGTTTTTGCCATTGTCTCACCTCTTTTAATATTCAATTTATATAAACATATTATCAATTATCGTTAAATATGTCAATATTCAAGTTATATAATCAGCTATGCGTATAATCATATATTCAACTTATATAATATTCACAATAGCCACACAAATTCAACTTATATATTTTGGTTATATTGTCGGTTGAATATTCAACTTATATATGTTACTGTATATTCATCAAGAAAAACACAAAACAGAAATGGAGAGAAACAATTATGGAAGAATTATTAAAAATTGCTTATGAAAACTTTTTAGACACAAACGATGTAAACAATTCAAAGAGTGTAAGAATTATCAATTCTGCTTGCTACAAGATGTATGATTCGGTTGACAGCCTTAAGGATGTGTTGAGCGAAAAACTGTATAACGACATTAGCGATAAGATAAGGGATGGTGTTTGCGACATTCAAGAAGCGGCTTTTATTGCTGGATTCGCGTGTTGCGCAAAGTTCCTTACAAATGGCAAAACAGACTTGTTACCAAACGAATAGAATTGAAAGGAGAATATTAAAATGGATGAATTTATTAAAATTGTATGTTCAAGTCAGCTTGACAATGAAACCGGAAATGCCTTTGTTGAATACTTCTCGCCCTTAACAGAGAAGCTAAAAGGGCTATTAAGTGAAAATTTATATTCAGAGTTCGAGGAACTGCTTTTTAGGATAAAAAGCGGGAATCCTCGGTAATTCAATTACCGATGTAGTTCACTTGCTGTGCAAAGAATAATGATTTTTACATGACGGAAGGTGCGAAACTCGCTATAGAGATAATGAAAGGTTCTTACATTCCGAAAGTCTGACACAATTCCGGCGGCGATTCAAACCGCCGGATTTATTTTTGCCCTAGCGCAACGAAATTTTCTTTCGTGAAAATCAAAGACCGCGCCGAATAATCGCTTTTGCTCAACTCTTCTATCAGCTTTTCCCTAGTCATTTCCGGATTCGTCCGGTGCACGTACTGTAAGAGTTCTGAAATTTTATCCATTATGCAACCTCCATAAGTTTAATCAATAGTCTGTCTGCTATTTCAAATACTTCTCTTCCGTATGTAGCCAAGAAGTCCGCTACAATTTCCTCTGTATCAATATCCATGTATACATTATACGAAAGACAGAACGCATGACATAATTCATGGCATAACACACGGTCAAGGAACCTTCCGCGTAGATCATCCGCAAGATATATTGTTTTCGTGTCTCTGTCGGTCATGCCTACAGTTCTGCTTCCGTCACTTCTCTGTAGCGTATCGCTGTAACGCGATACTTTGGCCAAATTCCACATTTCATTGTTTATCGTGAACAATTTACCACCTCGCAAACAAAGAGGGCAAAATGCCCTCTCTATTACATTTTCGTGACAAGTGTAGTCAGCTTTGTCTTGGTCAACTGTTTCTCTTCTGGGGACATACCGGAGAACAGTTCGGTCACATCTTCCGAAAGAGATTTCATGTACTTTTCGAGTTCTTTCATCTTTGCGTCCTTATCTTCCGGTGAATTTCCGTTATGCATTTCCTTTGTTTCCATGTAGCTTCTCCGGCTCATACCGGCTCTGCCCTCTCTTGCATCGTGAGTACCGGTACTCATGCCATTATTTCCGCTCATAGGCTCTGAATAATACATCTTTCCCATACTCATTCTGTCAAGGTCTCTCATTCGGTCGTATTCCGGCATTCTCTCCCATTCGTGGTAATCTTCCGGCATCTGATGATAATATGGCGGTTCCACATATCCTCTGCGTGTTCCGCGTCCTTTCGGTGCGAATCTGCCATTTGCATAGCGGTAATGGTCGTAATATCGTCTGTCCGGATAATCTTCGTACTGTTCAAGCGTACGCATAATATCCTCATTGTCTTCAGACTTTTTCATAGCTTCAACAATGTTGTAGTCCTTGTCAAAGCATACGATGTTCTTTGCAATCTCCGTCCAATCCTTGAGATCATCAAGGTTTTGTCCCTCAAAATTCTCAATTCCAATGCCGTCAACGTGGGCTTTCACGCAATCCATAATCTGTTTCGCAAACTTATGCATAATATCAAGCCTCCCTTACTGCAATCAAATTACTGTTCTGCACTTCAATAGCCTGCGTGGACGTATTCTGCACGGCTACGGTACTGCAACAACCGCAAGGCACATCAACATATGCCTGTGCTGATACATTAAAGAAATTCTCAACTGCCGCAGGGGTCACGATCATCTTTGTTGACTGTAAAGGCTCTCCGTCTACTGCAATGGCAAGCGAAATCTCTCCAACTGTGCCGCCTGTCGGAATCTGAATGTTGCCGGAATACGATACCAAAAATCTAGCTTTGCACTGATTGGTGATACCTCTTAGCTTGATAATTCCACTTCCCTGTCTGTGTACGATACATTTTGTTCCGTTCACTGCTGTTTCTGTGAACGCAACATCTTCTCCAGCAGCAACGGTTTGTAATGCAATTCCTGTTACTTCCATTATTTTTACCTCTCTTTCACAAAAATAAGGGCAAACATTATAGTCTGCCCTTTGATTATAAGTAATACTGCATAGCAGACATGATTGAGTTAAACTCAATTAAGATACTCAATTATTTAGTTTTAGCAGCCACATCCTGTGTTGCATCCGCATCCATATGCATAAGCATTTGGGTTAGGTACAACATATGCCGGAATAGCAGACGGATTTACTGCATTGATAATCTGCTGCGTCTGAGCTGCCATCTGAGTTGTAAGCAGTGCGCTCTGACGATCCTGTGAAGCTGCTCTGCGAAGGTCGTTATTTTCTGCCTGTAAGCTAGAAATTTTCTCATTGCAGAGATAATCAAGAATAGCGCGTGTTCCTGCATTCTGACTGTCGATAATGTCTCTCGTGTTGCTGTTCATGGTGTTCTGCAACGCGCAAGTGTTAGTTGCCATGTTGTAGTTTACGCCTTGGATAGCTTCTCTTGTTTCACAGCAGCAGTTAGCAAGCTGCGCCTGTAATGCGTTTGTATTCTGCATATTAGCGACTGTATCAGCATTGATAGCCTGCTGAATGCCAAATCCGGTCTGCAAAATGTTTGTGTTGATGCCGTTCATGCCGGTTTGCACTGCATAGAATCCGTCACAAAGTCCGTTTGTAATGCCGTCAAGTTTTGACACAACCGCCTGATTATCAAATCCGCGCTGGATTTCGCTTCCGACACCACCATTCATTCCGTTTCCTCCGAATCCGTTACCAAATCCACCCCATCCGAAGATGGCAAAGATAACGATAATGAACCATAACCATGAGCCTTCTGCGCCCCATCCATTGTTATTTCCGTTTCCGTCAATGTTCGCAACAAGCGGAACGGATGCACAATTACCTGTGTTAAACATAGAATTTACCTCCATAATTCATTTTTATATACATAATCTTGCAAGAATTAGTATCACATTCCTAATTGGCTTTTAAACGACTCAAAAGCCTTATCTGCGTCAATCCCCTTTTCTTTGCACAAATTCCTAGCCATCTGCTCAATGCCTTTGGAATCTCCCTTCTGTGCCATCTGCATAGCATTGCGAGCCATAGGGTTGTTCATTACGCTGTTATTCCCCATCATTTGTTGTAAAAACTGCTGTGGGTTTTTCATTCCCTGTAACATCTGCATAGGATTCATTAAGACTCACTCTCCTTTTGTGTTCTTGAAGATTTTCTTTGCGTTTGCGAAGATAACTTATCTTCCAACTCTTCCATCTTTCCAAACAAGCAATCCAATTTGTCAGTAATAGCCTTTGTCGCATCGTCAGACAGCCCTATTTCGATTTTTTTATCATCACTTGAATAATCTGCCATCTGCTCGTTGAAAGGCTTGTAAACGGTCTTTCTGATTGTTCCATTGGCATCCCATTGTTTTGCTACGATTGCGCTCATATCCTGCATTGGGAAAAACGCAACGCTTCCATCCATAGGCACATCATTCGCCATGATCGCTGATTCCGACTGCACTACTTTTCCTTGGATTCCAAGAAACTGTGGTTGCATCTGCGGAATCTGTGGCTCTGGCTGTTGAAACCTCTGCATTGGGTTATACTGATAAGCGGCATAGCTTGGGTTTGGGTTAAATGCCATATTCTGATTTTGCATCTGATACATTCTCTTCCTCCAATACTTCCTTGATTGCGTGAATCATTGCTGACTGATACACAAGCGGAACCTTTGACACATCTTCTCTTATTAAGATTTTTTCAAGAATCTCATCTGTAAATAACATTCCGCATCCCTCCTATGCTTATATTTTTGCATAAAAAAATACGGTTCTTCCGCAAAAAATAAGCAGAAAAACCGCATAAAAAAAGAACGCTCAAAGCGTTCCAAGTCTACCATTTACAGAAAAGAATCTAAAGCACTTGCGCAGACTCCTTTCTTTTGTGTTCAGTTTTTGAGTACCATTTTGAGTACCAATTTTTTTTAAGACGCCGCAAACACAGTGTTTATGCGACTTTTAAAACAGTCCGTACGGGAATCGAACCCTAGAGTAATTGCCTTGAAATGGCTTAAAATAGCCATTCTTTCAATTTTTCTTTGAGTACCTTTGAGTACGAGGGACTCATAATGCTTCGATTAAGTCAAGTTCCTGTCTCTTTTCCTCAATTCCGGTACGATCAAAATAATAATGATCTTTTGTGCAACTAATGTCTGTATGCCCCATGGTATCAAGGATTGTGGACTCTTTCACTTTTCCGTCAAGCAAGATACTTCCGTATGTCTTTCGGATTTTGTGCGGAGATTTCACTTTCATTCTCAATTCATGTTCGCAGATATACCGCAAACGTTCACGAAAGTTGTAGGATTTCAACCGTTCTCCGTCTCTCTCAAATAGATATTGCCCGAAGGGATTTCTCTTTCGTACTTCATCAAGAATCCATTTGTACTTATCCGGCAATATGGCAAATCGCAATCCGGCTTCTGATTTCGGAAAATCTTTGACCTCATAGTGAAAACCATCATCATCACGATAGCGTGTTTCTGTAGAATTGATAGCAACCGTGTAATTTTCAACATCTTTCCGCTTTAATGCCGACAATTCCCCGACACGTACCCCTGTCTTAAACATAAATAGCAATCCAAGGTTCACGATATCCAAGTGGTTCCTTAAGTACATCTCCATGCGTTCCTTTTCATCTGGCATATATACTTGGTCTTTTGCCTGCCGGACTACGTGCTTAAATGCTTTTGGCGATATGTCCATATCTTTCAGCGTGTATGTAATGGAAAACTTAACATACTTCTTCCGCTTGGCATACTTAAAGATTCCATAAATCAGCGTCCGGAAGTTCGAGAATGCCTTGGAAGTCATGTTGAAATCATGGATGCTGTTTCGTATAAACGTTTCAAGGTCGCATTCGTCTATCCTTTTGATTTTCTTATCTTTGATACCGTCAAAGTATCTCTGAAAGTCCATTAAGTATCTGTCATAGGTTGCCCTGCTTATCTCTTCAAGTTCCAGCTTTTGTGAAATCCAACGGTTGAAGATTTCCCCAACTGTAGGGTCATCCTCTCTCTCTTTCCAATAATCAATGATTTTCTGCTCGACCGCTTCTCTGCGCTTTGCCTTGATTTTACGTCTGCCTTTTACTTCATCCGGCAGATATGAGTACCAGTTCTCATCCTTTCCTTGATAGATTTTATAAGGGTTTTTGTTGAGTAATTTTTCTCTCTTTTGCATAGTGACTTGTTTCTGCACAAGTGCTATGTCGAGAATACCACTATCAACGGCATATTTCAACAGTTCTTTTTCATCCAATCAAATACCCCCGTTCTTTCTATTTTATCCTTTATATCTCTCACTCTGTACTCTATCGTTCTTAGTGATAGATTTTCTTTTGTGGATATTTGCTTTTGTGAAAAACCACGGCAGAGAAGAGAGAAAATCCTCTCCTCTTCTTCCGTGAAATTGGCATTTTCTTTGATTTGTTCAAGTTCTGGCTTAATGAATTTTGTAAATTTCATAAGCCATTTCTCCATTAAATATAATCTGATAAATCCATTTGCTCGTCTTTTTCAAATACAAGCATTTCATTCTTTGCACGCTCGTAAAAGTTTCTGTCAATCTCGAATCCGTATGCACTTCTGCCAAGTTCTGCGGCGGCTCTTAGCGTGCTACCGCTACCGCAACAAGGGTCAATAACAACGTCTCCCTCGTCTGTAAAAATCTCAATCAGCTTTTTAAGGACTGCTACCGGCTTTTGCGCCGGATGAATTTTCGGCACATCTTTTCCGTCTTTCTCCCAAGTAAACCAATTGAAAATCATGTGTCCTGTACCTCTGATATTCTTTCCGTTTTCATCAATCTGCAAGCCGTTTCGGAATTTCGGTAACTTATTTCGGTACAGTACGAGCGCATATTCCGTAGCACCTACGATACGCATATTTGCTTTAAGCACCTGTGGACTGTAATTTTTACAGAATACAAGCGGTATGTAATTAACGAATCCGTGTTTCTTCGCCGCCGCAATCAATGTTGACAACTGCTCAAATGCGCAAAATACAATCATACAAGGGCTATTACTACTCCTGCCCCTTGCGATAGGCTTTGTGTCCTCTTTTTTCAACATCTTTGAACAAAAATGGAAGTATTCGTACAAATTAAAGTTAAAATCTGAATTGAAAGCCGCCTTTTTCGCAAGTTTGCTCTCTCCGTTTTTGTTATCGCCACCGTTATACCACATAGGGTTACTGCCATAGAAGTTGTTTCCGACATTATAAGGAACATCTGCTATAATCAACTGCGCTGGTGGTATTGCGTATTTCTTGTAATTCTGCATTGAATCACGATATATCTCACATTTAATCTTCTTTTTATACATTCTAAATCTACCAAAAGGAAACCTCGGTTTTATGTGCGCACAACCTATTCCTTTCTTTGATTTTTAGTTAGTTACTGTGGCTTTCTGCCTGTCTGAAAATACTCGTCATAAGCGTCAACTGTATCACGTATTTCAACCATAGCCATATCAAGTGTTACATCTTTTTTATCCAAGGCTCTTTCTGCATAATCTTTAATTCTCATCATTAAAGCCTGTGCTATTACTATCTCTGCATTGTTACCCACTTTGAATCACCTACTTTCTTTTCTCTTAAAATCCTCACAAGACACAGCAAGCAACCTACACGGTTAATGGGAATAAGCCCATTATTGTTCTTATAACTGTAAGAATTTTTGCAAACATTACAAAAATCTTTTCCAACATTTGCCTTGCAACTTGTCTTTTTATCTTCCAGCTTTTTCCCGATACTCTCGTTTATCCTTTTGAGTTCCTCGACCTTTTTCTGCAATTCCTCAAAATCTTCAATGAGTTTGTTGTATTTCTTCTTAACTTAAAATCTTCATTCTACATCACCTACTTCCAAATAATCGCTCATAAGCATATCTGCCTTAATAAGCTCATAAATAATATCAAGGTACGTCCTGTTGTCTCTGTATCTGCAATTTGCGTTTTTATGTATCCTTGGGTCATTATTATCCCAATTAGCAACATCAAAAATCACATTGCTAACAAAAAGCATTTTCACACCTCTTGCAACGCAAAGATAATAGCAACCACTTTTACCATATTCTCCCTTGCACTTCTTAAATCCGAATTTTTCGAACTCTTTGGCTTTAACTTTCGGAATTAGCATTATCTTCACCAACTTTCTTAAAAGAAACTCCTCTTAAACGCTCGTCAAGGTCTAATTCTGTTCCGTCAATGTTGCCGTTCAGTTTGTTTTGACAGTGACACAATAGCGTTTCAAGGTCGCAAATTCTTCCTGCATTATATTCGCTTCTTATGAAGTCAAGAACTCTGTTTACGCTTTCCATCCTGTACTTTACTATCTTTGAATTGTAATCAAGTCTTATATCTGCAATTTCTTTTTCACGCTGTCTGATTTCGGCTAAATCACGCTTGCAAAATTCATAATCGCTAATAAGTTTTTGCTTTTCATCTCGTGCGACTTCTTCCACTGTATAGCCTTTAATTTCGCTCATTCACTCCTACCCTCTTTCAAAATTTCATCCAAGCAGGCATTCCAACCCACCCGACGTATTGATACGCTGAAATCTTCATAACCGGATTTTAAATCAGGTATCTTCTCTGGAAACTCCCGGAGAGGACAAAATTCGGGTCTACATGCTATATAATCTGTTACGTCCTCTCCCATTCCCGGTATCCCACAATACAATGTTTTTCCCCGTATCTTGGTGGTTGCTCATCATCTACGAAATCGCACATATCGCATGATTCCGGCATATCCATTACCAATACTGCTTTAGCCATACAATCACCCTTTCTTTTTCTTCTTAGGCTTAAACTTAAAAACATCATTTTTCTGACGGCTTACCATGCTACGACAGCCGTTCATTTTACTGGCTCTGCTTTTACTCATACCTCACACTCCTTTCGGTTTTTCACACCGCTCAAATTCGATCACCCATACCCACGGGTTTGCATCCCAACTGTAACGATCAAGATCAGATTTCTTGATGGTTGAATCCCAAAGGTCATGAAACATACCTTTTACGAACTCGTCTCCGACGTATTTTAAATGTTCTTCTTCAATTCCTTCTTTCACACACCCTTTTCCGTCAATATCCTGCAACCGCTCCACCCTCACATCCGTAGCCCGGAGCCAGATACGTGCCGCTCCTTTCGGCATATGAATGGACGGACGGTATATCAGTTTTGATGATTCCTTAAATGTAGGCAAGTCTGCCAGCTTATCATCAGCCCTGTAAATATATGTTCCATCTTCATATCCTTCGCTCCATGTTTCTCTCACGTACAGTATATCGTCCGTGTGATATGGCGGATTCCATCGTTTGCTTAATTCCTCATCCTTTATATTTTCCGGAAGCTTATATCCTTCGCCCCAAAGTTTGTGTGCTCCCCTGTTTGGATATGTCCATTTTCCTATACAATCCTTGTGGCTACCTGCATATGTATAACATAGCCCTGATTGTGGTTGTGGCTTTATCACACGTCTGGTGCAAGTCTTCCGTCCGTCCAGAATTGCCCGAACCATCTCGGTGTTAAATAAAATTGGTTTAATCGCCATCTGTTTCACCACCTTCCCATCATGTCCGGTGAATTCCACCATGATTTTTCAACTTCTAACTTTTCAACTTTCGCTTTAAGTTGTTTATTTTCCGCTTTCAGGTCTTTGTTTTCCGTCAAAATCTTTTGCAATTCGCAAGTATTTTTGTACTCACATTTTTCGTCAGCAGAATACTCCGTGCACATTTCACATAATTTTTTGCTTGTCACTCTACTCCACCGCCTTTCACAATCTCGATTGCTTTATGTACGCATTCTTCTATGCACTTTTCATATGGAGTGTTTTTATAATAGTGTGTTTCTTCATTTCCATAGTCTTCCAACTGCTCCACAACCTTGTCCGGATCGTAGGCAGTCGGCTGTGCATCTATCACGCTTGCCAATGTTGCCAAACTTACTCTCCTAAAATCATCATCAGATTTACTCGCACACATGCAATATTCTTTTAGTGCGTCTGCATCAATCAGTCCCATCGTTTTTATCTCCTCTTTTCAAATAATCAAAAATCTCATGTCCAATCATCCCTACAACTGACAGAATGCAAAAAAGTTTAACTCCAAATTCTGTCAGAATATCTAACCTAATGGCTATAAGTATTAGTAGAAAGAAATTTATGTACGATTGAAACATCATTCTTCATCACTCCAATCAAACTTGCAACCGCACTTACTACAGTAATTTGGTGCATTGTTGTTATTCATTATTCCTATATCGTGACTTACTATGATTGTGTTTCCGCATTCACAATGGAATACAGAAAGAGTATCACTTAGGTTATGGTTAAATATAGGTTTCTTGATATGTTTGCTATCGCATCTGCAACAAGGCTCATTATTTCTTGAATTGCTGTTGTTCTGGCAGTTACAAGTGTGTGCTTTTTCTTCTATGGCTAAGTCAAGATAATATTTCAAATCTTTTATCAAACTGATAGTTCCGTAGAGCTGTTTTTCCTCAAGCATTTCAACAACTTCCGATATTCTTCTATCAAAGTCTCGCTTGCTTACACTTTTAAGAAATTTATCCATCTCTCCACCTCTCAATTCTTTCAGTTTTGCTTCGGCTTCGGATTTTGTGAGGAATACTGTTTTGCCAAATTCCATTACATCAATTTGACCAGATAAAGTCCTGTCATTTGATTCATAATCGCAAAACAGTGTAGTTTCTCCATCTTTAAAACAATCCAAATGGAAGTCCTTAACTGTAAACTTGTCTACATCTTTTCCAAATCCTGCAAAATCAAGGAAAATTTTATCTCCAACCTTACAAGGCAACTTGATAAGTCTGCCCTGTTCCTCTAAGTCCTCGTAATCTGCCAACTTCTCCATTGCGCAATAACCTTCTTCATAGTTGGAATAATATGAATTAGGCTTTTCGCCATAGCGCGAATACAAGGTTTTTAAGGATTTTTTCTCGTAATTCTCTTTTACTAAGATTCCATCCGCTGTCCGTTCTGTTAATCTCTCCATGTCTATTCCTCACTTTCTGCCAGCTTGGCATATTTCCACGGAATAGTCTCTTCATCATCCTCGCTCCAAGATGTTGCCCCACCACGCCATGCAAACACCGTTCCGTTTTTGATTTTTGCAAAATGTCTTCTAGTCCATTCGCGGTTTTCATGACCTCTTACCAAAATCGGCGTATCGACCGGAACTTTAGTCCAATCAACAGGTGGCTCAACATATTCTGAATTAAGCCATTCGCGGAAATTATACGTACTACCTTTGCATGAATCTGATTCGTGAAAATCACAATCTTTACATTCAGTTTCTTCGCAAAGTACAGGCTCTCCATTTTTAATGCAAAACATTCCTTTATTTACCGCAAGTTCTATAATCTCATTTCCATATTTCTCTCTGTTCAGCATATCTAAACCTCACTTTCTTTCTGCAACCAATCAAGAGTACATTCCTTACAATCATGATATTGATTGCAATCAGTGTCCTCGCCTGTAACACTGTCCGGACACACAACCACACTTACCAATTCCTCATTCGTCATGCTTCGAATTCGATCAGCATTGGTATGTGGATTTTCCACTTCAAAGCCCTGTATTGTTGAAATTTCAGTAAATGTACCGATAAGTTCCGCGTAATACTTAAGCATATTGTCGCGGTCAAAATTGTGCTTATCAGAAAATAAACAAATTTCCTTTATCGTTTTGTTTACGATAACTGCCATATCTTCGGATTCCGCTTCGGTCAAACAGTCCACATATTTCTCATTTTCAGCCATTCTCTACACCTCCAAATCACACACAAATTTGATTTCATCAGCCAATGTCTCGGCAATCATCGGTACAGTCAACTGAAACTGCTTGTAATTAGCCAGTGTATCAATGTAGTCGATGAATTTTTCCGTGAAATATTGCAACTGTTTCGCTGTTATCTTAAATTCATTTTTCAGAATAGTAAGTGTCAGTGCAAAATAGTTAAACAAAGATGCACTGGAAAGTCTGTAGGCTTCACGCTCGATACAGAAACCTTTCTTTGCATACAGGTTCATTAACTGTCTCTGTGGAATTTTTCCGACTTCTTCTTTGATGTCGATTCCGTATTTACTTTTCAGGTAAACAGACAAGTCCTTTCCGGTATTTCCACCGGATGCTGCTTCATCTAAGTAGGATTTCAAAAAATCCTGCAACCGGATGATTCTTGTCTGTCCGAATCCGAATTTGTCATGCAGAATTATGTACCCAATCACGACAAAATCTTTGTATGATTTTGATATAACCTTATCAGCATTTCTCTTTTCAAAATCATTTTGCCCGATAATCCGCATTTCCTGTTTTGTGTAAAATGTCGGCTTTTTCTTCCGTCTCAACGCATTGCTCATTTCTTTGATTTCTCCTTTCTGTATGTGATTTCCAACCATGCAAAATGACTCAATACAAGCTGTCTTGCACGTTCTTCAATCTCCATGCCCTTGTATTTGTTTATCAATGATTCTCCGGATTTTACAACTTCATCCCACCAAGAATCAGCGTTGTCCGGTGAATAGTATTTCTGAATGAATTGCCAATAATCCATAAATACTTGCCATTCTTCTGAACCCTTTTCGATTTTTGCACTTGCCATAGCTGCTACCTCTAAAACGGACAATCGCCATTGTATGGTTTGAATCCGTCCCCACGTTCTTTCTTTTTGATTTCCGCAACAACATCATCAAGTGGTTTTTCGATTTCAACAAACTTCATGTGATCTCCATCAAACTCCATTGCTTCACGCATTGTCATTCCCTGTCTGTTCTTCTCGATTTTTACACCCTTGGCTCCCTTGTCATTGTCTGACAGATTCCACAGCATAATTATGTTTGACGCATCCTGTTCGATTGCTCCAGATTCCCTCAACTCTGCCATGGTAGGTTCTTTTGTGTCTCTGCTTTCAGATGCTCTTGTTATCTGCGAAAGTGCTATTACATGTGTATTTAAGTCTCTTGCAACCGATTTTAAACCTCTTGAAATTGATGCTACTTCTTCATTTCTTCCGGAATATCTGTTATCCGGCATAAGCAATTGCAGATAGTCAACAACGATAACGTCAAAGTTTTGGTGCCTGCATTCTGACTTTATTTCCCTCGGAGATACAGTCCCGGATGCAATCCATAATTGATAATCACTCATTTCTTCATTTGCTTGGTTAAATTTTTCCTGTTCATCGCCAAGAAACGCTTTTGCTCTTCTGATTCTCGTTAAGCCGATTTCCGCAAGTCTTGAAATAAATCGTTCATATACCTGTTTATCGCTCATCTCCAAATTGAAATATGCGACTTTAAGTCCTTTCTTTGCCATATTGCCAATAATCTGCGTTGTGAGTGCGGATTTTCCGACTGCCGGTCTTGCAGCAATTACTGTTACATCACCGCGTTCAAGGTCTCCAAGCGCATCATCAAGTTGCGATAACCCGATTTTTATACCGCCCTCTCCGACACTTTCGTTGAAATATTTGTCTTTATTCTCAACTGAAATCTGCTTAATTGGCTTTAGTTTTACTTCTTTTCCCTCTTGCAAATGTTCAAGCCTTGTAAGAAGATCACTGATTGTATCATCAATGTCACATGGTTTTAAGCTGGATTTCTGATACATGTCACGAACCGTTCTTACTTTGTATTCTTTCGCAACCGCATCGGCATAACTTTTGACCATAGTTGAAGTGATTGTTCCGGTAATACAGGATTTCATCAATTCGCTAATCTGCTCTTGTGCGTATTTGTGGCTTTCAAGTGCCATTGACAAGGACATAGGATCTATACTTTCATTCCGGTCATACATAGCAAGCATTTCTTTGTATGTATCCTGTGCAAATTCCGAACTAAACATTTCCGGTTTCAGTGTTCGCCAGATGTTATTTAGCACATCATTGTCAATCAATACGCACCCGATCACTCCGAACTCTGCTTCTGTCAACTGCAATCACCTCGTTTCTCCGCGATCTGCAACCAATAGTCACAATCATTTTTCAGCCAATCAACATATTTTGGAATGTATCGAAAATCCGTATCGTCTGGATTCTTTTCTTGATAGTCACTCAAATATGCCTCTGTGGCTTTGTATAACAGCCGTGCAATGTCCGGTTGGTTCTCTTCGATAACTTCTAGCACCTTATCCATCCAAGCTGTTTTAGAGGTACTGTACGCTGTTTTCTTGGGGTATATACTAAAAGTCTTTTTCCATGCATCGTCAAAATCAAACAAATCTCCGGAATCGGTCGACAGCGAATTTTCTTTTATATTTTCTTTCTCTTTATCTTCTTCTTTTTCTTCTTCTTTATCTGAAACAGCGACGTCAGACGATTTATCGGGCGATTTTTGTTCAATTAGGTTTTTCTGCTTCTTTCTTCGGCTCTGTTGATATAGCCTGTCACGTTCCTTTTTCTTCTCATAAGCGCCAAGTGTTTGATGCTTATTCCAATTCGGAATCGTTATCACGTTGTCAACAACTTCAATCATTCCAAATTCTTCAAAGGCCTTAAGCGCAAGCCTTACCGTGTTCAAATCTCTGCGGAAAATGGTAGCAAGCATTTCATCCGTGAACGGCAACTTGTTGCTCATCATAAACACACCGTTGTTATTCTGTTTTCCGGCAAGAATTAGAAGTTTGAACCAAATCGTAATGATGCTATCCGCACTCGGCATACTCTCAATCAGCAGAATCTTTTCATCGTCAAAGACATCTGTTGTGATTTTAATCCACTTGACTTCTGCCATTTAATCACTCTCCTTATATGTATTTCCAGAAATCAAAGCCATAAACTTCTCAAACTGTTTCTGCGACACCTTATTATGCTTCTTATCGTCTCTAATTTCGATTTTAAGGTGCTTTTCAGCGATATGCGATAATTCCTTGGCAAGAGTCTTTTTACCTTGTTGTACGCCCTGCATATAGCCTTTAGGTGCTTTTCTTTCTCCTATTGAGCCACTAGCACGATTTTCTCCTTGACCGCCTAAGCTGACATTTCTAAGCTGATAGCCTTTATCTGCGTATAGCTTGATGTAATATTTCTCTTTTTCGTCAAGCTGGCTTTCGGGAAAATTCAAAAATTCAACTCGCCAACCATAAGGATTGTCGCTCTCGTTGTACAACTTATGCTTGCGTAAACTAAGGTCTATGTGTTGTTCATAGCCTGTAAGGTGGCTACACAATCTGCTGATTATATGCAGTGCCTGCCCGATATACGCATACCGGAAACCATTTTCATCCTCACGAAGTAAGAAGTATATTCCGCTTTCATCATTCAGTTTCGGATTCAACGCAAGCCACTTCTGTTTATTTTTGGCTTCGATGGCTTTTGCCTGTCTAAATTTCTTATAATCCACCCCAATCACTTCCTCTCCAATGGCTTCATGCTCATTTGAGCCACAAACTTTCCGTAGCTCATGCCGGAAGCGCGTGCCATATGATTCACGGCCTTTATTGCATCATCCTTTTTCTTTGGCTTTATCAAGCGTTCTTTAACGTCAATGCTAATGCAGTCTTGGCAATTAAACTTGTTTTCATCTATCGTCATAAAAATTCTGCCACATTTCGGGCATATTCTTGTATACACAATTCTTCCAGCCTTTTTAAAATTTCTAAACCGTGCAGATCTTTTGGCGCATTTTGGTCTACAGTATTTTTGATCTGGTCGCTTCGGCTCAAATTCAGCCATACAGTATTCGCATAATTTCAATTTTTACCTCCAATCTTTTGTAAGGGCGGTACGGTAAACGCACCGCCAAAACATGGCTTTCAATAAAGTTTGTGATAACTATTCGCCAAACAAGATAGTTTCTTTTAGGCTTTCGCCAAGGTGTTTCAACCTAATTATTCATCAATTGCTTCGAGTTCGTAATCGTGTAAAGCGGCATACTCATCTAATCTGTAATCGGAAATCTGTTTTCCCGGAGAATATGCCGATTCTTTTGCGCAATATGGCACATCATTGGTTTCTAATGCAACAACGATTTCTCCCGGTTTAAAAACCCATAATCATCACTAATAACTCTGCACTTTGTTCCTTTTTCCATGCTTTCTCCTTTCAGAACGGACAAAGGTTCATATCAACCTCTAACCCTTTGTCTGCAACATAAATATTTGCTCCATATTTAATTTTTTCTTTCGTTCGTTGTAGGAATAACGCGGGATCTCCGCTTGTGTCCGATAAGTGTATTAAAACGACATTTCGTAAAGCTGGGTTGTCGTTCGTCTGAATAAATTTAAGTGCCGTATCAAGGCTCATATGACCTCGTAAACGGTGTTCATAGTTCGGTTCATTCCGATCTACCAAGTCCATGCTATAATTGGCTTCGACCATGATATGCTCAACCTTTATGCCGGAAAAGTCATACTTGCAATATTCCAAGTCGGTCAAGAATAATAGCTTGCCCATTTCCTCATGCTCGATTAAATAGCCGTAGCACTCGATTTCTGTATCGTGTGGCACATTGAAGGGTGTTACTGTAAAACTGCCGATTTGCCTTGGTCTGCGCGGTGGAATGGCTATTGTACGCTCTCCTGTAATGGTTTCAAGTGCGGTCTGTGTTTCAAATGCCGTATAAACCGGAATGCCGGATTTCATGAAATCTTTTATGTATCGTGCATGGTCTCCATGTTCGTGGCTCACAATGCATCCGGAAACATTTGCTATTTTCCAATCAATCATTTTCTTAAAATCAAGAAATTTGCATCCGGCTTCAATGGCAAGGATTTCGCCACTGTCTGAAATCAAGGCGTATGAGTTTCCGGAACTGCTTGAACCCAAAACTCTAAGTTTCAATCTTTTGTCACCTCGCTTTCTCCATATCTCAAATAGCCGCTCCAGCCATTTGCTCCGCCGCAATTTTGCATACACCATTCATTAGAATCATTGATGTGTTCACATCGTCCACAATTCGGTACTTCATCGTCTGCGGTGTATCTTGTTAAATTATCCATACCCTACTCCAATTCTTCCTCTGCCGGAAAGTGGAAATATCCATTCAGATTGTTAAATTCCACACGTTCGCAAGTATCCTTAACTACCACAGTTCCAAAGCCGCCTTTCATAGCAGCCTTTAGCGTTTCATTGAAATCATCTGGAATATCCGCATTTGTGATAAATTTGCCTGCATATGCAACTCTAAGCATTTCCATGGCTTTCTTCGCTTTTTCTTCGGTGGAATATTCAGCAATTTGCATGTCATCAGTAAGCGACTCAACACCTGTTAAGTTTTTGTTCAGGAAATAAATCCTTGACTTGAATCTCTGAATAATCACCTCTTCGTATGGCATATCAAGCGTTCCGTCCTGTGATATAACTCTCATGGCAACCTCCTAATCTTTCATAAAGTCCGGTACGTTCTCGTCATTCTCAGCAACTTCTCCGGCTACCTTCTCTGGCTCGACTGCTGCACTTTCGGTTGAACAAGGTTCCGCCGTAACAAATGGCTCACTGTTGGCGTTCTCCGTAATATCACGCTTGACTTGCTCTTGCAAATCTTCCATCGGATATTCCTTGAAATCGCCATCCTCGATTTCTTCCTTGGTATAAAGTCCCATTGTCAGCTCCGGACAATTAAGGCTAGAGAAGAATGATGCTGCTCTATAACGAAGCATTAACTGCGGCATTGTTTTCCACTTGCTACCGTTCTTCTTCGTCCAACCTTCATCATCTGCCATCTGCATATTAACTTCCATGCCCTCAATTCTTCGACCATTTTTCATAGTCCACGCAGTGCAAGAATAAGGTTTTCCGTTTTTGTCCTTGGTTTCGTCGTACTGCAACTCCATGTCGAATTTGCTGCTAGCATTGATAGACGCGATCAAAAACTTACTGCTCCAGCTTGGCTTGCCCTGTATCAGAAAAAGGTTCTGCATAACCATAAGTGGGCTGATGTGCATTCTCTGCGCCTGCTCAATGGCGATCAAACAGTTAGATGGATTTTTCTGATACGTCTGCGGAACTATTGTTGACTCGGCTAACGCTTTTGCCATCTGCATAGCCATAATGAAATTATCAGATGTTCCGAAAATTCCAAGGCTGTAATCGGTAACCTTGTTGTTGTGTGTTGCAACCTCTGTCTTTTCTTCTGCCTTTACTAATTCTGTGTTCTCTGCCATAATTATTTATCCTCCATTTCACTAAAAAAAGTTTTGAGAGCTTCTACTAAGCGTTCTGTTTCGCCTTTTCTTGATATTTCTTTACCGTCCTTGGACAGCTCCTTGTTACTTGCTTCCTGTAAAACAAGGTTGTATTTCTCCTCTCCAAGAACTCTCCTTAATACTACCAAAAGAGTTTCAAATTCAGCCATGATAACCGGCTTTCTTCCGTCTACTTCTATTGTTCCAAAATCTGATTTAATCATATCTATCCCTCACTTTCTTAATATCTTAAAATCTTAACATCGTTATCTTCGTAAAAATTATTGAACCGCTCATTTAACAGTTCTAATTGCTTCTTAAGAATTTCCTTTGCTTCATCCACACACCGGAAAAGATTTTCGCTCTTGAGCCGTAGATTATCAATTCCCAATTCGTTGCAATTAAGATACAACACATTTCCGCAACCGCAAATTTTATGTATGCAAATGTTGATTCCGTGGTCTTGAGTTCTGAAAATCGTTCCACTTTCCACCGGTTCTCCAAATTTTGCATTACTAATCAGCTTCATGCACACCCCTCGCTTTCCTCATACTTCTTCACAACTGCCACCTTATCAGCACCGTAGGTATCCACCCACTTCATATCCACTGATTCATCCGTAACCGTCAGCTTTGCGCCCTTGGCATTTAAAACCATGTCTCCGGCTTTCACGGAATCCTTGGTGCGATACACGTAGCTTCTGGTGCTGTTTGGGAATTTTGCTTTGATATAATTCATTTATCTGTAACCTCTCTTTCCTTTATTTCTCATATCTTTCTCGCAATACGGAAGAGAACAATATCCGGCTCTTCCCCAGAACCCTTTACTTGCACTCTTCCAACGCTTGCACGACATACACCGTGCATCCGGCTGTATGATGTTGTTGCTTATTCCAACTCTTGACATTCGGCACCCTCGCTTTCTTTCAGTTCATCAAATAGCCAAAAGTGTTCTTTGTCTTGAATGCAGTTATAGTCAAACCACTGCTCGCAACTTATACTGTTCTGATGGAATCCAACCGCAATACAATTCGGTTCTTCATACAAACTTTCAAGCACATCTGCCTGCTCATTAAGATTTGTATTTCCCTCAAACTTGCGGAAAGCATCAATAACTTTGGGAATATCTTCTTTCTTAACAAGGTATTTATCGAATGTGGTAAACAGGACGATTTTTTCATCATACGTGACAGATTTATCATCCACAAGATTCCAAATTGCTTCCATCTGCCCCATGTCAAATAATGATGCCCCATGACCACAATACTTTTCCCCTAAAATGTTCCACACTCGCATTGAACCAAGCCATGCGTTACTTACCTCTCCATAACTTTCAGAATCTCCATTTTCATCAAACTTAAAAATTTCAATGTGACTCATCCTACACACCCTCCACTTTCAACTGCTTATCCTCGGAAACCGTCAGAAGAATTAACTGTGCATCCATATCCGGCACATTGAACTCATTCAGCGATTCTGCGTTATCAACAAAAATAGGCACGCTCACACCGTATAACTCGCTCAATGAACGAATAATGTCAAGTCCGGCTAAAATCTTGTGACCATTATTCAAATCTGAATATCCGACTCCATTCACGGTACACTCACAACAATCTTTCATGCCGCCATTTAACTGCATTTCAAATAGCTTGAAGTTTACTGTCTTAAAATGACTATTAATGGATTCAGAAACCTTATTCAGTTTGAAGCGAATGAACTCTTCCAAGAGGTAAAGCATCTGTTCCTGGTCGGCAACTTTCTGCCCGATTTCTTTCTGTTCGTCTCTAAGTGTTTCGATTCGGTCATCAATCATAACGTTGTTAGCCGCCTGTGCGATAATCTTATTTACTTCATCAAGCTGACTCTGCAGATCTGCTTTCTCGACTTTCAAATCAGTAACAATCTTGTCCGCACCATCAGATTCCAGCTTTTCAATATCGGCGAGAACCTTGTCACGCTCTGCTTTCAGTTTCACATAATCTTCATTCTGCGTGTAATCAGCTTCGCTCGGGATCTCGGATAACTGCTTTGCATAATCATTCTGCTTTGCAAGTGCCTTGGATTCCTGCTCTTTGAGTGCCACAATATCTTCATGCAACTTAGTATTTTCCTTTGTTAATCGCTCAATTTCAGCCTTGCAAGTGTTACCTTTGGCAATCAAATCCTTAAGTTTTCCACCCTTTGCATCATCAAATGCCTTGCGTGCATCCTCTAACTGCTTGGTGGCACGTGCCTTGGCATCTGCCTTTTTCTGCTCAAAATCAGCCTTAAGAGACTCAATCTTATCCTGCGGTAACTTCTGACCACATAAAGAGCAAACCATTGTAGATTCATCAAATTTCCACTTGGATTCGTCAAAGAGATATGGCATTTCATCAAATGCCTTGGAAAATTCTGCATTGTATTCAACACCAAGATTTTTCCGCTCTGCATCTGTATCGGAAATTGTCTTCTCATTTGCCTTGATCTGATTTTCCGCAGACTGAATCTGATTATGTAAGTCATTGAACTCTCGTGTTGCATCATCCTTGGCACTGTCAAGACCTCTACGTTTTGCGGAAAGTTCGTCATTCATGACCTGCGTAATGCCGGACATATCAAATTGCAACTGCATTTCTTTTCCACGGAGTCTGCCAATCTCGGTTCCTGCATTTTCCATACGATCGTCAACCGCTTCAATCTTCCGCTCCAGGTCAGCCTTTAACAACTCCTGCTCTGCCACATCCACATCAACCTTGGATTTCTCGGCTTCATCAATACGCACCGGGATTTCAGCCTGTTTCTTCTTCCACTCGCTCAAAGCCTTGGAAAACTTGGCGCGAATATCATCCGTAGACGGTGCTTTCTCCAATTCGTCAAGCAAAGGTGCGTATTTGGCATCTGTCTGCGCAAGTTCCACATCTGAAACCTCTGCAACAAGTTTCATCAGAATGTCTCTCTGTTCTTTCCATTTCAGAGAAGAAAAATACTGCGGATTGGTCAGCATCTTAAACATTTCCTCACTCTGCGCCAGACCGGAAATATAAGCCTTAAATTCAGCTTCACTCTTTGGATAACCGTCAATCTCAAATGAATTGACATTGCCCTGCAAAGTAACGGTGTCGGTTCCACGCTTCTTAACCCAATTCTGTTTCTGAACCTTGGAAAGTTCTACTTCTTTGCCATCAACGTCAATAACTCCCACAACCTTGATTTCCACGTTATCAATGCGGTGTCCGTCCTTATCCAATGGTCTGACGTTGAATTTTTCATCGCCTGCACTGTTCTTATTAAAAAGCAACCATGTGAACGCATCAAAAATTGTAGTCTTACCTACCGCATTCTGCCCTTTAATACTTGTCTTATTTGAAAAATTTACATCAAGGCTCTTAATGCCTTTAAAATTCTCCATACGTAACGATTTTAAAATCATTCGCATTATTACACCCCCACGATTCCTTTTATTGATAACTCATATGTAACTTTTTCCACAACGCGACCATCTTTACACGTTTTCTTATATCTCCGGCTCTGCAATCTTCCGTATGTGCTTACCCTATCGCCTAAAGCAAGTGAGTCCGTATACTCCGCACACTTTCCCCATACGATGCAAGTAATCAAATCCTCTTTTCCATTTTCTCTTATGTTTTTGAGTTTCACATCACAGATTTTACGACCAAGCGGTGTTTCCCTAAGTTGCTTTTCCTCGATAATCCCATCAAGGCTTACTTCATTCAAAGGACTATCATCCTCTGGCTTTGTGATTGCATCAGCCATAACATACATAAGAATGGCTTCTCCAGACCCTGTTTTTACGTGTCGGGTAATTATCTTCCCACTGACGCATACCGTTCCGCTAATTCCTGTATCGCTGATTTCTTCATCGAACAGTACCGGAAGAATATCTGCAACACCGCTTCTTCTTTCAACTCCGATGAAAAATTTATAAAAAATCTTACCGCTTGATTTATGGCTTTCCCTTGGTGCTGATACAACATCACCGATCAGTGTTATTTTGTTCTCCATTGCTTCTCCTTCCCATTTCTCTGTCAAGAACCTTTTCAAAGTCCTCTTTATCGTCTTGTTTCTTTCGTTTCCCTGCCAAAAGTTCAGCAAGCATACGCTTTTCTTTCGTGGAACATCTCGTGCCACTTATATACACAACGTCTACCATGCATCCTCTCTCATTCTGCGTTTTCTCTTAATTCGCTTGTCGAGTTCAGCTCTCTTTCGGTCTACTTCCGACCAGTAATACATGATTGCCGCAATTACCGCACCGGCTACAAATTTAATAGCCGTCATATCCCCGACCGCGCCCTCGCTATCCATATAACACGCGGCAACTAAGGAATATTCCATTGCAACCGCACCTATGATGAATTGGATTACTTTTTTCATTCATGCCCCTTTCTGCCACTTTATAATTTAGTACCAGTCAGAAACAAACGTTCCGAGTAACGGACATACAACAACATCTATAAAACGCACAAAACCATCTTCCATGGAATATGTAAAAGCCATTGCAGGCGTGTAAGTCGAATCTCCTGTCTGTATCTGTGCATCTCTTACAGAAACTCCATATGTTGTTTCCTCGTCAACGAAAATGCTTGAAAAACTTTCCGCAGAGTCTACCTTTGCCAAATAGTTGTCACCGCTACGAATTACCCTTGAATTAACTTTCTGAAATTCAAAATTTCTCATTTTAATTCTCCTTTCCATTATGTGTTTCGTTTTCCTCGCCCTGCTCACTATGTTTTGAAGCAGAACTCTCTACCATTCCAAGAACATATCCTTTCTGAAAATCTGTCATATTCGGAATGGCATCACGAAGTTTTTCGACAACTCGCTTTTCCTTTTCGCTCATACAATCACTTCCTTTCATGCGCAATATCTGATTTCGTACTCTGCTACAATGTTCAAGTCGCATCCGAAAATATACATTAAAATAGGAAGAAACTAATTTCTTTTGTACTTCCCATGCCAAATCATCCGTGAACGACTTGACCAACATTAGATAACCCTGCTCGGTAAAAAGATACATTCCGTTCGGAGCGGTTACACCAAATTCCCCCTTGGCTTCATCCGAATTTCGGACGAAGTAATCTTCTCCTAAAATAAAGCGCTTCTTATTGTCGTTAAATCTTTTTCTTGCTGTTCCGTCCGGTCTTTCATGTACCATGTCAATGTCCTTAAATGTGACCACTCGCTCGCCTTTGTACTCTTTGATGGAAATATCCGCATTTCCAATGTGTACTAAATTATCCATATTTTTGCTTCCTTTCTGTGATATAATATTTTCAAAAACGGAGGAATTAACATGCTTCTAAAAATTGAAAGAATAATATTAAAGAAAATATCTAAAACAAATTTTTCAATCGAACTTTCCGAAATAGGTAAATTCGATGAAGAAGATGTATATCAAGCGTTTTTGGATTTGCAGGATAAAGGATATGTAACAAAAGTAAGTACATCTGCGGATAGATCAAATTTTAGCTTTATAGTTTCTCCCAAAGGAAGATTTTATAAAGAATACTTTTTCCTTTCATTTTTGAGAAATATCCTTATCCCATTTGTCGTTGCCATAATCACGGCAACCGCCACATATCATTTAGAAAAAGTAGCAGATAGCTATTCCGACAGCAGCTCCAGCCAATGCGCTTATGAATTGGACTCCTCCAATAATGAACGGCTCAAACTTATCGAGTAAGTCGCGCTTTTGTCTGAACGTCATTTTCTTCATGTTCTCACCTCTTTCCTTTAATTTTAAGGTTTTGTTGACCTTGTAAACAAAGTATAGTCCCCAAGAAACATTTTGTCAATACTTTTTTGTTGACTAGGGGACATTTTTGTTATATAGTATATATGAAAGGAGGATAAATAGTGAATGAAAGAATCAAAGAATTAAGAAGTCGATTAGGATTGACACAAGAAGAGTTTTCCTCAAAAATTGGTCTTTCGAGAAATTTTATAGCGCAAATTGAAACAGGAACAAAAAAACCGTCTGAAAGAACAATTTTTGATATATGTGAAAAATTTAATGTCAATCAAGATTGGCTTCGCACCGGAAACGGAGAAATGTTTGTTGAGTTATCAAAAGACGAACAGATTTCAGCAATGCTTGGAGAAATCCAAAGATTAGGTGATGAAAACTTTAAGTATCGACTTGTTTCTGCACTGTGCAAATTAAGCGAAAGCGATTGGACAGCCTTAGAAAATTTAGTAGATATGATTTCAGACAAAAAGTAAAAAAGAGCCAAGGGCAATGCGCAGACCCTTGGCTCTTTTCCTATTTTAATAAGTTACTTATGTATGCATATATGGTTTTTAACCAATGCAAATTTTCGCATTTTTCAATAAGTTTAATGATTTCATTTTTGTAGTACTCTTTTCCCAACCTAAAACCCCCAATCATGTGCCCTATGTAGCGATACAGATATTATAGAACGTGTGTTCGGCATAGTCAATCCCCAATTATGGGCGGAGCCATGCCAAACCCCACCCATGCCAGAACTTGAAGCGTCCTTTCGGACAAGTCCATAGTATCACTGCGATATGCATGATTTCAACATTTTTCGGTCGCAAGTTTCGACAGAAAATGTCATTGCAGAGAAGCGGAGAGCTGTTTCTCAATCTCTTCTTGCACTTTTGCGCGCCAACGCATCGGCACTTCATCAATCGTCATTTTCTTGTCTATAAGAATACGTCTTACATAGAATTTAACCATATCTTACACCTCACTTCCTGCGGTAATACTTGCCAGTTCTTGGATTGCTTCTGCGTTTGCTTCATGCCCTGCTTTCAGTTCATCAATTGCCTTTTCCATTTCCGTCTTTGTGCGAAGACTTACGGTCACAGTGTATGTACCATCCTCTGCGCCATCCTCTCCCATGTTCGGCATATATGAGAATCCTTCATACTTAAGATTCTCATACTCTCCAGCAGCCTGATCATTGTGTGTAAATGTGACCTTTGAGATGTTCTCTTCCGAGAAGGCATCTGTGATTGACTTGATTCCATCAAAGCCTTTCGACTGAATCTGAATATTGCCGAGACTCGCTCCTTCGGCAATTTCAAATTCTGTTTTGTTTTTCAAAATTATTTTATCCATGTTTTTAATTCCTTTCTATAAAAATGATTTATAAGTTACGTTCGAATATTTGTTCGATATATTTTCTTAAACGGCAGGTTAAATGCCAATATGCTGGATATTTCTTATATTCCAAGAACTTTTAGGCTTTTTAATGACGTTCCTTTAACAATTGGAATACACGTCTATTGCGTAGCTGGAGGTGGCGATCCAATATCCGATTCTCCGTATCCAGATGCTGATGGTTGGTGGAATGTAATACAATTTGGATACGGAAGTGGTTCAGCGCCTCGTTTAACTCAAATAGCATCTCAGGCATATCAAGCAGAGTACGGATTCAAAGGAAAAGACGAGTTGTGGATTCGTAGTCTGCATGATGTGACATGGAGCGAGTGGGTAAAGTTATAATTATAATTCTATCCATACAGAGAGCCATTCATTACCAAATATCTCTCTTCTATATAACTTTGAAGTATTAAAGGCATATTCTAGTGCCAAGACAGTTATCCGCATGTTGCTTCCGAACCAAAATATATTATATTCGGCATTGTTAGGTGGTTTGTCAGCACAAGTAGCTGTAAAAGTTTGCGACCCAATAAAAGAGTGAGTAGAAAGTATATATTCGAGTATGGTTTTGTCAGTTACTTCAAAATTTTTTGTATTTATTACACCTTTTAAACTGCCGTTTATTTCAGTAATTTTATCGTCCAGTGCCTTTCCCTGCCGGGCATCCAAACCAAATCCGGCTTCTGTGGTTGTAAGGTTGTTGATTAAGTTCGCCGCTGGAAATGCACCGTTAATTTTATCTTTTAATGTATCAGACAACTTTATAACATTGTTGACCTGATCCATTGTAAGCGTTGCGCCATCAATGTTAACTTTAAGCGTTCCATCTTCTGCAATCGAAAGTCCGTCTGTCGGTTTCACAATCCCGGCATCCTCTTTCGTTGCGATTGCACCAGCACCGCCCACGATAGACTTAGACCAATACTCTGTATTGCTCGTTGCCGTTCCTGCTGGAACTTCCTTTTTTGCGAAATAAAGCGTATTGTTATAAGTCACTGCATCCAATCTCTTATATGTAGCATCTGCGCTCCAATCGCCCTTTGGCACAATTGCCACTCTTCCTGCTATAGCCATTCTAAGCCACCTCCCAATTCAAATTCCCGTTATTATCAACGGTAAAGTTATATGCCGCATTGTCCGTGTAAATCAACTCCCCATCCTCATTCACATCAAATTCTGTTATTGTGAGTTTCTTGTTAATCTCGTCTTCGATTCCCTGTACCCGGTCTGCGCTGTCCTTTGCGTCTGTGGCAGATTTTGCCGCGTTGGTTTCGGACACCCCTGCGCTTTTGGCAGATGCTACCGCCTTGGCAGATTCCACTTTAATATCTGCAAGATAATCTGGGCGCAGATGCTTTTCTTGGATACTTCCCTCTTTCACTATCGCCTTGACTTTTCCGTCAGATGTAAGTTCAAAAGCGATCGTATCGGAATCAAGAAATTCATATTCTGTAATCAGCGCAGACAAATCAACATTCTGCGTTGTGCCATCGTCCAGCGTGATAATCAACTGCTGCGACTGCGGATCATATGTAAAGTTTACGGCCAGCTTTTCCAACTTAGTATCAATGACTGCTTTGGAACCGTTCATTTTCACAACAGTGATCGTTCCCTTTGATTCATCCCACAGAATTTCTTTCACAAGCTCATTTGCCTTTGCCAAATCAACCTTAGACGCATCCATAGCAACCACACGATCATCCAGATTGTCAATGCCGGCTTCCGCATTATTTAACCGCATGGCATCAATTGCTGTTTTCTCGCTTGGAAAATTCTCCCAGTATGTCCGGCTATAAATTTTCTGCATGGTTCACACTCCTTTCTAACGCTGATAATCTGCGTTCCAGATCTTCGTTTTTCTGCCGCAAAAGTTCGATTTCTTTCTGCTGCATCTGGATCATCTGTATGTGCATTGCATGGAGATTTTCCTTGTCAATTTTCCATGTCTTTGAATCTCCGTGAATTGCTTTTTCATCCTCTTCGGCATTTTCTTTTAGTACAAGTCCGCTATCGGACAATCCGGCATCCTGCAAAATCTTCTCTAAATCCTGCGCAATTAAACCAAACTGTAAGCCTGTGTGTTGCGTGATGTATCCGGGTTTCCATGTATATTCAACCGGGCACATTGCCATATAAACGCTTTTAATATCCCTTAATGATTGTATATTATTTTTCAGCCTTTTATCGGAACTCGGAATAGAAATCAAAAGACCCTCGATATCCAAGGTACTTTCCCTCGAGCCAAAATTAGACACTTTATTAAAGTGTCTGGGCGAATACTTGGTTGTAGAGCTATCATTAAGTGTATAATCTACATCTGTAAAATACCCACTTGGCAATTCGCTTTTGGTTGCGTAGTCGCTCAGCGAATTGTCAACATAACTTTCAGTTGCCAAGTTTTCCTCGTTTGAATCTGTTACAGTGCCTAGGTCAATGAGTATGTTTTGCAGCATGGGTCTGCCTCTTCCGTCAAGCCCAATAATTGTAAGGTCATCACCGAGCGCTGTCGAATTAAAGTTTAGCGAATCGATTATTGTTACTCGTCCAGCTCCATCAAGTCTGAAGTTGTTGCTTTCGACTATGAGCCTGTTCCCACGAAGCATAATCTGGTCTGCACTTGCATTGATCATTGAAATAACTTGGTCGTTCTCGTCTCTTCCAAGTTTCAATTCCAATGATGCGTCTAATTGTCCTTCCGCTTTTTGTGCGCGATTGACTTCTGCGGAAATGCTTTTCGCGGTCTGCTCAAACTTGGTATTTGTCTGGTCTTCTAAATCCTCATACGCGGATTGAAGATGGTCTGCGTTCCTCTCTAACTTTCCGGTACGTCTTTCCACACTTTCAATCGTGTCTCTGATAGAGTTAACCTTTGCAGAGTGTGTCTGTGTGCCCTGTGCCGAGATTGAATCTCTCTTACTTTGCACCCCGGTTAAAGTGCGTTGCAATAGGTACGTTTCAACAATTTCTCTTGTGGTATTGAACCGGATGGGTTCGCCAAGTGTCAGACATGGATTGCCGACACAAGTGCAACTTTTAATCGGTGTGTATGCCGCCTGTTTCATAATCGGCAACAGGTTATTTGCAATCTGTTCCAGCTCCGCTCCGGTTTTATCTGATACAAGAAAATTTCCTGTAATCGAATAGTTGTTTCCGGCAGTTCCAACAATAGCACCGGCATTATCATTGCTTGTCTTGATTTCAAGCTGTGTGATTGCCTTACTTTGGAAGTCCTCATAATCAAACGTGATGTAGTGTCCGGTCATGGACTCTGTGTTTGCGTCAGACGGAAATACGTTGTCTGCCGGAAACAAATCTTCTGCCGGATAAAGTGCGCTTGTGATTGCTTTCAAAAAGACATACTCAAACTTGCCCTCTCGGTTGATATTTCCAAAACATCCGTTAATCTCACAGATTGCCGTTACAACGGTTTTTCCACTGATAGCGGACTCTTCTGTGACCGCGCTTGAATCGTCCGTCTGTGTTGCTACAATCGTCTTATTGACCGTCATGGAATCATTGACAAGGTTTGTTTCAACTTGAGCAATTCCAAGATGCGTAAAGAAGCTATCCCGGAACTTCTTTAATGTCATTGGAAAGCTAAGTCCTGCATACCAAGACTTTACGTCTGTATTGATAATGTCATACATTGCGTCATATGCCGTAATCTGACGTTTTGTACGGTCAGCCGTAGGAACATCGGATGCAACCTTAAAAACTCCGTATGGCATCGAATTTTCGCTATCTCCGTCAATCGTTTCTTCGATAGAGATTGTCTTTCCAATAATGTTTCCTGCGGTGTTTCTTGCTGTGAATTTTACGCAATTCGCTTCGCACGCTCCAAACTTTAATTCAGACTCCGAACAAAGACTTTCTTCAAGTGCAAACGTACCGATTTCAAGCATCGAATTGTCTATTTTTTGATTCGTTCCAACAACAGATATGACCATCTGTTTATCTGTCGAGGAATCCCAATACTTTTCTTTCAAACTGCTATTTATCATATACACCACCTACAAACGAAAATTTGATTGCGTCATATTTTATCTTCCCATGTGCCACAGAATAGAACGTAGGCTGAATGTCAGCAATATATCCGTACTGTGTCACATATCCGCGTTTCTCCGGCACATATGCCGTGATATAGCCACCGCGCTCCTTTGCCTTGGTATAGTTCTTTTCGATGTTCTTCCAAAAATCGTCAAACTGTTTTTCGGTCAGCATGGCTTTGGTTTCAAACTCGACTTTTAAGGCTTTCAGTTCCACGGCATCACGATGTTCATATCCGTTTTCATCCGTCCATGGGTCTTTGTCCTGCATATTTACATAGGAACTAAACGTGTCCTGCTTTATTAAATTGTTCGGTATGGTATAATTGCCAAACTTTACTAAATATCCGCCATATCCCATCGTTTACCTCCTAAAAATGGGTATAAAAATAGCACCTACCGTTTGGTAGATGCTATCCATTTGATTAAATTTTAAGCTACTACTGATTCCCATTCAGATTTCAGCTTTTCTACATCGTTTTCAAAAAGTTTGCAAGCGATTTCGTACAACTGCGGAATCATTCCCATTTCCCTGTCGATATAATCCATCTTGTTTCTTACTTTTGGTTTGAGTGTACACCCTTCCATCCTTGATTTAAGGTTGCAGTGATATTTCCTTTCAAATTCTCCATAAAGCAACGAATAGCGTTCTTGATACTTTCCATCGGCACCGAAACGGACAATCTGCGTTATCCGCTGTCTCTTGGTTGCCAAGTCAATATCATCAACGAGTCCGATAATAACATCTTCCTTATGGATGATTTCTTTCTGCTGTCTTTTAATGGTTTCGTTCTGCTCTCTAACAGTTTTTAATGTCTGTGAAAATATCAGTTTAGTGTTTTCATCTGCATATGGTAGGTAAGTAGAAATAAATAATTCATCATTATTGACATACCCACCTGTTTTACGGATTGTAGGGAGAACCTCGGATGTTACCCAACGTTTGAACTTATGAAGTTTCTCTTTTCTTTCGTTTATAAGGGAGTCGTTTTGTGACACACCCTTTGCTTTCTGCGGTTGCATTTGAAAAAGCAAGGAATATAAGCCGCTTTCATTAACAATCGTCATTTTTTGTTTTCCACCTAGAGTATCAATTTGTGACACACCCTTATCAGAATCATCAATATTTGAAAGGCTTCTTCTGTAATTCGTATCTCCGAATACTTCGCATATATCCTTTCCAACAAACCATGGTTCATCATCGACCATGACCATTCTGATCTGTCCGAATATTGGATTCTCGAATACCTCAATGCCATTTTGAATCTTAAGCATAAGTTGTGATTTTTTCATTCGTGTCTACCTCCATACATTTTTATCTGAATAAAAAAGAGGAAGCCACTTGTGAAATCACATTGGTTTCCTCTTTCGTACAGTATGGCGTTCAAGTAAGTAATCCGCATCTTCACGGATAAGGTTGTTTCCTTAGTAATAAGGATAGACTATTTTTGATTTTGTGTCAATCCGATTTTGGAATTAAAATAAGCCGTGTTTCCACGGCTTAAGTATCATTTATCTTTCAATTTTTATTGTAACCAAGTATATGTATATGCTTCATCAACATATATCTTATAACTGCTCGGATAGATCGTATCGTAATTTGAATCGTACGGAAAACTAAACGAGAAATAATCGGTGTCTCCATTCTTTTCACATTCTGCATAATGATAATCATATTTGATCAAGTTGCCAGATGCATCATACATTAAGCAAGAAATTTTCACAAATGAAAAATCTTTTCCGGAATCGTTTGTAGCTTCAACCGTAACATTATCTGCTCCAATGTCCGATTGAACCATTATATTGCGAACATCACAAACAGCATTTGTTGCTTCATCAACACTCAACGACATTTTATAGTTATCATAAGAAACATCGTTATAATCAGAATCGCTCGGTGCGTCAAAATAAAGAACACATTCCTTACCGGATTCAAAAGCTCTGTTACAATCGCTTTTGCTATCCAGCATTTTACCGTTTTTGTAGTATACAAGTTTTGCGTCCAGATCAACATTTACCTTGTTGTTGTTTTTCAAGATAGCAACAACTCCATGACCACTATCTTGGTATTCAATTGAGATGTTTTTCTTTACCTTGTTCGCATTAAAGGAAGAAGTGACGGTAACTTTGCAAGAAAGCGTTTTCTTTGCAATTTTTGCTTTTACGTACGTTGTTCCTTCTCCAACCGCCAGAACCTTTCCAGACTTGTTTACAGAAGCAACATATTTATTGCCACTACTCCATTTAGCAGTTTTCCTCATTCCGCTTATCTTTAATGTTGCGGATTCTCCAATTTTTAAATTAAGAGTCTTTCTGCTTAATTTGATAGTTGCCGCCTGTGCAACAATCTGTTTCCCATCTGCATTTTGGATTGGCATAGCCGAAATCAAAACGGCAAATGCCAACCCCATCGCTACTAATAATTTTTTTGTGCTTCTCATAATGACTCCTTTCTTGTGATATGATTTATTTAGAATTATATCACGTTCTATTATAGAAGTCACTAAAAAACATATACATTGTCTCCGGTTCGATTGTAATGTTCTCTACCATAATCCCTTGCAGCTTTTCCTATGTCGTTTGTAGTAATTCCGAAATTTTTCTGTAAAATAGCTTGTAATAACTGATTTTGTTGTCGCAGTAAGGAAACCTCTTGCGCAGATGTTGAATTGATAGCATCTTTGATTCCGGTAATTTCTTGGCTTCCTGCGACCGCTGGCTTACCTCCGACTGTTCCCATAATTTCCGGAAGTCCATTTTCTCCAACTGTTGCTATGCTATATTTATCCATAAAACCGCCCGTTGCATAAGCCTTTACTTTAGGTAGGCTCACTTTCGGCACAAGATCGACTCCGCTCCACTTTACCTTTGCTACTTTAGCCGCCGCAGAAACAACACTGTTGAACCCTCTCAAAACGGTATTCACTCCACCGATCAATGAATTTATTGCTGTTTCAATTCTTGAAATTACGGTGTTCATTGCCCCGGCAACACCACTTTTCACGCTATTCCATAATTTGCTGAATATTTCAGCTACACTTTTTTTCATCTTCGAGAAAGCATTTTTTATCGGGGTGGTTACATGTTCTTTAAACCAACTAGAAACACTATTCCACGCCCCGGTTACCGCTGTCTTTGCCGCGCTAAAAGCTTTCTGAATAGATTCTTTTGCTGAGCTAAAAGCATTCTTGATAGGTGTTGTAACATGCTCCTTAAACCAACCGGAAACCACCGCCCATACCGATTTTACAGTTGTCCATAGAACCTTGAATGCAGTTGATACTGCCGATTTCAATAATTCAAAATTCTTCTTTATTGGCTCTATTACCTTTGATTTAAACCAATCAGAAACAACAATCCATACAGCCTTGACAATGATCCACAATCCTTCAAAGATTTGACCAACTCTTTTCGAAAATCCTTGGAAAAATGAAACAATAGGAGTTATAACATTAGTATTGAACCATCCAGAAACTGTTTTCCATACACCGGATATATCTTTCCATAAAGAAGAGAAAAAACCGGAAACGGATTTCCATAATCCCTCAAAAAATCCGCTTATTGGCTTAATCACATTAGTATTAAACCAATCTCCGGCTTTTGAGAAAATTTCTTTTATTTCTTTCCAATGATCCTTGACTACTACAGTTGCCGTTGCAACAGCGGCTACTATTCCTGCGGTAATCGCTGCCGGTGCTGCCGCTACCCCTAAAATAACCGCTCCGACTGCCGTAATCGTAACTCCGACAAGCATAAGTGCTTCATTAAGCCAACTGAATCCGTTCTTTAGCATGGTCACAAAGTTTGATATTGCAGTAAACGCGCCAATTGCAACAGATCCAATCCCGGTTATAGCTTTTGCTACCGGACTGATAAAAGAAAGTGCGCTCTCTGCCGCACCGCTACCGAATAAAGCTTTGACACCAGCTGAAACAGTTGTTCCAAGTGTAGCAAACGCCCCACCTATTTTTTTTGACAAAGCGGTAGACAATACTGCCGAGATTCCCTCATTTGCCGCAATTTCAACGCCAAGCCTTGATGCAAGTGAACCAGCTATTGATTTTGAAATGGAAGTTCCGATTATATCAAGTGCGGTTTTTGCAAGATGCAATCCAAGGATTTTTTTGATTGTCAGTGCACCGATGATAATTGCGACTGTCTTTACATCTAAGTTGCTTAAAAACTCCTTTGCTCCGTTCCATACATCCTTCCATGAAATTTTACTTAATGCTGTCGTAACTGCATCAAACGCGCCTTGCGCCCATGAATTAAGTGTTTGAGCCAATAATGCAAAGTCAAAGTTTTGGAAAAACTCGTTGATTCCGTCTGCGATTGAATTTCCAAATTGTTTCCAATTAAATGTCGTGCCAAATGAATCTAAACCATGAAGCACCGTGTTTAATGAATTTGCAATCAGTTTTCCGGTTTCTCCGAAAAGCGTTGTACCTTTCTGACCCTCAAATAGCCCATTAAGGAATTTTGCAAGTCCACTACCGAAGCCGGATGCTTTGGCGTATACTTCATCCCACTCGATACCTTTCATCGCATTGATAAGGGAACCGGATATTGCTTTTCCAAGTCCTTCAAGGTCTTTGATGTCGCTTTTGAATTTCTTAAAAATCGTGTCGGTCTGAACTAGTTTTCCGGTATCCCCACCACCAGAACCACCAGCACCTGAACCAGATCCAGAACCAGAACCTTTATTCCCAGAACCGGAAGTATTATCTTTACTTTGTTTTGAAATAACCTTTAATTCATCAAATGCACGAGTTGCCTGTTGGATTTCCTTTTTTGCTTTCTTGGCATTTTTTGCGATACCACCCGTGTTTTTCCCTGCGTTTCCTGCGGCATTGCTTAAATCGTCCATGCCGTCAGATGCGCTTCCAATATCATCAGCAAGACCGCTGATTCCTGCCCCTTTGCTTGCTTCATACTTCCATCCGAAGATAGAACCTAAAGCATTTGTTACCATTTCCGCAAAAGAAATCACCTTCTGTAGAACCGCATTAAGTACCTTGATAAATGGCTTAAATGCATTGATTAAACCGCTACCAACAACAGCTCCAAGTGCTTTGAAGTTCTCTCTAAGCATGGTTATCTGGTTATGCCATGTCAATATGTTATCGTAAAGGCTTTTTATCCTCTACTTCTTATGGTTTCCCATAAGTTCGGCGTACATTTTCAACCGCAGCATTGTGGCTGTCGGATACTCTTGGGGATATTATATTCTACACTCTTTCCATAAGAAAAGAGCATAGGTTCAATCCCTACGCTCTACAATGTGCTATAACTTTTATTTTATAGCCTTATCTCGGTATTAGCTTATTGACTTATCCACTTATAACCATAAGCAGTTCGCCCCTCTTGGTCAATTACATTATGTATTGCTTTGTAATTAACTCCAAGAGATTCCCCTGCTTCGGATATTCTATCGAACACTCTTATAATCTCTCTGGTTTTCGCATCCACTTGCGCAATTTTTCTTCCTTTTTTGCGCTTTTTATAGATGCTCAAATCTTTTATTGGAAAATCTTCTTCGTATACAAAAATATATCCATTTGCCGACTTATAGGTATTTGAAAGCACACCGGAAATAGTTGTTCTATTTGCTCCGGTAATCCTAGCCGCCTCCTGCAAACTTTTAAATTTCTGTATAAAATTTCCTTCCATATCACATTGAATAATGCTTCTCATTCCGTTAGGTTCCGGCTTTCTATAGGTTTTCGCTCCGTTTGATTCATACTCATCCTCAAACATGAACATATAGCCCTTTGTCTGCCGCCTTTTTCCTTTACAATTAAGCAGAACATCCGTATTATTAAATCCGTCAATTTCTGCATCCATTGCACTATCATAACGCTTAATGTACCGTCCGTCAAGCGTCAGCAAAACAACTGCCCTGGCGTTATGATACGGCGCGCCTTTCCCACCTTTGGTCATATTATAGCCATCTCGATAGGTGTTAAATTTTTCAATGTAATACTTTTCCAACTCACAGGCTCCATCTTCGCTTTCACACGTTTCGATGATTTCCCATGAGAAGTTGTCAAACCCGAATTCTTTAATTGCTCTATGAAAGTCGCAATCTTCTTTTTCGTAGCACCTTTGATGTTGCCACACTCTGCTATGAAAATCACAAGTTTGACCGACATAAGATTTTCCGTTTATTTTATTTGTTGCTTTGTAGATATAATATGTTCGCATTAAATCACCTCAAACATATTATACAAAAATGTTCGTGCTAAGTCAACTTAGCCTTCACCGATTTTACCCGATTTTTCATCGACATATTGCTATGCCGCGCGACACATGAAACAAAAGTTTCGTTTATCGGCTGTTCTGGCAAAGTCTCCGGTAATATTGGTTGTATGCGCAAGCACATACTGATACCTCAACATAGCTTTTTCAGCCTGTGTCATTGAGGAAACGTTTGCATCAAGTCCTTGCTTTAACGCCCATTCCTTTAATGTTGCCTGCGTCAAGTCGATACCATAACGCCGCATAGGTGCCGTAGTACCGGAAAATACAGATTGCAGACTTTTGGCAATATCTTCTTGACTCACATCATAGAATGAAGCCATATCTCCGGCTAATTCGGTCAACCGGATAGACATTTTTGCCATCTGCCCTTGCGGAATATCAAGGGCGGTTCCCATCGCTTGAAATCTGCTTGCAAACTGTTTCGCGGACAATTCAGACATACCAAATTTTTCAATTGATGTTTTTGCGAAATTGTTAATTAGGCTTTCATACTGCCCGAATGTCTGCCTTACAACGTTCTCAACCTCTGTCAGTGAAGATGATATGTCAATGGCATCTCCAAGTAGCCTAAATCCTCGGAATAAAGCCCAGTACGTTGCATACACTTTTCCGATTGCAGACGCAAGGGAAAATGACTTCTTGGTAACCGCAGAAGCACTTGAACTAAATCCACTAAATGAGCTTGTGATGCTTTTTGCCGCTGTTCCTGCCGCTCCACCGGTACGTGATAATTTTGCCAATGCATTTGTCATGTCAATAATATTCCGGCTTACGCTAGGGGCTTTCGACAATTCGGACATAAGCTGTCGCATTGCAACCGCAAGTTTTGGTATATTCTCGATAGCCTTTGTTGAGCTTGTATAACCAAGTTGCTTGATTCCTCCGGCTAATTCCGATAACCCTTGCACCGATTTTGACATACCGGAAAACGAGCTTACCGACTTTGAAATCTGTCGCATTGCTCCGGCTGCTGCATTTATCTTTTCTGTGTCAATGTTGCTAAGCGTTTTGATGTTTCTTGCAAGAGTCGAGAATGACCTTGAATCAACACTGCGCATGGCACTCATTGAGTTTGACAATCGGTTTACTCCGGTTGATAACCGGTTAATTCCGCTAGAATCTATGCTTTGCAAGGATGAAGATAGTTTTCCTAACCTTGTTATCAGTGCGTCGATCTGGCCATTAGCCTGTCTTGCCTGCGCTTGAATCTTGACCTCTAAGGTTTCTAATTCCAACAGTTACACCTCCTTTATTTAGTTTTAGAAAAAGGCGGCAGAATTTGACCCCTACCGCCCTTGAATTACTTTTTCAGTTTTCCTCTTTTCAGAAGAGAAAGCATCTTTGAATTTTCCTCTGATGTAAACTTAAAATTGGAAAATCCGTTCTTTTTTGCGATTTCCGCACGATGTTCTTTCGACACATCATCTTCCCCAACCGCTTTTAATGCTTCGACTATTGAACCGGAATTTCCGGTATACTTCGGATAATACTTGGTTTTGCATTTTCTTGCGCCTTTTACAACAATAACTGTGTGACCTTTTGTGCGTGTCACAAGAATATCTCCGTTGTAAAGTGCGTCTCCCTGCCTATAAGAGCCTACATCTTTAAATAAGCCGGATTTCAGAATCACCGACCGTTCATTTGATGTATTGAAATCTCCCACATCCCTGCCAGATGCATAGATAATACAAGAACGTACAAGAGAAGAACAATCGCATTCCGTCTTGACCTTTGTGTTAATGCCATGTTTAATGACTCCGTAGCGTTCCGATTGGTCATAGCCGATATTTTTGTTGTCAGATGCAATCTGCATAGCTTCGGCTAACTTCTCCGCAACCCTATCGTCCTTCGCCCTTAGCACGTACCATCCCTTAGAATGGTTGTAAAACTTCTGCGTAGACACTTCCTGTCCGGTCTGGTCTCCGGCTTTTCCACCAGAATAGCAGTTTCCGTGTTCATCGTGCCTAGCACTTCCGATAATTACTGCCATAGCAATACCTCTTTTCTTAAACTATCTTTGGCTTTGGTAAATGTGATTTCCTTGATTCAGCCGCCCACGCTTCTTCTGCCTTAAGCATTTCTCGCATCTCTGCATCGGGATCGTCCGTATTATGCTTTTCGATGGAATCATAGCAAGTTTCTTTCACGTACTTACTATTACCCTTGCCGAATGTCGCGTCTATTGCGGTCACAAGTGCTGACGTTGCATATCTTCCGAACCACATATACATTTCCATGTCGCGTTGCTTCCATTCTGCCTTATATGCATCCACATAAGGCTTAAGCAACTCTGGATTCATCATATCTATATCATCAATGGAAAATCCGTAGCCTTTCGTTACCATAAGGTAAAACGGACGGATTTCCGCAACGTAATATTCCCATGTTAATTCTTGACTTTCGCTTTGGATGGGGTCTTTTTCTTCTCTTTCTCCTGCTCCTGCGCTCTCTCCAACGACTCCATCATCTGCGCTAAAAAACCGTTTGTCATCATTTCCTCCTGCATATCAGCGAATAAATCCATGCAGTTAATCTCGTTTGTGTCAATCGCATCATAGAGAATGTCGGACACCTTCTCAAGCTTCTCATCGTAACCATCGTTTGTTTTGTAATCATATCCAAATTCTTCATTGTGATGCATCTGCAATCCCACAAGAAGCGTCTTAGGAAGTGTTTCAAGAAGAATATCTTCCATAGAAGAAATATCTTCCATGTCCTGTGTCTTCATAATATCCTGTAAGATATGTGATTTTAACGATGGTCTTGTTGCAAACTGAATTGTATATTCTTTTCCACCTAATTTAACTTTCATGTTTTACCTTGCCTTTCTGCCCTATATTGGCAAGGGGCAGTGTTGCCACCGCCCCATTGTTGCTTATCTTATTGCTTCAAGTTCTGCTATCGACCGATCATCCTCGCCTACCGGTGCGGTCGATTGCTCGTCCGATAGGCTTTTTACCCCACCACTGTTACAGTGAATGTTCCATCGTTGTTATCAACGACTTTCAGCTTATCCGTAACAAGCTCTGATGCCGTGCTCGGAATAACAGTTGCGGTCATTTCAAGGATTTCATCTACACCGCCTACATCATTCGGTGTCGCGGTAACAGTTCCGGTGTATGCGTATTTTGCCACGCCACCGATTCCATCTGTACCGTACAGGTGGATAATGTCAACCTTTTTATCTCCCAGCTTTTCGATGTTTTCCAGATATTCTTTTGCAAGGTTTCCGGTGATTTCCCGGGAATCCGCTGTCTTAATACCTTTCTCAAATGTCTGCTGTGGGTCTTCCATCGTGGTTGACTCAACCGTGTTTGGTGGAGATGCCGGAGATGGAATAGACTTTGCAGCAAGTAAAAGGTTGTAAGTCCCTGCAAAGTCGGCTTGTTCCGCTGTGTGCTCTTTAATAATCACACGCGACTTATAACTTGTTGATGCCATGATTTTCTGCTTCCTTTCTGCCTTGCGGCTATGCTAAATTTTCATACGCTCCAATAATTCGCGATACGCGAAAAGTTGCCGTGCGCACTTGTTTGGAAATCGTGAACACAGCATTTGACACATCAAAATTTTTTGATTTAAAAAAGGACACTGCACACTCTGCAATGTCCTTAATCTTTTCTCTTTTCCCTTTATTCGTTATTGTAATTTGAAATGTCGGGCGAATTGCGTTAATAAAATAGGACTCCGTATCTCTCCCAGCTTCTGTGAATCCAATCTGTTGTATAAGAAGTGTTGGAAAAACAGGCGTTCCGTTTGATTCCTCGTCCTGTGTTACCTTGATTCCGCTTTCTTTGCTTTCCATGTAAACTTTCAGCAATCGGTAAACGGTATCTTCAAAATAAATCGCCCACCCATTTAAATCATTTTCCACCGAATACCTCCCTTGCAATCTTTACATACTGTTGAATAATCTGTTGTTCCGCATTGTACATAGGCATTGTGGCTTTGATACCGTGGGTATAACGCCATGTTTCGGTCTTATCGTCCCAATAGTACCAACCATCTTCAAAAGCGTGTATTTGCCCCGGATACGTGCCGACACCGAATCCAAGTTCTGGTGCTTTCGGGTTCTCTTTGGAGTTGTAAAAAATACCGGCTCCAAACTCTACCGCCAACAAAGTATAGAACGGTTCTCTATCTTCTGCCGTTACCGTTTTTCCGGTTGCAATCAGAATCGCGTTTGAGGTCATTAACTGTGGTGCTTTATCTACCCTTACCGTTATCGTGTTTCCGATTGGAGATTTCGATATTTGTTTTATTGCCACCGTCTGACCTTCCTGCGCAAGCCTAGAAACAAGTAAATCGCATTTAGCCTGTAAACTATCGCGGTACTGCTCTAATTTCTTTATAGTGTCTTGTATGGACTTAGTGGATAGTGTCATTGAAATAGGTTTCTTTTTCATGCAATCACCTACTTAATATTCTTCCGAAGAAGGAACAAATCCGTGGTCAATCCTTCATCAGCAACACCTTTTACGATGTAATCTGCGGTTTCTGAATCCACAAGTCCATCATCAGTGTGCTTGACTTCCGAACGTTTCCACACCACATCACCGGCTTTCAGTGGCAAATATCCTTTATCCGTGACAAGCTGACAGTATGATGTACTATCATCAATTCCAAATTCTTTCACAAGGGCTTCCGACAGCTTATTGCTGATATTGGCTTGGAATGTCGTAGGTTCTGAAAACCCTTCAACTTCCTCGCCTTTTGGAATCTTGTTGCCTTCGGAATCTAAATAAGGTACAAAGTTTCCATCGGAATCCTTGTACCCTTCATAGACAATATCTCCATTTTCGTCAGTTTGTGGGATGAATACCCTCTGACCGGATTGAGAATACTTCATTTCCTGCTTGTTAATGTCAAGCATTGGTGTTTTCCTCCGGGATTCCGGCAACACTTGTCAGAAGTGATAACACTCCGGCAAGGACTGATGCAGAAAGAACATATTTCCAATCCACCGCGCCCATAAATGCCGCCGTTCCAATTCCGGCAACCGCCGCCTGTGCAACAGTCTTGATTGCTCGGATTCCGGCTTTCTTAGTCCAATCCTTCCAATTCCTCATGGCTCTTATCTCCTTTCCCTATATGAATCTCTTCAATCTCATGTTTCATTTTCGTAACCATTCCATTTCCACCTAGCGCATGGTACGCATCATACATCTCACAGAAGTTTTGATAGGCATATGATGGTATTTCTCCGATTCCGGTGTACTTTGCATGGTATTCAATAAGTTGGACGCGCAAAAGGAGCATTGTTCCTTTACTGTTCGCATCCCTGCTTTTCTTTTGCTGTTTAAGAAGCCAAACTATATATCCAAGCACTATCGGAAGCACTACAAGATAAGTTTGAATCAAAATACTTTTCATTTGAATCTCCTTTTGACGCACTGCCCACCACCGCTTAATGTGCGCCGCCTGCAACCATAATGGTCACGCTCAATCTTCTTTATAAAACTTTAGCAAATGGAAATACCCCGACAAATAGCTTTTCTCTGTCTCTCCAAGCTCTGCTCACACCATTCTCGCTAAAACTTTCCATAAATTCTTCACCAGACTGTGAATGGTCATAGACAGCCAGATTGACAATGACACTTTGGTGTTTCTTTAAGTCTTCAGCTATCATTTCATCTGTGTAGCTGTCTGGATAATTTCTCTTTGCCTTTACATCTTCTGCAGCCTGTTTAATAAGCTGTTCGATTACCGGATTATCTTCTTTGTTATCGAACACTACCACATCAGATGTTGTTTCATCATCATTTGTGACTGTATCAATATGAAATTGTTTAAGTCTGATTTTAACTTGCTCTAATGTTGTGTATTCCATAATTTCAGCTCCTATAACCCTAATTTCTCAATTAACAGTTCTTTAAGTTCTGCTCCTGTAAGCTCCATTGCGTTCTCAATACCTTGTTCTAAGGCAAGTGTCTGCAAGTCCGCTGTTGACATACGCTTAATATCTGTCTTTGTGTAGTCGCTTGTAGGTTGAGCAGGGAACTTGTCCTGCTCTTCCTCATACTTAAGCTCATCTCCATAAACAGCTTCTTGTCTTACATTATCTGCTGTTACTTCTTCGCTCTGCTTTGCGGCGTTGATTTTATGTCGTCTTAATAACATATAAACACCTCTTACTTTCCAAACTTAGCAAGAACAACCTTTGAATCATTGCTTAAGACTGCTGTATAGTGTTCATCACCAGAGATAACAGTTGTCTTTGCAAGAATATCTCTGTCTGATTCAATCTCAACGCTTCTCTTCATATAGATTGTAAGTGCATTCTCTTCCTCTGATGCGCCATCTGCACCTGCGTCCTCGTTAGGGTCATCTGCTGACACGATAACAATAGGGCAAGCGTAGAACTCTGTTGTAACAGACTTTAACTTGCTACCTACCTTAATTTCTTTGCCCTTTGGCTTAAGCGTATGTGCAAGTGCTGTGTCAAGGTGAACATTCGTTGCATCCTCACTTGTTGTATCAGCTACAACATTGATTGTTCCTGTTGAATCATCAAGCTCATACTTAACCAGCTTAACTTTTTTAGACTTAACAACCTGCGCTCCTGCAATAGAACCGATAGTTCCATTCATAATTACATTAAGTGGGTACTTGTCATTGCTCTTGAAATCATCGTCATTAAGTAATGTTGCTTCCTGTGCTGGGTTAATGAATAATATCTTTGTAAGTGATGAATCAGATTCATCATCAAATTTGCTATTAGCCGCTACAACTGCTGAATAGCTGATAGGTGCTGCTGTTCCATCGTAATCAATAGGTGCTGTGCAAAGTGCGTCATAGCTGTCATTATCAACTTTTGCAGCGATTGACATAGCAATCTGATTGATAGCTGTACCAAGTGGGTCGCCATAACCAGATAATACTGATTCATCTGTAAGCTCTACAGCCTTACCTGCTTTCTTAACCTTTGCTTCTGTTGTAGATGTTGTAAGTACTGTTGTACCCATAGCAACACCTTCTGCTACATCTTCTGCGTCACCAATATAAGCATACTTTGGCACAACGATTGTGCTTCCCGGTCTGCCTACAAGTGTTGTATCAACTCTTGCAATAGGCGAAAACTTAATTTTCTTTGGTAACTTAGCTGATACCATATCAGCCATTACTTGTGGGTCTACTAAATTTTCTAACTTAGTCTGTGGCATAGTTTCTTTACCTCCGTTTTCTACTCTGTGAACTTTTTATAAAGTTCTGGATTCTTATTTTTGAACTCCACTCTTTCGTGGTAATTCATCTTGTTAAACTGTTCCTGTGTTATCGTGCTTTCTTCTCCACCGCCTGCATTAATAGCCGGTCTTGATTTAAGCCACTCTGCCTTTGCTTCTTTAACCTGTCTTTGCACTTCATTAGCAATTACAGTTGCTATAAGGCTATGGTCTGCATCTGTAACAGCCTCAATCAAAGAATCAATGTCCTTTCCATCACCTATAACTTTCTGATAAGCATTGACAGCTTTCATATGATTAAGTTCTTTGCTCATGTTCTCGAACTTTTCAGCCTGCAATTTTTCAGCTTCCGCTTTTGCTTCCGCTTCCTGTTCTTCTGCTGTCTGCTTCGAGCGAAGTTCTTTCTTGTACTTAGCTGCTTCTGAACTGGCTTTATCGGAAGCGTTCTTATACTTCTCTTTTTCAGCTCTTTCACTAGCGAGCTGTGCCATAAGTTCTTCTACGCTAGGTGTATGCTCTTCGTTCTGTGGTTCATTGTTGGTTGTTGGTTCTGTTGTTGTGTTAATTACATCTGCCATAATTTCTTTACCTCTGCTTTCTGCGTTTTTTGTTGTTCTCTCAACTTCTTGCGATATTTGTATTGCCCTTTCTCTAGGGCATATAAAAAGCCACAAGGCATTTTCTACCTTGTGGCTCAATATCAATTATTTATCTGTTCTGCTCTTATCTATAACCGGACTATTTTCTGTCTGGTCTGATAAGTCTTGCATTGTGCGGTCTTTATTAGGTGGCTGTTCTCCATCTCCACCCTCCGCTTGGTTCTGTGTGCCTTTGTTGATTATACTGTCTTGATATGCCTTAACCATCTCTCCGCTTCTCGCTACAACATCGTTAGGGTCATCAAAGAATGGAATTGCATCAACTGTATCTTTAAGGCTAAATCCGTGTCTTATCAATGTTGCCATGGCATTAACCTTGGTTGACATTTCATAAGTTTTTTGTCGCTTAATGTTAGGTTTTACATCCATTGCCCTTAATTTAAGTAATGGGTTACTGCTGTTAACATTGTTTGACAACTTAATAGCCGCAAGAACAACTTTTATTTCTTCCATTTTGCAGCCATCAGTAATTAATTGTTGTTTTGCCGCCGCTGTTTCAGCCTGTGACCAACCTGTTGCGTCTGACATTGCAACTCCTGTACTACCGCCACTGTTATCATTTCGTTGTGGCACATTGCATTTCTGCAAGATTATCTGTCGCCTTGATTGGATATTATTAAGCATACCTGTGTAATCATAATTAATTGCAAGTGGCTCAACTATTGGAGTTTTGCCATCTGCTGATGTGTAGGTCTGCATCCATTCTCCAGATTTTGGTTTTCTTGCTTTTTCAGTAATGCGTTGCGTTCCATCTTTATCAACTGTTGTTTCCTGTTCAACTGGGAAATCAACATCATTTGTATGCCATACCGCCTGTGTATTCTGTTCGACATCATTTGTAAAATCTGAAATGAGTAGGTTTAAGTTATCCATTTCAGATATTTGCCGTTCAAAACAGCCCATTCTATCAAATGACCTTGTGTATTCAATGATAGGAATTTTATGCAGCGGGTTTTCTTCTCCGCTTCTCTCCAAAAACCCCCATTTTGTTTTCCCTTTATTTTTTCCGTTAGTGATTTTTATTCCGTCGGTAATTTCATATCTCGTATCTTTGGTAAAACAAGTGTAATACCTGGTGCCACTGTGCTTATCTTTTATATATGTCCCGGCAAGAACAACTCTCTTGTCGCTGTAGGCGGTTGATCTTACAACAAATGTTGTCCTTGGGTCTAATACATTATATGTGAAATAGCTTTCCCCATCCTCGTATTCTGTATTTATATCAATAAGGACATATCCAACACCACCGATTTCAACATATCTTGCAAGTTTCTGCTGCTTCTGTCTTGCGTTCTGTGATTCGTAGCAACTGTTTAATTCCGCTATAGCTTTTGTAAGGTTAGAATCCTCATTGTCGCCATTTTGAACTAACGTTATAGGATTTCCCCACTTAAAACCTAAATTAAACTCCGTGACTTCATTAGCCACATTATCACAACACTTACAGTCAATGTCTGGTCTGTAAGTCTTTGGATTCTTCCTAACTATTGGCTGTATTCCTGCGTCATAATCAAGAAGAAACTGTATTCTATTAGAATTGATATCATGTTCCAAAATTGCTTCACGCAAAATTGGTATTATATTGTCAGACGTTATTTCTTTTGCGCCTGTATATATGACAATTCTTCCTGCCTGCATTGCCTACACCTCTAATAAAATCTCATGCCGTTCGAACTTCTTCTGTCCGGTATTTCCTTAATCTGAAAATCGTCATCATTGTTAGGTACATACCAAATCCACTTGCGACAGTGCTTACAGGACAGTTTATGCGTTCGTGGGTCTTTGCTGTCTGCTTTAGTTAAAAACTTATGACAGTTCGGGCACATGATTGATTTATCTTTATTCATATAAAAATTCATATTTTTACCTCGTTGCATAACAAAAAGCACCGCCACAATTAAGCAACGGTGCTTTTGATGAAGAATGTGTTTATGAAAAACATCTTTGTAACTTCTTACAAATACAGTATATCATTGGAGCAATATGACATTCTATGACATCTTTAAATACGTGTTACCATATTTTTCTTCAAATGCTTTAAGAGCCTTTCCGTGAAGTCTGATAATTTGCCTCCATGAGTATTTCATTTCTGTAGCGATGACTTCAAAAGTTTTCTTTTCGATATATCTTGAAAACAAAATATTATAGCAATCTTCATTCTCTATGCCGTCTATTTGCCCTATAATCAAGTCTTTTTTTTCAATGTATTCATCTATCATGTTATCAAGATTATGCTCCATTTCGTCAATTTTGGCGTATGTAGAGCCTATTTTATCTGGGTCAGATGACGACATTACTCTTTCTTCATTTTTTACCGCCGATATGCTGTGGGAAAGTTCTCTAAGCTGTGATATCTCTGACAGCTTATTATTTATCATTCTATTGAGTCTGCTTATTTGGTTCAAATAATCCTTGGTTGTCATACAAACCCTCCTCTTATATCGGACTTGATATTATTACTGTCTTCTTTATCCTGTTTCCTTTTGTAATTCTTAACGCAAAGTTTGAGAAAACATCCGGCACATCATCTAATTGTTTCTTGCCCGATACCGAATATTGCTTTAATAATGACATCATCACTCCATATGGCTCATTAGGCTTATAAAGTGATTGATCTTTGAAAATAATATGTTGTAAAATCCAGTTAGAACACTGAAAAATACGTGCTTCCTTATTTGTCTCTGTCGGTACATCAGTGATGTTGCATATCCATCCTTTATTTTCAACTCGCTTATTAACTTCCATAGCCACTCTGTCACCACCGGCATTACGTTCAAACTCACACTCTTGTACCTGATTGTTAACCAATATGTTTGACGCATTTTCATACTGCATTTCATAGTCTGCCGTATTATCGCACACGCAATCAACGCAGTAATAGTCGTCCCCATATTTTTGAAGCACAGGCATAACAAAATAGTCTGTTCCCTTGCCTTTAGTATCACATTGAGCTGTAACAATTTCTGGTTCTCCGTGTGGCAGATTGAGGTATCTGCGGATTTTATCATCCGGGAATAGTAATCCCTCACGTTCAATAGGCTCCTGTTTATACAAACATCGGTAAGAGATTTCGTCCATGAGTAATTGTTGGTCGGCAAAAAACTCTTTCGTAAAACCGCCATACTCATAATCAAAATTACTTTCCCCTGTCACTGGGTCTACATCAGGAACCGATATTGTTTTGACTCTCGGATTTCCAATATACATATTTTGAATACGTCCGATAACATCATGTACGCTCCAACGAGTGGCAATATGTATCTCTTTACACGGCTTTCCGTCTGTATCTTGTGTCTTACGCTGTCTTGCGTCTACTGCGTATTTATTCCATAATTTATCAAGTATTGTAGGATTTAAGGCTTCCTCAATTCCACCTATCATATCATCAACTAGCAAAAATTTACTCGCACGGACTTTACCAGCATTCTTACTTCCTACAGAAGTACACTGTACAGACGGAAAAGGTTTGTATTTGCCAATATTGAATTGCTCCATTTTGGCATTCGTGCTTGTAACTGATAGGTTAGGAAAAATGTCATGCCATGCATAATCATCATTATTGGTAACAATGTCGTATACCCCATCGTAGTACATTCGTGTAATATCGCCACTGTGCGAATAAAATAGGCTGTAGTCTTTTGGAAACCAACCAGCAACTGCCGAATGAAAAAATTTCTCAATCGTACTCTTTCCAGCTCCCGGCACTAGACTCACGCACAATATGTCGTATTTATCATCAATCATGCCTTGCAATGCGTCCACAAGTCCGATTTTGATTAGTTGTTTCCTGCGTGGCATATAAAATCGGTCTTTAGGCTCACGCTTTTTCTCTATGTACTGAAAATAGCTGTCAACTATTTTGTTTTGGGCTTCAAGTAACAAAATCTCATATTTTTTGTTTATCAGATCATATGCGGTTTTGTGGTCGAATGCATATTTTTCCAAATCCCAAATCGTACCACCTGTTTTATCCTTGCAGAAGCGCTCTATAATGTCTTTTGCCCTTTCTGTAAGTTGTAATCCATACTCAATATCTTTCTCTCCGTTTATGGCTACGCTACAAGCATCTACATAGGCATTAATTACCTGTTCATCTATTCCGTTTTTCTTTATGTAATTTTCATATCCATTTACTGCATTGATTAACTGCTTTGAAGCCAAATAAAAAGCACCTCCGCAAAAGCAGAAGTGCCTTGACCTCTGCCTATAACTGTTTTAGGGTAGCGACTAACTCTATCTGTCAGCCGGTTGTCTTTTAATTGTAATATACCATTTTGTGGCACAATGGGCATTCACACTTGTAGTTATCGCCTTCCCTTTGATCTCCACAATATTCATATTCAGTCTTTTCCGCTTCAAAAACGGTTTTGCAATTCTTACACCCAAACTTTAAAGGTTTTCTTTCGTACCTAAGGCTGCCTTCTTTGATTATTTTCATTTCCAATGCACCTTGAACCCTTTCTTTTTATACTCCTCTACGGCTTTTTTAAGGCTCATATCGTCCTCATACTTTTCATTCAACATAATCACCACATTGCCTTTTTCAATGCCGTATATGTTGCAATTTGCAAGTTTCTTAGCCGTTCCAAGGATAGCTTTTGCCTGCTTTCGGCTCATTTCATATGTTTTGGTTCCCATATTAACGATCATTTCTCATAAACTCCTCAAAATCTTCCATACATTTATAACACAAGTCGTATGTGGCATTTAAAATACCATTCTTTGTAATGGAATTTCCGCACAGTATTCCTTTTTTAATTTCTGCGCCGCATCTATCGCAAGTACACCATTTTCTTTCATGCTCCATTTCTCATAAACTCCTCAAAATCTTTCCTGCACTTAGGGCATAAATCATACGTACGACCAAACGGAAATAATATGTTTGAATGAATCTCTTTGATTTCTCCCCTTACGTTGCCATCTTCAAAAATTGGACTTGAAGTAAAATAATCACCAATCGGCATAAATTCAAATTCACTTATTGGTTTTACTTTTATTTCTGCACCGCACCTGTCGCAAGTGCGCAATTCTTTTTGATGTTTCATAGTAATCCCCCTTTGCAAAATTGGCAAACTCTCCGGTTATTCTTTAAAAAGCACTTCTTTCACTAAAAAAGTAAGTTGTATCTTTTTCATTCCAGACTCATCGTCTGTAATGCCATCTACACTATATATACTATCAACTGGGTTACCATCAAAGAAAACTTTGACATATCCTTTTGAAATATCCAACAATGCTTCTTTAATCATCTTTGCACCAACTTTCTAAGAGCCATAAGTAAAAAGCTGTTTGTATATTCGTTCATTTAACGCTTTTTCTAATTCGTCTTTGTACCTAAATGGACTTAAAGGGCTTTTTATTTCTTCCCTCAATATAGGTGACATATTGTCTATCAAAATGCCTTGTGTAGCACTTGCAAGATTTTGTGGTGGCAAATCCATTAAGGCGCATAACTCCATTCTTTTATGGTCACATTTTCCAGATTTAGGGCAACTTTTACATTTTTCTGCTAATTTACTTAAAGGTTCTGCCATTACTACACCATTTTTCTACCACAGATAGGGCAATAAGCTATTTTCATTACCATTTCAACATTCATATCTTTACTACTACACACCGCAAAGGGCGGACATTTATTCAAGTCGCATGTAATTACAGGCTTATTTGACAACTTATCAATCTTAAATTTGCCATAATGTGTTATGATAGGAAATTTTTTCTCGCAAAATTCACACATATCACACCAACTTTCTACCACAGATAGGGCAAAAATTAATTTTTACGGCTCCTGCAACCTCTTTTCCATCGCTATTGTCGAAAATCATGTTATTTTCAGCTCCAAAAAGAACTAAATTTCCTTTACCATCAATGATTTTCTTTTTGTTACGACAAAAATCACACATTCTTACGCCCCTCCCATTTATTAAATACCACGTTTTCAAATATTGCCGTTTCCACCTTCTCCGGCTGACTTTCTGGAACGTTCCTTGCCGGAATCTGTGTAAATAGGTATTTGCAATAAGGACACCTATCAACTTCGGAGTCAAGTATTAGCATTCCACAGCACAAGCAACTTGTCATAATTCACACCTCAATCAAAGTAAATTTGCGTATTGTTTTTGGAATCTCACGATGCAAAATACCATTTGCATCATAATATGGCTCGATTAATAGCTGATTGCGTTCTACATTTCCTAGATATACTCTACTTGTTTTTCCACCAATCGTAATTTCTCCGAACATTTCACCTATTTCAGCCTTGAATCCGCTTACATCATATGGAGTTTTGCAATAAGGGCACACCTTTTTATCTGTTTCTATTGGTGCGCCACAATTCACGCAGTTTAAAACCATATTTCATACCCCAATCATAGCAAAAATCGGAATCCTCGTGAGATTCCGTGTCTTTTGTTTGATATAAATATTCCACAATGTTTTTATCATACTCACACGCCATTTTGTTTAAATAAATAGCGGCACAGGGAATCGAACCCTGTCAGTCAAAACCATGCCAACCGCTTTCAAATCTGCAATTTCTAATCACGGAAGGGTTTTCTGTTTCCAATGATACCGCTACCATCCATAAGTCTCCATTACCGGAACTATTGCAGTAGCGCCCGACTAAGTTGAGATAAGGAATTGATGTGGCGAGGATTTGAACCTCGCAGAAAAGATTTACTTTCTCATAATGTCCCTGAGAAATACTTTCTCTGTATTGCATTTTGCAATAGACATTTCATAGCGTTTACCCATTCCGCCACACATCAACGCCCGATTTCGGGCAAGCGCAGTGCGTAGGATTCGAACCTACAAGGCGAATAGACGCCCGGCGGCTTAGCAAGCCGTTCCAATACCGTTATGGGAACACTGCTTGATTGCAGAAACAGATACTATGCAACAGTTAGTCGGCACCTACTAATAGGGACAGGCGTTATGATTTTCTGTTGTTTATCGGTAGGGTGTTTCCCGGCTGTTTACCCGACTTGTACATTTACGAAGCACCTTGCGCCGCTACCGTATCTTACGCTCTATTTTTATTTCTGCAAGTGGGGAAGAGAGGAATTGAACCTCCAGCGTTTATACCACTTGGGAACTGATTTACAGTCAGCCGCAACACCGCCAATCGTTGCCGCTTCCCCAGAACCGCCATCAGACGGTTAGCAATATGTTTTACGTGCTATGCGTTACACGATCATGCGCCGTGGGATAGACGCATGATAGAATACCACCGGACGGTCTCGCACCGTCCTTAACAGAATCGTCCTAGTGGCGAAAGGAGGAACCCAAATGCTTGAATCACTCAACCAAGGGTTCAAGTACATATGAAAAACATACGTGGCTACATGAAACGTCAGCATGCAACCAATTAGGCTACTGGGATTCGAACCCGGAATGCAGGAATCAAAATCCTGTGCCTTACCGCTTGGCGATAGCCCATCATTTCCAAATGACCATAATATTCATTGCAAAGATCGCGTATGAAAGCAAATAACCAATTGCGTTTGAATTGTCTTTTTGTTTTACCTGTCCTCCCATAAGTCCCAGCATTACGAGGACATCTGTCGCTGTTGCAATAACTTTCAAAGCCATATCAATATCTCCCATCATCAAAGCTGTGTTCCTGTTTGAACCGTTCCATTTCATTCACGCTCATACCGAAGATCCCGGCAGATGAATCAGAGTCCGTATGTTCGAAATACTCGCCCTGCTGTGGAAACATGAATCGGAACATAGCGTAATTTGCAACATCGCACAGGTATTCAATGTTTCCGGTCTCTTCAAACTTTGCAAGACACATTTTCAAACTTTCAACCGCATTAACATTTCCGGAAGAAAAGTTCATTCTTGCCGGTCCGTATTTGTAATACGACTGTTCAATCAATCCTTTGCGTTTTTCATCAAAGGTTTCGGAATACTCGGTTTTCATCAACTCATTGCTGCATCTTGCCATTAAACATCACCTTCCGCTCTGTGGTTTGCCCTTTCAATGTCAAACCCTTCCGGATAACGTGCCTTAAGCTTGTCTACATTCATCTGCATGATCTCATCAAGGCTCCAACCGAAGGATTCACAAAGCATTGCTAGGTACCAGCAAATATCTCCTGCTTCTTTCTTGGCATGGTCAATATCAAGCTGCTTCTCATGGAAAATCCACTTTTTAATCATGTCGTTGAACTCTCCAACCTCGCCGGATAACCCCAAACAAGAATTGAAGATGCCGCCAAGGTCATAATCTTGCAACGCAGATGCGATATTGTTCTTTTTGCAAAATTTAAGCAAATCAAGTTTATCCGAAATTCTTTCTGTCGCCTTGCGATCATTTGTCCGCATGGCTAATTTCTGGTACTCATTTCCTGTCATATATCATTCTCCTGTCCGAAACACTCTTTTTTTGTTTTTAAAAATTTTTTGGAAATGTAGTTGCGATTCGCAACGTGAAAGTGAATTGTTATAAATTTATTATAGCCTATTTACAGTGAAAGTCAATGGGTGTTATTGTAAGTGGCTTTTTATTTTTTGAGGTATTTAAGGGACTTAGTAGCCGCCCGGTGGTCTTTCTGCCAGACCCCCTCCCCATCCTTTTTCTGAAAACATGGAAATCTAAAATATTTTCCGTTTCGTTTTGTTGTCATTGTGTGAAAATCAAATTGTTTTAGCACAATTCCTATAATGCCCTTGTAACTATTCGCAAAACCTAACTTTTCCGAATAGTTCACGAATAGTTGAAACGCTACAACCCTTGGTATTACTGCATTTGTGAATTGTAGAATAATCACACACAATTTAAACCGTATTATTTGCTGTTGCATCTGTGAATTGTGTGTCAATTGCGTGCAATTCTTGACTCTTTTTTTCGTCCAGTCTTGGCAGCTCCTGCGCTGTAATTGCCTTGCGCTGGGTGGCATTATCGCCAATGCCGGGCTGATTCATGCCGAATTCATTATTTCCCACGAACATGGTGCCTACAGGGCTATTGGAATCATATGCACGATCTAGGATACAATCCTTACGGGATCGCTGCAATTTTTGCCACATCTTGAAAGTCAGCGAACTTGGTTCATCACTAGCCCATATATCCATTGTGTTCGTAGGTATATTACAAAAATAACTAAATGCTACCGTACTTACCAACTTGCTATACACATTGGAGATATATATATAATAATCACAAAGTTTATATAATACCTCTCTGTCATACCTGTTACAGTTAGTCGGTATAGTTGCATTACCAAGAGGTTTCAAAGTCTTGTCTTTTAATACCGATGTATCAGGGAATAGATGCATACCAACATACTGCATAACAGCTTTCCATTGTCTCTGTCCAGCTTTTAACAAATCTTCGATGTGAAATTCTATACAAGCGTTGTCTATTAAATCCTGTACAGTTGATGTGTATATCTGTACTGTACCTAGATCCACTATAAGGGTTGTAAGATCTACACTCTCTATATCCTGCATATATTTCACACCTCCGTTCCGTTTAATCTCTTTGATTCTGGTATACACTATTTCCGGGTTTAAAGTCAAGCCTTAATTTTTACGGTGGTATTATATACTTACGCCGCGCGCGTATGCGGATATACACTTACTATAAACCTATAGGCTTTAAATACAGTGTATTATTATTAATTTAAAAGATTAAGAAAAAGAGAGAGAAAGAGAAACATAGTTCTGAAAAAGCGACGTCAGACGATTGTGTCGCCTTATGTCAGACGATTGTCAGACGATTTTTACCAAAAACTGATACTATTCTATCATTTCTGGACTTGTCAAAGACCTGACACAACTAGCCTTGTTTATAAAAATTTAAGAAAAGTTTTATAGTTTATTTACGGCTTTTCGGAGATTTTGTGAGATATGCCCGGAAGCGTTGTTGTTTTTTGGATATGGCAAAAAGAAAAAGACAGCCGGAAAAGCTGCCCTTTGTTTGTGAATTATCTTTTATCTGTTATATATATGCCCTAAATACTCTTTTGGGTACCTTCTAACTCTATTCATGTGTATCTGTATGATAGTTTCTGCCGCTTCCCTTAATTCTGGATAAAACGATACAACCTCCATGATATACTCTGGCGCGTGTCCGGTATCGCGCTTATAGAAAACTCTATAATCATCAACATTATAATCATCCCCAATATCCAACAATATCTTGTGGTACAGTTCCTTTCTGCTGATCCCATAGGCACTACAAATCTGCTTAAATAGAGGTTCATGGTCTTTCATCCAAGTGTTAGCCAACGATGGATAATGACCTTCATGCGGTTGCGGTACATCACTTCGATTTATCACTTCGTTTTGCAACTTTCCACAATTGAAATATGAGCTTACAAGTCTTCTTTGCACTTTCCAAGACAAATCATCATGGAATGACTTTACAAGCATTAAATATCCTGTTTCTGTAAATAAAAAGACTTTCAAATTCGGGTTCCCTTTTAACGGTTCGGAATTAGGGACGAAATTCGTCCCGAACTCTTTTCTTGTTAATTCAAAGTAATCTTCGTTCAAAATAAAATGTTTTCTATTTTGTTTAAAACTACGCTTTGCCGTTCCGTTAGGTCTTTGATGTACTCTGTCTATATCATTAAAAGTTACAACCCTTTGAGAATCCCAAACTTTGATTGCTGGAATTTCCAATTTTTCTAATTCCTCCATTGCTTTCTCCTTTCTCTTTAGTTTTTGAACAAATCATTTCCGTTTTACCAACAAATTACTTATTTTCTAAGCTGTTTAAATCTTTTACAACCAATTCAGAAACATAAGCATTACAACTTTTTCCGGTCAATACTTTTATCCTGTTTTTTGTCCCCTTTGGTAAATTAACTGCTATTCTGTCAAACTTGTTATTGTAATTCTGAATAGCTTTCTTTGTATACTCTGGAGTTTTTGCCATTGTCTCACCTCTTTTAATATTCAATTTATATAAACATATTATCAATTATCGTTAAATATGTCAATATTCAAGTTATATAATCAGCTATGCGTATAATCATATATTCAACTTATATAATATTCACAATAGCCACACAAATTCAACTTATATATTTTGGTTATATTGTCGGTTGAATATTCAACTTATATATGTTACTGTATATTCATCAAGAAAAACACAAAACAGAAATGGAGAGAAACAATTATGGAAGAATTATTAAAAATTGCTTATGAAAACTTTTTAGACACAAACGATGTAAACAATTCAAAGAGTGTAAGAATTATCAATTCTGCTTGCTACAAGATGTATGATTCGGTTGACAGCCTTAAGGATGTGTTGAGCGAAAAACTGTATAACGACATTAGCGATAAGATAAGGGATGGTGTTTGCGACATTCAAGAAGCGGCTTTTATTGCTGGATTCGCGTGTTGCGCAAAGTTCCTTACAAATGGCAAAACAGACTTGTTACCAAACGAATAGAATTGAAAGGAGAATATTAAAATGGATGAATTTATTAAAATTGTATGTTCAAGTCAGCTTGACAATGAAACCGGAAATGCCTTTGTTGAATACTTCTCGCCCTTAACAGAGAAGCTAAAAGGGCTATTAAGTGAAAATTTATATTCAGAGTTCGAGGAACTGCTTTTTAGGATAAAAAGCGGGAATCCTCGGTAATTCAATTACCGATGTAGTTCACTTGCTGTGCAAAGAATAATGATTTTTACATGACGGAAGGTGCGAAACTCGCTATAGAGATAATGAAAGGTTCTTACATTCCGAAAGTCTGACACAATTCCGGCGGCGATTCAAACCGCCGGATTTATTTTTGCCCTAGCGCAACGAAATTTTCTTTCGTGAAAATCAAAGACCGCGCCGAATAATCGCTTTTGCTCAACTCTTCTATCAGCTTTTCCCTAGTCATTTCCGGATTCGTCCGGTGCACGTACTGTAAGAGTTCTGAAATTTTATCCATTATGCAACCTCCATAAGTTTAATCAATAGTCTGTCTGCTATTTCAAATACTTCTCTTCCGTATGTAGCCAAGAAGTCCGCTACAATTTCCTCTGTATCAATATCCATGTATACATTATACGAAAGACAGAACGCATGACATAATTCATGGCATAACACACGGTCAAGGAACCTTCCGCGTAGATCATCCGCAAGATATATTGTTTTCGTGTCTCTGTCGGTCATGCCTACAGTTCTGCTTCCGTCACTTCTCTGTAGCGTATCGCTGTAACGCGATACTTTGGCCAAATTCCACATTTCATTGTTTATCGTGAACAATTTACCACCTCGCAAACAAAGAGGGCAAAATGCCCTCTCTATTACATTTTCGTGACAAGTGTAGTCAGCTTTGTCTTGGTCAACTGTTTCTCTTCTGGGGACATACCGGAGAACAGTTCGGTCACATCTTCCGAAAGAGATTTCATGTACTTTTCGAGTTCTTTCATCTTTGCGTCCTTATCTTCCGGTGAATTTCCGTTATGCATTTCCTTTGTTTCCATGTAGCTTCTCCGGCTCATACCGGCTCTGCCCTCTCTTGCATCGTGAGTACCGGTACTCATGCCATTATTTCCGCTCATAGGCTCTGAATAATACATCTTTCCCATACTCATTCTGTCAAGGTCTCTCATTCGGTCGTATTCCGGCATTCTCTCCCATTCGTGGTAATCTTCCGGCATCTGATGATAATATGGCGGTTCCACATATCCTCTGCGTGTTCCGCGTCCTTTCGGTGCGAATCTGCCATTTGCATAGCGGTAATGGTCGTAATATCGTCTGTCCGGATAATCTTCGTACTGTTCAAGCGTACGCATAATATCCTCATTGTCTTCAGACTTTTTCATAGCTTCAACAATGTTGTAGTCCTTGTCAAAGCATACGATGTTCTTTGCAATCTCCGTCCAATCCTTGAGATCATCAAGGTTTTGTCCCTCAAAATTCTCAATTCCAATGCCGTCAACGTGGGCTTTCACGCAATCCATAATCTGTTTCGCAAACTTATGCATAATATCAAGCCTCCCTTACTGCAATCAAATTACTGTTCTGCACTTCAATAGCCTGCGTGGACGTATTCTGCACGGCTACGGTACTGCAACAACCGCAAGGCACATCAACATATGCCTGTGCTGATACATTAAAGAAATTCTCAACTGCCGCAGGGGTCACGATCATCTTTGTTGACTGTAAAGGCTCTCCGTCTACTGCAATGGCAAGCGAAATCTCTCCAACTGTGCCGCCTGTCGGAATCTGAATGTTGCCGGAATACGATACCAAAAATCTAGCTTTGCACTGATTGGTGATACCTCTTAGCTTGATAATTCCACTTCCCTGTCTGTGTACGATACATTTTGTTCCGTTCACTGCTGTTTCTGTGAACGCAACATCTTCTCCAGCAGCAACGGTTTGTAATGCAATTCCTGTTACTTCCATTATTTTTACCTCTCTTTCACAAAAATAAGGGCAAACATTATAGTCTGCCCTTTGATTATAAGTAATACTGCATAGCAGACATGATTGAGTTAAACTCAATTAAGATACTCAATTATTTAGTTTTAGCAGCCACATCCTGTGTTGCATCCGCATCCATATGCATAAGCATTTGGGTTAGGTACAACATATGCCGGAATAGCAGACGGATTTACTGCATTGATAATCTGCTGCGTCTGAGCTGCCATCTGAGTTGTAAGCAGTGCGCTCTGACGATCCTGTGAAGCTGCTCTGCGAAGGTCGTTATTTTCTGCCTGTAAGCTAGAAATTTTCTCATTGCAGAGATAATCAAGAATAGCGCGTGTTCCTGCATTCTGACTGTCGATAATGTCTCTCGTGTTGCTGTTCATGGTGTTCTGCAACGCGCAAGTGTTAGTTGCCATGTTGTAGTTTACGCCTTGGATAGCTTCTCTTGTTTCACAGCAGCAGTTAGCAAGCTGCGCCTGTAATGCGTTTGTATTCTGCATATTAGCGACTGTATCAGCATTGATAGCCTGCTGAATGCCAAATCCGGTCTGCAAAATGTTTGTGTTGATGCCGTTCATGCCGGTTTGCACTGCATAGAATCCGTCACAAAGTCCGTTTGTAATGCCGTCAAGTTTTGACACAACCGCCTGATTATCAAATCCGCGCTGGATTTCGCTTCCGACACCACCATTCATTCCGTTTCCTCCGAATCCGTTACCAAATCCACCCCATCCGAAGATGGCAAAGATAACGATAATGAACCATAACCATGAGCCTTCTGCGCCCCATCCATTGTTATTTCCGTTTCCGTCAATGTTCGCAACAAGCGGAACGGATGCACAATTACCTGTGTTAAACATAGAATTTACCTCCATAATTCATTTTTATATACATAATCTTGCAAGAATTAGTATCACATTCCTAATTGGCTTTTAAACGACTCAAAAGCCTTATCTGCGTCAATCCCCTTTTCTTTGCACAAATTCCTAGCCATCTGCTCAATGCCTTTGGAATCTCCCTTCTGTGCCATCTGCATAGCATTGCGAGCCATAGGGTTGTTCATTACGCTGTTATTCCCCATCATTTGTTGTAAAAACTGCTGTGGGTTTTTCATTCCCTGTAACATCTGCATAGGATTCATTAAGACTCACTCTCCTTTTGTGTTCTTGAAGATTTTCTTTGCGTTTGCGAAGATAACTTATCTTCCAACTCTTCCATCTTTCCAAACAAGCAATCCAATTTGTCAGTAATAGCCTTTGTCGCATCGTCAGACAGCCCTATTTCGATTTTTTTATCATCACTTGAATAATCTGCCATCTGCTCGTTGAAAGGCTTGTAAACGGTCTTTCTGATTGTTCCATTGGCATCCCATTGTTTTGCTACGATTGCGCTCATATCCTGCATTGGGAAAAACGCAACGCTTCCATCCATAGGCACATCATTCGCCATGATCGCTGATTCCGACTGCACTACTTTTCCTTGGATTCCAAGAAACTGTGGTTGCATCTGCGGAATCTGTGGCTCTGGCTGTTGAAACCTCTGCATTGGGTTATACTGATAAGCGGCATAGCTTGGGTTTGGGTTAAATGCCATATTCTGATTTTGCATCTGATACATTCTCTTCCTCCAATACTTCCTTGATTGCGTGAATCATTGCTGACTGATACACAAGCGGAACCTTTGACACATCTTCTCTTATTAAGATTTTTTCAAGAATCTCATCTGTAAATAACATTCCGCATCCCTCCTATGCTTATATTTTTGCATAAAAAAATACGGTTCTTCCGCAAAAAATAAGCAGAAAAACCGCATAAAAAAAGAACGCTCAAAGCGTTCCAAGTCTACCATTTACAGAAAAGAATCTAAAGCACTTGCGCAGACTCCTTTCTTTTGTGTTCAGTTTTTGAGTACCATTTTGAGTACCAATTTTTTTTAAGACGCCGCAAACACAGTGTTTATGCGACTTTTAAAACAGTCCGTACGGGAATCGAACCCGTGTTTCCGCCGTGAGAGGGCGGCGTCTTA
>OCHL01000078.1_pt1 | contig 112296 bp, 101 predicted proteins | sample 1538421 | NCBI WGS metagenome assembly OCHL01 (sample SAMN04571690, study PRJEB22368) | human gut metagenome | biome: human gut; material: stool | host: Homo sapiens | place: Luxembourg | collected 2012-06-01 | reverse complement strand
CCAAGGAGAACACCACCATCGTGGGCGGCGCAGGCGACAAGGACGCCATCGCAGCCCGCATCGCTCAGATCCGCAACCAGATCGAGGTGGCTACCAGCGACTTCGACCGTGAGAAGCTGCAGGAGCGTCTGGCAAAGCTGGCCGGCGGCGTGGCCGTCATCAAGGTCGGTGCTGCGACCGAAGTTGAGATGAAGGACAAGAAGCTGCGCATTGAGGATGCTCTGAACGCAACCAAGGCTGCTGTTCAGGAAGGCGTCGTTGCTGGCGGCGGCACTGCTCCCATCAACGCCATCCCCGCTGTGCGTGAGCTGTGCGACACGCTGGAAGGCGACGAGCGCACCGGCGCTAAGATCGTCCTGAAGGCTCTGGAAGCTCCTCTGCGCCAGATCGCCAAGAACGCAGGCCTCGAGGGCAGCGTCATCATCGACAAGATCATCTCTGCCAACAAGCCCAACTACGGCTTCGACGCTCAGAATGAGGTCTTTGTGGACGATATGATCGCCGCCGGCATCGTGGACCCGACCAAGGTCACCCGTTCTGCTCTGGAGAACGCAGCATCTGTTGCTGAGATGGTCCTGACCACCGAGAGCCTGGTCGCTGACCTGCCGGAACCCCCGGCTCCCGCCGCACCTGCCGGCGGTGACATGGGCGGTATGGGCGGCATGTACTAAGCTGCACCCGCGTTCATTCAATAAGTACCTTAAGGAGACGGATTCTCTTTGGAGACTCCGTCTCCTTTTTTTGTATGTATAACACTTGCCGTTTTGGCCCACCCTTTATGAAAAAAGGAGGCGGCACCATGTCCGGCAAACGGGTCTTAGCGCTATATGCAGTCATTCTGTTTGGCTTTGCGGTCGTTTTGTGCCGCATTTATTTCCTGGCGCAAAACCCGGCTTACGCCGCCCGCGCCGAAGCCCAGAGCACGGTGAGTCTTGCGCTGCCCACCCGGCGGGGCAATTTCTACGACTGCAACGGCCTGCCGCTCACCGGGCTGGAAATGCGCTGGCAGACCTTGTGTTTTCCCGGTGAAAACAACTATCCCCGCCTTTATAGCGAGACCGACAGCACCGGGCAGGCAACGCTGTATCAAAACCGGAACCGTGCCGCGCCGTTCCTGCTGGAAACCATGCGCGACCTTTCCTCGCTTGGCCTGCGCAGCTTCCCGGCGGCAAAACGGTATGCATCGGTGCCGCTGTGCCAGCATCTGATCGGCTATCTGGCCGCAGACGGCCATGGTGCAGCCGGGCTGGAAAAGGCGCTGGACGACCTGCTGGCCGGGACAGGAGCCCACGACACCCTGCGTTGTGCGGTCACGGCACAAGGCCGCCTGCGAGAGGGGGAGACGCCGCAGCTCATCCAGAATGACAGCGGCGCAGTGGGGGTGCAGCTGACCATTTCCCGCCCCGTGCAGCGTGCGGCCGAAGCCGTTGCCGCCGAGACCATGACCAGCGGCTGTATCCTTGTGCTGGACGTGCAGACTGCCGCCGTGCGGGCCAGCGTCAGCGTACCGGGCTACGACCCGGACGACCTTGCCGCCAGTCTGGGTGCATCGGACAGCCCGTTTTTGAACCGCGCACTGGAAAGCTATGCTGTCGGCTCGGTGTTCAAGCCGGTGCTGGCGGCCGCAGCGCTGGAAGCCGGACTTTCGCCGGAGTACGAGTGCACCGGTGCCGTGATGGTGGATGGACAAATTTTCCGCTGCGCAGGCGGTGTTCCGCACGGGACAGTGAACCTTGCCGAAGCGCTGGAAAAGAGCTGCAACGGCTATTTTGTTCGACTGGGTCAGCAGCTGAGTGCCGAGACGCTTCTGCAGACAGCAGAGGCCTTCGGCTTCGGGCGACAGATCGCCGTGGCTGGCCGCCTGTATGCCGACAGCGGAAATCTGCCCACTGCGCAGGAGCTGGCCCAGAGTGGACAGCTGGCCAATTTCAGCTTTGGGCAGGGCAGCTTTCTGGCCTCGCCGGTGCAGGTGGCCGCCATGATGAATGCCATCGCCTGCGGCGGGGTGTACCGCACACCCTTTTTCGTGGAGGGGACTGTGGACGAAACGCAGGCGGCCGTGTCGGAAGCATTTTCGCAGCCACAGGGAAAGCGCATCTTATCTGAAAAAACGGCCGATGCACTGCGCGAAATGCTGGAGCAGGTGGTGGCAGAGGGCACCGCGCAGGACGCCGCCGGGCTGGAAGAAGGCGCAGGCGGCAAGACCGGTACCGCCCAGACCGGCCAGTTCACGCCGGAGGGCGTCGAGCGCAAAAACCTGTGGTTCGCTGGTTTTTACCCGGCCAGCCAGCCAAAGTATATCATCGTGGTTCTGCAGGATGGGCAGACCGACCCGGCTTATTCCAGTGCTGCTGTTTTTGCCCGGCTGTGCACAGCGCTGCGGCTTTTGGGATAAAAAGCGCGGATTCTGCTTGCTTTTTGGCGTTTGTTATGCTACTATATATTTGTATTTTTGCGTAGTTTTCCATTGATTATAATAAAGGAGCGTTTCAATCCATGTCTGTTATCGAAATTGTTGGCGGTGTGATCCTGCTGATCGCTTCGCTCGTCATCGTTTTCCTCACTCTCATGCAGCACACCCACGGTCAGGGCCTGTCCGGTGCCATCAACGGCAGCGCAGGCGGCGCAAACAGTGCCCGTCTGACCCCGGCCGACCAGATGCTGGCCAAGGTGACCCGCATTGCAGGCATCGTTTTCTTTGTGGTCGCCATTCTGGCTTGTGTGTTCACCGGCCGTCTGGCAGGTTGACAAAGTCTGAACAGCCCCGTGTGCAAGAACGGGGCTGTTTTTCTGCGTGAGGATAGAACTGCGGGCGGCCGTTGTATGTGGGCCGCCGCAGGGCAGGGTAGGGCGGATGTGCCCACGACCGGCAGGAGCACGGCCCGTCGGAGGCTGCGCTCGTGGTAGAGCAAGGAGAAAAAATATTATGGCAATGCGCGATAAAATTGAGCACGCGATTCAGAATCAGCCGTGCACCGTCAAAGATTTAAAGTCAAAGTTCGGCGGTGACCGCAGTGCGGACCGCAAAGTGATGGAGGCCGTGGACCAGCTGGTGCACGATGCTGTCATCTGCCAGCGTCAGGGCGTGTTCTTCACGGTCCGTTCCGGCCGTGCGGACAAGGCTCTGCTGTGCAAGGTGGTCAAGCTGGGCAAGAACTTTGCCTTCGTCATGCTGGAAGACGGCACCAGTGATATCTTTATCCCGGGCCGTTTCACCCGCGGTGCAATGCCCGGTGATATGGTCCTGGTGGAAAAGTTTGCCCATCCCCGCGTGGAGGGCAGCGATGAAGGCGAGATCCTCGCTATTCTGGAAGAAAAGAATGATCTGGTGGGCACGGCCCGCCGCATTGAGGGCAGCCTGAAGTTCGTGCCGGACGACTGCCCGGCCATCTCCATGCGGATGATGCGCGACTGCGAGGGCGGCGCGAAGGACGGCGACAAAGTGGCCGTGGAGATCCTGCAGCGCGGCAACCGGCAGGAAGACCACCGCGTGGGCGTCGCCATGCGGTTCGGCAGCTCGGACGAGGCCAAGCGCTGCACCAAGGCTCTGCTCTACGCGCAGGATATCCGCAGCCGCTTCCCGGACAAGGTCCGCGAGGAAGCCAAGAAGCTGGAAGACGCTGAAGTCACCGAGAAGGACACCGAGGGCCGCATGGACCTGCGCGCGCTGCCCATCTTTACCATCGACAGCGCCGAGACCAAGGATATCGACGATGCCATCAGCCTGACCAAGACCCCGGAAGGCGGCTTTGAGCTGGGCGTCCACATTGCAGATGTTTCCAACTACGTCAAGCCCGGCACCGAGCTGGATAATGAGGCTTTCAGCCGCGCCACCAGCGTTTACTACGCCGATCAGGTGGTGCCCATGCTGCCCAAGCAGCTCTCCAACGGCATCTGCAGCCTGAACGAGGGTGTGCTGCGCCTGGCCTTCTCCTGCCTGATGCGTCTGGATAAGGACGGCAACCTGACGGATTACCGTTTCGTCAAGTCGGTCATCCGCAGCCGCGTCAAGGGCGTTTACTCCGAGATCAACGCTCTGCTGGCCGGCAGTGCTGACGACGAGCTGAAGGGCAAATACCATGAGGTGCTCAGCCAGCTGCCCGCCATGAAGGAGCTGTACGGCCACCGTGCCCGCCTGCGCAAGGAGCGCGGCTGCATGGACATCGAGAGCGGCGAAGTGAAGCTGATCCTGGACGAAGACGGCCACTGCATCGACGTGAAGAAACGCACCTCCGGCGAGAGTGAAGCTATGATCGAGGAGTTCATGCTGCTGGCCAACCAGTGTGCCGCCCACTTTGCCCGCGTGAAGCAGATTCCCTTTGTGTACCGCGTGCACGAGGAGCCCAATGCCGAAAAGCTGGAACGTCTGCACGCTCTGCTGCAGGCCTGCGGCATCAACGACCACTTTGCCAAGGATGTGCCCACCCCCAAGGAGCTGAGCGCCATTCTGGAAGGCGTGCGCGGCGGCCCGTATGAGCAGATCATCAATACCGGTATGCTGCGCTGCATGTCCAAGGCGCTCTATGAGGACAAGCCCAAGGGCCACTACGGCCTGGTGCTGCAGGACTACGCCCACTTCACCAGCCCCATCCGCCGTTACCCGGATCTGGCCATCCACCGCATCATGACGGCCCAGCTCAAGGGCACCGACAAGGAGACCATGGTGCTGCGCTACAGCGACTTTGCCGAGAAGGCCAGCAAGCAGTCCAGCGAACGCGAGGTCATCGCCATGCAGATCGAGCGCAAGGCGGAGGACTGCTACAAGGCCGAGTATGCCCGCCGCCATCTGGGCGAGTGCTACGAGGGCCGCATCTCCGGCGTGACCCAGCGCGGCCTGTTCATTGAACTGGAAAACGGCGTGGAAGGCTTTGTGCCTGCATCCAGCCTGACGCCCTCCGGCACCATGCTCACCGAGGGCGTGCGCCTTTCGGACCCGGTCTCCGGCAAAAACTGGAGCCTGGGCGATACCATGATGATCACCATCGTGCGTGCCGACGTCAACCTGGGCAAGATCGACTTTGAGGTCGCCCCGGCAAACGCAAAATAAAATCAGAGTTTCCAACGGCGGAAGGGCTGCGGCCTTTCCGCTTTTTGTTTTTAGAATTGTAAATTTAGCAGAAATGCCGGTAGCTTTCTCCTCGGACACGAATCGGGCCATTCCATCGCCCGCCCTATTGCCCTACGGGCAACAGGGTCCCACCCCAGCGGACGGTCCTCAGAGAAACTACCGGCACTCCTGCTGGAGCCTTTTGTCACAATTTAGACGCATTTCCTACAAAAGGGGAAAGTTGTATAAATTTTATACAGGAGCCGGAGTTTGTTTGTTGTCTGCGCCCCTCCACCGGGGTATACTGTTGCCATAAGGAACGGCACAGCGGTGCCGGAAAAACGTGACAGCGTCAAGGAGGTTCTTCTCTATGTATTATTCCAGTGGCAACTACGAAGCGTTTGCACACCCCAAAAAGCCCGAGGGTGTCGATCATAAATCTGCCTATATCATCGGCTCCGGTCTGGCAGCCCTGACTGCCGCCTGCTATCTGGTGCGTGACGGCCAGATGAAGGGCGAGCATGTCCATGTGTTTGAAAAGGACCCCATCCCCGGCGGTGCCTGCGACGGCTACAAGTACGACATCGGCTATGTGATGCGCGGCGGCCGCGAGATGGACAACCACTTTGAGGTCATGTGGGACCTGCTGCGCTCCATCCCGTCGCTGGAGACCGAAGGTGCCAGCGTGCTGGACGAGTACTACTGGCTGAACAAAGAGGACCCCAACTACTCGCTCTGCCGTGCCACCGTCAACCGCGGCGAGGATGCCCACACCGACGGCAAGTTCGGCCTGTCGGACAAGGGTGCCATGGAGATCATGAAACTGTTCTTCACCCCCAACGAGCAGCTGCAGGATAAGAAGATCACGGATTTCTTTGATGACGAAGTGCTCAACTCCAACTTCTGGCTGTACTGGCGCACCATGTTCGCTTTCGAGAACTGGCACAGCGCTCTGGAGATGAAGCTCTATCTCAAGCGCTATATCCACCACATCGGCGGTCTGCCGGACTTCACGGCCCTGCGTTTCACCCGCTACAATCAGTACGAGTCCATCATCCTGCCCATGGTCACCTATCTGAAGGACCACGGCGTGCAGTTCCACTACGAGACCAAGGTAGTGGACGTGAAGTTTGACATCGACGGCAAGCGCAAGCAGGCCAGCAGCGTGGTGGTAGAGCACGCAGGCGAGACCAACGCCATCGACCTGACCGAGAACGACCTGCTGTTCATCACCAACGGCGGCTGCGTGGAGAGCTGCACCATGGGTGCACAGGACAAGGCTGCCGGCTTTGACCCCACCATCAAGCCGGGCAACGGCTGGGATCTGTGGAAGAAGATCGCTGCGCAGGACCCCGCCTTCGGTCACCCGGAGAAGTTCTGCTCCGACCCCGAACACTCCAACTGGGAGAGTGCCACCATCACTACGCTGGACGACAAGATCCCGCAGTATATCCAGAAGATCTGCAAGCGTGATCCGTTCAGCGGCCACACCGTCACCGGCGGTATCGTCACGGTCAAGGACTCCAACTGGCTGCTCAGCTGGACGCTGAACCGTCAGCAGCAGTTCCGCGACCAGCCCAAGGACCAGCTGTGTGTCTGGGTCTACGGCCTGTTCAGCGATAAGCCCGGCAACTACGTCAAGAAGGCCATGCGCGACTGCACCGGCAAAGAGCTGTGCATGGAGTGGCTGTACCACATCGGTGTGCCTGAGGACCAGATCGAAGAACTGGCCGAGCACAGCGCCAACACCATCCCGGTCATGATGCCCTATATCGACGCTTTCTTCATGCCGCGTGCCATGGGCGATCGCCCCGACATCGTGCCGGAAGGCGCTGTCAACTTTGCCTTCCTGGGTCAATTCGCCGAGACCGGCCGTGACACCATCTTCACCACCGAGTATTCCATGCGTACCGGCATGGAGGCTGTGTACACCCTGCTGAACATTGACCGCGGCGTGCCCGAGGTCTGGGGCAGCACCTACGACGTGCGCGCACTGCTGGATGCCACCGTGAAGCTGCGCGACGGCAAAAAGATCACCGACATGGACCTGCCGCTCATCCCGCGCCTGGCCATGAAGGAAGCCCTGAAGAAGATCGAGGGCACCGACCTTGAGAAGATCCTCAAGGAATACAATGCCATCTGATAACATCATAGTCCTCCGCCCCTGAAAAGGGCCCCAACAAAAGGACCTCTCCGAACGCCTGCGACAGGCCACGGAGAGGTCCTTTTTCTCGCGGAAAGTAATACTTTGGATAAAATATATGTAAAAAGTTAAATTTCTTTGTTGGAAAAGAGCTTTTTTGCTTGCCTGCGGCGGGGTTCTGTGTTATGCTAAAAGCAATGAGAGCAGGGCCTGAGGAGGCCTGCTGGTAACAGCCAGAATAAAAGGAGGTCGTTTCCCTGTGAAAAATCTTATCTCCCGCCGCAGCTTTATGAAGGCTGCCGGTGTGTCCGCCGCCGCTGCCACCATGGCACTGGGCGCACCCGCTGCGTCTGCCTGCTGGACCGGCGATGTGCAGGACATTACCATTCTGTACACCAACGATGTCCACACCTACATTGACAAGCAGAGCCCGAAGCTGACCTACGCCGCCATCGCTGCCCTGAAAAAGAGTTATCAGGATGACGGCAAGAACGTCCTGCTGGTAGACGCCGGCGACCATGTGCAGGGCACTGCTTACGGCTCTATGGATGAGGGTGCGACCATCATCCAGCTGATGAACGCTGCCGGTTACGACGCTGCCACCCCGGGCAACCACGAGTTCGACTACGGCATGGACCGCGCAAAAGAGCTGATGGCAGATGCGGACTATCCCTATCTGTCCTGCAACTGGGTCAATCTGCCGCTGAACAACCGCGTTCTGTCGGATGTCAAATACTTCCGCATCGGCGGCCGTACCATCGCCTTCGTGGGCATCACCACGCCGGAGACCATCACAAAATCCACCCCGGCCTACTTCATGGATAAAAACCAGAACCGGTATGTCTACGATATCCTCGGCGGCGAGGACGGCCAGAAGCTGTACAGCGCCGTGCAGAAGTCCATCAATAAGGCACGCGTGATCGCAGATTATGTCATCGGCCTGGGCCATCTGGGCGTAGATCCGTCCTCGTCGCCCTGGACCAGCAAGGAAGTCATCGAGCACACCTCCGGCCTGGACGCATTCATCGACGGCCACTCCCACACCGTGATGGAGTGCGAGTGGGTGAAGGACCTCTCCGGTAAGGCAGTGGCCCTGACCCAGACCGGTTCTTACTTTGCCAATGTGGGTGAGATGACCATCAAGGCAGACGGCTCCATCGCCACCCAGCTGGTTCCTACTTACGACGGCCTGGACAGCGCTGTGGCAGGCATCCAGACCGAGTGGGTGAGCGCTGTGGACGATATGCTGGGCGAGAAGATCGCTGTGGCAGAGACCAACTTCTATATCTCTGACCCCGCCACCGGCAAGCGCCGCATCCGTCTGGGTGAGACGAACCTCGGCGACTTTGTGGCCGACGGCATCTACTCCTACTTCAACGAGGTCGAACAGCTGCACTGCGATGTTGCCATTATGAACGGCGGCGGCATCCGTGCAGATGTGGATGCAGGCGACTGGAGCTTCAAGACCTGCAAGCAGGTCAGCCCCTTCGGCAACGTGGCCTGCCTGATGTCGGTCACCGGCAAGCAGATCCAGGACGCACTGGAATTTGCAGCCCGCTTCGTTGGCCCGGACGGCCAGGAGAATGGCGGTTTCCTGCATGTGGCCGGTGCAACTTACGAGATCCACACCGACATCCCCAACACCGTGCAGACCGACGACAAGAACGTCTGGATCGGCAGCGCCACCGGCACCCCGCGCGTGCAGAACGTGAAGATCTACGATAAGACCTCCGGTACTTATGTCCCGCTGGACGAGGGCAAGACCTACGCGCTGGCCGGCATGAACTACACCCTGCGCAATCTGGGCGACGGCTTTGCCATGTTCGACGGTGCCGAGCTCATCAAGGACTATGTGGCAGAGGATTATCTGGTCATGTCCACCTACGCCATGAGCTTTGGCGGCGTGGATGGCGAAGGCCTGCCGCACCTGACCACCGCCAACAGCCCGCTGGCCGATTACCCGGGCTACCTGCTGAACTATGAGGATGCCTACGGCGCAGGCCGCATCAGCATCCTGTAAAACTGCATAAAAAGGCGCACCGTCCGGCAGGGCGGTGCGCTGTTTTTGTATAACAAAATAGAAAAAAAGCCATCCGATACAAACCGAATGGCTTCTGGTTGGGGATGAGAGAATCGAACTCCCACAAGTAGAGTCAGAGTCTACCGCACTACCACTATGCAAATCCCCAATATTCTGTTGCGTCTTGCGGGGTGAACCGCTCAACGTGTGCTATTATACGGGAAAAGCCCGGCGTTGTCAAGCATAATTTTGAAAAAAGTTGTACTTTTTTGGAAAATGCCGCAGCAGCGCCGAATGTTTTGCAAAATCAGTCGGGATGTTTTTCACCGTCCGGTTCGTCCGGCAGATAAACGGCAACTTCTTCAAGGGTGCAGTCCAGAATTTTGCAGAGAGTATTAAGCGTATAGGTGCTGACATTCTCATTTTTGCGTAAACGGCTCAGTTGCCCCGCACTGAAATGGTAGTCTTTGAGCAATTTATATTAGGAGACACCGCGCTTCTTCATTGTCTCCCAAAGCGGGTCGTATCGAATCATAGCATATACCATCCTTGGTAGGTTTTCATAATTAAAGAATATGAAATCGGCCGCATATTGACAATTAGCGATAATCGGGGGTATTATCAATATACGGGTAATACATTGTGAAGACCAAAAGGATGGTGTGCTGAATGACAACTGCGGAATTGAAAGAATATCTGGGGATGGTCGTAGATGTTGAAAAGGAACTCTATACTCAGCGAACACTAGAGAAAACAATGCAAAACAAAATTGAAATTTTTAGGCAATCGCAAGAAATCACATTCGAAAACTACTGTAGAATGCATGGAATCACAGAACGTAACTTCACTCCCCGGAAGGGCAAGCCTATAAAACCGGAAAAACCAGCAGAAGCAAAAGAATCATACGATTGTATCAAGTGGGCGAGCGACGAGACAGAAAAAATTTCGGCAACGAAAATAATCGGCATTCTTGTAGCAAGCTTGCTATTTCCTCCGATTGGTCTTGTGTGTCTAGGAATATGGGGTTATCGGAAATATCAAAAAGAAAGAGAAATTGAAAAACTCAGGCGGGACTTGGGTTCTATGCACCGAAGTGCGATGAAAGATTACCAAAAGAAAATAGACCAATATAATCAAGACATGGAAGAATACCAAAAAGAAAAAGAGCGCTGTAAACAGTACCGTGAATTCTGTAACGAACAATGGAAACAGGAAAATGAAAAGATTCGCCATGAAAACGAGTGGTGCAAAAATCAAGCTGAACCTTTTCGAGTGATACTCCAAAATATTAGAGAGCAAGAAAATAAAACCTACACGACCTGCATAAAGCTATATGAAAAGGGCAATATCTATCCCAGATATCGCAATTACGTGGCAGTTTGTTCCTTTTACGATTACATCGCGTCAGGGAGATGCTATTCTTTAGATGGCCCAGATGGCGCATATAATAAATACGACATGGAAATGCGAATGGATAAAATAAGCGCGCAACTAAATGTCGTTATAAAAAATCTTGAAGCAATCCGAGAAAATCAATATATGTTGTATATAGAAATGAAAAATGCTGAAGAAAAAATTGCAGCGTTACAAAAGACAGTAAATCAAATCAGTGACAAAATGAATGTTGTTATTGCTGGTATTGGAGCTGTTTACGCACAGGGGGAACGGAACCATTCGCAATTGAATGCGCGGCTTCAAAAAATACAGTCGCAGACAGAAGAACTACTAAAGACTTCTGAACTGGCTGCGTACTTTGAAGCATGCAACCAACGTGAGCTCCACTACATGAACCGCATGAACTACCTTGCCGGTCACTACGATAACCCCTACGGCAATTACTCACCCGTATAACAAATACAGCTCCACAGCCGCTCCCCGGAACCACCCAGCGGGGCGGCTTTTTGCCTTCTTCCCACAAACTGGCATATTCTGCACCGTCTCCTTCATATACTGGAATGTACAAACTACCAGAAGCCAAAAGAGGAGGACGGCCTATGCTGGAACGAACCCACAACCAAAACCCGCAGACCCTGCTTTCGCCCCGCGTCCCGCGGGACACCGAGCACGAGCGCTACCACCCCGAGCTGGAGGAAGAACTGAAGGAATGCCTGTTCTGCCTGCAGCGCAACGAAATGATGTTCGATCTTGAGGTGGACACCGACCTGATCGAACAGCGCATCTACGAGCGGCAGGCGCTTTTGTGCCGCTACCGGTACTTACTGGCCCGTGCCCGGGAGCTGGGCCTGCACACCGTTCTGACGAAATATCAGCCCATCGGCTGACGTTCCCAAAGGTTAGCGGCATAAAATTCTTGACAGAAAGCCCCTTGCGTGTTATCATAAGCAAAGATAAATGCGTACTGGGCCTTGCCCGGCGCGATGAAATTTTGAGAGTTAGAGAGGTTTTCTATTATGGAACGTATTAAGACCATTGCTACTCGTGACCTGACCAAGAGCGTTAAGACCGGCGGCTGCGGCGAGTGCCAGACTTCCTGCCAGTCCGCTTGCAAGACCTCCTGCGGCGTGGCTAACCAGCAGTGCGAGAACAGCAACAAGTAATTTCTGCAAACCCTATGCCGCCTTTGCCGGGCGGCATTTTTTTGTGTAATTTGGAATGGAGAGTAAAATGGTACACCAGTATCAATTGAACGGCTATAACATCGTGCTGGACACCTGCAGCGGTTCGGTGCATGTGGTGGACGACGTGGCATACGATGTCATTGCCATGTACCCGGAGCACACCGCCGACGAGATCGTTGCCGCCATGATGGCAAAGTACGGCGACCGTGAGGACGTTACCGAGGAAGACCTGCGCCAGTGCATCGACGATGTGACCAGCCTGAAAGAGGCCGGCAAGCTGTGGACCCCGGATGTCTACAAGGACATGGCTTTCGACTTTAAGAACCGTAACACTGTGGTCAAGGCCCTGTGCCTGCACGTTGCCCACACCTGCAACCTGAGCTGCTCTTACTGCTTTGCCTCGCAGGGGCGCTACCACGGCGACCGCGCGCTGATGAGCTTTGAGGTGGGCAAGCGCGCCATGGACTTCCTCATTGAGAACAGCGGCACCCGCCGCAACCTGGAAGTGGACTTCTTTGGCGGCGAGCCGCTGATGAACTTTGACATGGTCAAAAAGCTGGTGGCTTACTGCCGCGAGCAGGAAAAGATCCACAACAAGAACTTCCGCTTCACCATGACCACCAACGGCATGTTGATCGACGACGATGTGATCGATTTCTGCAACAAGGAGTGCCACAACGTTGTTCTGAGTCTGGACGGCCGCAAAGAGGTCAACGACCGCTTCCGCGTGGACTGCGCAGGCAACGGCAGCTACGACCGCATCGTGCCCAAGTTCCAGGAGTTCGTGAAAAAGCGCGGCGACAAGAACTACTATATGCGCGGCACCTATACCCACTATAACACCGACTTCACCAACGATATCTTCCACATGGCAGACCTCGGCTTTACCGAACTGAGCATGGAGCCGGTGGTCTGCGACCCCAGCGACCCCAGCGCCCTGACCGAGGCCGACCTGCCCATCCTGAAGGAGCAGTACGAGATCCTTGCCAAGGAGATGATCAAGCGCGACCGCGAGGGCAGAGGCTTTACCTTCTACCACTACATGATCGACCTGACCGGCGGCCCCTGCATCTATAAGCGTATCTCCGGCTGCGGTTCCGGCACCGAGTACATGGCCGTCACCCCCTGGGGCGACCTGTACCCCTGCCACCAGTTCGTGGGCGACCCGAAGTACCTGATGGGCGACATCTGGAAGGGTGTCACCAACACCGCCGTGCGCGATGAGTTCAAGCACTGCAATGCCTACGCCCGCAAGGAGTGCCAGGACTGCTGGGCAAAGCTCTATTGCTCCGGCGGCTGCGCGGCCAACTCCTACCACGCTACCGGCAACATCACGGGCGTGTACGAATACGGCTGTGAGCTGTTCCGCAAGCGCATGGAGTGCGCCATCATGATCAAGGTGGCCGAGAACCAGGAACTTGCCGCCAAGGGCATCGAAGTGCCCATCGAGCTGGGCTCCACCTGCAACGCCTGCGCCGACGGCGAAGCCTGCGAATGAGCATGACCACGCCCATTGTGGATTTTGTGCGCCGCTATGCGCAATCTGGTACCTCCCGGCTGCACATGCCCGGCCACAAGGGCCAGAGCCTGCTGGGCTTTGAACCGTGGGATATCACCGAAATAAAGGGTGCGGACGAGCTGTACGAAGCCGAGGGCATCATTGCGCAGAGTGAGGCCAACGCTACCCGGCTTTTCGGCACGGCCCACACCTATTACAGCACCGAGGGTTCGTCCCAGTGCATCCGGGCCATGCTGTTTCTGGCCCTGCAGGCCGCCCCGCAGACGGGCAAACGCCCGGTCCTGCTGGCGGCCCGCAACGCCCACAAGGCGCTGCTGTATGCGGCGGCACTGCTGGATTTTGATGTAGAGTGGCTCTGGCCTGCGCCGGAAGATTCTGGTGCGCTGTGCAGCTGCCCGGTGCCTGCCGCCAAGCTGGCGGACGCCCTGCACGCACTGGCACAGCAGGATCGAAAGCCCTTTGGCGTTTATGTCACCAGCCCGGATTATCTGGGCGGTGTGCAGGATATTGCCGCGCTGGCAGCGGTATGCCGGGCGCAGGACGTGCCGCTGCTGGTGGATAACGCTCACGGTGCCTACCTGCGCTTTCTGCCTGAGAACCGGCACCCCATCGCACTGGGCGCAGCCATGTGCTGCGATTCCGGCCACAAGACCCTGCCGGTGGTCACAGGCGGTGCGTACCTGCATCTGGGCAAAAACGCCCCCATTCAGGACGAAGCGGCCGTGCGCAATGCGCTGGCACTGTTTGGCTCCACCAGCCCGTCTTACCTCATTTTGCAGTCGCTGGATAAGTGCAATCAGGTGCTATCCGAGGGTTATCCGCTGCGTCTTTTGCAGTGCTGCGGTTACCTGACCCGCCTGCGCCGGGAGCTGAACGAAGCCGCTGAGGCCAGGCACTGCCCGGGCCCGCTGGCGCTGGACGGCGAACCGCTCAAGGTCACGCTGGACGCCGCCGTGCTAGGCATGACCGGCACCGAGCTGGCCGATGCACTGCGCCGTGCCGCCATCGAGTGCGAGTATGCCGACCCGCGCTATCTGGTGCTGATGTTCACGCCGGAGAACCCACCCCGCGACGGCAAGCGGCTGCTCTCAGCCATGCGGGAGATCATTGCGGCCCTGCCGGACGAACTCCCGCAGCCGGAAGCGCTGCAGGGCGAGTTTGCCGCGCTGGAACAGCAGCTGCACACCCGCTGCAGCATCCGACAGGCCGTTTTTGCGCCGCAGGAACGATTGCCCGTGGCACAGGCCGAGGGCCGCGTCTGCGCCATGCCGACGGTGTCCTGCCCGCCGGCCATTCCCATCGCGGTGAGCGGCGAGGTCATCACGCCCGCCGCCGTCCGGCTGATGCAGCGTTACCATGTGACGGAAGTCTCAGTCCTCCGGGAAAACTGATTTTTTGCAAGGGAGCACAGTGTTTTGCCTGTGCTCTCTTTTTTGTGGCATACGGCACCCGGCAGGTGCATACCTTTCCAGTAGAGACGGACAGGGAAAGGAGCACACTGCATGGAACTGAAGATTTTTCGGGATACCCTGCCGCAGGCGGGCGCAGACTGCACCGTCAAGGCAGAGCTCCCGCTGGAAACGGAGATTTTGATTTCCGACTATCTGCCGCCGGTGTTCAAGCTGGTCAAGTGCTTTGCAAAGCCGGTGGTGCTGCAAAAGCAGCTGCAGCCCGGGCGGCTGACGCTGGAAGGCTATCTGCGCTGCACCGTGTTTTATCAGGGCGAGGACGGGGCCGGTCTGTGCCAGACCGAGCAGAAACTGCCCTTCACAAAACAGCTGGAAGTGCCGGAGCTGCCTGCCGCCAGCTGGACAGCGCTGGTGGAGGGCCAGACCGAATACCTCAACTGCCGGGCAGTGAACCCACACCGCATCGAAGTGCGCGGGGCCTTTGGGCTCATCGTCACCCTGCGCACCCAAAGCCCGGCCGAAGTCATCACAGCGCTGGCCGATGGTGGCATCGAGCAGCGCCTGCAGACGCTCACCGGTGTGCGCAGTGCCGCCGTGCTGGAAAAGCTGGTCACTGTCGAAGGAGAGCTGGTGTTTGCAAAGCGCCCCGCCGCCATTCTGGATATCACCGGTACAGCGTCTGTGCGGGAGATAAAGCTGCTGTCCGGCAAGGCAGTGGTCAAGGGCGAGATCCGTGCCCTGTGCGCCTGGCGTGCTGAGGGCGAGACGGCGCTGCAAAGTCAGGCGGCAGCTCTGCCATTCAATCAGGTCGTGGACCTGGACGGCGTCACGGAGGACTGCAGATGCCTGTGCGTGCTGGAACCGGTGGGCTTCACCCTTGCCGAAGGCGAGCAGGACGCTGCAAGCCAGCTGACCGTCAACGTGATGATGCATCTGCACGCCTGGCGGCCCTTCCAGCTGCAGACAGTGGCGGATGCATTTTCGACCCAGTTCGAGACCGCCATCACGCCGCAGGAGCTTGCGGTGGAGCAGCTGGCCTGTACCCTGAACGAGACGGCTGCAGCCACTGCTTCCGGCCCGCTGCCGGACGCCGGGGCACAGCTGCGGGCCTGTTTTGTATCCTACGGCCCGGCGCAGGCATCCATGACGGCAGAAGGGGCTGTGCTCACTGCCCGGGCCGTTGCCACTGCCTTTGCCGAGAACAGCCTGGGTGAGCTGGAAAGCTATGAAAAAACGATGGAGCTGCGTTTTCCGCTGGCGGCAGAGTGCCCGCCGGGGGCCCAGCTCAGTGCCGAGTGCTGGCTGAGCACCGAGAACGTCCAGTGCAGCTGCGCGGGCGGCACGCTGGAAGTCACGGTCACAGCCCGGGCGGAGGGCGCCATTCTCTGCCGCACGGTGCAGCAGGGCATTGGCAGCATCGAGCTGGGCGATGAACTGACCCCGCTGGACCCGGAGATTGCCCTGCGTATCTACTACGCGCAGGCAGGCGAGGCGCTGTTCGCCATTGCGCGCCGCTTCCATGTTTCACCGGCGCAGATGCGGGCGGCCAACGGTCTGGATGCAGACATGCAGACCCTGCCGCAGGCGCAGCATTTTCTGGTGCCGGGTGTATAAATTGACGAAGAACGCTGCCGTTTCCCGGCGGCGTTCTCTTTTTTGCGTGCCAAATAAAGCAAAAACCTCTTTCTTCTCCGAAAGCAGGGGAGTATAATAGGCTTTGGTGTTTTGGAATAGGAAAGGAGAAGTGTAAATGGATTCTGAAGCAAAGATCCTTACCCCGGAGCTTGTCAATGCCAAAAAGCCTGTCTGGGCGTTCAGCAAAAAGACCTTCTGCGAAGGCATGCGCGACGGTGTACCGATTGCGCTGGGCTATTTTGCAGTGTCCTTCTCGCTGGGCATTGCGGCCCGCCGGGCAGGTTTTACCCCATTTCAGGGTTTTCTGGTCAGCCTGCTGAACAATGCTTCGGCGGGTGAGTACGCCGCGTTTGCCATCATCATGGCGAATGCGACCTATCTGGAGGTGGCGGTCATCACCCTGATCGCCAATGCACGCTATCTGCTTATGAGCTGTGCTCTGGCACAGCGTTTTGCGCCGGGTACGCCGTTCTGGCACCGGCTCGTCATCGGCTATGATGTCACGGACGAATTGTTTGGCATCACCATTGCGCGTCCGGGCAGTCTGAACCCGTATTATACTTATGGTGCCATTGTGCTGGCGGCACCGGCATGGGCCACCGGCACGGCGCTGGGCATCATTGCAGGCAACCTGCTGCCTCTGCGGGCAGTCAGTGCGCTGAGCGTGGCGTTGTACGGCATGTTCCTTGCCATCATCATCCCGCCGGCCCGCAAGAGCAAGGTGGTGGCGGCACTGGTCGCCATCAGCTTTGCATTGAGCTTTGTGTGCAACTACCTGCCGGGCATTTCGGCCCTGTCGGAGGGCACCCGCACCATCGTACTCACCGTGGCGATCTCCAGCGCGGCGGCGGTCCTTTTCCCGGTGAATCAAGACGAGCAGGAGGCAGAACATGACGCATAACAATTATATCTACATCGCGGTCATGGCGCTGGTGTCCTACGCCATCCGCATCCTGCCGCTGACGCTGATCCGCAAGCCCATCAAGAACCGCTTCATCCAGTCGTTTCTGTACTATGTGCCCTATGTGACGCTGGCAGTGATGACCTTCCCGGCCATCGTCAATGCCACCCAGAGCCCGGTGGCAGGTGCCATGGCACTGGTGGTGGGCATTGCGGCGGCATGGTTCGGCGCAAGCCTGTTCCAGGTATCCGTTGCCTGCTGCGCCGTGGTTTTTGTGCTGGAATTTTTCCTTTGATCGTTCCATGAGACTGCCCGGGAGCTGCGGCGTTCCCGGGCAGTTTTGCGTTTTGCGCGCCGATATGCTATACTTTTTCCAGAAAGGAGCAGGTTCCATGAAAAAGATTTTGCTTACCGGTGCGGGCGGCTTCGTCGGTTCCCGCATTTGTCAACAGTGGCAGGGAAAATATGAGCTCTGCACCTTGCCAAGGGGCTTTCTGCGCACAGCGGACGAAGCTTCCGTCCGGCAGGTGATCCAATTTGAACACCCGGACATCATCCTTCACATGGCAGCTATCTCCGATACCGGGTACTGCACTCAGCACCCGGCCGAAGCCTACCGTGCCAATGTAGAGCTGCCGGTCTGGCTGGCAAAGGCTGCCCGGCAGGTCGGCGCAAAGCTGGTGGCGTTCAGCTCAGATCAGATCTATGCCGGTGTGAAGCAGACCGGTCCGCTGCCGGAAACGCTGGATGTGCACCCCGCGAATGTTTACGGCCAATACAAGCTGGAAGCAGAGCAGCAGGTACTAGCTCTTTGCCCGGATTCAGTGCACCTGCGCGCAGCCTGGATGTACGACCTGCCCGGCTACGGACTGCCCATCCGGGGCAACCTGCCGCTGAACCTTCTGCATGCTGCTTTAAAAGGGGAGAGCGTACGCTTTTCCCGCAACGACCACCGCGGCGTGACCTATGTGCGGCAGGTGATCGAAAACCTGGAACCCGCCATGGAACTGCCTGGCGGTGTGTACAACTTTGGCAGCGGCAATGCCGGGGATATGGTGTGCACAGCCCGGCAGTTTGCGGAAGCACTGGGCGTCACGGTGCAGATCGAAGAAGATACCTGGCATCGCAATCTTGTCATGGATACCGCCAAACTGGAACGCTTCGGCATCCGGTTCGACACCACACAGCAGAGCATCCGGCGTTGTCTGCGGGATTATGGCCTTGCGAAAGAGTAAAATTTCCATATCGCACAAAAATCAAAAGAATTGAAGCAAAAAGCAGGAAGAACTGCGCGAATGTCCAGCCTCTGAAACCGGAGCGGATACGCATTCTTCCTGCTTTTTTGTGTTTTTGATCAAAAAACAAATGCCTGTGCCGCAAATTGGGTGTTCACAGAAAAGTCATACTTAATTTACAAGAATCTGCCATTTTGTTATAATGAATCCGCTTTTTGTAAAGCTTCCGAAAATCATCATATTTTGTCAAAGTCTGAGGAGAGTGGAACATTTGAAGGAAGTCAAGCTCGAGGAGTCGGCATATCAGTTCGACGCCAAGATGTCCCTGAAACAGGCCATCCCGCTGGGTCTGCAGCATGTCTGCGCCATGTTCGTGGGCAACCTGACCCCGCTGCTGATCATCACCAGCGCCTGCGGCATCGCGGGCGGTGAGTTTGCAGACCTGCAGGTCACCCTGCTGCAGAGCGCCATGTTCGTGGCCGGTGTGGTCACGCTGGTGCAGCTGTTCACCATCGGCCCCGTGGGCGGCGGCGTGCCCATCATCATGGGCACCAGTTCCGGCTTTATCGGCGTGTTCAACAGCGTTGTCGGCAGCATGGGCGGCGGTGTGCTGGCCTATGGTGCCATTATGGGCGCATCCATCATCGGCGGCATCTTTGAAAGTGTGCTGGGTTTCTTCCTGAAGCCTCTGCGCAAGTTCTTCCCGCCGGTAGTCACTGGCACGGTGGTGCTTTCCATCGGCCTTTCGCTGATCTCTGTCGGCATCAATTCCTTCGGCGGCGGCAACAGCGCCAAGGACTTCGGCTCCATGGAGAACCTGCTGCTGGCGCTGTTTGTGCTGGTGGTCATCCTGATCTTCAAACACTGGACCACGGGCTTCCTCAGCTCTTCCGCGATCCTGATCGGCATTCTGGCCGGTTATGTGGCAGCCTTTGTCATGGGCCTTGTTCTGCCCACCACCGGCGTCACCGCCGACGGCGTGGAGTTCACCAAGGCATGGGTGCTCAACTGGGACAAGGTGGCGCAGGCTTCCTGGTTTGCCATTCCCAAGCTGATCCCGGTCAAGATCGTATTTGATATGCGCGCCATTCTGCCGGTGCTCATCATGTTCATCGTCACCGCTGTGGAGACGGTGGGCGACATCTCCGGTGTCATGGAGGGCGGCATGGACCGTGAGCCTACCGATAAGGAGCTTTCCGGCGGCGTCATCTGCGACGGCCTGGGTTCCACCTTTGCTGCTCTGTTCGGCGTGCTGCCCAACACTTCCTTCAGCCAGAACGTGGGTCTGGTGGCCATGACCAAGGTGGTCAACCGCATGGCACTGGCTTCCGGTGCCATCTTCCTGATCCTGTGCGGCCTGATCCCGAAGCTGGGCGCACTGATCTCCATCATGCCGCAGGCCGTTCTGGGCGGTGCTGCCGTCATGATGTTCTCCTCCATCGTGGTCAGCGGCATCCAGCTCATCACCAAGGAAAAGATGACCCCGCGTCAGCTTACCATCGTTTCGGTGGCTCTGGGTGTGGGCTACGGCATGGGTGCCAACAGCGGCATTCTGGCACAGGCCCCGCACGCTTTCCAGCTGATCTGCGGCGAGTCCGGCATCGTCCCGGCTGCGTTCGTGGCCATCCTGCTGAACGTGCTGCTGCCGAAGGATGACAAGGCTGCGTAACGCTCAGCCGTTCCGCCGGGCAAGTGCTTCCAGCTTTGCCAGCGCTTCGGGCGTGTCGGCATCTGCCAGCTCATTCCGGTCCGCAATGTAGACCGTATGAACATGTTCCGGGTATTTCTTGAGCAGAACATTGCCGCCCTTGCCCTCCGGCAGGGCGCACAGCTCGGAAAAATATCCGCGCTCAAACAGAACGGGGCTTCCGACAAGGGGATCTGGGTCATTTTTGAACCGATGCCCGAGACGGAAGATCTCCCGTTCTGTTTCTTTTTGCCGTTCCAGCCGGGTCTCATGATCCCAGCCGGAGATGCCGATCATAGCCTCCACCGTCTCCCGACACAGCAGGGGCTGATCCCCGGGCAGGAACATGCAGCCGAACAGCCCCGGCATTTGCTCAAGGAGCGCTGTCAGCCCCAGCCGCACGGTATCGTTGCGCCCGGGCAGGCTGTGCAGCAGCACCGGAACGCCGTGTTCTTCGCACAGGGCTTTCACTTCGGCAGAGCGGGTCACCACGATGCGGGCGGCAAGCACCTGTGTATCCGTTGCGGCAAAAGCACGGCAGAGCATGGGCTGACCGCAAAATTCCGTCAGAAGCTTGTTGGAGCCAAAGCGGCGGCTCAGGCCGGATGCCATGATCACACACCCTGCAGCAAGCTGGTTTTCCATTCCTGTATCCTCCGTCCATTGACAAAATCTTTCCGAGAACATTATAACGCAAGTTGTAATTCAAACGCAATCTGTGCTAAAATAAAAGAAGCAATAAAAAAAGAGAGGAACCTGCATCTATGATGACGATCCGCGAATATAAACGGGCCGAAAGTCTGGAAGAAGCCTGGCAGCTGAACCAGAAAAAGCCCAACCGCGTGCTGGGCGGCATGATCTGGCTCAAGATGGAGACCATCAATGTCGGCACAGCCATCGACCTGTCCGGCCTGGGGCTGGACACCATTGAAGAAACGGAAGACGGCTTTTCCATCGGGGCCATGGTCACACTGCGCCAGCTGGAGGAGCACCCCGGCCTTGCCGCTTATACCCACGGTGCCGTAAAGGAAGCCCTGCGCCACATCGTGGGCGTGCAGCTGCGCAACCTTGCCACCGTGGGCGGCAGCATCTACAGCCGTTTCGGTTTTTCGGACGTGCTCACCCTGTTCATGGCCATGGACTGCTCCGTGGAGCTGTACAAGGGCGGCATCGTACCGCTGCGCGACTATGCCGAGCGTCCTTACGACCGTGACATTCTCGTGCGCCTGATCGTGAAAAAAGAAAAAGCCGAATTTTTCTATCAGTCCGTGCGCAACAGTCAGACCGATATCCCGGTGCTGACCTGCGCTGCGGCCCGGCTGGCAGACGGCAGCTATCGCATCGCCATCGGTGCCCGCCCGCTGAAGGCCTTGCTCTATGCGTTCCCGGCACAGGCAGGCGTGCCCGCACAGGAGCTTGCCCGAAAACTGGCTGACGAAGTGACACGGCAGGTCGTCACCGGCTCCAACATGCGCGGCAGCGCCGAGTACCGCCGCCATCTGGCAGGTGTGCTGACAAAGCGTGCCGTTGTGGAACTGGAAGCACGCGCGGTACAGGAGGAAAACTAAATGCAGATCACCCTTACATTGAACGGCATCAAGGTCACAGAAGATGTGGCGGCCGATATGCTTCTGATCGATTTTGTGCGCGCCCATGGCTGCAAGAGCGTCAAGCGCGGCTGCGAGACTTCCAACTGCGGCCTGTGCACGGTATTTCTGGACGACAAGCCGGTGCTTTCCTGCTCAGTGCTGGCGGCCCGGGCCAGCGGTCATCAGGTCACCACGCTGGAAGGCCTGCAGGCAGAAGCCGCCGAATTCGGTGCCTTCATCGCTGACCAGGGCGCGGAGCAGTGCGGCTTTTGCAACCCGGGCTTCATCATGAATGCACTGGCGCTTTTCCGCGAGAACCCGTACCCCAGTGAGGAAGAAGTCAAGGAATATCTTTCCGGCAACCTCTGCCGCTGCTCCGGCTACGAAGGCCAGCTGCGCGGCATTATGAACTTTCTGGCCTGGAAAAAACAGAAGGAGGCCGCGGAATGAACACTGTCAATAAGCCCTTCCGCAAAAAGGACGCTATGCAGCTGGTCACCGGCCAGCCCGTCTATATGGATGATGTGATCCCGCAGGACTGCCTCATTGTCAAGCTCCTGCGCTCACCCCACGCGAACGCCATTGTTAAGACCATCAACACCACTGTGGCAAAAAAGGTGCCCGGCATTGAGGCTATCTTCACCTGGGAGGATGTGCCGCAGGATGCGCCCCGCTACACCCAGGCGGGCCAGACCTACCCGGAAGCCAGCCCGCGCGACCGTCTGCTCATCGACCGCCATGTCCGCTTTGTGGGCGATGTGGTGGCCATCGTGGCCGGTAAGGACGAGAAATGCGTGGACAAGGCCCTCAAGCTCATCAAGGTGGAGTACGAGGTTCTGGAGGCCGTGCTGGACTACCACACCGCCAAGGATAACCCGGTTCTTGTCCACCCGGAGGACAATTGGGTCAGTCTGTGTCCGGTGGGGGCCGACAACAAGCGCAACCTCTGCGCCCATGACGAGAGCAGCTCCGGCGACATTGATGCCGTGCTGGCTGCCAGCGATATCATCATCGACCATGTGTACCACACCAAAGCCTGCCAGCAGGCCATGATGGAGACCTTCCGCACCTACTGCTCCATTGACACCTACGGCCGCCTGAACGTGCTCAGCTCGACACAGATCGTGTTCCATGCGCGGCGCAACATCGCAAACGCCCTGCATATTCCCAAGAGCATGGTACGCGTGGCAAAGCCCCGCATCGGCGGCGGCTTTGGTGCCAAGCAGACGGCGGTCAGTGAGGTGTATCCGGCCTTTGTGACCTGGAAGACCAAGAAGCCCTCCAAGATCATCTTCAGCCGCGTGGAAAGCCAGATCGCATCTTCACCGCGCCATGAGATGGAGATGCACGTCCGCTTGGGTGCCACCAAAGACGGCATCGTGAAAGGTATCGACCTGTACACCCTGTCCAACACCGGCGCTTACGGTGAGCATGGCCCCACGACGGTGGGCCTTTCCGGCCACAAGTCCATCCCGCTGTACGGCAAGGCCGAGGCCTTCCGCTTTGTCAGTGATGTCGTCTACACCAACCATATGTCTGCCGGTGCCTACCGCGGCTACGGCGCGACCCAGGGCCTGTTTGCGGTGGAATCTGCCGTGAACGAGCTGGCCCACAAACTGAACATGGACCCCTTCGAACTGCGGCTGAAAAACACCGTGCAGGAGGGTGACGTGATGCCGGCCTACTATGGCGAGGTGAACACCAGCTGTGCGCTGGACCGCTGCCTTGTCAAGGTGCGGGAGATGATCGACTGGGAGCACAAGTATCCCATGCGCGATATGGGCAACGGCAAAGTACGCGCCGTCGGCATGGGCATGGCGATGCAGGGCTCCGGCATTTCCGGCATGGATGTGGGCAGCGCTACCCTGAAACTGAACGATGACGGGTTCTATACCCTGATGATCGGTGCCGCCGATATGGGCACCGGCTGTGACACCACGCTTGCGCAGATCGCCGCCGAAGTGCTGGACTGCCCGTTGGATAATATCACGGTGTTTGGTGCGGATACGGATACGTCCCCCTATGACTCCGGTTCCTATGCATCCAGCACCATTTATGTCACCGGCAAAGCCACCGAAAAATGCGCCATGAAGCTGCGCGCTCAAATTTGTAAGCTGGGTGCCGAACTGCTGGAATGCGCCGAGGACGAAGTGGAATTTGACGGAAAAGACGTGTTCAAGAGCAAGGACCCGACACGGAAAAAGTCTCTGTCGGAAATCGCCTATGCTTCCCAGTTTGGCCACATGGTGCCGCTGGAAGCCACCGAGACCCACACTTCGCCTCTGTCGCCGCCGCCATTCATGGCCGGTGCCGCCGAGGTGGAAGTGGACACCGAGACCGGCGAAGTGAAGCTGCTGGAATTTGACGCCTGTGTGGACTGCGGCACACCCATCAACCCCAATCTGACCCGCGTGCAGGCCGAAGGCGGCCTGCTGCAGGGCATCGGCATGACCTTGACCGAGAACATCACCTACGATAAAAACGGTTACCCGGAAGAAAACTCGCTGTTCCAGTACAAAATCCCTGCCCGCACCGATGTGGGCAAGATCAACGTTGCGTTTGAGAGCAGCTACGAGCCCAACGGTCCCTTTGGTGCAAAGTCCATCGGCGAGATCGTCATCAACACGCCGCTGCCCGCCATTTCGGACGCCATTTATAATGCCATCGGCACCCGGTTCTACGAGCTGCCCATCACGCCGGAACAGATTGCCATGGCGGTGGCAGAAAAGCAGAAATGATCGACGAACTGCAGTTCCCGTTTCTGGCCGAAAAAGGTCATGTGATCTCGCTGGTGGGCGGCGGCGGAAAGACGACCCTCATGTATAACATGGCTGCGCACGGCGCCCGCAAGGGCTGGCGTGTACTGACAGCGACCACCACCCACATCCAGCAGCCGCCGGGCGAAGTCTTTGCGCAGACAGACGCAGACCTTTTCCGCTTGTGGGAGCGCGGCAGCTATGCCGTGGCCGGAACGCCCGCGCCCGGTGGCAAACTGACCGCCCCGCCACAGGAGCAGCTGGAACGCTGGATGGCAATTGCCGACCTCGTTCTGATCGAAGCGGACGGTGCCAAGCGGATGCCCTGCAAGGCCCCGGCGGCGCATGAGCCGGTGCTTTTGCCGCAGTGCGATATCGTGCTGGCGGTGGCAGGCACTTCGGCACTGGAAAAGCCGCTGGAAGAAGTTTGTTTTCGAGCAGAGCTTGCCGGGCCGCTTTTGCATGTCCCGGGCAATACGCTGCTGACGCCCGCATTGCTGGCAAAGCTGCTGGCAAGCGAAGCGGGCGGCCGAAAGGCTGTGGGCAGCCGCCGCTTTTATGCGGCGATCAATCAGGTGGACACAGATGAACGCACTGCTTTGGCCCGGCAGACCGCCGAGCTTCTAAAAAAGCAATACGGTGTGCCTTGCGTCCTGACGCATTTTGAAGAAGGAGAGCGTGCATGAGCAAGGAAGAAAAAATTGTATTCTGCACCGGCGGCGGATGTACGGCCAAGCTGGGCGCGGGCGTACTGAGCCGCATTCTGGAAAAGCTGCCGCGCGGCGAAAAAGACCCGGACCTGCTGGTAGGCTACGACAGCCGGGATGACGCGGCGGTGTACCGCATCACAGACGATATTGCATTTGTTCAGACGGTGGACTTTTTCCCGCCAATGGTGGATGACCCGTATACCTTCGGGCAGATCGCCGCAGCCAACGCCCTGAGTGATATCTACGCCATGGGCGGCGAAGTGAAGACGGCACTGAACCTTGTCTGCTTCCCCGAGAGTATGGATCTGAACATTCTGGGCGAGATCCTGCGCGGAGGGGCCGAGAAGGTGGCTGAAGCGGGCGGAAGCCTTGCAGGAGGCCATTCCATCGCGGATACCGGCGTGAAATACGGCCTGTCCGTCACCGGTCTTGTGGACCCGAAAAAAATGTATACGAACGATTCCGGCCAGCCCGGCGATAAGCTGATTTTGACAAAGGCGCTGGGCGTTGGCCTGATCTGCACGGCAAACCGTGTGGGCGAAGCCGCCCCGGAGCACATGGCCGGTGCCATCGCGTCCATGACGATGCTGAACAAGACCGCTGCCGCGATCAGCCGAAAGTATACCGTCCATGCGGCCACGGATGTGACCGGGTTCAGCTTTCTGGGCCATCTGCACGAGATGATGGGCGGAAAACTTTCCTGCATCATCGACGCACATGCAGTGCCGGTGCTGCCGGGTGCCGAAAAAGCAGCCGACGATTTTCTCTATACTGCTGCCGGGCAGCGCAACCGCAACCATACCGGGCCTTACGTCACCTTTGAACAGGTGCCCTTTGCCATGGAAGAAGTGCTGTTTGATCCGCAGACTTCCGGCGGCCTGCTGCTGGCCGCTGCGCCGGAAGATGCCGCTACTCTGGAAGCAGAGCTGCAGGCGGCCGGTCTGCCCGCAAAAATCGTGGGCGAGATCATTCCCAAGACCGAACAGGAAATTACCGTAAAATATTAACTGGAGGACAAAATAATGATGCTGAACGTCGATGCCCGTGGTGATGCCTGCCCGCTGCCCGTTGTGAAGGCAAAAAAGGCGATTTCCGAACTGAAAGGTGCCGGTACGGTGGAAGTTCTGGTGGATAACGAGATCGCCGTGCAGAATCTGACCAAAATGGCCCAGCAGAAGGGCTACCAGTACAGTGCCGAAAAGCTGACAGAGCGGGAATACCGCGTGCTGTTTACCGTAGGTGAAGCGGCAGACGCACCTGCCGAAGAAGCACCGGTTTGCGCACCGGATACCCGCACCGATACTGTGGTGGCCATCGGATCGGACAAAATGGGCATTGGTGCCGAGGAACTGGGCAAGACTTTGCTCAAGGCGTTCGTCTTTGCACTCACCCAGCAGGATCAGCTGCCCAAAACGATTCTGTTCTACAACGGCGGCGCATCCCTGACCTGTGAGGGCTCCCCCATGCTGGAAGACCTGAAGGCACTGGAAGCACAGGGCGTGGAGATCATGACCTGCGGCACCTGCCTGAACTTCTATGGCCTGACCGAAAAGCTGGCCGTCGGCAGTGTGACCAATATGTACACCATCGTGGAAAAGCTGACCCAGGCCGGTAATGTGGTGAAGCCGTGATCTATCTGGACAATGCCGCCACCACTCTGCACAAACCGCTGCAGGTGGAACAGGCCATGCTGGACGCTCTGCGCACGGCGGGCAACCCGGGACGCGGTGCCCACGAGCCGACCTTGCACGCCAGCCGTCTGGTGTATGCGGCGCGGTGCGCAGTGGCAAAGCTGCTGAATGCACCGGACCCTTCCTGCATTGCATTCACATCCAATGCTACCCAGGCATTGAACACGGCGCTGGGCGGACTGTTCCGCCAGGGCGACCATATTATCACGACCATTTGTGAGCACAACTCGGTCCTGCGGCCGCTGTACCATCTGCAGAAAATCGGCGTAAACCTCAGCTTCACCGGTGTGGACGAAAAAGGCCGCCTGCGGTATGACCAGTGGGAAGGCTTCCTGCGCCCGGAGACCCGTGCGCTGGTGGTGACCGGCGCTTCCAACGTGACCGGCAACGGAACCGACCTTGCTCGCGCGGCGGAGTTTGCACACCGGCACGGCCTGCTGCTGATCGTAGATGCGGCGCAGACGGCCGGAGAACTGCCTCTGAACGTGCAGGTTCTCGGCATCGACGTGCTGTGTTTCACCGGCCACAAAGCCCTGCTGGGCCCGCAGGGGACCGGTGGGCTGTATGTACGCCCGGGGCTTTCCGTTCGGCCGCTGGTGGTTGGCGGCAGCGGTGTGCACAGCTTTGACGAGCAGCACCCGGCACAGATGCCCACCGCACTGGAAGCGGGCACCCTGAATGTGCCGGGCCTTGCGGGCCTGTGTGCCGGGGTGGAGTGGATTCTGGCGCAGGGTGTGGAAACACTTGCCCGGAGAGAGCAGGCATTGACTGTGCTATTTTATGAGCGTATCCGGGACCTGCCGAACGTGAAAATTTACGGTGACCCGGAGATGACGCCGCGTGCACCCATCGTCTCGCTGAACATCGGGGATGAGGATTCCGCCCGCATCGCGGATATTCTGTGGGAAGAATACGGCATCTGCGTGCGGGCCGGTGCCCACTGCGCCCCGCTGATGCACAAGGCACTTGGCACAGCGGAGCAGGGCACGGTTCGGTTCAGTTTTTCGCACTTCAACACGGAAGCCGAAGTTCTGCAGGCTGCCGCTGCCGTGCGGGAGCTTGCACAGGAGGCATAAGATGCGGATAAAAAAGACCTATGTCGTGCTTTCCTTTCATACAACGCTGGAAGCGATGGAGTGGGAAAAGCAGTGCGCAGAATGCGGTGTCCCGGGGCGGATCATCCCGCTCCCGCGCGAGATCTCGGCGGGCTGCGGTCTTGCGTGGCGGATGCTGCCGGAGGAGTTTGAGCAGTGGCAGCACAAGCTGGACCCGGCCCGTTATGATGCGGTAGCTGCAGTAGAACAGTGAGACCAGGAGGGACGAAACGATGAACGAAACGCCGCTTTATCAGGCGGTCCAAAGCAGGCGGGCTGAGGGCGGCCGTACGCTGGCCTGTGTGCTGGATGGGGAATGCGCTGGGGAACAGCTATTATTATGTGAGGGTGTGCCGGTGTGGCAGTGCGGCGAGACGGAACTCCTTCGCCGAAATCTGCCTGCGCTGCAAAGCTGCACGGCGACCGGTGTGCAGGAGATCAGCGGGCAGCGGGTCTTTGTGGAGCGCTTTGGTGCGGTGCCGCAGCTTGTCGTCTGCGGCGGCGGCCATGTGGCCACGGCTGTGGTCCGTCTGGCAAAGCTGCTGGGCCTGCCGGTGCTGGCAATGGATGACCGCGAAGAATATGCCGGTCAGCTGCGGGCAGCTGGCGCAGACACCGTGCTCTGCCAACCCTTCGAAGCGGCGCTGGAGCAGGTGCCCGGCGGATCTGAGACCTATTTTGTGGTGGTGACCCGTGCTCACGCCTTTGATGTGGTGTGCCTGGAAAAGATCCTGCGCAAACCTGCCGCCTATGTGGGCATGATGGGCAGCAAAGGCCGTGCCGCACTGGTGCGCCGTCAACTGCTGGAGCAGGGCATGGATGCGCCGCGTGTGGAAGCACTCTGTGCCCCCATCGGTCTGCCCATTGGCTCCCAGACGGCAGAGGAAATTGCACTTTCCATTCTGGCACAGGTGGTCTCGGTCAAGAACGCCCGCCCGCAGACCGAGGGCTTTTCGTCCGCACTGCTGGATGCGATGCAGCACGCAGACCAGAGCGGACAGAAAGCGGTGCTTGCCGTTATCATTGCCCGGCACGGCTCCACCCCGCGGGAGGTGGGTGCAAAAATGCTGATCTCACAGGATGGCACGCTGACCGGCAGTGTGGGCGGCGGCATTATGGAGCACCGCACCATCCTTGCCGCGCAGGAGATGTTGGCGGGCAAGGCACCGGCGCACCAGACCGTTCATTTTTCTGCGGACGGCAAAAACGAAGATGCAGCGGTGGCGGCCTGCGGCGGCTCCATGGAGCTTTTGCTCACGCTGTTGGAAACAGGAGAGGCACTTTCATGAAAAAAGATTCTCTGATCCTTGTGCGCGGCGGCGGCGACCTTGCCACCGGCACCATCCACCGGCTGTGGAGCGCAGGCCTGCGAATCCTTGTGCTGGAAGCAGAGCACCCGGCAGCCATCCGGCGGCAGGTGTCGCTGTGCGAAGCGGTCTATGAGGGCGAGACGACGGTCGAAGGGCTTCGTGCTGTCCGCATTGACACGTTGGAACAGGCGCAGGCCGTTTGGGCTGCGAATGCGGTGCCCGTTCTGGTAGACCCGGCGGGCGAGAGCATCCGGCAGGTGAAACCGGACATTGTGATCGACGCTATCCTTGCCAAGAAGAACCTCGGCACGACCCGCGATATGGCCCCGCTGACCATCGCCCTTGGCCCGGGCTTTACCGCCGGGCAGGATGTGGACGTGGTGGTGGAAACAAAGCGCGGGCATCGTCTGGGCCGCATCATCCGGGAGGGCACTGCCATCCCGAATACTGGCATCCCCGGCGTGATCGGCGGCTACGGCAAAGAGCGGGTCATCCATGCGCAGACAGCAGGCAACTTTGTGGATGTGCGGAAGATCGGCGACATTGTGGAAGCAGGCGAGACCATTGCCCACATTGAATCAGAAGACGGAACGGTAACGCCTGTGACCACTCAGATCACCGGCATCCTGCGCGGTCTGCTGCGCAGCGGGTACCCGGTCGTGCCCGGTTTCAAGGTGGCCGATGTGGACCCGCGCAAAGAAGAACTCTCCAACTGCTTCTTGATCTCCGATAAGGCCCGCTGCATCGCGGGCAGTGTGCTGGAGCTTGTCTGCGCGCAGCTTTGGACCTGATACAAACGAAAAAAGAGCCTTCGCCCCTGTTTCCGGCGTTCTGCCGAAAGGGGAGCGAAGGCTCTGGTTTGTTATATGGTTCAGTTGCGATAGCACCGGTCCTGGCCGACAAGCCAGTCCTCACACAGACGCTGTGCTTCTTCCAGGCTGCGGCTTTCACAGTCGAAGTATGCACCGCGCATGGAGCAGTAGGAGTAGTGGATCTTTGGAACACCGTTGCCATCCTTGAAGCGTTCGCAGCGTTCTTCGCCGGGCATCAGAAAAAGTTGTTCCATCGTTCCTTCTCCTTTGTGCTTTCTTCTCTATAACGCGAATGCGGCTGCCGGAACGCAGGCCGCACAACGCTTGCTATTGTAGCACATGGGAGGAAAAGTTGCCATTGCCGTTTTGCCCAAAGATACGTTTTGTTTTTCTATGCGGTTGTGGCGCAAAAAGGCTTGACAAAGTCATTCGTGCAGAAGGCGCTCACTTTCCAGGCTTTCTTTCTTGCCGTGGATGCGTCCAAGGCCATAGGACAGCAGTGCGGCACACAGCAGATTGATGATGGAAATCGTCCGCCCGCCGAGCAGGTTGGAAACGCCGATGAGCAGGTTCGCAAGGCAGAGCAGCCAGGTGGTCTTGCCGATACGGTCCAGATGTGCAATGCGGGAGTCGATGTCTGAGAACAAATCGAATGCACCCAGCTCCGCTTTGCGGCGGAAATACATCCAGGTCACACAGCTGCCAACGTATTCGGCACCCAGTCCCTCGACAAAGCTGCGGTAGTCTTTATTGGAGTTCATCTCCATGCGGAAAATATACTCGCCCGGCTCGCAAGGCGCAAAGATATAGGTGGCGAAATACGCCTTTTCCAGCGCCCAGCCGTTCATTGCCATTTCGTTCAGCCAGCGCTCCTCTTTTTCAAAGTCCCATTCCCAAAAGACCCGGTGGATGGTTTTTCGTTCGCTCATCACAATTTCTCCTGTAAGATGCTCTCGCCGTTTGCAACCAGCTGCTGCAAACGAGCCAGTTCGTGCTTCAAAATCAGCAGACCCTCGTCGGTCAGTTGATACTCTTTTTTGCGGCTGCCATGCTCAATTGGCAGCTGGCGGATCCAGCCCTTTTCACAAAGGGAGTTCAGCGCGCCATACAGTGTCCCGGCGGCAAGGCGGACCCGCCCGCCGGAAAGCTGCTCGGTCTGCTGCATGATGCCGTAGCCATGCTGTGGGCGGTAGAGAGAAAGCAGAATGTAATAGGTGGATTCGGTCAATGCAAGGTTCTCCATTGCAGGGTTCACCTCCGTTCTATCGAAGCTCGATGTATCGTCAAGCGGTATATCGCAAATTCAGTATATCGCTTGACGATATAATTTGTCAACCCTTTTTTTGAAAATTTTGCTGCAGTAAACGCAGCACTCTGTCCAAAACAGCATTTTTGCCCCTGCACGAAAGAAATACTTCCGCAGCAGAAGTCCTGATCGTGTGTATGGAAAAAGCGATGGAGGAGAGAAAAATATTTTGTGCAATTTTCACAGTTTTCTAATTGATGTTTTGGTGGTACAATAGGAGCATCAAACTAGGTCTTTTCGGGAGGAGCACATGGCAGAAAAGAATATCGAACTGGATAGTGTGGAGATCGCGGCTGCCGTTTTTGGCAACTGTGACCGGAACATCCGCCTTTTGGAAAAGGAGTTTTCCGTCACGGCGGTCTGCCGGGGCACGCAGCTCCGCCTTTCGGGCGAAGCCGCCAATGTTGCGGCCGCGAACCGCGCTGTGGAAGGCATGCTTCTCCTCATCGAGAACCACACGCCGCTGGAAGATCAGACCGTGCGCTACTGCATCAGCCTGGCGCACGATGGGGCAGAGAAGCGGGTCAAGGAGCTGACCGAAGATTTTGTCACGGTCACGGTGAAAGGGCGGCCCATCCGCCCGAAGACGCTGGGCCAGAAGGAATACCTGAACGCTATCCGCACCAACGCTATCACCTTCGGCGTCGGCCCGGCGGGAACCGGCAAAACTTACCTGGCCGTGGCCATGGCGGTGAAAGCCTTCAAGGCCAAGGACGTGTCCCGCATCGTGCTGACCCGCCCGGCGGTGGAAGCCGGCGAAAAGCTGGGTTTCCTGCCCGGTGACCTGCAGCAGAAGGTGGACCCCTACCTGCGCCCGCTGTACGATGGCCTGTTCGATATGCTGGGTGCCGAGACCTATGAGCGGCTGGTGGAAAAGCAGATCATTGAAGTGGCGCCGCTGGCCTATATGCGCGGCCGCACGCTGGATGACTCCTTCATCATTCTGGATGAAGCGCAGAACACCACGCCCGAGCAGATGAAGATGTTCCTCACCCGCATGGGCGTGGGCTCCAAGGTGGTCGTGACCGGTGACGTGACCCAGATCGACCTGCCGGAACGCACCCGCAGCGGCCTTGTGGATGCACTGCATGTGCTGAAAAATGTCAACGGCATCGCGCAGTGCTATTTCACCGAAAAAGATGTTGTACGCCACCGCTTAGTGCAGGAGATCATCAAAGCGTATGAAAAAGCTGCACACCCGGAAAAATAAAAAAACAGACAGAACTCTGATCGAAAAAATGGAAAGGAGTGGACTGATTTATGTCCAATAAAGTTTTGATCACCAACTCCCAGAAGGCCGTGAAGGTCCCTTCGGGCCTGCGCATCCTGATCCGCCGCGCCTGCAACGCAGTGCTGGAATACGAGCATTTTGATGCACCCGCCGAGATCAGCGTCACCTTCGTGGACAATGCGGCCATTGCCGAGTTGAACAACCAGTACCGCAACAAGCCGATGCCCACCGACGTGCTCAGCTTTCCTCTGGGCGAGAACGGCAAATACGACGTGGACGAGAACAACGGCTGCATGATGCTGGGCGATATCGTCATCAGCATGGAGCGTGCCCTGGAGCAGGCAAATCTCTACGGCCATCCGCTGCAGCGCGAAGTAGCCTTTCTGACCGTGCACTCCATGCTGCACCTGCTGGGCTACGACCACGAGAACGGCGGCCTGGAGGCCATGCGGATGCGCGAAAAAGAGGAAGCCGTTCTGCTGCAGCTGGGTCTGCCCCGCACCGTCAGCTACACGGAGTAAGCCAAACGATCGGAAATCACTGTGCGGATGCCGCACGAACAACAGACAGGAGCTTGATTTTGAGTAACGCTACACCCATTCAGGGTCATTATGATACATCTTCCGTTTTCGTCGCCGTGATCGGCCGCCCCAATGTGGGCAAATCCAGCCTGACCAACCTGCTTGTGGGCGAAAAGGTGGCCATCGTCACCTCCAAGCCGCAGACCACCCGTACCCGTATCACCGGCGTCATCACCCGCGGCCCGCTGCAGTATGTGCTGCTGGACACCCCGGGCGTGCACAAGGCCCGCAACAAGCTGGGCAAGCGAATGGACAAGACTGCAAGCGATTCCATTGCGGATGTGGACGTCTCCATGATGCTGTTCGAGCCCTACGGTGCGCTGAATGAATCGGAAATGACTCTTGTGGAGATGCTGCGCAGCAGCGGCGGCCCGGCCATTGCGGTCATCAACAAGACCGACCTCGTCAAAGAGCCTGCCGATCTGGAAGCGCGCAAAGAAGAATTGAAGGCGCTGGGCGTATTCGATGACATTTACACCGTCAGCGTCCGCGATAACGACGGCTGCGAAGCATTGTTCGATGCGTTGAGCCGCTACGCCGTGGAGGGCCCGCATTACTTCGACGATGACGCTTACACCGATATGCCGGAAAAAGAGCTGGTGGCAGAGGTCATCCGTGAAAAAGCCCTGCTCTACATGCGGGACGAGATTCCGCACGGCATCGCCGTGGTGGTGGAGCGCTTCAAAGAGCGCCCGGGCACAGACCTGATCGACATCGACGTGAACATCTACTGTGAGCGCGAGAGCCACAAGGGCATGGTCATTGGCAAAGGCGGTGCCATGCTGAAAAAGATCGCCAGCGCCGCCCGTGCCGACTGTGAGGAGTTCCTCGGCTGCCGCGTCAACCTGCAGTGCTGGGTGAAGGTAAAGTCGGATTGGCGGGACAACGAGTTTTTGCTGAACAACTTCGGCTTCAAGCAGAACAGCAACAACCGTTGACAGGGCAGATTTTCCTTGCATGAATGCCCGGGGAATACCGGACACTACTCAAAAACGCATGCAGGGAAGGCGGGGTGCCCCATGAACGTTCAGGCCAGCTGGCAGGCGTTTGCCTGCACGGGGAACATTCTCCGGTATCTCGACTATAAACATCAGGAACAGCCGACAGGAGGCACAGACGATGGAACCCTTTGTGACGATGGGCCTGGTGCTGAAAGAAACACAATACCGGGAAGCAGACCGGATCCTTACGATCCTGACCCCGAAGCTGGGGGTGATCTCGGCACTGGCCAAAAACAGCATGCGGGTCACCAATAAGCTGTTCAGTGGCTGCGGTTTGTTCTGTTATTCCGAGTTCACACTGGTAAAGGGCCGCAGCATGTATGTGGTGCAGGAGGCAGACGTTGAGAACGTCTTTTATGATGTCTCCAAAAGTCTGGAGGGCGTAGGCGTGGCCATGTATCTGGCCGAAATGACCTACACCCTTTCGCCCACCGGGCAGGAGGCGGAAAAGGAACTCCGGCTTTTGCTCAACTGCCTGTACATGATCAGCAAAGGCAAAGTAGACCCACGCGTGGTCAAGGCTGTTTTTGAGCTGCGCACCATGAGTGAATGCGGCTTTATGCCGCAGCTTGCGTGCTGCCGGGACTGCGGTGCCTACGAGGGCGACATGTTCTATCTGGACGTGCAGGAAGGGCATCTGCTGTGTGCAGACTGCGCTGACAAAGCAGGCAAGAGCTGCAACCTGGACCGCGGTGCGCTGTATGCGCTGCGGCACATCTGCCTTGTGGACGACAAAAAAATATTTGCATTCAAAATCTCTCTGGGCAGCCTGGCAAAGCTTTCCGCGGTGGCAGAGCACTATGCGCTGGTCCATCTGGACAAACCACTGAAAAGCTACAGCTTTCTGAAATCGGTCCTGCCCTGACCCAAAAGGAATATCTATGGAAACAAGTTACTTAAAGACACTGGAACTGGATAAGATCATTGCCCGCGCTGCCGAAGGCTGTGTGTGCAAAGAGGCCCGGGAAAAGCTGCTGGCGCTGGAGCCGCAGTGCGACCCGGACGAAGTGCGCTATGCATTGGAGCAGACCGATGCCATCAACACGCTGCTGATCAAAAACGGCTCCCCGCGCTTTGGCGGAGTCGAGGGCGTCAGCCAGCTGGCAGCCCGCGCCGTCAAGGGTGGTGTGCTGTCCATGGGCGAACTGCTGATGGTGGCAGGTGCCCTGCGCAATTTCCAGAACTTGACCAGCTGGTACGGCGCTTCGGAACACGACGCCCTGCCGACGGACGATTTGTTCTATGCTCTGGCACCGCAGCCGGGACTGGAGCAGCAGATCTCCAGCGCCATTCTGGCACCGGACGCCATGGCAGACACCGCTTCTTACACCCTGAACGACCTGCGCAAGAAGATCCGCGCCACCGAGAACAGCATCCGTGACCGGCTGGAAAGCATGGTGCGCAACATGGACACCTCCAAGTACCTGCAGGAGAGCGTGGTCTCCATGCGCAACGGCCGTTATGTTGTGCCGGTCAAGAGCGAGTACCGCGGCGAGGTGAGCGGCATCATCCACGATGTGTCGTCCACCGGTGCCACGGTCTTTGTGGAGCCCCAGGCCGTTGTGGAGGCCAACGCCCGCATTTTGCAGTACCGCGCCCAGGAAGCGCAGGAGATCGAGCGCATCCTGGTAGCTTTCACTGCACAGGTGGCAGCCATTGAACCGCAGTTCCAGTACAGCTACAAGGCCATGCTGGACATCGACGTGCTGCTGGCAAAGGCGCGTCTGGCGCTGGACCTCAAAGCCTTCAAACCCGCCGTCCGCACCGACAATTCCTTCTCGCTCATCCGTGCACGCCACCCGCTGATCGACCCCAAAAAGTGTGTGCCGGTGGATATCGCACTGGGCAGGGAATATGATTCCCTCATCATCACCGGCCCGAACACCGGCGGTAAGACCGTCACCCTGAAAACGGCCGGTCTGCTGTGCGCTATGGCACAGTGCGGCTTTCTTATCCCGGCCGACGAGCGCAGCGAGATCTGCGTGTTTGATGAATTCCTGGTGGATATCGGCGACGAACAGAGCATTGAACAGAGCCTTTCCACCTTCTCCGGCCACATGAAAAAGATCACCGGCATTCTGGAACTGGCCATGCCGCACACCCTTGTCCTGTTAGACGAGCTGGGTGCCGGTACGGACCCGGCCGAGGGTGCTGCGCTGGCCGTCGCCATCATTGAAGAACTGCGCCGCCGCGGCGTACTGCTGATGGCCACCACCCATTACGCAGAACTGAAGGTCTTCGCGTTGGAAACAAAGGGTGTCGTCAATGCCAGCTGTGAGTTTGATCTGGAAACCCTGCGCCCGACCTACAAACTGAGCGTCGGCGTGCCGGGCAAATCCAATGCATTTCTCATCAGCGAAAAGCTGGGTATTCCGGAGCGGGTCATCGAAGCGGCACAGCAGCATCTTTCTGCCGAAGATAAGCGGTTGGATGCCGTTCTGGGCCAGCTGGATGATTTGAAACTGCAGCTAAAAGAGAGCCAGAACGAGGTCGAGGAGCTGAAAAACGAAGCTTCTCACCAGCTGGAAGCGGCCCAGAAGAAGCGCGATGAATTGATCCAGCAGGGCGAAAATGAGTTGGAAGCAGCCCGCGCCAAGGCCCGTGCACTGGCACAGCAGGTGGAGAGCCAGGCCTATGCTCTGACGGACGAGCTGCGTCAGCTGCAAAAGGATGAGCGCATGAGCACCCAGCAGAAGGCCCAGCGCGCCCGCGAGATCGCCAAGAAGGAGTCTGAAAAGCTCTTTATGGGCACCGAGGTAGTGCACAACCCCGTCAAGGAGTTCGTGCCGCTGAAAGAGGTCAAGGTGGGGCAGGAGGTCTGCATTGCCGAGCTGAACCAGCTGGCCACTGTGATGGCACTGCCGGATAAAAACGGCGACGTGCTGGTGCGTGCGGGCATCATCAAGACGAAGGTCCCGCTCAAGGGGTTGAAGCAGCCGGAAAAACTGGTGAAAGAGAAGAAGCCGCAGACCAAGGCACAGCAGCGCTACTCCCGCCTGACTGGCGACGCAAACCGGCCGAACGGCAGGGTAGAGCGGGTGCAGCGCACGGCCAAGATGGAGTGCAACCTGCTGGGTCTGACCGTGGATGAAGCTCTGCCAGAGGTGGATTCCTTCATCGACCGTGCCATCCTGAACGGGCAGACGGTGGTCTACCTGATCCACGGCAACGGCACCGGTGCCCTGCGCACGGCGATCCACAAGCATCTGCGCGGCAGCCGCATGGTCAAGAGCTTCCGTCTGGGCCGCTATGGCGAGGGCGAAAGCGGCGTGACCGTGGTCGAGCTGAAGTAAATTTGAACTTTTCAAAAACTGCCTGAGCGTTCTGCCCGGGCAGTTTTTGCTTGCATGGCAAGAAAAAGCCGAGTATACTCGTATTATAATAAAATCGAGTAAAACAGACAGGAAGTACATCCCATGGCCAATCGTCACGCAGCACCGCACCGAAAACGAAAAAGCAAGCGGAAGGAACGCCCGCTCCTCGGCACAGCGCTCGTGCTGTGCTTTTGCACGCTGGCCTTCGTGTTTGCCGGTTTTCTCTGGCAGGAAGCGCTCCGGACCTCCACGCAGGTGCCGGAACGTCAAATCATCTCAGACGACGACTTCCGTCCGCAGGTCGGTGACCCGCCATACCGCGTGGCGATCGACGCCGGGCACGGCGGCAGCGACCCGGGCGCAAGGGGAGTCGTGGAAGAAAAAGATGTTACCGCAGCGACGGCCTCTGCATTGCTCCAATGGCTGGAGCAGGACTCCAATTATATCCCGCTGCAGACGCGGGAAAGCTTTGATGTGACCGCAACACCCGCCGAGCGTGCAGCTGCGGCCAGGGCGCAGGCCCCGCAGCTGCTGCTTTCCGTCCATGCAAACTCCGCAGCCAATGGCTCCACCGCGGCAGGCTTTGAGTGCTATCCGTCGGTGCCGGGCCGCACATGGCACGCGGAAAGCTTTTACTTTGCGCGGCTGCTGGCCAGCGGAATGCAGGCTGCCGGGGCTTCACTGCGCGGGCGCGGGGGAGTCCGATACATTTATTATCTGGAAAACGACCAGAAACAGCTTGTGGAAAGTACTCACACCGAAGTGTGGGCAGAGCGCAGCTTCACCTTGCTGGAAGATGTGGATTGCCCGGCCGTTCTGGCCGAACAGTGCTTTGTGACCAGTGCAGAGGATGTGGAACGCTTTGGCAGTGAGGAAGGCTGCCGGAAGGTGGCGCGAATCTATTATGAAGCGGTCTGTGCATACTTTGGCACACAGCCATTGCCGGAATAAAAAACATCGCATCCCCAAAGAAGAAAAAGTGCGCTTCGCTCCTTTGAAGCTCCTTTATAAAGAACACGGCATCCGCCCGGGAATACAAGTATGAACGAACCGTTTTACAAAACGATGCCGGAATACGCCCGGAGCACCATGAACCGCCGCCGGAATCTCTGTAGAAAGAGAGAAGGGCGGCAGCTTTTTTTGATAATCATCATTTCGTATAATGCACGTTATGCGAAATACAGGGAAGTGAAAAAAGCCACTTTTCCGGTTTTTGAGCCTTTTTCGGCTGTCTGGCTCCATTTGGGCTCTGCGGACTCTTTGAGCCTGGTTTTGCTTTGGTTATCATTTTTTGTTGTTACAAGTTCTGTTTTATTTGTTTTTCCATTTCCATTCAAACGCAATCTTTCTTTATCCGTTCGCCGTTTGTTTTCATTATGATGTTCTCGCGGCGTGATTTTCTTTTTACCGTTCACATTGGCTTTGCAAACACCATCAAAAAACTCCCGGCAAGCATCTGCCTGTCCGACAGTGTTTGTCAGGAGTTCCAATCGTTCATCTGCGTTAAGTAAAAATCCGTACACATGGCCCACGGTTCATCGGGCTCCCGATGTCGGATCCGATGGTTCCGAAAGCGCACCTTCAGGCAGATCCAGGCCAAAGCCTTCCTTGGCGGCACCTGTAAGCTCTGGTGCAGGGGCATTCTCATCCGATTCGTCTTGGAATTCCGGCGAAGATACGTCACTTTCATTCAAAGACGCATTAGATTCCCCAAGGGCCTTCCCTGCCTCGATTCCTGTTGTATCCAAGTTTGCACGAGAAGTCTTCCTGCGCGAGACCTTGCCCAGCGGATTTTCCTCAATAGCCGTCCGCACCTGAAATTCCTGCAGGTGCGTGTAAATTTGGGTCGTGGAAACGCTGCTGTGGCCCAGCAGCTGCTTGAGGGTCAGGATATCCACATTGCCGGTCTGGTACATCAGCGTGGCAGCGGTGTGCCGCAGCTTATGAGTGGAAAAGCCCTTCAGCCCGGCTGCTTTCATGGCACCGGTCACCAGCTGTTCCACCCTTCGGTTGCCGATGCGCTCCTTGCGCCGCCGAGTGATGAACACCGCACGTTCCTTCGGCAAAATCCCTTCCATCGTGTTGCGCTTGTTCAGGTACAGCTGCAGCGCCTCCATGCAGGCATCGTTCAGGTAGACCATGCGCTCTTTATGGCCCTTGCCAAACAGCCGAATCTGACGGTTTTCCATATCGATGTCTTCCAGATCCATGCCCACCAGCTCTGCCAGACGCATCCCGCAGTTCAAAAACAGTACCACCATGCAGTAATCCCGCTCCGGGAAGTCGCTCTGGAACTGGGTGCTTTCCAGCAGATCCATGGACTGCTCTGCCGTCAGATATTTGGGCAGGACTTTATCCTGTTTAGGCGGATGGATGGCGGCTGTGGGGTCAGCTTCCAGTTTGTTGACCTGATTGACCAGATAATCATAGAAGCCGTGCAGGCTGGCGAGCCGCCGAGCGGTCGAGGACTTTTTGTTGCCGCATTCGCTGCCCAGAAAGTACAGATATTCGTAGATATCTTCCTTTGTCACGCTGGCCCAGAACGCGGCATCCAAGCCTTTCGGGTCGATATCCTTCAATTCGCAGTCCGCCGGGACAAGCCCGCGCCGACGCTTCATAAAGCGGCTGAACCCGCGCAGGTCGCAGTAATAGCTGAAGGCGGTGTTTGCGCTCTTGCCCGCGATCACTTCCAGATAGCGCACATAGGCCACGACGTCCGGCGAGGCATCCTCAAAGGGCTTGTGCTTGCCCGGATTTTTTTCATCAAGGTAGATCGACATAGTTCCCTCTTACAAGCGGTCGGTTTTCAGTGCGTTGATGGCATCGCTGATATAAGCCGCACCGATCAGCTGCATTCCCGGATAATCCGCCGGGTTCAGGTGGTTCAGGCTGTGCTTCGGGATGACGGCCCGCTCAAAACCGATGCGCTCAGCTTCGTGCAGACGCTGCTCCAGATTCGGCACACTGCGCACCTCACCGCCCAAGCCTACTTCGCCGATGGCGATCAGCTTATCGCTGACGGGGCGGTCCAGCAGCGACGAGACCATGCTCAGGCAGACGGAAAGGTCGCAGGCGGTATCCCGCAGAGCGATACCGCCGACAATGTTGACATAGACATCCAGATTGCCGAAGAAATAGCCTGCACGCTTTTCCAGCACGGCGATCAGAAGGTTCATGCGGTTGTAGTCGTAACCGCTGCAGGCACGGCGCGGGGCCGGAAAATTCGTTTTTGTGGCCAGTGCCTGGATCTCGCTCAGAATGGGCCGACTTCCCTCAATGGTGCAGGCCACACAGTTGCCGGAGACACCCAGCGGACGGCCTTCCAGCAGCATCTGGGACGGGTTTTCGATCTCGGCAAGGCCCTGCCCGGTCATGTCGAACATACCCAGCTCATTGGTGGAGCCGTAGCGGTTTTTGGCCGCACGCAGAATGCGGTACGGCAGCATTTTGTCGCCCTCGAAGTACAGCACGGTATCCACGATGTGCTCCATCACCTTCGGGCCTGCAATGGCACCGTCCTTGTTCACATGGCCCACGATGAACATGGGGATCTCCTGCTTTTTGGCCACAGCCAGCAGCCGCGCGGCACTCTCCTTCACCTGGCTGACCGTACCGGACGAAGACGCAATGTCCATGCAGCGCATGGTCTGGATGGAGTCGATGACTACAAGGTCCGGCTTTTCCTTTTCGATCAGGCCACAGATCTCGTCCACATCGTTCTCGGCGGCCAGAAAGATGTTCTCCTGCGGCACTTTCAGCCGGGCCGCCCGCAGCTTGACCTGCCGTACCGACTCCTCACCGGTGATATACAATACCGTGTGCTGATTCGAGATTGCACCGCACAGCTGCAGCAGCATCGTGGATTTGCCCACGCCCGGCTCACCGCTCAGCAGCACCACGCCACCCAGCACGATACCTCCACCCAGCACGCGGTCCAGCTCAGAGATGCCGGTCAAAATGCGGCTCTTTTCTTCCGTGGTGCTGATCTCCGAAAGGCGCTTTGCCGTCAGGGTCGTCACGCCTTCCTGTCTGGCAGCGGCCGCCTGCCGGGCGGCCGTGGTGCCCGCCTTCGGGGCTTCGGCCACAACATCCTCATTCATCGTGTTCCAACTGCCGCAGCTGGGGCAGCGGCCCATCCAGCGAGGGCTTGTCTCCCCGCAGTTGGAACAGACGTATACAGTTTTCAGCTTCGGTTCTTTCATGGATATTCTCCTGCTGTTTCACATAATGTTTTTCATTATTGTAGCACACTGCGGTTCTTCCTGCAAGAAAAGCAGCTGCGTTTTATTCAGAACAGCCTGCTTTCCAGGCAGGCCAGACCGGCTGCCGCCCCACACAAGGGCAAAAAGAGAACGAGCGTCAGCAGGTACTGGCGGAATAACACTGCCGCGCCCGGGCGTTCCACACCGGGATGCACTGTCCGGAAAGAGTATGCCCGGATGCGGCCGCTGACACGCAGAGCCGCCGCGCCCAGAAGGCACAGGCAGGCCGCCGCTGCAGATGCCGGAACCGCGGTAAGCAAAAGGAGCAGAGCTTTTCCGCCAAGGCTTGTCCCTGAAAAAAGCTGGACCGTCAGGATGCCGTTCCCGGCCCCATAAAGCATCATGAACAGAACGATCAGCACCGGCCCAAAAGCGGAAAAGCCCAGCAGGAACAGGCAGGTCGCCGCGGCCAACAGGGTGATGTATTCTGCCGTAAAGATCGCTGCCGCCGCATGGGTACCGGAAGCCGAAAAAAGCGCAAGCCAGCTCTGAAGATAAGCACGCAACCATTCCAGCTGCGGCGCATTGCACAGCGCGTACAGGACACCGGCCGCAGCGCTCCCGGCCAGAAAAGCCGCCGCCAGCATTCCACTGCCCGGAAAGGCCTGCGCAGCACCCCGCCGGGCAGGGACGAGCGCTGCCGGGGCCGTTGCATGCACTTCCGGCTGCACTGTGCCGGGTGCTTCTTGTGGGGCCTCATTTTCGAATGTGTTCGCATCGCATGCCGGGACCGGCAGCAGCGATTGTTCTGCCGCATCCGGTACAGTGTGATTTGCAAGGGGGGCATCCGGTTCATAGATCCACATCGTTCGTTCCCCTTCCCTCAGCCGAGATGTTTTTTCGGGTGGTTGCGCACACCAAGGAAGCCGCCCAGACTGCCGCACAGAATGACCGCTGCAAAGCGCATCCATGCCGCGCTTTCCGTAAACACGCCGGACGGCAGCGCCAGCACGAACAGCAGCGCCGCAAACCAGAGCCCCTGTGCGATGCCGCAGAAAAGACCGCGCTCCCGTTTGCAGAACGCCGTCACCCATCCGCTGCAAAAGCTGCCAAACCCCACCGCAGCTGCGGCCAGCGGCACGGCCACAGAGCCGGAACAATGGTGTGACGCCATCCATGCGGCAAACCCCAGCAGGCTGCAGGCCGATGCCAGGACCCCAACAAGGCCTGCCAGAAGCCAGACCCGAAGCACCGATACAAAATTCTTGTTCTCAGACATAAAAAACACGCCTCCCTGCCAGAACTCTATGCAGGGAGGCGTGTTCATTATGCATTGGCGGGAAAGTCTTACTTCTTGTCGGAGCCAGCCTTGTCCATGTTCAGCTTCTCAACAGAAGCGATGGCAGTCTTGGTGAAGCGGATCTTCACGCGGTCTGCGCCGGTCTCCAGAACAAAGGTGTCGTCCTTGATGGCAACGACGCGGCCGATCACACCGCCGATGGTGGTGACCTGATCGCCGATCTCCAGGCTGCTGCGCATGGCGGCATCCTTCTTTTCCTGCTTCTTCTGGGGACGATAGATCATGAAGTACAGCAGGACCAGCATCAGTGCCAGCGTGAAGAACAGGCTGATGTAGCCCTCGGACGTGGTGGTCAGAAATTGCATGGTGCAAAGTCTCCTCTCAAAATTCAGATAAAACTATTATACCTTTTTAAACGACCCGTTTCAAGGTTTATTCTCAAATTCGGGTATCCAGAAGCTTCACATATTTGTCGTGGAAGGCGGTGAAGGTGCCTGCATCCAGCTCATCGCGGATACGCTCCATCAGATGATTGTAGAACCAGAGGTTGTGCATCACGGCCAGACGCATGCCAAGGATCTCCTCGGCCTTGAACAGGTGGCGGATATAGGCGCGGGAATAGTTCCGACAGGCCGGGCAGCCGCACAGCGGGTCGATGGGGCGCTCATCGCGCTCGTACTTGGCATTCTTGATATTGATGATGCCGCCCCAGGTGTTCAGATGGCCGTGACGGGCATTGCGGCTGGGCATGACGCAGTCGAACAGGTCCACACCACGGGAGACTGCTTCAATGATGTTGCCGGGGGTGCCCACACCCATCAGATAGCGAATTTTATCCTTAGGCATGTAGGGCTCCACCTGGCTGATGATCTCGTACATCACCTCGGTGGGCTCACCCACGGCAAGGCCGCCGATGGCATAGCCGTCAAGGTCAAGGTCAGCGATCTGCTTCATGTGCTCCACACGCAGGTCTGCAAAAGTGCAGCCCTGGTTGATGCCGAACAGCAGCTGATCCGGGTTGACCGAGATGCCTTCGTGCTTCAGGCGGGCCATCTCGGCCTTGCAGCGCTTCAGCCAGCGGGTGGTACGCGCGCAGCTGGCCTCGGAGTAGTCGTGCTGGGCCGGGTTCTCCACGCACTCGTCAAAGGCCATGGCAATGGTGGAGCCGAGGTTTGCCTGGATCTGCATGCTCTCCTCCGGGCCCATGAAGATGCGGTGGCCGTCCAGATGGGAGGCAAAGGTCACGCCTTCCTCGGTGATCTTGCGCAGCTTGGCCAGGCTGAACACCTGGAACCCGCCGCTGTCGGTCAGGATGGGACCATCCCAGCGGGTGAACTTGTGCAGGCCGCCCATGTCGGCCACCAGCTTGTCGCCGGGGCGCAAATGCAGATGGTAGGTGTTGCACAGCATGACCTGCGCGCCGATGTCCTTCAGGTCGTGTGCGGACAGGCCGCCCTTGATGGCACCTGCGGTGGCCACGTTCTGGAAAGCGGGCGTCTGCACCGTGCCGTGCACGGTCTTGAACTCGCCCCGCCGGGCATCGTGTTCCTGCTTGAGCAGTTTGTAAGTCGTCAAAGAAGGCATGATTTTTGTTCCTTTCTGTGCACGGAAAACAGCCGTGCGATCTCAACGAAAAAGCCCGGAGCGGACTTTTTCAGCCACAGAAGATTTCGTCTCTTTTCGCAAAAATGCAACGTATCATCGTCATAAAATCACAAGATGGCCATGGCGTCACCAAAAGAGAAAAATCTGTAACGTTCCTGAACGGCAACCTTATAAGCTGCCATGGTCTTTTCGTAGCCGTACAAGGCCGACACCAGCATGATGAGGGTGCTTTCGGGCAGATGGAAGTTTGTGATGAGGCCGTCGATGCAGTTGAACTTGACGCCCGGATACAGGAAAATGGAGGTATTGCCACTGCAGGCACGGATCTCACCGTATTTTGCGGCAACAGCTTCCAGCGTGCGGCAGCTGGTGGTGCCCACGGCGATGACGCGGTGGCCCGCAGCTTTGGTGTCGCGGATCATCTGCGCAGTCTTTTCGTCGATGCAGTACCACTCGCTGTGCATCTTGTGGTCGGTGATCTCGTCCTCCTGCACGGGGCGAAAGGTACCCAGGCCCACATGCAGGGTCACCTCAGCAATATTCACACCCTTGGCGCGGATGGTATCCATCAGCTCCGGGGTGAAGTGCAGGCCGGCCGTGGGGGCTGCCGCGCTGCCCAGCTCCTTCGCGTAAACGGTCTGGTACTGGCTCTGGTCCTCCAGCTGCTTTGTGATGTAGGGCGGCAGCGGCATTTTGCCGAATTCGTCCAGCTTTTCATAAAGCGTCTCTGTATCGTAATAAAATGTAACGTACTTATTGCCGTCTTCCAGCGTTTCGTCCACCACGGCGGTCAGGGACCCGTCGCCGAAGCTCACCTTCGTACCGGGCTGCATCCGCTTGCCGGGCTTTGCCAGGCATTCCCACTGATCACCCTTGACCTGACGCAGCAGCAGCAGCTCACACACGGCACCGGTGGGCTGCTTGATGCCCACGATGCGTGCCGGCAGCACCTTGGAATTGTTCACCACCAGCAGGTCGCCCGGTTCCAGGTAATCCGGCAGGTCGTGGAAGATCTTGTGCTGGATGCTGTCGTCTTTCTGGCTCAAAACCATCAGCCGTGCAGAGTCGCGGGGGTCTGCCGGTTCCTGCGCAATAAGTTCTCTGGGTAAATCATACCAAAAATCTTTTTTCAACATAGGACTCAATTTGCCTTTCCGATGATTGACACGGACACCGTATCAATGATATCATAAAATCTGTATAAGCAGTATCTATTATATTGCATCGGTGTCCGGTTTGCAAGCCGTGAATCTGTGTAATAGAAATATTTATTGAGTTCTCTTTTTCGAAAGGAAGGGTACCGGAAATGGAAAAACAGTATAAAGTGGGTATCGTAGGCGCAACCGGCATGGTGGGCCAGCGTTTTGTGACGCTGCTGGAGAACCACCCCTGGTTCAAGCTGACCGTCGTGGCCGCATCCGGCCGCAGCGCAGGCAAAACGTATGAGGAGGCTGTTGGCCCCCGCTGGGCCATGACCACCCCCATGCCGGAGAGCGTGAAGAAGATGATCGTGGCAGACGCTTCAAAGGTGGAAGAAGTTGCCTCTCAGGTGGATTTCATTTTCTGCGCCGTCAACATGCCGAAGGATGAGATCAAGGCATTGGAAGAAGCCTATGCAAAGGCCGAGTGCCCGGTGGTCTCCAACAACAGCGCAAACCGCTTTACCCCGGATGTGCCCATGGTGGTGCCCGAGATCAATGCCGATCACATCGAGATCATTGCCGCTCAGCGCAAGCGTCTGGGCACCAAGCGCGGCTTCATCGCTGTCAAGTCCAACTGCAGCCTGCAGAGCTATGTTCCCGCCCTGCACCCGCTGATGAAGGACTTCGGCGTCAGCAAGGCGCTGGTGTGCACCTATCAGGCCATCTCCGGTGCCGGCAAGACCTTTGACCGCATGCCCGAGATCGTGGATAACGTCATCCCCTACATCGGCGGCGAGGAAGAAAAGAGCGAGCGCGAGCCGCTCAAGCTGTGGGGCCACATTGAGGGCGACCACATCGTCAATGCCGAGAAGCCGGTCATCACCGCACAGTGCTTCCGCGTACCGGTTTCCGACGGCCACACCGCTGCCGTGTTCGTGAGCTTTGACAAGAAGCCCACCAAAGAGCAGATGATCGAAGCCTGGGAGAAGTTCCGCGGCCCCGCTCAGGAGCTGAACCTGCCCAGCGCACCCAAGCAGTTCCTGCACTACTTCACCGAGCCGGATCGTCCGCAGCCCAAGCTGGACCGCAACACCGAGAACGGCATGGCTGTGTGCATCGGCCGCCTGCGCGAGGACACCCTGTTCGATTACAAGTTTGCCTGCATGAGCCACAACACCCTGCGCGGTGCTGCAGGCGGCGGCGTGCTGCTGGCCGAGCTGCTGGCCGCAAAGGGCTATTTTGACTGAGTATATTTTGCGTGAGAACGCATACAAAGGAGTTTTTAGGTTATGAAGAATCCTGTCTTTACCGGCGCGGGTGTTGCCATCATCACCCCGATGTACGAGGACGGAAGCATCAATTTTGACGAGCTGGGCCGCATCATTGAGGATCAGATCGCACACCACACCGACGCGATCGTCATCTGCGGCACTACCGGCGAGTGCTCCACCATGACCGACGAGGAACAGCTGGCTGCCATCAAGTACACTGTGGATGTCGTCAACCACCGTGTGCCCGTCATTGCAGGTGCCGGTTCCAATGACACCGACCACGGCTGCGCCCTGGCTGCAAAGTCTGCCGAGTGCGGTGCCGACGCCCTGCTGATGGTCACCCCCTACTACAACAAGACCACGCAGGCTGGTCTGGTGGCCCACTTTACCGCCATGGCAGAGGCCGGCGGCATCCCGGTGATCGTGTACAATGTGCCGTCCCGCACCGGCCTGAACATTGCGCCTGAGACCGCTCTGGAGCTGAGCAAGCACCCGCTGATCAACGGCATCAAGGAAGCCTCCGGCAACATCTCCCAGGTGGCCAAGATCGCACAGCTGTGCGGTGACGAGCTGAACATCTACTCCGGCAACGACGATCAGGTGGTCCCCCTGCTGGCTCTGGGCGGCAAGGGCGTCATCAGCGTCGTCTCCAACGTCAAGCCTCAGCTGGTGCACGACTGCTGCCAGGCCTTCTTTGACGGTGACACTGCCAAGGCACGCGATCTGCAGCTGGAAATGCTGCCGCTGGCCGATGCACTGTTCTGCGAGGTGAACCCCATCCCGGTGAAGTACGCCATGAACGTGCTGGGCTGGGAGGCCGGCGAGTGCCGCCTGCCGCTGGTGGAGCCCAGCGACGCCCACAAGGAGCAGATTGAAAAGACTCTGCAGGCAGCAGGCCTCATCCAGGAATAAATTCATTTGCGCGCGAATGCCCGGCGGAAATTCCAGCCCGGGCATTTTGCCGTATTCGCCGCGGGGAAAACTGCGGTGGGAAAGGATAAAAACTATGACGGAAATTGTGATTCAGGGCATCGGCGGCCGCATGGGCCATGTGCTGTGCGAGATGATCGCGCAGCGCGACGACTGCCGCGTGATCGCCGGTATCGACGTGAAGGACGGCGAGCAGAACGGTATCCCTGTATACGACAGTCTGGAAAAGCTGGACGGCAAGGGTGATGTCATCATCGACTTCAGCTCTCCGGCCGCTGTGGAAAAGGCTCTGCCCTACTGCGAAGCCCACAAGCTGCCCATCGTGGTGTGCACCACCGGCCTTTCGGAAGAACTGCAGCTCAAGGTCGTGCAGCTGTCCCGCACCGTTCCGGTGTTCAAGAGCGCCAACATGTCCATGGGCATCAACGTGCTGTCCGAGCTGTGCAAGCGTGCATCGGCCATTCTGGGTGTGAACTACGACGTTGAGATCGTGGAGCAGCATCACCACAACAAGCTGGATGCTCCCAGCGGCACTGCCCTGATGCTGGCCGACGCGATCAACGAGCAGAACGACGGCGCTTACCACTATGTATACGACCGTTCTTCTGTCCGCCAGAAGCGTGACCCGAAGGAGATCGGCATCAGCTCTGTGCGCGGCGGCAGCATCGTGGGCGACCACGAAGTACTGTTCTGCGGCCCGGACGAGGTCATCACCCTCAAGCACACCGCTTACTCCCGCAATATCTTTGCCAACGGTGCCATCAACGCCGCCGTCTATCTGGCAAAGAAGGAGCCGGGCCTGTACAACATGGGTGACATGATCGCCGCCCTCTGATCTTTTCGAAAAGCCGGAATGCGCCGCAGAAAGATGTGAACGCCATGAATCAACATGAAGCCTCGCCCCGCCGCCGCCCTTCCGCAAAGCGGCGGGCCAAAAAGCAGGCGCTCTGGACACTGGGGGCAGCCGCCGCGGTCATTCTGCTGTGCATCGCCTGCCTGCCGCGTCTTTTGTTCCAGGGGACGATCCCTGTGGCAGACTCGGCAAGCGTCGCTGCACTTCCGGCCCGTGCTGAGGAAACCGCAGGCTCCGTCCCGGAGGAAACACCCGAACCCGAAAAGGAGCCGGAACCAGTGGTGGAGACGATCCGCTTTTCTGCAACGGGCGACGACCTGATCCATTCGCCGATCTACAAACAGGCGCAGCGCCGCGCCACCGGCACCGAAAAATACAGCTTTGACTACTGCTATGAGCACATCGCGCCTTTCTATGCACAGCAGGATGTCAACTGGATCAACCAGGAAACGCTCTGCAACGATGAGCTGGAGCCTTCCAGTTATCCCTGCTTCTCCACGCCGGGTGACTGCGCACGGGCACTTTACCGCGCCGGAGTCCGGGTGTTCAGCCTTTCCAACAACCACACCTATGACAAGGGTGCAGCAGGCATTGCAGCGACCCTGCGTTTCTGGGAGAGTATGCCGGAAGACGTTGTGACCACAGGCCTCTGGCGCGGCACGGAGGATTACGGCCGCATCCCGCTGCAGACCATCAACGGCGTGACCATCGCCTACCTTTCCTACACAGAGCACACAAACGGCATCCCGCAAAGCAGTGCCATGCCCGCCAATATCATCTACACCAGCCAGACCGATGTGATCGAGCAGCAGGTGCGTGCGGCACGGCAGCAGGCGGACTTTGTGGTGGTGGGCGTGCACTGGGGCGTGGAAAACAGCCACACCATCGTGGATTCGCAGCGAACTTTGGCACAAAACCTCGCCAACTGGGGCGCGGACCTGATCATTGGCACCCATCCGCATGTGCTGCAGGATGCCGAGTGGCTCACAGCGGAGGATGGCCGGAAGGTGTTCACTGCCTACTCGCTGGGGAATTTTCTCAGCACGCAGAACCAGCCGGATCAGCTGGTGGGTGCGATCCTGACGGTGCAGCTGCAGAAGGTGACGGACCCGGACGGCAGTGCGCAGTGCACCGTGCTGGAGCCGAAGCTCCACCCCACCGTCACGCATTATGATGCAGGCAAATCCAACGTGCGGACCTATCTGCTGGCAGATTACACCGATGCATTGGCCAAGGCACACGGCGTGCGGGAAGCTTACCCGGCGTTCAGCCTGGAGGCGGTCCGCAGCATCGTGCAGCAGAACATTACCGGCGATTTTCTGGCATCCACGTAAAACCCCATCCGAATTCAAGGACCCTTGCATTCCAAAACGGCATATTTGCTATGCGGTCCAACGATGTTGCCGTCTCATCCAAAAAGGATCGCTCAAAGCGCCCGGTCCCGGGCAGAACGGAGGCTCTTATGTACGGAGTATCGAAGATCAACATTGAACCCAGCCTGATGATGATTAGCGTGCAGGATGTTGAGTTCAAAGGCAATGGCCTGGCACGTTACCTGCAGATCTTTGCCGACAACGGCGTTGTCGTGGATATGATCAGCCAGAGTGCTCCCCACGGCACGACCATTGATTTCAGCTTTACGGCATCCAGCAGCGACCTGCCGCTGGTGATGAAGGCGATCTCGGCCGCAAACCTGGATAAGGACGCAAAGGCTTCTCCCCTGATCAGTGTCGGCTACTCCAAGCTGAACCTGTTTGGCGAGGAGATGGTCACCAGCTGCGGCGTAGCTGCCCGCGCGCTGAATGCCCTTGCAATTGCTGGCATCGAGGTGCTTCTGGTCACGACCAGTGATCTGGATATTTCCCTGCTGGTCCATGCCGAAAACGAAGACGCTGCTTACGAAGCGCTGAAAAAGGCATACGAGCTCTGATTCCTTTTATCCTGTGTGAGACCCGGACATGCAGTTTGCTGCGGTCCGGGTCTCCTTCGCGTTCATTTGAAATGTGAAATGCTCGCTGCTGCGAGAAAACGATTGGGAGAAGTTTCTATGAGCAAATATGATGATCTTGCCAGAATCATCATTCAAGATGTCGGCGGCCGCGCAAACATTGCATCGCTGACCCATTGCGCGACCCGGCTGCGGTTTCGGCTTTGGGATGAAAGCAAGGCGCAGACAAGCGCCCTGTCTGGCACTGCCGGAGTCGTGACAGTCATTCGCAGCGGCAGGCAGTATATGGTCGTGATCGGGCGTCATGTCACGGAAGTTTATGATGCCGTCTGCCGCGCAGCGCATCTTGATGGCAAAGGAAGACCGGCAGGTGCCGCCCACCCGGCCGCTGCATTTCTGGCGCGGCTTTTTCATCGCGGCCGCAAAATGGAACCGACTGCCGCCGACGGTATCCTGATCTATGCACCTGTTTCCGGCAGAGTGCGCCCCCTGCCCCGGATCGAGGATCCGGTCTTTTCCAGCGAAGCACTGGGTAAAGGCTGCGCCATTGAGCCGTCCGGCGATGCCATCGTGGCACCGTTTGACGGCGTTGTGGAGCAGATCGCGCAGACGAAGCATGCCGTCGGCCTGCGCAGCGAAACCGGAGTTGAACTTCTGATCCATGTTGGCATGGATACCGTGGAGCTGAAAGGCCTGGGCTTTGCCCCGCAGGTGCAAGTGGGCGACAGGGTAAAGCAGGGTCAGCTTCTTCTGAAGTTCAACCGCACCGCAATTGCAGCCGCCGGATACCGCGTGACCACGCCGGTCGTTGTGACCAATACCGCCGCATTTAAATCTGTGCAGGTCATTGCCAGCGGCACCGTGATCGAAGGACAAAAACTGCTGCTGCTTTGCTGACAGGCCCCTGCCGCATCTTCTGGCAAAAAACAAAATCACCGAAGACACAAAGGCCCCTGCTCGCTTGAAGTGAGCAGGGGCCTTTGCATATAAAAAATCCCACGCTGCGGCAAAGCAAAGCGCAGCGTGGGAACGAAGATAGCTTAGTGCAGCTCAGGCAATCAGCGAGCCAGAGTGTACTTGTGCAGGGTCTTGCGCACAGCGCCGGGGCCTGCGAACAGCTCCTTGGCCATGGACTCGATCTTCTCGCCCAGACCAACGGCATACAGGTCAACGCCGAACACATCGGTGCGGCTGTACAGCTGCTTCAGGCAGCTGAAGTCCTGCTCGCCTTCCTTGACTTCCAGCGGAGCCACGATTGCCTGCAGCTCAGCCAGCAGCGGATCGGTGGAAGGCTCAAAGGCCTGACCATTGTCGTCGATGCCCTTCAGGTAGCGGGCATAACCTGCCAGTACCAGCGGGATCAGAATCAGATTGGACTTGTCCAGACCGCGTGCCTCGTATGCCTTGATGGTCTCGCCGAAGCGGATGGCCAGCTTCTGAGAGGTATCGGTTGCGATACGCTGGGGAGCATCGGGCATGAAGGGGTTGGGCAGACGACGGTTGATGACAGCGCCGATGAACTCGTAGGGGTTCAGCACGCCGGGATCGACCACGACGGGCATAGCCTCAATGTAACCGATCTTCTGGATGAAGGCACGCAGGTCTTCATCAGCCATCTCGGCAGAGATCAGGGTGTAGCCCAACATGCAGCCGTAGATGGACATTGCGGTGTGCAGCGGGTTCAGGCAGGTGCAGACCTTCATCTTCTCGATCTTATCGACGGTCTCGCGGTCGCAGTACAGCACGCCGCCCAGTTCCAGCGGAGGACGACCATTGGTGTAGTGGTCCTCGATGCACAGGTACTGGGTCTCCTCGGCATTGACGAAGGGAGCGGTGAAGGTGTGCTTCTCGGTGACGATGGTGTAGTTATCCTCAAAGCCGTCGTCAGCCAGCATCTTCTGCACCTTTGCGTCCGGGCGCGGGGTGATCTTGTCGATCATGCTCCAGGGGAAGGTGACCTTAGTCTCGTCCTGCACGTATGCCAGGAACTCAGCGGGCACCAGACCCTGCTCCACCCACTTAGCGGCGTAGGTGTGGACAGCGTTCTTGACCTTGTCGCCGTTGTGAGAGCAGTTATCCATGCTCTGGACGGTCAGCGGCAGCTTGCCGGCCTTGAAGCGCTCGTACAGCAGAGCGGTGACCTTGCCCATGGCCAACACGGGGGTCAGGCCGCGCTCCAGATCAGCAGGAGCAACGCCGTAGCCTTTCTCGGTGATGGTGAAGGAGATCATCTGCAGACTGGGGTTCTGGAAGATCTCGACCAGACGTGCCCAGTCCTCAGTGAAGGAAGGATCAGCCTTCAGGCTCTCAGTAACGGAAGCCACGACCTTCTTCTCGATCTCGCCGGTGGACTTCAGGCAGACCAGCAGGCTCATGTTGTCGTAGGGACGATAAGCCTTGTCGATGATCTCGTAGTCGAAGCTCTCGGCCACGATGACACCGCGGTCATACTCGCCGCTGTTCAGTGCATCGTTCAGCACTGCTGCGGGGAAAGCGCGGAAAATGTTGCCGGCACCGAAGTGCACCCAGGTGGGCTCGGCGTGGGTCTTGGCCTTGACGGCCTCGATGTCAAACTTGGGCAGCTCGTAGCCCTTTTCTGCCCACTCGGCGGACAGATTGCCGTTCTTAATATCAGTCAGCTTCATGATAATCAGCCCTTCTTTTCCTCATCCAGACGATCCAGCAGATCCCATACACCCAGCATATACTGAATGCCCAGAGCACGGTCATACTTGCCATAGCCGGGACGGCAGCTGCCGGGGCCTTCCTCCCACAGCTGACGGCCGTGGTCGGGACGGATGTAGCCCTCAAAGCCGCAGTCATGGTAAGCGCGCAGGATCTCGATGATGCCGGTCTCGCCGCAGCAATCGCGGTGAGCAGCCTCGCAGAAATCGCCGTTCTCGAAGTGATGGATGTTGCGGATGTGGGCAAATGCAATACGGTCGCAGTGCTTGCGGACGATGGCAGCAACATTGTTGTTGGGGTTTGCGTTCAGGCTGCCAGAGCACAGAGTCAGGCAGTTGTACGGATCGTCCACCATGCTCAGGAAGCGGTCGATGGCGTCAGAATCGGTCAGCAGACGAGGCAGGCCGAAGATATCCCAAGGAGGATCATCCTGATGGATGGCCATCTTGATATCGCACTCGTGACAGGTGGGCATGATAGCTTCCAGGAAGTACTTCAGGTTCTCCCACAGCTTTTCTTTGGTGACAGGAGCGTAAGCCTTGAACAGCTCATCCAGCTTTGCCATACGCTCGGGTTCCCAGCCGGGGAAGGTCATGTTGTACTTCTCGGTGAAGGACATGATGTACTCAGCCATGGACTTGTAGTCGTCCTTGATCTTTGCCTTCTCGTAGAACAGAGCGGTGGAACCGTCGCCCACGGGATGGAACAGATCGGTGCGGGTCCAGTCGAAGACCGGCATGAAGTTGTAGCAGATGACCTTGACACCGAACTTGGACAGGTTGCGGATGCACTGCTTGTAGTTCTCGATGTACTTGTCGCGGGTGGGCAGACCGATCTTGATGTCATCGTGGACATTGACGGACTCGACCACATCCATATCGAAGCCGTAAGCGTGGATCTGATCGGCGACCTTCTGGATCTCGTCGATCTCCCAAATCTCGCCGGGCATCTTGTTGTGCAGTGCCCAGACGATGCTGGTCACACCAGGGATCTGCTTGATGTCGCTCAGGCTGACGGGGTCATTGCCCTCGCCATACCAGCGCCAACCCATTTTCATAGGCATAGTGGGTTCCTCCTGATTTTTATTTCTTTTTAGCCTTGCTTTTCACGCGGCCTTGTGCCGCGCTCTCTGACTTATATTCTAGTATATCAGTGTTCTTTTTTCAATGGACGCAATGCCGAATTTCCGTGTTTATTCTTGTATACTTTAGACAAAAGGACGAAAAAGCCCATTTTTCTCCGGCAAATTCGCTTATATCCGATTTTTTGCCGGGTCTTTCTTGTGCAGGATTGCCATATTTTTATCAAGCATTCTTGGGCTGCACTTCACACAACTGAAATGGCAGTTGTATCCTTCGCGCCGTACAAGTCTTCTCCCCTGCCGGGATTTTCGCGACGGCTGATATGTCTTTTTATAACCTTATATAATAGGAGCGACAACGGATGCACAAAAGCCCTTTGCACCCACCGCAGCGCAGGTACAAAGGGCTTTGCGTGTTACCGTCTCAGTTCCAGAACGATCTTGCAGATGCGATCCACATCTTCCAGTGCGAGGTCAGAATACAGCGGCAGGGTCAGCACCCGCTTTGCCACATGCAGAGCCACCGGCGTCTCGTCCACGTCATACTTGTTGTGGAAGCATTCAAAGGTGTTCGTCAGCGGGTAGAAATACTTCCGTGCGCCGATGCCGTTTTTCGCCAGCGCGTCATCCACCTCGTTGCGGCTGGCACCAAACAGCTTTTCGTCGAACACCACCGGGAAGTACGCGTAATTGGAACGCACTTCCGGCTGCGGCCGACTCAGGTGCAGACCTTCGACTCCTTCCAGATGCTCGAGGTAGCGCTCCACCACAACTTTGCGTTTGGCGATCTCCTCGTCCACATGGCGCAGGTTGCACAGGCCCATGGCCGCGCAGAACTCATTCATTTTGGCGTTTGCACCCACAGCATCCACTTCTTCCGGGCCGTGGATGCCAAAATTTTTCAGCTCATACAGGCGGCGGCCCATCTCCGGGTCGCGGTAACAGACCGCACCACCCTCGATGGTATTGAACACCTTTGTGGCGTGGAAACTGAAACAGGATGCATCCCCAAAATTGCCGATGCCGCGGCCCTTGTAGGTCTCGCCGAAGGTATGGGCGGCATCGTACACAACCTTGAGCTCATACTTGTGGGCGATGCGCTCGATCTCCTCCATGTTGCAGATGTTGCCATAGACATGCACCGGCAGGATGGCACAGGTGCGGTCGGTGACGAGCCGCTCGATCCGGGTCACATCCATGGTGTAGGTCTCCGGGTCGATATCGCAGAACACCGGTTCCAGCCCGTTGCGTACGATGGCGTGGGTGGTGGACGCAAAGGTGAACGGCGTCGTGATGACCTCGCCCTGCAGGTTCATTGCCTGCAGCGAAAGCTCCAGCGCCATGTGGCCGTTGGTCAGCAGTTCCACATTGGGCACGCCCATGTACTTCTGCAGTTCGAGCTGAAATGCTTCGTGCTTCTCGCCCATGTTGGTCAGCCAGTGGCTCTCCCAGATGGGGCGGATTTCTTCGATGTATTCCTCCATGGTCGGCATGGAAGACCGCGTCACTAAAATCTGTTCAGACATCGTGCGTATCCTCTGTCCATTCATCCGATGCATTTTCCAACTTTTTGGCGCAGATCATGCTTTCTGGCCGCATTTCCACCGGAACATACCCGTTTTTTCGATAAAAACTCCTGGCCGAACCGTTTGCCTTTGAAACTTCCAGCCATACGGTACGCATCCCGCAATCTTTTGCCGTGTGCTCAACATATGTCAGCAGCTCTTTCCCGCAGCCTTTTCCCTGCATGTCCGGGTATACCGCGATCATGGACAAGTAGCCTTTCCGCTCCACATGGTCGTTGCAGTAAAACGCCGCAAAGCCCACTGCCCGGCCATCTTCCGGTATAAAAACGACCTTTCCGTGCTGAAAGAACTTTTCTGCCATTGCTGCACGAAATGCTTTCCCTCGTTTCAGCGACGGCAGGACCATATGAAATCGTTCCAGAAGGGCCTGGATCTCATCCGGCGTCCGGCACAGCACGATCCTTTCCTGCATTGCGCCCTCATTCATGTTCGCTGCCTCGCACTTCGACCGTGATATAACGGGAAATATCGTCAAGATATCGCTGCATTTCCTCTGCCGACGGGAACTTCATAAAAACAATGCCAAGGCATTTTGAAGCGTTGTCAAAAAATTCGACTGCGTCTCCCGGCTTTTTGTACAGACACTTGCGGTAAATATAGCGTTCGAGCTCCGGCGCGAAGCGGACACCTTGATAAACGCCGCTGCGGTCACTGTGCAGATTGTGCGTAGCATAAAATCCGGTCGGCGCATGGAACCCGCCGTGGATGGACAGCCCCATGGCAGCTTCGATGGACATTTCTGCAGCGTTCACGCCAAACAGATCGCCCAAAAGCTCCGGTATCATATTGCCGCCGCTGCGCGGCCCCACATCAATGAGAAAGACCCGGTTTTCTTTGTCCACGATCAACTCCACATTCATCGGCCCATTGCGGATCCCGAGTTTTTCCACCATGGCAGACAAGGTATCTTTCACGCGCCGAATGTCGCCCGCTTCCAATCGCAGCGGATAGCTTTTGCCCACAGGGACCAGCGGGTTGACGCGCGGGTCTCTGTGGCAGTTCAGCAGCCCCCACAAAACGATTTTCCCGTCTTTTACAAAAACATCGCCGCCTATCAGGAAGGGATGTTTTTGTTCCACAAACTCCTCTATCACGATGCGGTGGCAGCGCGAGAAGGAAAAAGCAAATTCAGCCGCACGCTCCAGACCATCTGCCGAACGAAGCACGGTCGCACCCTTGCTGCCGGAAGAATCCACCGGCTTGACGATGACCGGGTAGTGAAACTGTTCCCGTTTCTTCAGGACCGTTTCCATGTCCGGGCATCCCCATGCACTCGGTGCTGCGAAACCATTTTCCACAAGAAATTTGCGGAACTTGTCTTTGCTGCAGAGGGTCACCACCGATTTATACGGATTCCCCGGCAGGCCAAGTTTCTCGGCCACATATGCCGCTGTGGGAGCCGCCGGGTCAGAAGCATAGGCCAAAACGCCATCCACCTGTTCTCTGCGGGCCACCTTCAGCACAGCCTGCTCATCGGTCGTGCTGACGAGGTAAAACCGGTCTGTCTCGCATCGGCCCGGATTATCCGGCAGATAATCGCACAGGATCGTTTCGCACCCCAGCCGTTTTGCGGTTTTGATCGCAATGACCTGCTGTGCAGAGCCGCCCAGAAGAAGAAGCTTTTTCGGCACTCCTCTCACGTTCCTTTCCCGTCGCTCAGTCTTCGCTGTTTGCCCAGGGCTTTTTCAGCAGCCGAGGCTTTACCACATCCCACAGGAATGCAAAGGTATCCAGTTTCAAGGCTGCAGAACTTGCCACGTAAAGCGCCAGGCCAAGCAAGATCTGAAGCACCAGCGTCACAAGGTCCGGCAGCGGGAGCAGATCGACCAGGCCAGCGCATCCGCCTGCCAAAACAGCCAGCAGAAGGCTGGGCAGGATGTCGCGGAGCTGCTCCAGGTAGCTGTAGTGCAGCAGCCTTTTGTTGGGCCAGGAGTTGATGAGCTGGCTCAGCGCGCTGGCCACCAGCAGGCTGTAACCCATCGCCATCACGCTGATGCGGTAAGTGATCAACAGCAGCACCAATCCGACGATCTTTTTGAGGATCTCCAGTTTCAGGAACAGATCGCTCCGTCCCATGGCCTTCAGGGCATTCAGGTTCGCCGTATGAATGGGGTAAAACATATAGGTGATGCAGCAGATACGCAGAAACGGCACGCAGGGCAGCCATTTTTCGGTCAGCACCAGCCGGACGAGAGGCTCTGCGCAGAAAGTCATCAGCATCATCAACGGCGCGATCAGATACACGCTCATCTTGATGGCGCGGCGGGTCATATTCTTCACCTGCGAAAGATCGTCCTGTGCGGCCGCCATGGCCGGGAGCAGAACACTGTCAATGGAACTGTCCACATTGACGGCAATGGCATCCGGCAGGATCCGGCCCTGGTTGTAATAGGCAAGGTCTGCCGAGGTATAAACGCGGCCGATCAGCAGGCTGCGCAGATTGTTATACACGGTATCCAGCAGCGAGGACGCCAGCAGCTTCCAGCCGTAGGAAAGCAGTCCCTTCAACCGCTGCCACGAGAACAGCTTTCTCGGTCGCCAGCCGACGGTAAGCCACAAAACGAGCGTGTCAACCGCCGTATTGGCAAGCTGCTGCGCCACCAGTGCCCAGACGCCAAAGCCGGAATAAGCCATCCACAGGCCCACGACCGCCGAGAATACGGTGCCGCCCAGTGTCGAGAAAAAGAACAGCTTGAAGATCATGTTCCGGGAAACATACACCTGCTGTATTCCCTTCAGGCCGGCGAAAATCAGCATCAGACCAATGACGCGCACGACTGCCGTCAGCTCTGCATCCTTATAAAAAGCTGCAATGTACGGTGCCGCCAGAAATATGATCGCATACAGCACAATACATGTCGCAAGGTTAAAATAAAATACAGATGAAAAATCCAGCTCATCCGTTTCTTTTTTCTGGATCAGCGCCGTGCACAAGCCACAGTCCACAAACACATACAGGATGTTCATGAACACTTCCACCAGTGCGATCCGTCCGTAGTCTGCCGGGGCCAGGATGCGCGCAAGCAGCAGCGACACGATACCCGTGACCAGCTGTGCACCGCAGCGCTCTGCAAAGCGCCAGATAAAATTACTGATGACGCCCGTTTTTTTCATTTTCTTCCCTTTGTTTTATCCGCTTTCTCTTTTTAAATTCTGTGTCAATGACCCAATACTTCTGCTCGGCATCCAGATGCCAGAACATTTTTCTGCGCTCTGCCGTCGAGAAAAGTCCCTTCAAGCCGTTTTCCAGCACATAAAGCTGCAGCAGATTCCGGTCATTCACCTTCTTGATCTCGTCCAGCTGCCAGGCTGCAATATTTTGTTCTCTGCCATACCGATACAGCTTCGTCGTAAATTCGGTCGTTTCCGCCTGCGTGCGGATGAAGCGCTCCTCCGAAACATTTCCCAGATTCCGGGATGTCCAGGAGCCTGCCGAGAACATACGGTACACCGACATGGTTTCTTTGAGGTATCGAATCTTCCCCATAAACGCCAGATGGACCGCCAGCGTGTAATCGCCAAAGCTTCTTACTCGGATCTCTTTAGGGGCATTGAAAAACTCTCGCCTGAGCATCAATGAAGATGCCTGAAACTCTGAGCTTCCGTACTTTACAACTTGCCGGAACGTCAGGTCCCTATCCTTCCTGGAGCGATTTTTGAGGTATGTTTCGCCGTTTCTGCAATCCAGCACTTTTGTGTTGTGTACACAGGCCGAGTAGCCTTCTTGGTGTGCCTCCAGAAAATCCACCTGCCGCTGCAGCTTGTTCTCATCGCACCAGTAGTCGTCGCCTTCACAAAATGCAATATATCTCCCGGAGGACTTCGGGTGAATGATCTCCGGTAAGATTTTCACGCCCTTTGAATACTGGTTTTCCGTCTGAAAAATCGGTTTGATAATATCTGGATACTTCTGCGCATATTCCCGAATGATCGCAGGGGTATTGTCGGTCGACGCGTCATCGTGAACCAGAACCTCATAGCGGAAGTTCGTTTTCTGGCGCACAAATCCTTCCAACGCGTCCCGGATATACTGCTCGTGATTGTATGCAAGGCAATACACCGAAACCACGATCCCGTCTTCCATCCGCATTCTCCTTTGTCCGATCCTCATTCAGGCCCTTCTGCTCTTTGGCGTCCGGCCATAACTGTTTATATCATAGCACATAAGCTCTTTTCGTTCAACCGCTATCTTTCGGAATCGTCCCGATGGAAGCTCAACCCAAAAAATCTCCTGCATTATCAGGCCGTATGCCAAATAAATGCAGGAGATTTTTTGCCTTAGATTCAAGTTATTGATTGGTCTGGTTCCATATTTCCACAACGTTTTTCGCTTTATTCATCGGCACAGTTCCCACAGTTGGAATATTATGGAATAATTTCAGACGTTTTACCGTTTCTCTGTCACACCGCCCTCTGCCGCTTATCCAGGCGCATCTTGTCAGCTATCATCGCGATGAACTCGCTGTTCGTGGGCTTTCCTCTCAGGTTATGGATGGTATACCCGAAATAGCTGTTCAGGGTATCCACATCACCCCGGTCCCACGCCACCTCGATGGCATGGCGGATAGCGCGCTCCACACGGCTGGCGGTGGTACCATTACGCTTGGCAATCTCTGGATACAGGCGTTTCGTCACCGCGTTGATGTAATCCGGCTCGTTCATGGTGAGCAGGATGGCATCCCGCAGGAACTGGTAGCCCTTGATGTGGGCGGGAACACCGATCTGGTGCAAAATCTCGGTCACGGTCAGCTCATCACTGTCCACACTGGTGTGCAGGATGCGCTTTTCCTGCCCGAGAGCCACCTTCAGCACCCGTGCCGCCAGAACGTTTTCGTCGAAGGGCTTGACGAAGTAGTAGGCAAACCCTTCGTCCAGCAGCTCCTGCACCATTTCCTCGCTCTGGAATGCACCGGTGACGAAGAAGGACGTGTGCCGCTCACCTGCCGCATTGTAGCGCTGCTTTACCGCGAGCGCGTCCAGCCCGGGCATAAAGGCGTCCAGCAGAACAACGTGCGGATGAACCGCGAGCATTTTCTGCAGAACTTTGTTGCCGTCCTTTTCGACGACGGTCACTTCTACGCCCTTTTGCTCCAGCGCCTCACGGCAGGCTTCGGTGATCTGAGTGCTGGTATCCGACATCAAAAATCTCACTTTGTCCATGGTTGTTTCCTCCAATGTGTGCAGTTCCCTTAACACCATGGATTTTACCATATTTTTCCAGATTGTTCAACGGTTTTTATTGGCAAATTTTGGCAAAGAAAGTCAAATGTGTGATTTTTCCCGGCCAGGCTCACGCATCCGGGTCCATTTTTGCCACCGCCTGGGTCTGCCGCAGCATGGTTTCGGCAAAGATCCCGTAGCCCCGGGTCGGATCGTTGACCAGAACATGGGTCACTGCCCCCACCAGCCGTCCGTTCTGCACGATGGGGCTCCCGCTCATCCCCTGCACGATGCCGCCGGTCCGGGCCAGCAGCCGCTTGTCTGTGACCCGCAGGACCATGTTGCGCCCCGGTGCAGCATCGCTGACCTTTTCGATGCGGATCGTGTAAGCCTGCGGCTGTTCGCCGGAGACGGTCGTCCAAATCTCGGCCTCGCCGGGCACGACTTCCTGTGCAAAGGCCATCTCCATCTGCTGCCCGGAAAAATCTGCCCGGGTCCGGCCATAGACGCCGTTTTCTCCGTTGATGCAGATCGTGCCCAGCGCGTGTGTGCTCAAAAAGCGGCCTTTCAGCTCGCCCGGGCTGCCTACGGTGCCGCTGGTGCAGCCAACGATCTGGCATGGCACGATCTCGCCGCTGCGCAGCGCAACGCTCTCGCCGGTGTCACTGTCACTGATGGGGTGTCCCAGCCCGGCAAAGACGCCGTTTTCTGCATCCACAAAGGTCATGGTACCGACCCCCGCCGAAGAATCCCGCACCCACATCCCGGCACGCCACTGCCCGGCGGCTTCATCCCACACAGGGGTGAGAACGGTCTGCCGCTGTTCGTTGTCCCGGACATAGACCAGCTCCAGCGGCTGGCCTTCGGCCGCTTCCAGCGCTTCGTGGACGGCATCGTTCGTTTCGGTTGCCGCCGCCCCCAGCCGGATCACCCGGTCGCCCAGCCGCAGGCCAGCCTGCTTGGCCGGGTTCACGGTGCCGTCTGCGGTTACGATGTCCGAAAAGCCCACCACAAGCGCCCCTTCTGAGAACATTTTGACGCCAAAGGGCGTTCCGCAGACGGTCACAGTGGGCCGGTCGGTCACCAGTGCGCGGATCGTTTTGACCGGCAGCCACCCGCCCAGCGACAGTGTCGTCCGGTAGCTGCCCGCGGCTTGGGTGCTGGCCGCATTGCGTGTCCCGCTGGGGTGGAGTGGCTCCACCCAGGCAAAGCGCGGCAGGGTCAGGGCCTGGCCCGGCTCCAGGCAGACCTCGGACGGCAGGCTGTGCCACAGCCATCCCAGCGCCGCTGCGGCCGCGACCAGCAGGTAAACCACCGCCATGCCGCACCAGCGGCGAACCCTTGACCTGCGCATAAAAAGCTCCTTTCCGATGTTGTTCAAGGGCAGTATGCGCAGAAAGCGGCCGGAATATCATGGGCTGCAAAGATTGACATTTTCCATCGGACCTGCTACTATATTAAAGATATCTCCCGGAGAGATTACAGACGCGGGTATGGTGGAATTGGCAGACGCGCAGGATTTAGGTTCCTGTGCCGCAAGGCGTGTGGGTTCGACCCCCACTACCCGCATAAACAAAAAGTGCGATGATATGTTTTTATCATCGCACTTTTCTTATTTTCCCCGTTTCCGGCGTTCCTCGGCCGCTTCCTGACGAGCCTTTTCTTCCTGCAGTTTTCGCAGGACATAGGCCATCTCTGCCAGTGTAGAGACGGTATAATAACCATCTTCATTCCGGTTCACGCCCTTCAGGCACTCCTTTAAGGCCGCTGTATCCGGGAATACGGTCTGATCCAGCGAGCCTCTCCGGTCTTCCTGTTCTTCCTTCAAGCAATTCACAGCCTTTCGTACACCATTGTGCATAGGCACAGTGTACCATGTTCTTGGTCTCTGTGCAAGCCGCGGCGGCTCTGCAGCAGCAAAAACCGAGGCCCTTCGGCCGCTGCCGGTCCAGCGTTCTCCCGCATTGCAAAAGAAAAACCAGCACACGATGTGTACTGGTCGATGGTGCGAGGGAGGGGACTCGAACCCCCAAGGATAAACCACACGCACCTCAAACGTGCGCGTCTGCCAGTTCCGCCACCCTCGCATATCCTGTTTTCTGCCGTCCATCCGATCTCTGAGGCTTGAGGCCGTCTCGCGGACTGCTTGAATATATTACCACATTCCTCCCGGACAGTCAAGCTTTTTTCCGGTTTTTCATAGATTTTCCCGCCGGTCATATCTATATAAATAACGTTCTCTCCGCAAAACAACGTACAAGGGAGGTTTTCCGAATGAAGTTCTCCGCACATCGTTTTCGGCGCAACAGGACCTTGCTCCTGTCCGCCCTGCTGCTTGCTCTCATTGCAGGTTTCACCGCCGGGGCACAGCCAGAATTTGTCGGCTGCAGCACGCAGGACCTGACCCCCGTGCCGGACACGGCCGCCTTCTCCCCCGCTGCCACTGCCTTTGCCGAGGCAGGCTCCGGTTCTGCCACCGAAGAACCCCTGCCGGAAAAGTGGGTCTGCCTGACCTTCGACGACGGTCCCAGCAAAACCACACCGGATGTCCTGGCCGCCCTGAACACTGCCGGGGTGCACGGCACCTTTTTTGTGGTGGCCACCGACTACAACGAAAAGTATCTTCCCCTGCTCACCGAGGCGGCTGCCGCCGGGCACCAGATCGCGCTGCATTCCGCCTCCCACGAGTACAGCGACATCTATGGCAGCAGCGAAGCCTACTGGGCGGACATTGCACTGCTGAAGGAGCGCATTGCCCCCTATGTGGATGCAGAAAGCATCCGGTATCTGCGTTTCCCCGGCGGCAGCACCAACACGGTGAGCCGCCGCTACGGCGGCAGAGAGCTGATGAAACAGCTGAAGTCCGAAGTGGAACAGAAGGGCTGGCAGTGGGTGGACTGGAATGTCTGCGCCGAGGACGCTGTGGGCGGACACCCCAGCGCAGACACCATCTACCGCAACGTGGTGCGGGAGACTGGGCAGCAGACGAACTGCATCGTTCTGATGCACGATTCCGCCTCCACCCGCACCACCGCCGAGGCTCTGCCGGATATCATCCAGTGGTATGCAGACAACGGCTATACTTTTTTGACCGTTGCCGAGGCTCTGCCGTTGAGCTGAGCAGACCGACCCGGTCACAGCCGGTTTTCAAAGCAGCGGCCCAGCAGGACACCCGCTGCTGCCAGTGCCGCCAGCCAGAGCCAGTCTGTCCCTCCGGTCGCCATCCAGCCTGCTGTCAGGATGGCGGCAAAGGTGCATGCCGCAGGCAGAAAGACCCGCAGACCCCGCAGCTGCCGCTCCCGGCGGGACAGCAGCCCGTTGTTCAGCTGTTCCGGATGGACGGCATCGCAGCAGATCTCATCGCGGTACTTGCCCGGGTTGCGGTAGGCCTTGTACGGGATCCCGTCCAGCGAAAATTCCGGGTACATGCCCTCTTTGGTCAGGCCGAGCTGCATCCCGCGCTCCTCTGCATACGCCTGCAGGGCTGCCGTAAACTCCTGCGGCGTGTTGATGCTGCCCTGCGGGATAAAGAAAAAGTGCTTCTGATGCTGCACCTGCGCCAGCGCGCGGTAATCCTGCACCCAGCCGGAGAAAAATGTCTGCGGCTGGGTGGGATTTTCCATCCGAGACAGGCAGGCGTCCACATCCAGCGACGCCGCAGACGGGTCCTGCCGGGCCAGTTCTGCGCAAAAACGCGCCGCCCCTTCCAGCTGCTTTGCGCGCTGCTCCAGTGCGGTCTGCTGCTCCCGCAAAACATTCCCCAGCGGTGCATCGCCCGCCAGCACGGACCGGATGACCGGAAGCGGCACATCCAGCATTCGCAGCATCCGGATGAACCGGAGGGTGCGGACATCCTGTTCTGTGTAGTCGCGGTAATCGTTGCCGGGCAGTCGGGCAGGGTTCAGAAGTCCCTCTTTTTCATAGAATCGGATATTGGGGGCGGACACCCCGCTTTGTTTCGAAGCCTGTTTGATGTTCATTTGCTTCACCTCCGCACTCACATTACACCTTAAAGACGCTTGAAGGTCAAGTTTTTTCAAAAAAAAAAAAAAAAAAAAGCCCCGGAAAACCTGCTGCTGCGGGCGATCCGGGGCTAAATCTTTATTCAGCGTTCTGGCAGAACAGCGAGAAGGTGCGGTAGGCCATGTACAGGTCGGTCTTGTGGATGACCTCAAAGGGAGAGTGCATGGACAGCACCGGCACGCCGATGTCCAGTACCGGGATGCCGCGGTTGGCCACGTACTTGGCGATGGTGCCGCCGCCGCCCAGATCCAGGCGGCCCAGCTCACCGATCTGCCATGCCACGCCGTTGGCATCCAGCAGGCGGGTGATGTCCCCTACCAGTTCAGCGGAAGCGTCGCTGGCAGAGCTCTTGCCGCGGCTGCCGGTATACTTGAAGAAGGCCACGCCGCGGCCTGCATAGGTGCCGTTCTGGGGTTCAAAAGCGCCTGCCCAGGACGGGTCGTAGGCGGCGGTCACGTCGGCAGACAGACACACGCTGTTCTGGAAAGCAATAATATCGTCCTGCCCGGCGGCACGGCACAGCAGCTGCAGGAAGTGGAACACATACATGCTCTGCATACCGGTGACACCGTCGGAGCCGATCTCCTCTTTATCGGTCAGCACGCAGACGGTGGTGTGCAGGGGGTCCTTCGTCTCGATCTCTGCCATCAGTGCAGGATAGGCATCCACCCGGTCATCGTGACCGTAGCCGCCCACCATGGAGCGGTCAAAGCCGATATCCCGGGCCTTGTGGGCGGGCACCACTTCGATCTCGGCGCGGGTGAAGTCGCGCTCGGTGACGCCGTACTTCTCGTGCAGCAGCATCAGGGTGTTCAGCTTAACAGCTTCCTTGATGTCGGCATCCTCCACGGCATCGGAACCGATGAGCACGTTCAGTTCTTCGGCCTTGATGCCCTCGCTGAGCTTGCGGTCGTTCTGCTCGGCCCCCAGATGCGGCAGCAGGTCGGTGATGCAGAACACCGGGTCGTTCTCGTCCTCGCCCACCGCAAAGGACACGCTGGAGCCGTCGGCACGGGTGAACACGCCGTGGATGGCCAGCGGAATGGTGCCCCACTGATACTTGCGGATACCGCCATAGTAGTGGGTCTTGAAGTAGCTGAAGTGGTTGGACTCGTACAGCGGGTTCGGGCGCAGGTCCAGACGCGGGCTGTCGATGTGGGCGATGACCAGACGGAAGCCTTCCTCAAAGGGCTTCTGGCCGATGGTGGCGGCCACGACGGCCTTGTGTTCCTGCACAAAATAGATCTTTTGGCCGGGGGCATAGGTCTTTTTCGGCTCGAATTTCTCGTAGCCTGCTTCCACCAGCAGTTTCTCGCTGGCTGCAGCGGCCTCGCGCTCGGTCTTGGCGGCGTTCAGGAAGGTCTTGTAGCCTTCGGCAAAGGCAGCGGCCTTTGCCTTGACATCCGCGTTCTTGTCGGCGGCATACTCCGGCTGATAAAGCAGCTGTTCGGCTGCCTGCTTTGCGGTAAGCGTTTCGCTCATGTTCGTTTATCTCCTCTCAGTTTCCCGCGTAAATGCGCTGATACGCAGCATAGCAGGAAGTGATTTTTTTGACGTAATGGTTCATCTGATTATAGGGAAAACCCTGCAGGGTGACGCCGTCGGCGGAGTGTTCCTCCATCTGCAGCAGATTGTCCACCGTGCCCCAGCCGCTGTGGTAGGCCGCCGCAGCCGTGGCCACATCGCCGTTGTAGCGGGTCAGGCACAGGTGCAGGTAGTAGCACCCGAACCGGATGCTCACCTCCGGGTCATACAGATCGGCAAAGGTCAGCCCTTCGTCCGGGGCGATCTTGCTGCGCAGCCAGATGAAGGTCTCCTCGGTCATCTGCATCAGACCCCGAGCGTCCACGGTGGAAGTGGCCTGCGGATCAAAGCCGCTCTCGGTGCGGATGAAGGCATCCACCAGCAGCGGATCGAGGTCGTAGGTCTCGGCCCACTGGTCCACAAGGGCTTCGTATTTGCACGGGTAGAGCAGCCGTTCGGCGCCGTCCCAGGTACGGGGCAGCACCACCAGCGCAAGAAGCACCGCCAGAGCCAGCAGGATCAGACGACGGATGCGCTTTTTCTTGCGGCGGCGGGCCTTTTCGGCACGGACTGCGCGGCGCACACGGGCCGTTTCCGGGTCATACTGCGGGGCAGTGTCCTCTCGTTTCTTGTATTGTTCGTTCAAAGCCGCTCTCCCGCACCTCCTTCCATCAGGAGCTTCTCGCACAGCTTTTCTGCCTCGGCCTGCAGATGGGCAAGGTCGGCATCGTTGTGCAGGACATAATCCGCCTGCGCGGTCAGGGCTTCTTCCGGCGTCTGCGCATTCAGGCGGCGGGCAGCCATCTCGGCCGAGATGCCGTCCCGGGCCACGATGCGCGCCACGCTGGTTGCAAAAGGGGCCGTGACCACGCACAGGCGGTCGCACTCGGGCTGTGCCGCCGTGCCCACGATGACCGCGCCATCCAGCACGAACAGTGCCGCACCGGCTTCCTGCGCAGACTGCTTTGCCGCACGGATGCGCCGCACGATCTCCGGATGGGTCAGGCTGTCCAGCGCCCGCTTGCCCTCAGACGTGGCAAAAGCGCGGTCTGCCAGCAGGCGGCGGTCCAGCGTGCCGTCCGGCAAAAGGATATCCGCCCCGAACCGCTGGGCCAGTGCGGGCAGCAGCGGCGAACCGGGCAGGAGAATCTCGCGGCTGATCTGGTCGGCGTCGGCCAGCGGCACACCGTGGGCCGAAAACACCGCCGTAACGGTGGATTTGCCGCAGCCGCTGCGGCCTGTGATACCCAGCGTGATCATAGATCGATCACCCGGAAAGCCGCCGCACGGATGAGGCGGTTGTACACCGCCATGGACAGACCATCCTTCTGCGGGCAGCGGGCATAGACCACGGCATCGCCCTGCTCATCCAGCGCGCGCAGGGAGCGGAAGATGTGTTTCGCCTGATCAGCACCGTCGCCCTCGCGGCCATATTCCACGCAGGGTACACCCAGCTTTTCGGCTTCGCCGGTGAAGCACAGGCAGCTGGGATTCTGGTCGGCGTGTGCATCCACATAGGCCTTGAACTGCTCAAAGGTGCCGTTCAGCAGGGTCACATCGGCCTTGGGAGCATAGTGTTTATACTTCATGCCGGGGCTGCGCACCACAGCACCCTCCGGCAGCTTTTCGAGGATGGCCTTGGAGACCTCCACTTCCTCACCGAGGGCGCGCTCGAGGTCTTCCAGCGTGATGTGGCCCGGGCGGAACAGGGTGGGCTTATCCCCCACCACCGACACCACGGTGCTCTCCACACCCACGTCACACTCGCCGCCATCCAGGATCAGCGGCAGGCGGCCGTCCATATCGGTGAACACATCCTGCGCATTGGTGGGGCTGGGCTTACCGGAAAGGTTCGCACTGGGGGCCGCAAATGCGCAGCCGCTCTGCTCGATGACCGCGCGGGCCACCGGATGGCTGGGCATGCGGATGCCCACGGTGTCCAGACCGGCGCAGCACTCCGCCGCCACCTCCGGGCCGCGGGGCATGATGATGGTGAGCGGGCCGGGGCAGAACGCCGCCATGAGCAGCTGGGCACGCTCGGGCACCTCGCTGACAAGACCCGGCAGCATCTCCGGCCCGGTCACATGGACGATCAGGGGATTGTCCTGCGGGCGGCCCTTCGCCACGAAAATTTTCTTGACCGCCTCGCCGTTGCGGGCGTCGGCGGCAATGCCGTAGACCGTCTCGGTGGGCAGGGCTACCAGCTCACCGCTGCGCAGCAGCTGCGCGGCTTTGGCAATGCTTTCAGCCCGGTCGGCGGGCAGAATTTCAGTTTTCATTTTCATACGAATCATCGTTCTTTCTATCTGTAAAGTATTTCTGCTTTTCAGCAGATATAGACGGTATAACGTATTATTTTAAAATCGTTTTTAAAGTGCTCACCCATTAAACTTCTGCAGCTTTTCAGCCTGTTCCCGGGTGGCAAGGGCGTCGATCACATCGTCCAGATTGCCATCCATGATCTTGGAAAGGTTGTGCACGGTCAAGCCGATGCGGTGGTCCGTGCAGCGATCCTGCGGGAAGTTGTAGGTGCGGATCTTCTCGCTGCGGTCACCAGTACCCACCTGTCCCTGCCGTTCCGAGTTGATGGCGTCCTGCTGTTCCTTTTGTTTTTGGGCCAGCAGGCGGCTGCGGAGAATTTCCAGTGCCTTGTCCTTATTCTGGAACTGGCTGCGCTCGTTCTGGCATTCTACCACCGTGCCGGTGGGAAGATGTGTCACACGGATGGCGCTGGAGGTCTTGTTGATGTGCTGGCCGCCTGCGCCGGAGGAACGGAAGGTGTCAATGCGCAGATCCTTCATGTCCAGCGCAAAGTCCACTTCCTCTGCCTGAGGCATCACGGCCACCGTGGCGGTGGAGGTGTGGATGCGGCCCTGGGTCTCGGTCTCGGGCACTCGCTGCACCCGGTGCACGCCGCTCTCGTATTTCAGGCGGCTGTAGGCCCCGTCGCCGTCCACCGAGAAGATGGCTTCCTTCACGCCGCCCAGTTCCGTCTCGTTGAGGTTGAGCATTTCCAGCTTCCATCCCCTGCTCTGCGCGTACATGCTGTACATGCGCAGCAGGCTGTGAGCGAACAGGGCGGCTTCTTCGCCGCCCGCACCGCCGCGAATCTCCACGATGACGTTTTTGCCGTCGTTGGCATCCTTTGGCAGCAGCAAAGTTTTGAGATTATTTTCCAGCTTTGCCACATCTTGACTTTTTTCGCTGATTTCCTGCTGTATCATCTGCTTGAAGTCCGGCTCAAGAGCCCCCGGCTCCTCCAGCAGGGCTTTCGCCTGAGCAAGATGGTCCTGTGCAGTCTTCCATTCCCGGTAGGCCTGCACGGCTGGCTCAGCGTCGTGATACTCCTGCATCAGCTTTCGGAACAGCGCCGGGTCGGCAGCCGTTTCGGGCTGGTTCAGACGGACGGAAAGTTCTTCAAACCGGTGACAGACCGCATCCATTTGGGCAAACAGGTTCATTGTTCCTGCAGTTCTCCTTACATTCTCAAATCATGCGTGCACCGGCAGGTCTAGCCCTGCCCGGGCTTTATCACCTTTTTGATGTTCTTTTCGATCTTGGCACGGGGCAGCATCACTTCGCGGCCGCAGCCGGTGCAGCGGATCTTGAAATCCATGCCGACGCGCAGCACTTCAAAGCTCTGCGCACCGCAGGGGTGCTTCTTGCGGGTGAGGATGGTATCTCCCACAGCGATATCCATAGCTCTGGTTCTCCCTTCTGCCCACCTTTTTCAAAACACAGGCGGGCGCTGTGTGCCGCACGGCCGGAACGTTCCGGCAGCGCCGCACATACAGATATAGTATAATGCAAAGCCACACAAAATGCAAATATCCGCCGGGGCGGATGCATAGGTTTTAATAGTAACCAAAAACAACAGAGAAAGAGGAATGAAAGATGATGCAAGCATATCGTACCGAAGGCAACTACCGCTGCGCTGCCCGCCTGACCGCCGCCGAGCTGCGCGCCGCCATGGCGAACCGCGAAATTCTGCAGGCCACCGCCCTGGCCTTTGACACCCAGCGCCAGCTGCGTTTCGAGTTGGGCGGTGTGAAGGCCATGATGCCATTCGCACAGTGTGCCGATGGGGCCGAAAGCGGCACCGTGCGGGATATCGCTGTACTGACCCGGGTGGGGCGGCCCACCTGCTTCGTCATTGATGCATTGGATACAGACGAGAACGGCCAGCCCGTGTATCGTCTTTCCCGCGCAGAGGCGCAGCGGATGTGCAAGGCCGACTATCTGGATACGCTGCAGCCCGGCGATATCCTGCCCTGCACTGTGACTCACATTGAACCCTTCGGTGCCTTCTGCGATGTGGGCTGCGGCATCAGTGCCCTGCTGCCCATCGACTGCATGTCGGTGAGCCGCATCTCCTCCCCCGCCGACCGGGTCAGCGTGGGGCAGCAAATTTTGTGCGCCATCAAGAACCGGGACGTGCAGGGCCGCTTTGTGTTGACCATCCGGGAGCTGCTGGGCACCTGGGAGGAGAACGCGGCCGGGTTCACCGTGGGCGAAACCGTGGTGGGCATCGTGCGCAGCGTGGAGGATTACGGTACCTTCATTGAGATCGCGCCCAACCTGGCGGGCCTTGCCGAGAGCTGTACCGGTCTTACCCCGGGACAGGCCGTGAGCGTCTACATCAAAAACATCCTGCCGGAGAAAATGAAGATCAAGCTGGTGATCGTGAACCACGCCCTGAGCCAGCGGCACCGGTTCGAGCTGAAATATTTCATCACCGAAGGGCATCTCGACCGCTGGGTGTATTCCACGCCGGAAAGCCCGAAACGGATCGAGACGGATTTTGCCGCTTCGGCTTGCAATCCGGTGTGAAAGCCTTTATACTAAGAAGGAACAGAAAATGCAAAGGGGATGTATGGAACGATGACCGCCAATGATGCTTTTACTGCCGGTGTACGTCCCGGCGGGTTGACCAGCAGCACCGAGATCCGGCTGCTGCTGTGCTATCTGGTAAAGAATGCCGGCCCCATTACCCGGCAGGAGATCGAGAACGCCCTGATGGAGGAGGCACTGGTCAATTATTTTGAGATTGGCTCGTGCCTGGACGATATCACAAAGCAGCAGCTCGTCACCCTGACGAACGGCAGCTATGCCATCACCGAAAAAGGCCGCAAGGTGGCGCAGGAGCTGGCCTATGACCTGCCCCGCAGTGTGCGGGAGCGGGCTGTGGCCGCCGTGCTGCGCTGCCAGACCTGGGCCCGGAAGGAAGCCAAGTACAGTGCCAGCATCACCGAAAAAGCGGATGGGCACTGTTCCATCCGCTGCACCGTCAAAGGGCTGGACGAAGACCTGTTCTGCCTGGACCTGGGCACGCCGGACCGGCTGACCGCCGAACTGGTGAAAAAACAGTTCATTCTCAAGGGCAACGAAATTTATCAGCTGCTCATCAATAAATTGACCGAAGAAGAAAAGTAACGATTTGGAATGGCCGCCGCTTCGCTCTGGCCATAAATAGCGGAATTATTTTTATTTTTAAAAACAGGAAAAGCCTGCGGGCTTTTCCTGTTTTTGCTTTCACCATCAAGAGGCCGCAGGGACAACAACATTTTTAAAGATGATAAACTTCGCAATTGGGGCTTTTTACGTGAAAAAAGCGGTTTGGAAGCGTCCGCAGACGCGCCCAAACCGCAAATATAATAAAATAGATTTCCGCTGAATATGGCCAAAGCGCACGCGGCGGCCATTTTAAATCAGAATGCAGATGAGCCCGGTGCAGCCCTCGTTGATGACCCGCTCCAGCGTTTCCTGCAGGCGGGTGCGGGCCTCCTGCGGCATGTGCAGCAGCTTGTTCTGCAATCCTTCGTTTACCAGCTCGTGCAGGCTTTTGCCGAAAATGTTCGACTCCCAGAGCTTTTCCGGGTCATCCGCAAAGCCCTGCAGCAGGCTGTGTGCAAGGTCTTCGCTCTGCTTTTCGGTACCCACGATGGGGCTGAGCTCGGTGTGGATGGTGGCTTTCATCATCTGGATGGAGGGTGCGCTGGCTTCCAGCCGGACGCCGTAGCTGGAGCCCTGCTTCACGATCTCGGGCTGCTCCAGCCGCAGCTCGCTCACCGAGGGCATCACGATGCCGTAGCCGGTGGCCTCTACCTGCTCGAGGGCGCTGCGCACCTTTTCGTACTCGCGTTTGGCCCGGGCCAGTTCCATGATGCAGGGCATCAGGCCCGCTTCGTCGCCAATGGCAAGGCCGGTCTGTTCGCTGAGCACCTGATAGAAAATTTCCGGTTTCAGCTCCACCGTGATGCGCACGATGCCGTTTGCAAGATCGATGCCGCTGATGGCTGACCGCTGCACCGCGTCGCATTCCAGCGCAGGTGCGTCGTTTCCAGCAGGCACATCCTTCATGCGGGCGACCTTCCCGGCCAGCTGCATGGCCGCGTCATACACCTGCGATTGCAGCCAGTGGCCGTTTTCCAGCATAGTCACCCAGCGCGGCAAGGCAAAATCCAGCTCCTGCACCGGGAATTCGTACAACACCTGCCGCAGAATATCGCCCAGCGCCGCGGCATCCAGATCAACACAGCTCACCGGCAGAACGGTGTGGTCGTAGTCCCGCGCCATGCCTTCGGCCAGCTGCCGCGTCTCCGGCGCGTCCGGGTGGGTGCTGTTGAGCAGAATGATGTAGGGTTTGCCCAGCGCGTCCAATTCTTCGATGATGCGTTTTTCTGTGGCTGCATAGCCTGCACGTGGAATGTCGCTGACTGTGCCGTCGGTGGTGACCACGATGCCGATGGTGGAGTGCTCGCAGATGACCTTGCGGGTGCCGGTCTCGGCGGCAAGGTCGAAGGGCACCTCGTGGTCGAACCACGGGCTTTTTACCATGCGGGGCTTTGCGTCCTCCTCATGGCCCATGGCCCCTTCCACCATGTAGCCCACGCAGTCGATGAGCCGCACCCGGCACTCGCCGCCGCCTTCCAGCTGCAGTGGCACGGCTGTTTCCGGGATGAACTTCGGCTCGGTGGTCATGATGGTGCGCCCCGCCGCCGACTGGGGCAGCTCGTCCCGGGCACGTTCCCGCGCAGCCGCCGGGCCGATGGCCGGCAGCACCAGCTGCTCCATAAACCGCTTGATAAAGGTGGATTTGCCGCTGCGCACCGGGCCCACCACACCGATGTAGATATCTCCGCCGGTGCGTGCGCCGATCTCGCGGCAGATGCCATTCTGTTCCTGATTTGCCAAAGCTGTGTCTCCCCTTCCCGTTTGCGCTGTGCACCGGACTTGTGCCGGTCCGCTCGTTGTATCGTATGAGGAGAGCACTTTTATTATGACGAAAACCATTTGAAATGGCTCCGCATTCGCTCTGCCATTCTTAGCGGAAATACCTTTTATATTTTAGCATTTGTCGCGGCCTGCGGGACGCTCCAAATGCGCTTTTCACCAGAAAGGCTGTAAACAGAAATGGCATCATCATTTTTATAAAAAGTAAAAGGGAAGCATCCGCAGATACTTCCCTTTTACAAAATATAAGGATAAAATTACGGGGTCAGACGGTTGGGGCCACGGAACAGGAACTCAGCATCCTTGATGCTCAGGCCGCACAGCAGCATGGTCAGGCGGTCGATGCCCAGACCGAAGCCGCCGTGGGGCGGGCAGCCGTACTGGAAGAATTCCAGATAGAACTTGACATCATCGGCCAGACCCTTTTCCTCAGCCTGCTTCTTCAGCACCTCGTAGCGGTGCTCACGCTGGGCACCGGTGGTGATCTCCACGCCGCGCCAGATCAGGTCGTAGCCCTGGGGCACGCCGTTCTCGTCGCGCATGTGGTAGAAGGCACGCTTCTCGGCAGAGTAATCGGTGATGAACAGGAACTCGTGGCCGTAGTGCTTCTTCACCCACTCGTAGCTCAGGCGCTCGGCCTCGGTGGTCAGGTCGCCCTTCTCGCTCTCATCGACGGTGTAGCCGAATTCTTCTTCCAGACCCTTGTACAGGTCGGCCAGCTTGACCACCGGGAACGGGGTGGTGGGGACGATGACTTCCTGGCCGAACAGCTCCTTGATCTGGTCGCCATAGTTGTCCTTGACGGCCTGCAGACCGGCGGTGAGCAGTTCCTCCTCCATCTTCATGACGTCCTTGAAGGAAGTGATGTAGCTGAACTCCAGGTCGAAACCGGAGAACTCGGTGGAGTGCTTGTTGGTGTAGCTCTTTTCCGCACGGAACACAGGGCCGGTCTCGAAGATGCGCTCAAAACCGGCGGCCATGGCCATCTGCTTGTAGAACTGCGGGCTCTGCGCCAGATAAGCGTTACGGTCGAAGTAATCCACCTTGAACACCTCAGAGCCGCTCTCGCTGGCCGCAGCGATCAGCTTGGGGGTGTGGATCTCGATGAAGTTGCGGTCCAGCAGGAACTTGCGCATGGCGTTGACAAAGCAGCTCTGTGCCTTGAACATCAGCTGGTTCTCGTCGGTACGCAGGTCGATCCAGCGGTAGTCGATGCGCTGATCAATGCTGGAGCGCTCGACAGCCTTCTTCTTCTTGGTGGCTGCGATCTCCTTGCGGACGATGGGCAGAGCATCGGCGATGCTCTCGATCTCGATGGTCTCGGGGATCATCTCGACGCCGCCCATCTTGACGTAATCGTTTGCCACCACCTTGCCGGTGACGGTGATGACGGAATCCGGGGTGAGCTGGTCGATGGTGTCCACCAGCTCGGGGTGGTCGGCCTTCTCGACCGTGATCTGCAGTTTGCCGGTAATATCCTTCAGCACGATGAAGGCCATATACTTGCTGTTGCGCAGGTTCTCGATAAAGCCCTGCACCTTGACCGTGCCGCCGATGGCCTTTTGAGCCTCGTTGATATAGGTGCGTTCCATAATACAGGAATCCTCCTTTAACGTCTTGTGTACTGTTTTATTATACGCTTTTCCGGGGATAAATCAAGAGATATGGTGATTTCAGCCGCTCTGCGCTATGCTTTACACAAAAATGCGGCTGCAGGCAGACCGCAGTCCACCCGGAGCCGCCTGATTTTCAACACATTCCCGGTTATCGCCCGTCATGCGCCGCAGCGCACATCATTCCGGCACAGCCGGAGTATCCTTGCGCCAGCACATCATTTTGCGTAGCAAACCTCATTTTTCATCGTGCAGGGTGCCGGTGCCGCCCTCCACAACACCGTCGTGCCGCAGCACCGCTGCGATGGTGCCGAAGAAGCACTTCACATCCAGCCCAAAGCTCATGTGCTGGACATACCAGCCGTCCAGCTTCGCCTTCTCGGCGATCTCCAGTTCGTCGCGGCCATGGATCTGCGCCCAGCCGGTCAGGCCCGGGCGCACATCGTTGGCACCGTACTTGTCCCGTTCAGCCAGCAGGTCGTACTGGTTCCAGAGCGCGGGCCGGGGCCCGATGACCGCCATATCGCCCACAAAGATGTTCCACAGCTGGGGCAGCTCGTCCAGGCTGGTCTTGCGCAGGAAATGGCCCATGCGGGTGATATACTGGTCCGGGTCGTGGAGCAGATGGGTGGGCATATCGTGGGGCGTGTCGATGCGCATGGTGCGGAACTTTAAAATCGAAAAGTGCTTTTTGCCGATGCCCACCCGCTTCTGTTTGAAGAACACCGGGCCGGGTGAGTCGATCTTGATGGCGATGGCAAGAATCAGAAAAAGCCAGGACAGGCAGACCATGCCGCACAGCGACAGCACGACAGCCAGCAGGCGCTTGATCCCATTGCGATACATGGGGTTTTCCCTCCGTTTTTACAATTTACTGTTTCAGTATACCAGTATGGGCCGTTTTTTGCAATCGCACGCCGGTATTTTTATGCATCTGGCGCGTTTTGCCGGTTTTGTGGTAAAAAAGCGCCGGTTTTGTCTCTTGTTTTACCCGGAAAGAGGAAGTAAGATAATGACAACAAATGTTGTCTGCGCCTTTGCCTGTGCGATCAGCCGGAAAAGCGTGGACGCCGATTCCGATCTATTTGTCGATGGAGGTTTCCTCTATGATCCAGCATTTTCGTTTTGGTTCTCCCATCCGCACCGACAGCGTTGTGCAGGATATTCCTGTTTCGTCCGATGCCGTTCCGTTCCTCACGGCTGACGCAGACGGCTGGGTGTATACGATGGCTCCGGATGCCATCGTGTACGGTCTGGGCGAGATGCCCCGCGGCATCAACAAGCGCGGCTGGCACTATGTCGCCAACAACACCGATGAATCCCACCACGGTGAGAACAAGGTCTCTTACTATGGTGCCCACAATTTTCTGCTGATCGACGGCGGCCCCGGCGGCGATCTGTTTGGCGTCTTCGTGGATTTCCCGGGCAAAGTGCACTACGACATCGGTTACACGGTGCACGACACCCTGCGCTTTGCCACAGAGGAGCCGGACTATGAGCTTTACATCCTCACTGGCGCAGACCTGAACGACATTGCCCACCAGTTCCGCCAGCTGATCGGCCGCAGTTACATCCCGCCCAAATGGGCCTTCGGCCTGCAGCAGAGCCGCTGGGGCTACAAGACCGCCGAGGATGTGCGGGAGGTGGCACGCCAGTACAAAGAGAACGATCTGCCGCTGGATATGATCTGCATGGACATCGACTACATGCAGGATTATGCCGACTTTACCATCAACAAAGAACGCTTCCCGGATCTGGCTGCGCTGGCTGCCGAGCTGAAAGCCCAGGGCATCCGGCTGGTGCCCATCATTGATGCAGGTGTGCGTATCGACCCCGAGGAGCCCACCTGCACCGAAGGGCTGGAAAAGGGTTATTTCTGTAAAAAAGAAGACGGCACGCCCTTCGTGGCAGCCGTGTGGCCCGGCAAAGCTTACTTCGCAGACTTTCTGCGGCCGGAAGTGCGGGCGTGGTTCGGCCACCGCTACAAGGTGCTGACCGACTGCGGCATCGAAGGCTTTTGGAACGACATGAACGAGCCTGCTCTGTTCTATTCCCCGGACCGGCTGAAAGCTTTCCTGGACTCGATGCATGAGCTGCGCGGCCAGGACAACATCGTGCAGGAGGAATTTTTCGCCCGGGTCGTGGGCGGGGCCATGGGGCTGATGAACGCCCCCGAGGACTACGCCAGCTTCTACCACGAGGTGAACGGCCAGCGGGTGCGGCACGATAAAGTCCACAACCTCTACGGCGGCAGCATGACCCGCGCTGCCGGGGAAGCCTTTGCCGACCTGCGCCCCGGCAAGCGCACCCTGCTGTACAGCCGTTCCAGCATCATTGGCAGCCACCGCTATGGCGGCATCTGGCTGGGCGACAACCATTCCAGCTGGGAGCAGCTGCTGGCCAACATCCAGATGATGCCGAACGTCCAGATGTGCGGCTTCTTGTACAGCGGCGCAGACCTGTGCGGCTTTGCCAACGACACCACACCGGACCTCGCCCTGCGCTGGCTGGAGTTCGGCCTGTTCACCCCGCTGATGCGCAACCATGCCGCCGGGGGCACCCGCCCGCAAGAGTATTACCGCTTTGCAGACCAGCTGCCTGCCATCCGCAGCATGCTCCGCCTGCGCTATGCCCTGCTGCCTTACCTTTATAGTACCTTCATGCAGGCCGCGCTGGAGGGCACCAGCTACTTCCGGCCGCTGGGCTTCGACTTCCCCGCTGACCCGGACGCCCGCGAGGTGCAGGACCAGCTGCTGCTGGGCGACGGCGTGATGGTGGCCCCTGTCTACACCCAGAACGCCTCCGGCCGCCATGTCTACCTGCCAGAGCCCATGAAGCTCTACCGCATCCGCAGCGTGGACGACTGCGACACCGAACTGATGCCCGCCGGGCACCACTACATCCGCTGTGCCTTGGATGAAGTGCTGCTGTTCATCCGCCCGGGCCATGCCGTGCCGGTGGCAAAGCCCGCCAGCTGCACCGCGCAGCTGGACGAAGCAGACCTCACCCTCTGGGCCTGCCCGGATGAAAACGGGAAGGCCGGCTGCCGGATATACACCGACGACGGCGAGACCAGCGATTACGCCGCGCCGGAGCACTGGAAGGTGCTGGAACTGAAATAACATATTTTTTCATGTTTCGTGGCACTGCCGAAAAATCTGCAGTTTTTCGGCGGTGCCACTTGTATTTTTGTGCGCGGCGCGTTATAATATGCCTTCGGTTCCATGTGTGAATTTACAAAAAACTTACATTCAAGCTAGAGGAGGTACAGCATTTCATGGCACAGACGACCCGCTCCGCCGACCTGACCAGCGGCCCGATGCTTCAAAAGATCATTCTGTTTTCCATCCCGCTGGCGGCGTCCAGCATTCTGCAGCTGCTGTTCAACGCGGCAGACGTGGTGGTGGTGGGCCGCTTTGCGGGCAGCACGGCACTGGCGGCAGTGGGCTCCAACGGTTCGCTCATCAACCTGCTGGTGAATCTGTTCGTGGGCCTTTCGCTGGGTGCAAACGTCGTGGCAGCCCGCTGCTTTGGTGCAAAGGATGAGCGCGGCGTGCAGGACACCGTGCAGACCTCGGTGACGCTGGGCCTTGTCAGCGGCGTGCTGCTGGCCGTGGTGGGCTTTTTCGCCGCGCGGGGCCTGCTGGAGCTCATGAGCTGCCCGGAAGATGTCATCGACCTTTCGTCGTTGTACCTCAAAATTTATTTTATCGGCATGCCCATGACCATGCTGTACAACTTCAGCTCGGCGCTGCTGCGGGCTGTGGGCGACACCAAACGCCCGCTGTACTGCCTGGCTGCAGCCGGTGTCATCAATGTGGTGCTGAACCTCGTGTTCGTCATCGGCTTCTCCATGAGCGTGGCGGGCGTGGCACTAGCCACCATCATCAGCGAGACCGTGTCTGCCTGCATGGTCACCCGCATGCTGATGAAGGAGCAGGGCCCGCTGCACCTGGATCTGCGCAAGCTGGGCTTCCATGCCGGTTCCCTCAAGCAGATCCTGCTCATCGGTCTGCCGGCCGGCCTGCAGAGCACCGTGTTCAGCCTGTCCAATGTGGTCATCCAGTCGGCCATCAACTCCTTTGGCTCCACCGTGGTGGCGGGCAGTTCGGCTTCGGCCAACCTCGAGGGCTTCGTCTACACGGCCATGAACGCCTTTGCACAGGCTGCCGTCACCTTTACCAGCCAGAACATGGGCGCGCGCAAGTACCAGAACCTGAACCGCGTGGTCATCAACTGCCTGTTGTGTGCCATCGTTACCGGTGTTGTGCTGGGCGGCGGTGCCGTGCTGGCAGGCAACCAGCTGCTGCACTTCTACTCCTCGGACGCTGCCGTCATCGCTGCCGGATACGACCGCCTGCGCATCATCTGCGGCACCTATCTGCTGTGCGGCATCATGGATGTACTGGCCAGCAGCCTGCGCGGTCTGGGTTACAGCGTGCTGCCCATGGTGGTGAGCCTTGTGGGCAGCTGCCTGCTGCGTCTGGTGTGGATCGCGACCATCTTCCAGCTGAACCGCACGCCCTTCATGCTGTACATCAGCTACCCCATCAGCTGGATCCTGACCGCTGCCGTACATCTGGCCTGCCTGCTGGTGGTGCGCCACAAGATGAAGAACAAATTAAAGCTGGCCATCGAAAATTAAAAATACCGCGTTGCTTGACCCTCTCAGTCTCGCATACGCTCGACAGCTCCCCCCGAAAGGGGGAGCTTTTTGCTGTTTGTGGTTTTCTCGAATAAAGGCTCTCCCTTCGGGAGAGCTGGCAAACCCGCAGGGTTTGACTGAGAGGGTTACAGTTCTTTCACCAGCAGATAGCGGTCATAGCCGCCGTACATCTCCCGCCGGGCTGCGATGGCAAAGCCGGACGCAAGAGCGTTGCGCAGACTGTATTGATTCTCCGGGCTGACGGTGGCCCCGATGTGGGTGATATTGCCCGGGAAAAGCGGCAGCGCCGCTTGCAGCATGAGCCGCTGCAGGCCGTTGCCGCGGTAGTCCGGGTGGACGATGGCACTGTCCGCGTTGGCCCAGTGCGGCCATTCCGCACTCTGGATGCCCAGAAAGGCCGCGTAGTTGTGCTCGCTTTCGCCGCAGAAGCGCACGATGGCATAGGCGCCCAGCCGCTTGCCCTGCCACATGCCGATGCACAGGTCCTTTTGGACATAGGCCGTGATGTTTTCCAGCGTGTCCGGCACGAACTGGCTTGGGTCCGGCATGGCGGCGCGCACCTCATTCTGCAGGGCGTACACCGCCGGGGCTTCGGCTGCCGTGCAGCGGCGCAGCTCTGCCCGGACCGGTTTGGGCACCTCTTTGCCGCCGATTTTGTGCAGAAAAACTTCCATCTTGCTCTCCCCTCCAAAATAAAATCGTACTTTTGAGTCGATTCCAGTATAAATGCCGCTTTTCTAAATGTCAATTTATGCTATAATAAAGTGAAGGTGTTTGTGCGGCGGCATGCCGGTGGTCGCAAACGAAAAGCGGCAGCGCGGCACAGGCACCGGAAGTCCCGGCAAGGGCGAAAAGCCCTGCCTGTGAACGGAGGAACCGAACCATGAAAGATTCTGCACTTGCTTCTTCCAGCCGACTGGGCGGCGCGGTCATCAGCGACCGTGTGGTTGCCAGCCTGCTGGAGGAACTGCGCACCGGACGGTATGCCCGGTGCGATCGCCTGCCCGCCGAGGTGGACCTTGCCGCTGAGCTGGGCGTGAGCCGCACCGTCATCCGCGACGCATTGAGCGAGATGGAGCGCGCCGGTTATGTGGAGCGCGTGCGCGGCATCGGCACAGTGGTGAACCGCTCTGTGCTGAACCTGCGCAGCCGCCTGGACCAGAAGCTGGAATATTACCCGCTGATCCGCAGCTTTGGCAGCTATCCCCACGCAGACGGCATTCAGGTCTACCCCATCCGCGCAGGCGAAGAACTGGCCCACAACCTTGAGATCGAGCCGGGCGACGAAGTGATCTGCATCAAAAAACGCATCCTCGCCGACACCACGCCGGTGATCTGGTCGGTGGACTACCTGCCCAAAGCCCTGTTCAACGGCCGGGACTACACCCGCATCGACCTGACCGGCAGCATCTTCGATATCCTGGAGCGGGAGTGTCACCAGCAGATCTCCTCCAATGTGGCCCACCTGAAGGCCAGCTGCGGCGACGAAGCCATCCGCTCGGCCATGCGTCTGGCCCCCGGCGAGGCCATGCTGCTGCTGGATGAAGTATGTTTCAATCGTTTGTGCAAGCCGGTGATGCGCTCACTGAGCTACTACACGAACTTCTTTGATTTTTCCATTTTACGTAAACTGCTTTAACGGAGGTACATTGCACATGCGTCATCTGATCGACCCGTTGGATTTCACCCACTCAGAAATTTGCACCTTGCTCGATCTTGCCGACCGCATCCATGACGACCCGGCCGCCTATCAAGAAGTGGCTCAGCACAAAAAGCTGGCCACCCTGTTCTACGAGCCGTCCACCCGCACCCGCCTTTCCTTTGAAGCCGCCATGCTGAACCTGGGCGGCCATGTGCTGGGCTTCCCCAGCGAGAACGTGTCCAGCGCCACCAAGGGCGAGAGCGTGGCCGACACCATCCGCGTGGTGTCCTGCTACGCCGACATCGTCGCCATGCGCCACCCGAAAGAGGGTGCCCCGCTGCGCGCCAGCCGTTATTCCCGCATCCCGGTGATCAACGCCGGTGACGGCGGCCACCAGCACCCCACCCAGACCCTGACCGACCTGATGACCATCCGCCGCCGCAAGGGCCGTCTGGATGATCTGACCATCGGCCTGTGCGGCGATCTGAAATTCGGCCGCACCGTCCACTCCCTCATCAAGACCATGGCCCGCTGCAAGAACATCCGCTTCGTGCTCATCAGCCCGGAGGAGCTGCGCGTGCCGGACTACATCATCACCGATGTGCTGGAAGCCAACGGCATCCCCTACAAGGAGACCCGCAGCCTGGAAGAATCCATGCCGGAGCTGGACATCCTGTACATGACCCGTGTGCAGAAAGAGCGCTTCTTCAACGAGGAAGACTACATCCGCCTGAAGAACAGCTACATCCTGACCAAGGAGAAGATGGGCCTGGCAAAGCCGGACATGGCGGTGCTGCACCCGCTGCCCCGCGTCAACGAGATCGCGCTGGATGTGGACGACGACCCTCGTGCCGCTTATTTTGAGCAGGTGCAGAACGGTGTGTACGTGCGCATGGCGCTCATCATGACCCTGCTGGGCCTCTGCGACCCCAAGGCACCCAAGGAGGAGAACTGATATGCTGAACATCGACGAAATTCAGAACGGCATCGTGATCGACCACATCAAGGCCGGCACCGCCATCGGCCTGATGGACCTGCTGGGCATCAAGGGCAACCGCACCGCCAGCGTGGCACTGATCCAGAACGCCCGCAGCAGCAAGAGCGAGAGCGGCCGCAAGGATATCATCAAGGTGGAAGGCGACTCTTCCTGGCTGAACCTGGATGTGCTGGCCTACCTGGACCCGGACATCAGCGTGACCATCATCGAAAACGGCAAGGCCGTGCGCAAGGAAAAGCCGAAACCGCCGAAGCGTCTGGTGAACATCGTGCGGTGCAAAAACCCCCGCTGCATCTCCTCCATCGAGGAAGAATGCGACCAGATCTTTGAGCTGAGCTCCAACGGCAAGTACCGCTGCATCTACTGCGAGCAGGAGCTGCAGGTCAAGCCGGAGTAAACGATTTTTCAAACATTAAAAAGCGGCTGTCTCTGTGGGAGCATTTTCCCGCAGCGGCAGTCGCTTTTCATTTTATCAGTTCTATGTAACTTTGATCGAGCTTACTTCAGCAGTTCGTTGTGGTCCGCGCCGTTCACCTGCAGGGCCGACGCTGCACCGTCATGGTTCCAGACGATCTTTGCGCCCGCCGTACTCACATTCAACAGTTCAGCGACCGATGCCGACGCGGTGCGGGATTCGGTACAGAATCGCAGCGTCTGTGCGCCCTGCTTCTGCAGCTGAAGCAGGGTCTCATGGGTCATCTGCAGCGAGGCAAAGGGATATTTTGCGGTCACAACGACCGTGCTGCCCTGCCACTCCACGGTGTACGGCAGCGTTTTGCCCGCCGCATCGGTGACGGTCAGGCCTTCCAGCGCATCGCTGTTCTGCTCGCTGCTATCTGCGGGCTGCTGCTTATCGCCCGGCAGCGAGATATCGTTGCCGTCTGCATCCCGGCGGTCAATGGACGACCCCGGCAGCAGCCCCTCGATGACCTGCTCCTCGCCGTTCGCACCAATGGCTGCATTGTCCTTGCCCGCCGTAGACTTGATGGTCACTTTGCCCTCAATGCTGATGATGGCATCCGCTTCCCGGTCACCTTCATCCGGTTCGATCAGTGCACCACTGCCAATGCCTGCACCGCCCTTGCTGAGTTCGGTGCCATCCTCGCCGGGCTCCGGGGCACCGCCCACGGCCGTCACGTCCGGCGAGCCGTCCTCACTGCTGCGGATGGTGACACGGTTCTGGGTGTCCTCGTCTGCTTCCAGGTCTGCGCCGCCGCCGATACCGGCACCGCCGCCAACACCGCCTTCGGCTTTGACCGTCGTGCCGCCTTCAATGGTCACGTCGCCTGCCGATGCGTAACCTCCGCCGATGCCTGCGCCGTTCGCGCCGCCCTCAGCGTTGACCGTGGCATTGCCGGAGATATTTACCGTCACATCGCCAAGCACACCGCTGCCAATGCCCGCAGCACCCTCGCCGCCGGTGGCATTGTCCACCTTGGCATTGTCCGTAATCGTCACCGTACCGATGCTGCCGCCGGTAGATAAGCCGCCACCACCACCGCCGATTCCGGCACCCTGTGCGCCGCCCTGTGCGTTTTTCACCTCGGCATTGCCGGAGATGGTGATGTCGGTCTTGGAGTTGTAATAACCGCTGCCAATGCCTGCGCATGCGCCGCCGCCGGTGGCTTCCTCGATCACGGCGTCACCGGTGATGGTCACCGTGGCGTTGCCGTAGCCGCCGCCACCGCCAATGCCCGCACCGCAGATGGCTTTCGGGTTGTCTGAGGAGCCGCCCCGGGCCGTGATATTGCCGCCCGAGATGGTCACCGTGCCGTCGCCGCCGCTGCCACCGCCGCCAATGCCTGCACCGTCCAGCGCACCAGTGGCTGTGATGGTGCCGCCGGTGATCTCGATCTCACCGGAATTTTTGAGGTTTCCTCCGCCGATGCCTGCACCTCCGTAATTGCCGGTGGCTTCCAGACTGCCGTTTTTATCCTCATCCTGAATGGTCAGCTTGCCGCTGGTCACGTTCCCGTCGGAGTCCTTTTCTTCATTCCGTTCCAAACCGGCGCTCCAGCCGCTTCCAGTCAGCGAGTTATTGCCGTCCAGTTCAATGGTCGTATCCCCGGTGCCCGAAACGCTCAAGGGCGCCTTGCCTTTGGTATCGGCAATGTCCACATCCGAAAGAGTGATTTTCAAGTCGTCTTCCGTGTTGTTGATGACTTCGATCACATTGCTCGTGGTCTCGCCGCTGCCCTTGACAATGACATCGTCATCTTTCTCGTTCACGGTCTCGTTCTGGGTCACCTTGGCTGTGCCATCGCCGTTGGCTTCAATAGTGATGCTGCCATCCCCAATGTTATAGGTTGCTGCAAAGGCCGGGACGGAGAGTCCCGCCATCAGTGCGGCGACGACAGTCAATGCGGCAAGGCGCTGTGCAAGCGGCCTTGCCATACCCCCCCCCCCCCTAACATCGGAGTGTGATTCAAAACACGCATTGCAAGCTTTCGATAAGGGATCATAACACTGCAGGCCTCCTTCATATTCGGCAACCCGTGCAGGCTTTCTGCACGGGTTGCCATTTTTATGCAAATTTTATCTGCTGCATCCACTATAACATGTTTTTCGTCAAAATTCCATATTGTGTGTCGAAAACTCCAGTGAAATCTTATCATGCAAAACGGCTGCTGCACAAATTCATGTACAGCAGCCGTTTTCTATTGCAATAAAAAATCTGACGGAACTCTCCCCGACGCAGATAAAGCTCCCGAACCGGGCTTGACCGGCTGTGTTCCCACACGCAGCCGGAACGGAACGGGAAAATGCGACGCAGTGAGTGACTTTATGAACAGCAATCCCCAAAGAACCGCCGTTGAAAGTCCCGCCAGATGCACTCTACCGGGTCCCCTTGGACCCGCAGCAAAAGCAAAGGTGATCGCGTCAGCTGCTTACACGCACTGCAGCCGACATGCTCCATCTTGCAGCAAAGCTCTTTTACAGGAGAAGGGCTTCCCCTCTCTCCCCACCGCAACGATCCATTGCCTGCACGGAGGTCTTCCTTTACTGTTCTTATTATACCAAAACCGCACCGCCGCAGCAGACAAAATGTCATATTTTGCCGGTCCGCATGTCATGAATTGTCGGTGGAATGCGCCACCGGCAGCGAACAGGTGAAGCGGAACCAGCAGTCCCGGCAGCTGACCGTATACTCGGCCCCATATTTGCGCAGGATCTCCTGCACGTTCACAAGGCCCATGCCATGGCCGCTCTCCTTTTTGGTGGTGGCAGGCAGGCGGCCGTCCTCGATCTCCAGATTTTGCTGCACACGGTTGCACACCGAGATGAGGTATTCGTCCGGGGTCTTGCGGATGCGCACATGTACCTCCGGTGGCAGCGCTTCTGCCGCTGCACGGATGGCATTATCCATCAGATTCGAGATGACGATGACCATGTCCGTGCTGTCAAAGGGCAGGCGCTTGAGGTCGCACAGGTCAAAATAGACCGTCACGCCCTTGTGCGCGGCTTCCTCGTACTTTTTGCTCAGGATGGAATCCAGCAATGGGTTATGGGTGTCCATGATGGTGGTGCCCGCCGCCACTGCCTTGCTCACACCGGCAATGTAGGCCCGCGCGCCTTCCATGTCGCCCTGATTCAGCAAGGCGCTGAGGGCGCTCATATGGTTTGTGAACTCGTGGGTCAGGCGGCGCTGAGCGGTGTAGGAATCCAGCAGGGCTTCCGCCCGCTGCTGCTCCAGCTGGGCGCGGAAGCGGGAGCTCTGCCGCTGCACCACCTGGTCGTTGAACATCTGCACGATGGCGATGTGCACCAGCACGGCCACCGTCAGGCCGACGGTCAGCACCATGTTCATCAAGGTGGGCTTCTGGCGGTTGGCCGAGACCATCAGGCCCATGTTCAGCGCCACGACCACTCCGGGGAAAAAGCTCATCACGGCCGCCTGCAGCGGCTCCAGCGCGCAGGTGCTGTTCCAGCGGCGCATGAAGTACGCCACCAGCAGCCCCACCGCCAGAATGGAGACCACCAGCGCGGCCAGACAGCTCTTATAGCGCCAGACGCTGCCGGTGGGCACGCCGAGGAACCAGGCAAAGAGGAAACTCACGGTATTTTCGGTCAGCAGACACATCACACCGTTGATGAGGCTGCCCGTCAGCTTCTGGTTGGGTGTACCGCCAAACAGCAGCGATGCCAGCAGCAGGTACACCACGTTGGTGGCAATGGAGGCCGTGTTGAAAAAAACCAGATCCCACCGGATCGAGACGAACAGCACGCACGCCGCCAGCACAGCCGCCCAGATGCAGGGATAGCGTACCTTTTTGTTTTTGCCAAGGTAAGCGTAGTCCACCAGAATGAAGGCGGCCCACTGTGCAATGCAGACCAGGTGCCCCAGCAGTGTCCAGAGAAGTGTATCATTCATCGGCAAACTGCCCCTTCCATTCCAGCCAGGCGTTGCGGATGGCTGCATAGCTCTGGCGGCTGACGCCCAGCTCCACGCCGTTCTTCAGCTCCACTTTATAATTGCGGATGCTGTGCACATGGCTCATGTTCACCACATCGCTGCGGCTCACCTGCAAAAAACCATTCTCATAAAGCATGGCGGGCAGCTCGGCCAGCTTGCCGTAAAAGGTGCAGATGGGCCGGTGCGGGATGTCGCCGTAGATGTCGATCTGGCGCAGAGCGCTTTCCAGATAATAGATCTGGTACAGCGGGATCTCGCTGGTGGCGCGGTTGTGGTGCACGGTCAGGGTCCGGTGCTGGTCGGTAAAGGCCGCCAGCAGATCGTCCAGGCACTTGGGCAGCATCCGGGCAATGTCCCGTTTGAGCAGGTAGCGGTAGGCATTGACCGTGTAGCCTTCGGGGGCAAATTCCAGATAGGCCGAGACGTAGACCAGCCGAATGTCGGGGCTTCTCTGCTTGAGCTCCCGCCCCAGTGCGATGCCATTGGTGCCGGGCATATCCACATCCAGAAACGCAAGCTGATACAGCTCCAGATACGGCGTGCGCAGCGCCTCGGCCGCACCGGTGCAGACGACGGTCTGCAGCTGGACCGACCGAGCTTCGAAATAATCGTGGATATAGTCTGCCATACGCGCACCGAACGCCGCGTCGTCGTCACAAATCAGAACGTGCATCCCAAATTCCTTTCTGCCGCAAAAGGCTCCCCTTATTGCAAGAGGAGCCCACGAACTCCTTCCGTCTCGCATCCGCTCGACAGCCTCCTCAACGAGGGAGCCCATTAGCGAAGGAATAGCGGAAGGCGTAACTTATTTATGCAAAAAATTTATCGTAGATACCGAACGCAAAGATGAACAGCACGATCACCGGCAGCACATAGGTCAGGTAGCCGCGCATCCAGTCCTTCATCTTCAGGCCCTCGCCGGTGTTGACTTCCTTCTTATAGTTGTCCCAGCCCCAGCCATAGCGGGTGACGCAGAACAGCAGGTACACCAGGCTGCCCAGCGGCAGGAACAGGTTGCTGACGAGGAAATCCTCAAAATCCAGCACAGCGCCGCCAAACACGGCGAAGCCGTCCCATGCCCAGAGGTTATAGCCCAGCACGCAGGGCAGCGACAGTGCCGTGATGAGCACAAAGTTGACCAGGCTGGACTCCTTGCGGCTGCAGCCGGTGAGCTCCATGCCGCAGCAGATGATGTTTTCAAACACAGCCAGCACGGTGGACAGAGCTGCGAATGCCATGAACAGGAAGAACAGGCTGCCCCACAGACGGCCCAGCGCCATGTTGGCGAAGATGTTGGGCAGGGTGATGAAGATCAGGCTGGGGCCGCTGGTCTGGTCCACATGGTAGGTGAAGCAAGCCGGGAAGATGATGAGGCCTGCGGTGATGGCCACGAAGGTATCCAGGATGACGATGCGCACCGACTCGCCCAGCAGGGAATGCTCCTTGCCGATGTAGCTGCCGAAGATGGCCATGGCACCGATGCCCAGACTCAGGGTGAAAAAGGCCTGGTTCATGGCGGACACCAGCGTGTTCACCACGCCCACTTCCTTCATGCGCGCAAAGTCCGGCACGAGGAAGAAGCGCAGGCCTTCCTTCGCGCCGTCCATGAACAGGCTGTTGATGGCCAAGATGACCATGATGATGAGCAGGGCGATCATCATGACCTTGGTCACACGCTCCAGACCGCTCTGCAGACCCTTGGCGCACACGAGGATGCCCAGGGCTACCACGAATACCATCCAGAAGGTCATGACGCCGGGGTTTGCCAGCATCTCGGTGAACTTCCCGGCCACCTGGTCGGCGTCAAGGCCCGCCAGCTTGCCGGTGGCGGTCATGTAGAAATAGTGCAGCATCCAGCCTGCCACGGTGGTGTAGAACATCATCAGCAGGTAGCAGCCGATGAGGGTGAGGTAGCCGTGGATGTGCCACTTCTGGCCCGGCTTTTCCAGTGCCTGATAAGCGCGCACCGGGCTCTTGCGGGAGGCGCGGCCCACCGCAAATTCCATAGTCATGATGGGCAGGCCCAGAATGACCAGGAAGATCAGATAAAACAGTACGAATGCGCCGCCGCCGCCCTGTCCGGCGATATAAGGGAATTTCCAGACGTTTCCGATGCCGATGGCACAGCCTGCCGACAGCAGAATGAAGCCCAGACGTGATTTCAGGGTCTCTCTTTCCATGATTCCAAAACTCCTTGTTTCCAGTTCTGCTTTTGCGCCGCATCCAAAGGCTGGGCAAAGCGTTGCCCCTGTATTATAGCACAAATTCCGTCGAAGAACAGGGCTGCTTCAGAAGGATGAACTTTTGTTGTCAAAAGTCTTTTTTGTTTTTCCCGGCAAAACACTTCTGCTTTCTCCACGCGTCCTTTCCGGCTTTCGTCGAAGCTATGTTTATTTCATATCAAAGTCACACTTTGATACAATTTTGTTCACCTCAGAGGTGAAGATATGATACTTCTTCACCTCTTGCCGGACAAAAAGAAAAACTCCCATCCATGCAGTGCTTTGCACGGAGAGGAGTTTCCCTTTTATTGTTCTTTTTTGATGCCGAACAATCTGCGCAAAAGGCCGCGCAGGCACTTCGGGCTTCGGATGACGATGATCTGCATATCAACCCCTGCCTTTCTGCTCTATTTTACGCAGAACAGGCCGGAAATGTTCCGGCTCAGGTGTTGTCTGCAAGGGTCTCCACCACCACCAGCGCACCGGTGCGGGTAGCGATGGTGATGCAGTCCGAGCCTTCGGCATACTCGTTGCTGATGCCCAGCGGATAACCGGCCGTCAGCTGCGCGTCGTCCAGTTCGTAGAAGGAGCCATGCTCCGAGACCCCCTCTGCCCTGCCCTCCATCGGGAAGACCGAGAAGAAGAAATAGTTTTCCTTCGGGTAGCGGCGGGTCTCGCCGGGCATCACAAAGGTGATGCGGCTGTACTCGTCCAGCAGGGTGGCACGCACGCCGCGCTGCTCAAGGCCAAGGCCGGTGCACAGGTTCGCAAGAGTGTGCTCTATCCGTTTGCCGCCAAGACCCCCCAGCAGCAGCACCTCGTCGAAGCCCTTCTCCGAGGCCAGCTTTGCGGCGTACTCGGTGTCGGTGTCGTCCTTGACGTGGGGCAGGACCACGATATCGTCGTCCTGCTGTTCCGGGCAGGGGGCGGTGTCAAAATCGCCCACGATGATGTTGGGCCTGCAGCCCAGCGGTGCGCAGTTGCGGTAGCCTGCATCGCAGGCGATGATGAAATCATCCGGGCGCAGAGCCTTTGTCAGCTCCGGCGAGACCGGACAGGCGGAAATGATCACACAGCGTGACATGGAAATCCTTCCTTACTTTCAAACTTTCGGGCGCTGCCAGTCCTTCACGTCCTTGACTTCCTCGTACATAGCGCAGTAGCTGTCATACCGGGTCTGGGAGAGCTTGCCCTCTGCCAGCGCAGCCCGCACAGCGCAGCCTTTTTCGCTGCGGTGAGAGCAGCCGGTGAACTGGCATTCGCCCAGATAGGGGCCGAACTCCGGGAACGCATGTTCCAGGTTTTCCTTTGGGATGAAGCCCGCGCGGTTTGCTTCCAGGCTGGCAAAACCCGGAGTATCAGCGATGCGCCCACCGAAAGCCTCAAAGATGGTCACTTCGCGGGTGGTGTGGCGGCCGCGGCCCAGCTTCTGGCTGATGGCGCTGGTCTCGCGCTCGGCTTCCGGCAGCAGATGGTTCAGCAGCGTGGATTTGCCCACGCCGGAGTTTCCGCAGAAAGCGCACAGACGGCCCGCGATCCACTGTTTTACCTCATCCAGCCCGGCACCGGTCTCGTAGTCGATGCGGATGAACGGCAGGGTGGATCTTTCGTAGGCAGAGCGCAGGAATTCTGCTTCGGCCAAGTCGCCCTTGGTGCAGACGATGACCGGCTGCACGCCTTTATCCACCGCGATGGCCGAGAGCTTATCCAGCACAAGGGTGCTGGGGGTGGGCTGGGTGGTGCTGGCCACAAGGAACAGCACATCCAGGTTTGCCACCGGCGGACGCACGAACACGTTTTTGCGCGGTGCGATCTCAGCGATGACCGAAGCACCGTTTTCGGTCTCCAGCGTCACCTCATCGCCCGCCACCGGGGTGATCTTCTGCTTGCGGAAGATGCCGCGGGGCTTGCATTCCACGATGCCGTCCGGCGTTTTTACATAATAAAAGCCGCCGATGCCTTTGGTGATATATCCCTTCATGCACGCCTCCGTCAGCCCCACAGCGAAGCCCACCAGTCGGTGATGCCGCCGCCGTCGGTCTGGCCGTCACCACTGCCGTCGCCCTGGTCGCCGCCCGTGGCCGTGCTGCTGGAGGACGACGAGCCGCCCCACAGGCCGCTCCACCAATCGCCGCCGGTGCTGTCGCTGGGTGCTTCCGGTTCCGGTTCGGGCTCCGGCCCTGCGCTGACCACGATGTTCACGCGGCCATTCAGCTTGGCGGTGCTGCCCGCTGCCGGGTCCTGACTGATGACCGTGCCTTCGGGCTGGTCGCTGTACTGCTCCGACTGGCTGCCCAGGCCCAGGTGGTTCTGCACCAGCAGGGTGCGGGCATCATCAGTGGTCATGCCCACCAGCGAAGGCACCTTGGTGGTGGTAGACACCTGCGGGCGGCTGATATACACCACAACGGTGCTGCCCGCCGCCACCTGGCTGCCCGCCGCCGGGTCGGTGCGGATGACCGCGCCGGACGCCACCGAGGGTTCCACGGCCTGGGTCACCAGCACGGAAACACCCAAGTTCTTCAGCTGCTGCTCCGCATCGGCCTGCACATAGTTGGTCAGGTCCGGCACTGTGACATACTGGGTGCCCAGGCTGACGGTAAGGGTCACGTTCTGGCCCTCACGCACCGTGCGGCCTGCCACCGGCGACTGCTTGTAGACATAGCCTGCGGCGTAATTGCTGTTGTATTCTTCCTCCCAGTTCACGGTGATCTGGCCGGAGACGACCTGTTCTGCGGCCTGTGCCTCGTCACGGGTCATGCCGACATAATCACCCAGCGTGACATCCGCCTTGTTGTTCATCAGGTTGGAGGAATCGTTCAGGATCATCCAGCACAGCGCAAGGCACGCGATGACAAAAGCCACCGTGATGCCGAACAGCGCGGGCAGGAAGATGGTGCGGCGCTTCTTGCGGGGCGCTGCCTTTTTGCTGTGGGGGGCGGGCGTTTCTGCCCGGCGGTTTGCCCGGTTCTGGTTCATGGTACGTTTCACCACCTTTTCAGGAGCATCTTCTGTGATATATTGATATTCGAACTGTACAGACGGGTTCTGCACATAGGTGTCCAGCGCATTCAGCATTTCGCGGGCGGAGGCGTACCGATTCTGCGGCAGCTTTGCCATCGCCTTCTCGGTGATCTCCACCAGCGCATTCGGCACCTCCGGGGCCAGCTCGTGCAGCGATCTCGGCGTATCCGAGATCTGCTTGATGGCCACTTCCACCATGTCATCGGCGTCAAAGGGCAGATGCCCGGAGAGCATCTCGTACATCATAACGCCCACCGAGTAGATATCACTGGTGCAGTCGGTCTCGTCGCCTTTGGCCTGCTCCGGGCTGATATAGTGCACGCTGCCCATGGCTTTGCCGCCGGAAAGCTGGTTCTCGGCCCGGGAGATGCGCGCGATGCCAAAATCCATCATACGCAGCTGGCCATTGTCCAGCAGCATGATGTTCTGGGGCTTGATGTCCCGGTGCACCACACCGTTGGCGTGGGCATGTTCCAGCGCCTTCAAAATCTGGGAGATGAAGTGCACCGTCTCCCGGCTGGTCAGCTTGCCGCCGCGCTCGTTGAGGTACTCGCGCAGGGTCATGCCGTCCACATACTCCATGACGATATACTGCAGATCATCGTTCACCGAGACATCGTACACCTTGACGATGTTCGGGTGGTTCAGCAGCGAGATGGCCTTGGATTCGTTCTTGAAGCGGCGCACAAGGTCCGGGTCGTGCATGAACTCCCGCCGCAGCACTTTGACTGCCACCACCGTCCCGGCAGGCACCGGGCCGTTGTGGCCCCGCATGACGGCCTTGTAGACGTTCGCCATGCCGCCGGAGCCGATCAGTTCCTGCACCTCGTACAGGCCGTCCAGCCGTTTGCCGATCAGGTTATCCATTGCGCACCTCCATCGGTTCCACGCTGAGCAGCAGCGCAGTGATGTTGTCCGGGCCGCCGTTCTCGTTGGCCGTGCGGATGAGCTGGTCCGGCAGGTCGTAGAACGAGCCGGTGCCCAGCAGCTGTTCCAGCTGGTCGCGCGGGACGGCGTTGGTCAGGCCGTCCGAGCACAGCAGCAGAAGATCGCCGTTTTGCAGCTCCTGGCAGGTAAACTCCGAGTCCAGACGGTAGTCCACGCCCAGTGCCCGGGTGATGATGTTCTTCTGCGGGTGGTGCTCGGCTTCTTCCACCGTGATGGTGCCGCAGTCCACCAGCTCCTGCACATAGGAGTGGTCATGGGTGAGCTGGGTGAGCCGGCCGTCCCGGAACAGGTATGCGCGGGAGTCGCCCGCATGGCACAGATACACCCGGCCAGAGCGCACCAGTGCACACACCGCTGTGGTGCCCATGCCGGCCAACGCTTCGTCCTGCATGGCCTTCTGGAACACGAAGCGGTTAGCGCTGAGCAGCGTCTTTTTCAGGAACGTCTCCTCCTCGCCGGGCAGACACTTGGAAGCATACTGCTCCTGAAAGCAGCGCTCAATAACATTGCACGCGCCCTGGCTGGCTTCCCGGCCGCCGCGCGCGCCGCCCATGCCGTCGCAGACCAGCAGCCATGCGGCGTCGCCAGGCAGTTTGCCGGCGCGGTAATCGTCCTGATTGTCCTGGCGGACCCGCCCGACATCCGTTTTTCCTGCAAGTTTCATAGGATTCTCCCTTTGTTATGCCTTCCCGTTCATTTCGTCCCGGCGCAGCTGGCCGCAGGCGGCACTGATCTCGCTGCCCAGGCGGCGGCGCACGGTGGCGTTGACGCCAAGGCTTTCCAGCTTCTGCTGGAAGCGGCGCACATTGGCTGCGTCCGTGGCCGAGTAGGGGCTGCCGTCCACCGGGTTGATGGGGATCAGGTTCACATGGGCCCCCATGCCCCGGATGAGGTTTGCCAGCTGTTTTGCGCAGGCGTCGGAATCGTTGACGCCGCGCACCATAGAGTATTCAAAGCTGACGCGGCGGCCGGTGGTGTCCTGATAGCGGCGCACCGCCTGCATGAGCACCTCCACAGGGTAGGCGTCGTTCACCGGCATCATGCCGCTGCGAATTTCATTATTGGGTGCGTGCAGCGACACCGAAAGAGTGAGCTGCAGCTTTTTCTCGGCCAGCAGGTCGATCTTGGGCACAAGGCCGCAGGTGGAAAGGCTGATGTTGCGCATACCGATGTTGACGCCTTCGGGCGAGGTGATGTTCTCCAGAAACCTCATCACTTCGTCGAAGTTGTCCAGTGGCTCGCCGATGCCCATGAGCACGATGTGCGAGATGCGCTCGCCGATATCCTTTTGGGCAGTGTAGATCTCGGAGCAGATCTCGCCTGCTTCCAGATTACGCACACGGCCCGCCTGGGTGGAAGCGCAGAAGCGGCAGCCCATGCGGCAGCCCACCTGGGTGGACACACACACCGTGTTTCCGTAGTGGTAGCGCATGACGACCGTCTCAATGCAGTTGCCGTCGGCCATGCGCAGCAGATATTTCACCGTGCCGTCCTTCGCTTCCTGCCGGCGCTCGATCTGGGGCGCAGCGATATAAAAGCTTTCTTCCAGCTTTGCCAGCAGGGTCTTGGGCTGGTCGGTCATGGCAGAAAACTCGGTGACCAGTTTCTGGTGCACCCAGTGGAAGATCTGCTTTGCCCGGAAGCCCGGCTGACCCATCGCCTTCAGTTCAGCGGTCAACTCTGCCAGCGTCAGCGAGGAAATACAGCGTTTTTGTTCCATTGTGTTCTCCTATTGTTTTTACGAACGGAAAGCCCGTTTCCTTGCAGTGGTCAGCCCTTTTTCTGCATCGCACAGAGGAAAAAGCCGTCCATGCCGGTGCGGGTGGGCACCGAAAGGGTGCCGTGCTCCCCTGCCGTCATCCCGGCAGGCAAAGCTACAGCGGGTTCTGCCACGCAGAACTCCGGGTGGCGGGCAAGGAATGCAGCGATCTGCTGCTGATTCTCGGTCGGGTCGATGGTGCAGGTGGAATAGACCAGTCTGCCGCCCGCCTTGAGCAATGCAGCCGCCGTATCGAGGATGGCCGACTGCGTGGCCAATAATTCAGCCTCGCGGGCCGGGTCCAGCGTTTTATAGCGCAGGTCCGGCTTTTTTGCCAGAATACCCAGACCATTGCAGGGCACGTCTGCCAGAATGCGGTCTGCCTGCGGCAGGGCCGGGTTCACCTTTGTGGCGTCGTTGCAGAGGGCTTCGACGTTGGTCAGCCCCATGCGCTGCACCGCCGTGCGGATCAAGCCCACGCGATTCTCGGCGGCGTCGCAGCTGTAAAGCCTGCCGGTGTTCTGCATCTGCTCGGCCAGCAGGATGGTCTTGCCGCCGGGTGCCGCGCACAGGTCAAGCACCGTCTCGCCGGGCTTTGCTTCCACAGAGAGCGCTGCCAGCTGGCTGGCCTGTCCTTCCACATGGAAATATCCCTGCCGGAACGGCTCGTTCTCTGCCGGGCTGCCTTCGAACCCGGCCAGCACGCTGCCGGGCACGACACCCGGGCGCGCTTCCCTTGCGCCGGAAGCCAGCAGCTTTGCACAGAGCTCCTCAGCGCTTGCTTTGAGCGGGTTTGCGCGCAGACTGGTCAGGCCGCCGTCGGCCTTGTAGGTAAGGATGTCCAGCGCTTCGTCCGGATAGTTTTTACGCAGAAATTCTGCCACGTCCCGCCCGGCAGAGCCCAGCACCATAAGACGTTCGGTCTCATCTTTGAAAACGGCTGTGCTCAGGTCGTAATTGCAGGCGCGGCGCAGCACGGCATTGACAAGGCCCGATGCGCTGGATTTTTTGAAGGCACGGGTCAGCTTGACGGCTTCGTTCACCGCAGCGGACACCGGCACCTGCATATAGCGGGCCTGCGCCAGCGCGGCACGCAGAATTTCGCGCACCGGGGCGTCCAGTTTGGCAAGGCCCTTGGGCAGGAACTGTTCCAAAATATAGTCCAGCGTGCCCCGATGTTCCAGCACCGTGTAGAAAATGGCGCTGGCAAATGCTTTATCGCGGCCTTCCAGCTGCTGGCGCTTGAGTTCGGCATCCAGAACAAGGTTGGAAAAACCATCCTGCTCCTGCCGCACCAGTGCCGAAACTGCCGCCGCGCGGGGATTCGCCGCCATCAGAGAGTATCCCCCGTTTTCAGGCGCTGACCGGCTGCAAAGGCGGTGCCGGCCATGGGCTTTTTGCCCTCGGGCACCACGTTCAGCAGCTGGATAGCACCTTCTCCACAGGCCACGGTGAGGGGCTTGGTGGCCAGCACCATGCCGGGCGCTTCGCCGTTCGAAGCCACCGCACGGCATTCCATCACCTTGAGCTTTTTGCCGCCCGCGGTGACGAACCATGCACCGGGCCACGGGTTCATGCCGCGCACCCAGTTGTGGATATGGGCAGCCGTTTCGGTGAGCTTGAACTCCGCCATCTCCTTATTGAGCATGGGAGCAAGGCAGGCATTTTCGTGGTCCTGCGGCTGGGGCTTGAGGGTACCGGCGGCGATGGCGGGCACCACCTCGCACAGCACACGGGCACCCACAGCCGTCACGCGGTCAAACAGCTCGCCGCTGGTCTCCTCCGGGTCGATGGCGATCTTCTCGCAGCAGAGCACATCGCCGGTGTCAAGGCCCTCATCCATCTGCATGATGGAAACGCCGGTCTCGGCGTCGCCGTTCAGCACGGCCCACTGCACCGGGGCGCTGCCACGGTACTTGGGCAGCAGCGAAACATGCAGGTTGATGCAGCCGTACTTCGGGGCTTCCAGCACGGACTTGGGCAGGATGCAACCATAGGCCACCACCACGATCAGCTCCGGGGCCAGTGCGCGGATGTTCTCGTCCTCGCTGTCGTCCCGCAGGGTACGGGGCTGGAACACCGGCGTGCCGTGCTCTAAAGCCACTTCCTTCACCGGCGGGGCCGTCAGCACCTGCTTGCGGCCAACGGGCTTATCCCGCCGGGTGTACACCGCACAGATCTCGTGCCCGGCGGCGTACAGTGCTTTCAGGCACTCGGCGGCAATGTCCGGCGTGCCCATGAACAGAATGCGCATCAGTTGTTTCCTTTCGCTTCGCGGGCAGCCTTTTTGCCCTCCTCGGTGTCCTCGTAGAAATACTCGCTGGACTGCATGATGGTGATGCCGTCCAGATGGTCGCTCTCGTGCTGGATGCAGCGGGCCAGCAGGCCTTCGGCCTCCAGCTCAAACCACTCGCCGTGGCGGTCCTGTGCGCGCACCTTGACCGCCACCGGGCGGGTCACGGCACCATTGTGTCCCGGGAAGGACAGGCAGCCCTCGTAGGCAGTCTCCTCCTCCTCCGACACGGCCAGAATTTCCGGGTTGATGAAGTCGATGAACTTATACTCGTAATCTTCAGGGATCTCCTCCGGGGCGTCGGTGGTGTCCCACACCACGAACAGGCGGCGCAGCATGCCCACCTGCGGACCGGCCAGACCCACACCGTCGGCAGCGATCATGGTCTCGTGCATGTCGTCCAGCAGAGTAGCCAGACGATCGTCAAAAGTAGTGACGGGGCGGCAGACCTTGTTCAGGATGGGGTCGCCCTCTTTTACAATGTTACGGATTGCCATTTATAGTACCTCCAAATCAGATGTCACCGTCCGAGTGCAGGTCCACCGCAACGGTGGCCCGGGACGGGAGCTTTTCCTGTTCGTACAATTCCAGTGTGCTGCGCACGAGGTCGCGGAAGCGACGGCCGCTGCGGCACTTGATGGTGAGTTTATAGCGGTAGGTGTCGTTGATCTTTTCAATGCTGCCGGGCGTGGGGCCAAGCACCCGCAAAGGCAGGTCCGGCTGTTTTGCCGCCAGCTGGCCCAGCAGGGCTGAGAAGCGGGCTGCCGCCCGCGCCACCTCGATCTCCTTCGGCCCGGCAAAGCCGATGACGCACAGCCCGCAGAAAGGCGGATACAGGCCCAGCTTGCGGTAGGCGATCTCCTGCTCAAAAAAGGCATCGTAGTCCTGCGCAGCGGCGAGGTTCAGCACCGGGTTATCCGGGTCGGTGGTCTGGATGATGGCAAAGCCGGGGTCTTTGGCCCGGCCGCTGCGGCCCACCACCTGCGTGATGAGACTGAACACGTTCTCGTAGGCGCGGAAGCCCTGCGCAAACAGCAGCGAGTCGATGCCCAGCACGCCCACCAGCGTCACATCCTCAAAATCAAGGCCCTTGGCCACCATCTGGGTGCCCACCATGATGTCGTATTCGTGGTTTGCGAACTTTGCCAGCAGCTTTTCGTGGGCGTCCTTGGCGGCGGTAGAATCCTGATCCATCCGCAGCACCCGGGCGTCCGGGAACAGCTTTGCCAGTTCTTCTTCCGCCTTTTGGGTGCCAAAGCCCCGGTACTGCAGCTTGCCTCCGCAGGTGGGGCACACCGTGGGCGGCGGGTCCATCTGGCTGCCGCAGTAGTGGCACAGCACCTTGTGCGCCGCCTTGTGGTAGACCATGGGCACGCTGCACTTCGGACACTTGAGCACCTCGCGGCAGTCCTCGCACTGGGCCATGGTCTGGTAGCCGCGGCGGTTCAGCAGCAGAATGGTTTGCTTGCCTGCGTCCAGATTGTGGCGGATGGCGTCCTCCAGCGCAAGACTGATCTCGCGGGGGTTGCCTGCCGCAAGCTCAGCACGCATATCCACGATCTGCACTTTCGGCAGCGGATTGCCGCCGTAGCGCTGGGTGAGCCGCACCAGCTGGGTACGGCCATGCTGGGCCGCGTAGAAGCTCTCGGTGCTGGGGGTGGCACTGGCCAGCAGAAGCAGCGCGCCATTCTCCGCCGCACGCTGGCGGGCCACCTCGTGGGCGGAATAGCGCGGGGCCGATTCCGAGCGGTAAGTGTGCTCCTGTTCCTCGTCAATGATGACAAGGCCGATGTTTTCCAGCGGCGAAAAGATGGCACTGCGGGTGCCCACCACGATGTCCGCGCCGCCGTCCTGGATCATCTGCCACTGCAGCAGGCGTTCCGTGTGGTTGAGGGCCGAGTGCTGCACCGCCACCCGGCGGCCGAACTGGCTCTTGAGCCGCAGGATCATCTGCGGCGTCAGGCTGATCTCCGGCACCAGCACCAGTGCCCTGCGGCCCAGCTCCAGACACCGGGCAATGAGCTTTAAAAACACCAGCGTCTTGCCGCTGCCGGTCACGCCGTAGAGCAGGGCCGAGTGGGGCGCATCGTCTTCCAGCTTTGGCAGCAGGGCGTCGTAAGCAGCCTGTTGCTCAGCCGTCAGGTCGATGGGGTCATTTTTGAGCGGAATGGACGAATACAGGTCAATGGACTTGTTCACCTTGCTGCATTCCAGCACGCCTTTGGTGCACAGGTTGTCCAGCACCGCGCGGCTGATGCCTTTTTCTTCCAGCTCGTTCAGGGTGCGCGGCCCGCCGCCCAGCAATGCCACAGCCGCCAGCTGCTTTGCCGTCGGCTTCGGCTTTTGCTGCAGGGTGCCCACAAGGCGGTAAGAATTTTCCGTGTGGCGGGTGAGCTGCTTTTGCAGCACCGGCGTCACACCGTCTGCCACCACAGCGGGCTTGTACTGCGCCCCATAGGGGATGACCGCCTTGACGGCCTCGTAATAGGTGCAGAAGGTGCGCTCCTTGAGAAAGTACACCAGCCGCAGCAGTTCGGGCGTCAGGCAGGCGGAAGCCGGGGCCACGTCGAACAGGAATTTCAGCTTCGCGCTCTCCGGTTCGGCGTCGCAGGCCAGCACCACGCCCATGCGGGCACGGCTGCCCCGGCCAAAGGGCACCAGCACCATGCTGCCCAGCCGGACGGTATCCTGCTGGTCCGGCATAACGGCGTAGGTGTAGAGTTTATCAAAGTGGAAGGTCGCATTGCTGACGGCAACGCCTACCGTTTTGGGCATTCGCACAGCTCCTTCAAGTTGTTATTTTGCAAGACCGGCGCGCTGGCAGATGACCTGATAGAGCTCCTCTGCGCAGGTGTCCACCTCGTTGTTGACCAGCTTCAGGGTGAACTTGTCCTGCTGGGCCAGTTCCTGCTTTGCCGTGGCAAGACGCTCCTGGATGCTCTCCTCGGTCTCGGTGCCGCGGCCGCGCAGGCGGCGCTCCAGCTCCTGCTCCGACGGCGGCAGCAGGAACACGGTAGTCGCCCCCGGGAACATGCGGCGGATATTCTCCGCTCCGTGCACGTCGATGACCAGTACGACCACCTTTTTGGCTTCCAGGCGCTTTTCCACCTCAGCCTTCAGGGTGCCGTAGTAGTTGCCGTTGTAGAAGTTGTGCTCCACCACCTGATCGTTCTCGATCAGCTGCTGGAACTGTTCCCGGGTGCGGTAGTAATAATCCACGCCCTCCTGCTCACCGGGGCGCGGGGCGCGGGTGGTGGCGGAGACGGTCTTCTCGATCTCCGGGTGTGCTTCACGCAGGGCCTTTACCACGCTGTCCTTGCCGGTGCCGGCTGCACCGGAGACCACAAACAGATATTTATCATTCGCCATGGGACGTTTCCTCCTCTATCATCGCTTTGCCCTCCTGCCCGGCCGCACGGTTGGCCACCGTTTCCGGCTGGAGCGCCGAGAGCACCACATGATCGGAGTCCATGATGAGCACCGCGCGGGTGCTGCGCCCATAGGATGCGTCGATCAGCATCCCGCGCTCCCGCGCCTCCTTGACAAGGCGCTTGACCGGGGCGGAATCCGGGCTGACCACCGCCACCACGCGGCCTGCGCTGACCATGTTGCCAAAGCCGATGTTGATGAGCTTCATAAACTCCTCCGAACGTTTTCCGTTTTACTCCAGATTCTGGATCTGTTCGCGGATCTTCTCGATCTCCGCTTTCATGTCCACCACGATGCGGGTGATGTCCAGGTCCTGGCACTTGGAGCCGATGGTATTGGTCTCGCGGTTCAGTTCCTGGGTGAGGAAATCCAGCTTGCGGCCCACCGGCTCGTTCAGCTGCAGGATCTCGCGGTACTGCGAGATATGGCTGCGCAGGCGGACGGTCTCCTCGTCCACAGCGGTCTTATCGCCGAAGATGGCGGCCTCGGTCAGCACACGGGCATCGTCGATGTCGCGGTCTTCCAGAATGACCTTGAGTTTCTCGTACAGGCGGTTGGTGTAGGCTTCCACGCGGCCTGCGCTCAAAGTCTCCACCCTGCCCACGCACTCCTCGAGGAAGTTCAGACGGTTCTCCACGTCTGCCTTCATCTTGGCACCTTCGGCGGCGCGCATCTCCACAAAGCGGTCCAGTGCCTGCGCGGTGACGGCAGAAACATCTTCCCACAGCTGTTCCTCGTCCACATCGGCGTGGCGGGTGGCCAGCACATCCGGGAAGCGGGTCAGGATACCGGCAGAGATGTCGTTCTTGACGCCCAGCTGCTCGGAGATATCCCGCATGGCCTGCTGATAGCTGCGGGCCAGCTCCATGTTGACGGTGACGACGGTATCCGCCGCGTCCACGTTCTGGATGGTCATGCTCAGCTCCACCTTGCCGCGGGTGATGCGCTCGTTGAGCTGCTTTTTCAGGCGGCTGTCCAGATAGCTGCAGGTGCGCGGGATGCGCGAGGAATACTCAAAGTAGCGGGAATTCACGCTGCGCAATTCCACCGTGATCTCACGGCCATTGCGCACAGCAGTCCCCCGGCCGAAGCCGGTCATGCTTAAGATCATAACGCTCTCCTGTTCTCTCATTTCTGATTCGGTTTTTCGCATATGTATCCGCTTTGGGGTACACACACCCATGTTACGATACATATAGCATCATTTTACTATTCTTTCCCGAAAAATTCAAGGTGCAGTGCAGGCTTTGCGGGCCTGTACACCGCATATGGCGCGCGCAAATGAAAAAAGCCCTGAAGCCTGGGCCCTGCGGCTCGGCTTCAAGGCAATGCGATCAATTGGTTTTATACACGCAGGTGACGCTGGTCTCCAGCAGATCCGCATTCAGCAGCGTCTGCTCCACCCAGTGGACATTATCTGCGATGGTATCGCGGGAAACTTCGTACTCGTTGGCAACGCTGTCCATGCTGCGGTATTCGTGGCGGTAGATCAGGGTAAGGATCAGCTTATCCTTGATCGTGATCTTGGTGAAGCGCGGCTTCCGCTTATGCTCCCTGGCATATGCTTCTTCCAGCGCAGCCAGCATCTGGTCGAACTCGTCCTTCGAAATGCCAAAGGCAAGCTGATAATCCCGCTCTGTAAATTCTGCAAGCCGCTCGACCGTAATCTTTCTCATGTTCCTGCTCCCTGTTTCTCTTGTTTTCCGGTTCCGTTCTGTTTTATGCAACCTATTATAAAAGCTGTGCTGCGGCAAGTCAATGCCATCTCGCGCCATTTTCCGGGCGATGGACGCAAAAAGGGCCTCCCACCAGCGGCGGGAAGCCCTGAATGCGCTCAATTAGACGGGGTGAGACTGGTTGGTGTAATCCACATGATCACCATCGACGCCCTGCTTCTTGGCATTGCGCTTTTCGAAGAACTTGGGTGCGACCTGCGGGAACATGGCGTAGGTCAGCACATCTTCTTCCTGCGTTGCCCACTTGGCAGCTTCGGCCTTCAGCTTGTCCATCTCGGGAGCCAGCGTGTCGGCAAAGCGGCAGGTGATGGGCTGCTCGTCGCCCAGGATCTTCTTGGTGAACTCGGGGCTGATGGGTGCGGGAGTCTTGCCGTAGTCGCCGTGAACCAGGCCCTTGAACTCCTTGGTGACCATCTTGTAACGCTCGCCCAGAATGACGTTGAACACAGCCTGGGTGCCAACGATCTGGCTGGTGGGGGTGACCAGCGGCGGATAGCCTGCATCCTCACGGACGCGGGGGATCTCGGCCAGCACTTCATCCAGCTTGTCTTCCTTGCCGGCATCCTTCAGCTGCTTGAGCATGTTGGAGAACATGCCGCCCGGCACCTGATACAGCAGGGTGTTGGCATCGACGCCCAGAGACTTGGGGCTGATCTGGCCGTTGGCGATGTACTTCTCGCGCAGCTTTGCAAAGTATGCGCGGACGACGTTCAGCTGCTTCAGGTCCAGACCGGTGTCGTAATCGGTGCCCTGCAGGGCAGCGACCAGGCTCTCGGTGGGCATGTGGCTGGTGCCCAGGCTCAGGGGGCTCATGGCGGTGTCGATGATATCGGCACCTGCCTCGATGCCCTTCAGGATGGACATGGAAGCCAGACCTGCGGTGTAGTGGCTGTGGATGTCAACAGGGATGCTGACAGTCTCCTTCAGCTTCTTGACCAGATCATAGCAGGTATAGGGGGTGAGCAGACCGGCCATATCCTTGATGCAGATGGAGTTTGCACCCATCTCCTCCAGGGTCTTGGCGTAGTTTGCAAAGTACTCGTTGTTGTGCACGGGGCTCAGGGTATAGCTGATGCAGCCCTGCACATGAGCGCCTTCCTTGTTGGCTGCCTTGATGGCAGTCTGCAGGTTGCGGGGGTCGTTCAGTGCGTCGAAGATGCGGATGACGTCGATACCGTTTGCAACGGACTTCTGCACGAAGTACTCAACAGCGTCATCGGCATAGGGACGGTAGCCCAGCATGTTCTGGCCGCGGAACAGCATCTGCAGCTTCTGGTGGGGCAGCTCCTTGCGCAGGATGCGCAGGCGCTCCCAGGGGTCTTCGTCCAGGAAGCGGATGCAGCTGTCGAAGGTGGCGCCGCCCCAGCACTCCACGGAGAAGTAGTTGATCTTATCCATTTCCGGCAGGATGGGACGCATCTCATCCATCGTCATGCGGGTGGCCAGCAGAGACTGGTGGGCATCGCGCAGGACGACCTCGGTAACCTTGATCGGCTTTTTGGCCATGATTGTCACCTCTCCCTTAGTTCATGGAAACCAGAACGTCACCGGAGTTGACGGTGTCGCCCTTGTTCACGTTGACGGAAGCCACGGTGCCGTCCTGGGGAGCCAGGATCTCGTTCTCCATCTTCATAGCTTCCAGAATGACCAGCACGTCGCCAGCCTTCACGGATGCACCGGCCTGGACCTTGACGTCCAGGATGTTGCCGGGCATGGGAGCCTTAACGGTGACAGCACCGGCTGCGCCTGCGGCAGCCTTGGGAGCAGCAGCGGGAGCCGGAGCTGCCTTGGGGGCAGCGGGTGCAGCGGGAGCTGCAGTAGCAACAGGAGCTGCGCCTGCGGCAGTCTCCTCCACGGAAACGCTGTAAGCAACGCCATTGACGGTAATATTGTAGTACTTCATGGAAGGATCCTCCAAATCAAAATCGTATCTGAACTGTATATTACAAACGATTACAGGGCCATGTTGCCGTGCTTCTTGGGCAGGCGGGCAGCACGCTTGGTGCTCAGCAGCTCCAGAGCAGCCACGACGCTGGCGCGGACATTGGCTGCGTCGCAGGTCATATCGGCAGCACCGGAAGCCACTGCATTTGCTGCGCTGCACACCTCAGCAGTGTAAGCAGCAGCCTTTGCCTTGGTGGCGGCAATGATGTTGTCGGAAGCGTCGATCTCATCCTTGTACAGGACGCTGACAGCTGCACTGGGCTCCAGTGCGCTGACGACGCAGCCTTCCACAGCGATGCGCAGGTCTGCAGCGGCCAGAGCGGTGTAGACAGGGCCCACAGCCTTGCCGGCCAGAACGGTGACCTTTGCAGTGGTGGCATCGGCATAGGTGGCAGCCAGACGGGCAGCCTCGCGGATGCCGCCTGCGATGTCATCGGTAGCGCTGGGCACAAAGCCCTCGGTGTTCACAATGGTGATCACCGGCACGCTGAAGGCATCGCACAGGCGCACGAAGCGGGAAGCCTTTGCCACGCAGTTGTGGCACAGGGTCTTGCCGGTAGCCACAACGCCCACGGCGTTGCCGCCGACGGTAGCGAATGCGGTGTAGACAGAGGTGCCGAAGCCTGCGAACAGCTCCACAGCGCTGTCCTTATCCACCACAGCGGCAGCAGCCTTTGCGGGCTCTGCGCCGGCGGTGAGGGCAGCGACCGGCTGCTCGAACTCAAAGATCGCCGGGCCGGTCAGGTTGTTGGCCGGCAGCAGGCCCACGATGTGGGCAGCCTTCTCGGCAGCCTCGGAAGCGTCAGCAGCCACGATGGCGGCCACACCAGCCTTTGCAGCAGCGGCTGCGGTGCCGGCATTTGCGACCTTGTCGCCCTTGGCAGCGGAGGTGAACGGAGCGGTGAAGAACAGCTCTGCGCCCTCAGCCATGATGCAGACATCTGCGTTGGCAGCGCTCAGTGCGCTGGTGCCGCCGCAGACACCCAGAACCACAGCCACCTGCGGGATCACGCCGGAAACCTTTGCGATCTGCGCATTCAGCTTGGCAGTGGCGGTCAGCACGTCCAGGCCCTCGGCCAGCTTTGCGCCGACGGAGTTGTAGAATGTGACGACCGGGCAGCCGGTCTGTGCAGCCATCTCCAAGACCTTGATGTTCTTCTCAACGTCCTTCACGGTGACAGCTTCACCATTCTGGTAAACAGCATAAGCCTGCTGACCTGCCGCATAGCCGCAGGCAGCGCTCACTGCGCCATCAGCAAACAGCGCAGTGTATTCCCCGTCATCAAAAAACTTGGCGAGGATTTCTCCCTTATTGATCTTTGAAGCCATGATAAGACCTCCTGGTTGTCTGTGTGAGCTTTCAAAATTGGTTTTATTATACTGAATTTCCCTAAAAATTGCAAGAGATTCTATAAAAATCCATGTGAATCAACATCTCTCGCATGGTGTTTTCCAAATTTTTAACGATGTATCGCGTGATGACATTTTCTGCTGTTTTTCCAAAAATACTTCCTTGTGTCCTGTCCCGCCTGGCATGCACCAAAAAATTGCTCTTATTTTTGGTGATGGTGCCTGCCGTGCACGCATTTGCTTTTCGCGCAGAGTGTGTTACACTATATATAAATAGTAAATTGCAAATAGAAAAAATGTCAAAGCTCCATGCAGCGGGGTCCCCGCCGCACTCTGGACGCAAAAGAAGGTCAAATCAAAATTGAAAAAGCTTTTCACATCGCTCCGGCATGCAAACCAGACTTATGGTTCCTTCCGGCAAACCGCGCACAGCATCATGCACCGGGCCGGGCTCGCCGTGCTGGCCGCAGCGGTTTTGTACCGGGCCGCGTCCGGCTTCCTGTTCGTGCCGCTGATGCAGCAGATCTGGTCGCTGACGCTGCGGTTCGCGCCGATGCATTATCTGAACAACAGCAACGCTTCCGACATCTTCACCTCCCCTGCCATCGTCGGCTGCATCGCGGCCATCGCTGTCCTGACTGCGTTCTGGGCCCTGTACGGGTTTTCCATCCTGCTGCACGGGTTGGACCGCGCCCGCCGGGGCGAGACGCTCCGCCTGCTTCCCCTGCTGGGCGATTCGCTCCGGGATATCGCCCACGCATGGCTGCCGCAGAACTGGCTCATCCTGATCTACAGTGCCCTGCTCATTCCCTTCACGAGCTTTTTCCTCGCTTCGGATTATATCACCCAGCTGGCTGTGCCGGAATACATTCTGGGTGTCATCCGGGCCAACGCCCGGTATCACGCGCTCTATCTGGCCGGGGCACTGGTGCTTCTGGCGCTGTGGGTCGGCGGGGCGCTGGTGCTGCCGCTGTTCGTGCTGGAGCGCAAAAGCCTGTGGCAGGCCGCCCGGGAGAGCTTCGGCTTTGTGCGCGGGCGGTTTTTCCGCGTTTTTCTGCTGCTGGCACGCTGGAACCTTTCGGTCGCCGTCGGCGCAGCGCTGCGGCTGCTGGCAGTGGCCGTGCCGTTGTATGGGATCATCCTTGCGGTGGGGCTGGAGAGCACGCAGGCCATGTTCGCCATGTCCCGGGCTGCACTGGTGGTGGAGCTGCCCTTCTTTGAGTTTCTCGCGGACTGTATCATCCTTCTGGGCCAATGCACCATCCTTGCGCTGCTGTATGCCCGCCTGCAGACAGACACACCCCCGGAAGAAGATGCACTGCCGGGCAGCCGCTTCAGCACCCGGAAGCTCCTGGCTGCGGCCGTTGCAGGCGCAACGCTGCTCACTTTTGTGCTGTCTGCCGTGTATATCATCCTGCCCGCAGGCGACGAGCTGCGCACCATGCTGGGCGGCACGGCACCCATCATCACGGCGCACCGGGGCTACTCCTCTGCCGCGCCGGAGAACACCCTGCCTGCCTTTCAGCTGGCCATCGACCAGGGCTGCGAACGCGCCGAACTGGACGTGCAGATGACCAAAGACGGCGTGGTGATGGTGACCCACGACACCAGCCTGCGCCGCTGCACCGGACGGAACGCCAACATCTACGACCTGACCTTTGACGAGGTGCGCAAGCTGGATGCCGGGCGGTGGTTCAGCGCGAAATACGCCGGGACGAAGATCCCCACGCTGGAAGAAGTGCTGGACCTGTGCAAAGGCAGAATTCAGCTGAACATTGAGATCAAGCCCAACGCCGCCACCCCGGCGCTGGAAGCCGAGACCATCCACATCATCGAAGAAAAGGGCTTTGCTCACGACTGCGTCATCACCTCCCAGAGCTATGAAACGCTCTGCAAGGTGAAGGAGCTGGCCCCGGAGATCGAAACGGGCTATATTCTCGCGCTGGGCGTGGGCAGTTACTACGACCTGCCCGCTGCCGATTTCTTCAGCGTGGAGGGCACCTTCATCACCTCCGGCATGGTGCAGCAGATCCACAAGCGTGACAAGACCATCTCGGCCTGGACCATCAACCGCGACGAGGATGCCAGCAACATGCTGAGCCTTGGCGTGGATGATGTCATCACCGACAAACCCGCCATGGTGCAGGACCTGCTGCGTGAGGACGCGGAGCTGGACGACGACCTGCTGCTGATCCGCGATGTCATCCGCGACTTCTTCGCCGCACCGGACGGCGTGGACGACGACTCCACCGACGAGATCATTGAAGAAGCCATCGAGGACCCGGATGAGCTGCTGGACGAAGCCTAAAATTCTATAGCATGAGAAAACGCCTGACGGAACAATCCGTCAGGCGTTTTTTGATACAGCTTTATTGGTCAACCATTTCAGCCGCGCACCAGAAGCAGCAGCAGTGCCGAAGCCACACTTTGCAGAATGAGCCAGCGGGCCACCACCTGCTCGTCGCTCCAGCCCTTGTTCTTGCGCACATGATCGTGCAGCGGGGTGCGGGTGTTCTTGAGGATGGAGATGTGCAGGAAGCGCTTCAGGCTGATCTTCAGGATGCCCAGGCTGCCGTCCACGATGAACACGATGGCCGCCAGCAGGAAGGCGAAGGGATGGCCGCACTTCAGCGACAGGATCGCGATGAAGAAGCCCATGGCACGGCTGCCGGCATCGCCCATCAGCAGGCTGGAGGGCTTTGCGTTGGACCACAGGTAGGCCAGCAGCGCACCCATGAACACGACACCTGCGGTGCCGTAGTCACCCAGCTCCTCCTTATAGGCCAGCAGGTAGGTGCCGATGGTCACAACGGCCACGCTGGCGGACAGGCCGTCCACACCGTCGGTGCAGTTGACCACGTTGATGCTGGCCCAAATCAGGATGACGATCAGCAGCAGGTACACGGCATAAGGCAGCGTGAAGCTCCACTGCAGGAACTGCACCCCGCAGCCGTTGAAGTTCAGGTAAGTGACGCCGGCCACGATGGCGATCACAAAATCAATGATGCCCTTCTTGTACTCGTTCCAGGCGGTCTCGGCGGCATCGTCGAAGTAGCCGGAGAGCATGGACGCGATGAGCAGCACCGTGTAGATGATATACTCCACCTTGAACGGCAGGAATGCCAACGACACCAGCGCGATGCACAGCACGAAGATCAGGCCGGAGCCGCGGGCCTTGCCCTTGGACAGGCCGCCGTTGACCGCAAACTCGCGGCCGTGGTCATGGGGAAGTTTATCGTGGAATACCGAATCCATCAGAGCCGTGAGGACAAAGGCCAGCAGGAACGCCAGAGCGTCCACACCGCGCTGCCCCACGACCGAAAGCAACATTTCGATCATCTTCAAAATTCCTCTTTCTTTTGTTGTTGTGAGAGAAGTGTATCACGCTGCCCTGAAAAAATCAATCTCCCGCAGCGAAAAATGTGCCGCAGATTGACTTTTGACATTCCTGCACCTATAATGGTATATTAGTTTGTTATTATAAGGTATTATACAAGGAGAATCTATGTCCATCTCTCTCGAACAGCTTTCGGCGCAGATGCGCCGGGGCGAACAGGTGCCGCTACGGCACACCCTGCAGGTGGTGCTCACGCTGAGCATCCCGTCCATCCTGCAGCAGATCGTGGTCACGGCCATGGAGTACATCGACGCGGCCATGGTGGGCCACATCGGTGCGTCGGCCACGGCGTCCATCGGCATCGTCAGCTCCAGCACCTGGCTGCTGCACGGGATGCTGGCGGGCCTGTACATGTCCTTTGCCATTCAGGTGGCGCAGTATCTGGGTGCCGACCGGCAGGACGACGCCCGGGGCGTGCTGCGCCAGTCCATGATCTTCAATCTCGTGGTGGGCTGCGCGGCGGCAGCCTTCGGCATCGGCATCAGCCGCTTCCTGCCCGGGTGGCTGGGCGCGGACCCGTCTTTGCAGGCAGATGCTTCGGCCTACTTTGCCATCTGGTCCGCTTCCCTGCCCTTTGCCATGGCCATGGGCACCTATTCCTCCATGCTGCGCTCTGCCGGCGACGCCCTGACGCCGGGCCTCATCAGCGTGCTGACCTGCGTGCTGGACGTGATCTTCAACTTCTTCCTCATCAACCCCACCCGGCAGATGGAGCTGTTCGGCCACGGCGTGACCGTCTGGGGCGCAGGCCTCGGCGTGCCGGGTGCCGCACTGGGCACTGCGCTTGCCACCATCGTCAGCGGCGTGCTGACCCTTGCTATCCTACTGTTGCGGGACGGCCCGCTGTGCATCCGCAAGCCCGGCTCCTGGCGCATCACCAAAGCCTGCCTGCAGAACCTGTGGAAGGTGGGCGCACCGCTGGCCGCAGAGCGTGCGGCCCTTTCTTCGGCACAGGTGCTGCTCATCCGCATCGTGTCGGGTCTGGGCACCACCGCCATTGCGGCCAACAGCCTGGGCGTCAGCGCTGAGAGCCTGTGCTATATGGCTGGCTACGGCATCCAGGACGCCACCCTTGCCCTGGTGGGCCAGGCCGTGGGCGCGAACCGCCGGGATATGGCCAAGCGCTTTTCCTGGCTGTGCACCGGCATGGGCGTGGGCATCATGGCGCTGACCGGCGTTGGCATGTACATTTTTGCGCCGCAGCTGATGGGCATTTTCACGGCCGACGCGGCGGTCATCGCGCTGGGTGCACAGGTGCTGCGCATTGAAGCGCTGGCCGAGCCGATGTTCGGTGCCAGCATCGTGGCCAGCGGTGCCATGCAGGGCGCGGGCGACAGCACCGGGTGCTTTGTGCTGAACCTCGTCAGCATGTGGGGCATCCGGCTCACCCTCGCTACCCTGCTGGCCCCTCACTTTGGGCTGGTGGGCGTGTGGTTCGCCATGAGCTTTGAGCTGACCATGCGCGGCGTGCTGTTCCTTGTGCGGCTGGCGCGCGGCAAGTGGCTGGACAAAGGAGCATTGGCCTGATTGGCCGTGTGCCGGCAGCTTTCTCCTCGGACACGAAATACGGGTTGCGGCTCCCAGCATCCGCTTCGCTTACGCTTGCGTCTTGCTGGCCGCTGCCCCAACAACTGCTCCTTGCTTCGGCCACTGGCCGCAGTCGCAGTTGTTGCAGGCCATTCCATCGCCCGCCCTATTGCCTGACGGCAACAGGGTCCCACCCCAGCGGACGGTCTTCGGAGAAACTTCCGGCCTGCAGCCTTAACTATAAAATAACAGCTCCCCGGCCGGGAACCGCACTGCGGGACCTGACCGGGGAGTTTTGCTGTGGCCTGATTTGAGAAAAAGAAGAAAAAGGAGAATGTCAGAATCACTTGCGGCCGTGCAGGATGGGAGACAGCGGCTTGTAGATCAGCATGCACAGCACGGCGTCCAGCAGACCCTTGACCAGGGTGAAGGGCATGTTGAAGATGACCAGGCACTTGATCAGGCTGTCAGCCGAAGGCAGGATGGCCTGATACATGCCGAGGATGGCTTCCAGCGGCATGTGATAGAACTGCACATAGGCCGGATAGGTGATGAAGTAGTTGGAGGGCACGCTGAAGACGGCCATGGCGGCAGCGCCTGCAACCGCGCCGATGATGGCGGTCTTGCGGCTCTTGTGGTGCTTGTAGATGAAGCCTGCCACGGCGGAGAACACCGCGCCCAGCATGAAGTTGCACAGCTCGCCGACACCGGCGGTGGAAGTGCCCTTGATGATGATGTGCAACAGGTTCTTCATGAAGCTGATGACCACGCCGTACACCGGGCCGAGGGCAAATGCACCCAGCAGGGCGGGCAGGTCGGAAAAGTCCATCTTGACGAAGGACGGGATGAGCATCGGGATGGGGAACTCGATGAACATCAGGATAAAGGCCACTGCGCTCAGCATGGCGGCAACGGTAATGTTGTGGGTCGTGTTCTTTTTCATGGTTTTGATTCCTTCCCGGGGCTTTGCGCCCCTTGCAAAATTTGTTCCGAAAGCTCTTTTCGTCTATATTCTGGAACGGGAAGGACAAAACAGAAAAGCGCCCTGCTGCAACAAAAAACACTGCAACAGGGCGCGTAGACAACGATTTGCCTGCCGTTTCTTGCATCCGGACTATACCGTTGGTCCCGGAGTTGCACCGGGTCAGCACCTGTGAAAGGTGGTCGCGGACTTTACCGCCAGTGGGGAATCACACCCCGCCCTGAAACGAACTTTCTGGCA